>OUNM010416619.1_pt1 | contig 12598 bp, 10 predicted proteins | sample 1769961 | NCBI WGS metagenome assembly OUNM01 (sample SAMEA3914820, study PRJEB12502) | metagenome | biome: forest; material: soil | place: USA | collected 2012-03-12 | depth 0.3 m | reverse complement strand
GGCGGAAATCGATGAAGCGATCGAGCCCGATCGCCTGGATATGGCCGTGGAAGGTGGTGATCTCGGTCGCCGGGATCAGCAGCAGCTTGTCGAAATAGGGCTGGAGCTCGCGCAAGTCGTTCAGATGCGACACCGTATTGTGATCGCTGAGCGCGATGAAATCGAGGCCTGCCGAGGCTGCCGCTTCTACTGTGCGGAACGCTGGACAGGGAACTCGCACGCCCGACTGGCTGAGGCAGTTCCCATCGCTGTGCGCGCTGTGCATATGGAGGTCGCCGCGATACCAGCCCGGGCCGGTGCGGAGCGGCGGCGGTGTGGCGGCGTCGCTCGCGGCTTGGCGCGTGCCGCGATCGAACCAGATGCTGGCGGTGTATGCGCTATGACTGCCCGGACGGGCGTTGGGAACGCCCATCAGCAATCGCCAGCGACCGGCGACAACGGGGCCGGGGAGATAGGAGGGGGTGGCATCGCTCGGGCTGAGCGTCAGCAGCGCCTTGGAACCGCCGCTCCACCCCCGGAAACGCTGAGGGTCGAGCAGGCCGAGGTCGATCACCGTGTGGTTCGACTTGTCATAGTCGAAACGGATCGTGACGCGGGTCACGTCGGGAGGAACCGTGAACGGCGCCTCCTGATAGGTCTGATGGTCCTTGCCATCGATGGCGCCGGTCAACACCAAGTCTGGCGCCGCCGCGCTCGTAAGCGCGGCGGCGGCCAGGGCGGCGGTTAGGGGGAGTACCGCCGCCATTCCTAGAACTGATACATCGCGGCGAAGCGGAACGACCGTCCGAGGATCGGGCGTCCGATGAAGAACTGATCGCCCGCCTGACCGCTCGAAAGCTCGCCGGCGCGCGGATTACCCTCGGTCAGCCCCAGCGAATTGTTGAGATTGTCGCCATAGGCATAGAGCGTAACCTTGGGCGTCAGCTGGAAGCGGACGCTGGCGTTGATCACCGTGTAGGCGGGCAGCCTCTGCGTGTTGGCGGCGTCTGCATAGCGGTTGCCATAATGCTCGACGTCCATCTGCGCGCGGAAGCGATCGTCGAACAGCGTCACGGCCGGCGTGGCGCGCAGCGAGAGCCTGGGAACGCGCAGCAGCATGTTGCCGTCGAAATTCTGCGGTGTGCCGGTGCTATCGGTGAAGTGGAGCTTGCGGAACTCAGGGTTCTGCCACGTGCCTTCGAGCGACAGGTCGAACCAATGGACCGGGCGCAGCACCGTCTCCAGCTCGACGCCGTATGCGCGGGTATCGGCATATTGGGTGGTCTGCGCGAAGCCGCCGGTGATCGCATTGAAAACGAAGTTGCTGATCGCGAAGCTCGAGTAATCGGTGTTGAAGCCGGTCAGGTAGAGGCTGACCTTGTCCGACGAGAGCTTAAAGCCGCCTTCGGACATCTTGATCTTCTGGATCACTGGCGTCGCGGTCGAGTTGGTGATGAAGTCGCCCACGCCCGGCATGCGGAAGGCCGAGGTATAGCGGGCGAAGACACCCATGCGCGGGGTGAACTGATAGTCCACGCCCGCCGTCCAGCCGAGATGGTGGAAGTGGCGGTTGAAATGGCTGAACGTGCCGTTGCCGATCAGCGCGTTATTGTCGGCGAGGTTCGAGGGATCGCCGAGATTGGCGGTGATCGAGCCCTCGGCCGCGCCGGTCGGGTTCACATGCTCGTAGCGCAGGCCGCCGTCGACGCGGAGCTGGCGGGTGATCTGCCATTCGTCGGAGGCATAGAGCGCGAAGGTGTCGCTGGTGCCCTTGCCGTTGGCGAACTCGGATCCGTAGCGCATCACGCCATTCTGGGTGAGGCTGCCCACCGTCTGCCCGGCAGCGTTGACCGCGACCAGATCGAGCAGGCGCGCATTGTCCGATACATCCTCCAGCAGCGCGGCGGAGTAGCGGAAGAAATGCTCCTTGATGTGGGCGAAATAGCCGCCGACTGCGATATTGTGCTTGGTCGATCCCATCGCGAACTCGTGCGTCAGGCGCAGATCGTCAACGAACTCATTCTCGTCGATCATCACCGGACGGGCACTGTTCTGCGCGATCAGACCATTGCCGTTCTGGTTCGCCATGTCGAACGCCTGGCCGGTGTCGGTATAGCGCAGCTGCACGTTGGTGGCGCCGGGATAGGCCGCCAGAAGCGCGCCCTGTTGCGCGGCTACAAAACCTGCCGCCCGCATCAGTGACGAGGGATAGATGCCGTTGCGGACGGTGTTGCTCGTCCGGTAGCGGGCCTTGTTGGAGAGTGTCCAGCCGTCGAAGATCTCATAATCGGCCATCGCCGAATATTGATTGAGCTTCACCGCCGTGCCGTCGGTGTTGTCGTACTGGACAACGCCACCATGATTGTCGCGCAGCGTCAGGTGCGCGGTCTCAGGGCTGGAGAAGGTGCCATAATGGCCGTCGAAGCCGTTGACCGCGACGATATCGCCGTTCGCATCCTTGGTGAGCGGGATGCCGGTGTAGAGGATGGCGTGATCGTCGAGCCGCTTGAAGCTCAGCGCGACATGACCGCGCGAGAAGTCCTTGCTGAGGTCCGCGCGGATCTGGCCGCCGCGATTGCCGGTGAAGCCCGGATCGCGCACGCCGTCCTCGTTGCGGTAGAAGCCGCCCACGTCGAACTTCCAGCCGCCGCCGATCGGGCCGCCGAACCAGCCGTCGAAGCGGTTGAGATTGGAGGTGGGGCCGTATTCATACTTGGCGAGGCCGCTGAACTCGTCGCCCGGCTTGCGCATGATGAAGTTGACCGAGCCGCCCGGCGCATTCGACGCGAAGATCGACGAGGGGCCGCCGCGCACTACTTCGACGCGATCGATCGATTCATCGACGCGGAACGCCTGGTCGGCATTGAGGAAGCCGAGCGCGGGGTCATGCTGCACGGGCAGCCCGTCTTCGAGCAGGTTGATCGAGCCGAAGCCGTCGACCGGAATGCCGCGCGCGCGAACGTTGCCGCTGCCTTCGCCGCCCGAAGCCTCGACCCAGAAGCCGGGGACCGACTTCAGCATTTCCGTGACGCTCGACGGAGCGCGGCTGCGCAGGGCGTCTGCGGTCAGCGTGGTGATGGCGTAGCTGGTCTGTGCCTTGGTGCGGCCACCAGTGCCGGCGCGGCCGGTGACGACGATCGAATTGTCGGCAGCCGAGCCGGCTTCAGCCAGCGGAGAGGGAGGCGTGGCGTCCGACGTTGCGGGGTCCTCGACGCGCAGGCTGATCGTCTGGCCGGTACGCGCGCCGACGACGAGGCCGGTGCCCGACAGCAATTTCTGCAAGCCGGCGTCGACATCCATGGTACCCTTGACCGCCTGCGTGGTGCGGCCCTTCAGATGCGCCGCTGGCGCGACGATCTGGACACCCGCCTGCTTGGCGAAGGCCGGGATGGCCGTCACCGCGGCCTGTGCTGGTACGTCGAAGCTGCGTGCCTGTGCATAAGCAGGCTGTGCCGCGCACGCCAACGCGATCGCCGAAACGGCGACCATTCCCTGATATCGCATGTTTATTTTCCCGCTTTCGTGCGATCCGCTATCGGACCGTTCAGGGGGTAGATGCAGCCGGCGACGATTTCCGCCACCGTTGTCAGAAATTTTTTACCGTGATCGTTCGGACCTCAGGTGAACCTTGCCGCTGTCCTCCGCGACATGGGCGTCGAAGCTGACGGCGATCGCTTGGGCGAAGCCGCGGGGATCGCTCGCCGCGAACAAACCCGAGATGGGCTGTCGGGCGAGTGAGGCGTCGTCGATGACGATGGCAGGGCCACCATAGCGACGGAAACGCTGAGCGGCCTGGGCCAGCGTCTCGCCTTCGAAGGCGAGCATCCCATCCCGCCAGGATAGTGAGCGAGTGAGATCGTCGGGCGTGAGCGCGCGCGCGACGTCTTCGGCGGTCAGTCGGCTGCCCGAAGGGACGATCGCCTGCGCGTTGGCGCCGAGCTCGAGCGGCACGGCGCTCGCTTGTCCGGTCCCCCGGCTGAGCGCGACGCGGCCTTCGCTTACCACCACCGCGACCGGCTGACCGGGGAGATTGCGGACGGAAAAGGCGGTGCCGACGGCTCGAACCAGCAGATCGCGCGCCTCGACCACAAAGGGCCGTGCGGGATCGTGCGCGACTTCAAAGTAGGCCATTCCGGAAACCAGCCGGATATCGCGGCGTTCTTTGCTGAACGCGGTTTCGACGACGCTGTTGGTGTCGAGCGTGACGACCGAGCCTTCGCCCAGCGGCACGCGTCGGATTTCACCCGTAGCGGTCGTCAGCCGATGACCGCTACCGAGGAAGCGCGGGATGGTAATACCGGCCACGAGCGAGGCGGCAATCGCGCCGCCGCCGAGCATGGCAGTGCGTCGATCAATTCGCCCCCGGAAAGAAGGCTGAGGCGGATCCTGCGTCGCGACGGGACCGAGCGAGCGGACGCGATCCGCATGCGTCCAGATCGCTCTGGCACGCGCAAGGGCGCCGATCCGGCGGCTGTCACCGGCCAGCCATTGATCCAGCGCGGCTCGTTCTGCAGTCGTCAGCCCGCGATCGAGTCGCGCCGTCCAAACGGCAGCGGTCTCGTCAATGTTCTGCGCGGGTTCGCGCCCGGTCGTCGGCAAACGGTCGTCCTTCATCTCTCGGCATGGATGCATCAGACGACGCTTTTCCGCCACGGCCGAATTGCTGCATCAGCAACTTTATGCCGCGCACGATATGTTTTTCTACGGTATTTTCAGAAAGTCTAAGCACTTGAGCGACTTCACGCTGCGACAAACCTTCGATCCGGCGGAGCTGAAAGGCGCGGCGCGTCTGCTTGGGCATGGCCGCGATGGCGCGCGCGACGCGGTTGAGTTCATCCCGTCCGATCGCATGCTGCTCGGGACTGGGGAGGTCGGCGGCGTGATCGAGCGCCTCCAAATCCGCGACCGAACCGATCGCGACCACGCGCGAGCGCCGCAAATCCTGCAGCAGGATCGATTTGGCGACCTGGAAGGCATAAGCGCGCGGCGCGCGGATCGAGGCCACCTCTGCCCGGGTCGCAAGCACCGCGTATGTTTCCTGAACAAGGTCGTCGACGCGATCTTCATCGAGGAACGCAAAACGCGCCAGCCAGTCCCGCAGCGAACGTTCGTGTGGCAGGACATGGGTGGCAAGCCACAGACTGCGGTCATCGGAAGCATGAACCATGCCCCCTCATTCCTGCGAACTGTTACACTTCCAAAGCAGTCGGCAGATTTTCTGGGGATCAGGCCGTCCGCTCGGGGACGGCCGCTGCATCTTCCAAAATGGTCGCGTTGGGCGCGACGGCTTCCCAGGGGAAGACGAACCAGTCCTTGGTCACGGCCCGATCGATGATCCGCGCGGCATATTCGACCCGGGCCAAGGAGCGAAGATTGTCGATCAGCGTCGCGAAGCGGATGTTCGTCGGCACCGCTCCCGCGTCCGCCAGCACGGCCCGGAGGTGGACGATGGTCCGCCCCGTGTCGTTGATGTCGTCGACGAACAGCAGGCGTTCGCCCTGTTGGGTCCGGCGCGCCAGCTTGAGCAGGGGCTCAGCCGCAAAATCGGGAACCTGCGATGAATAGTCGACAGACAATGTCGGCAGCCCGGTGGCGTGGGACAGGAACACCGCCGGCACCAGCCCGCCGCGCCCGATTCCGATCAGGAAACTGGGGCGCCAGTTCGCCTCGGCAACCTGTTCGGCGAGGCCGTGGACGGCCGCGACGAATTCGGCCTGCGAGATCGGCGTGAGCTTAGGCATGGGCGTGTTCCTTTGCTGGAGCCGATAGTGCGAGATAGGCGTCGAGGCCGGCGAGATGCTCCGTCAGCGCCGTTTCGTCGAGGAACGATCCCAGCAGGCTGTTGCGCGCCAGCATGGCCAGCCGCTCCCGCCCAAGCCCGCGCCCTCTCGCCACGGCGCGATAATTGTCCGCGATATAGCCGCCGAAATAGGCCGGGTCGTCGGAATTGATCGTGGCACGCAGACCCGCGTCCAGCATCCGGTCGATCGGGTGGCCGGCGATGTCGTCGACCACGCAGAGCTTGACGTTCGACAGCGGGCAGACCGTCAGCGTCATCGCCTCGCGGGCGAGGCGGGTGACGAGACGCGGATCGTCGAGCGAACGGTTGCCATGGTCGAGCCGATCGACGCCGAGCAGATCGAGCGCCTCCCACACATAGGCGGCGGGCCCCTCTTCGCCGGCATGCGCGACACGCTTGAGGCCCATGTCGGCCGCGCGGGCGAAGACGCGGGTGAATTTGGACGGGGGATGGCCGAGTTCGGAGGAATCGAGGCCGACGCCCGTGATCCGATCGAGCCAGGGCTCGGCTTGTTCGAGCGTGGCCAAGGCGTCAGCCTCGTCGAGGTGGCGCAGGAAGCAGAGGATCAGTTGCGAGGAGAGGCCATGGCGTACCTGCGCGGCCGCCATCCCGGCGAATAACCCCTCGGCTACGACGTCGAACGGGATGCCGCGGGCGGTGTGGGTCTGCGGATCGAAGAAGATCTCGGCATGGACCACGCCATCGGCCGCCGCGCGGTCAAAATAGGCCTCGGCCAGATCCTGAAAATCCTGTTCGGTGCGCAGCACGTCGGCGCCGGCATAATAGATGTCGAGAAAATCCTGGAGGCGCGAGAATTGGTAGGCGGAGCGGACCTCCTCGACGCTTGCGAAGGGGATCGACACCTTGTTCCGCTCCGCAAGCGCGAACATCAGCTCGGGCTCGAGGCTGCCTTCGATATGGAGATGGAGTTCGGCCTTCGGTAGGCCGGTGATGAACGTGTCGAGATCGGTCATACGCCGAACTCTGGCCGGGGCTGCAGATTCACGCAAGCCGGGTGGTGACGCCGGGGATTAGATCGACAGATCTCCGCTCACCGTCCAGCACGGCCGCATCGGCGACATGCATCAGGAGGACTTCGCCCATCACGAGCGATCTACCGACCTGATCCGGGAGGCGCATTTTCTTCTGTAACCCGGGAAGCCCGACGATCGTATTCGCCCTTCATGGAAGGCTGGACTTCGGAACGGGTGTGCGGATGGTAGTCATCCGGGAGCGCCCGTGCCGCTGCCTTCCGCTGACTTCCCATGACCGCGCCCCCTTCTGGGGCGGTACGGGTTGTCGGCTACACCGACTTCCTTTCGTATCGGGAGGAAGAAACCGTCGGAGCCGGTAGGCTTCGGCCAGTAAAGGCGTACGCCGGGGCGCGGAAGCTATCCATCCGCGCCCCGGTTTCCATGTGCGGCACATCTACGTGTGATCGGCAAACAATTGCTCGCCCATGAAGTCCACAAACGCCCGAACCTTCGGCGTGAGGTGGCGGCCCGAGGGCCAGAGCATGCGGAACGTGCTGGTCTCCTTGAGGTGGCGGTCGAGGACGGAGACAAACGAACCTGCGGCAAGTTGCCGGCGTACCGCAAAGATTGGCATGCAGGTCAGGCCGATGCCCCGCTCCGCCATCCCGATCAGGGGTTCGATCGTGTTGCATATGATCGTGGAAGGCAGATCAAAATCCAGCGCCACGCCATCCCGGCTGAGGCGCCAGCTTTCCAGCTTGCCCGTGGTCGACCAGCGGTGGCGCAGGCAGACATGGGACAACAGGTCTTCGGGCTCGGCAGGCGTGCCGGCGCGCGCCAGATAGTCCGGTGCTGCCACGATCGCGTAGGAATAGGTGCCGAGCGTGCGCGTGACGAGCTGGCTGTCGGCAGCGGCGCCGGTGCGCATCACCACGTCGAAACCCTCCTCGATCACGTCGACCATGCGATCCGAGAAGTCGAGATCCAGCTCGATTTCCGGATAGCGGCTTGCGAAGGCGCTTAGCGGCGGCGTCAGCAACATGCCGACGAACGGCATGCTGACCTTGAGCCGACCACGCGGGGTCGCCGTGCTCTGCGCCATCTCCAGCTCGGCTGCCTCGACCTCCTCGAAAATGCGCTGGCAGCGCTTCAGGAAAGCCGCGCCTTCCGTGGTGAGGCTGATGCTGCGTGTGCTGCGATGGAAAAGCCTAACGCCCAGCCGTACCTCCAGCCGAACGATGGTCTTGCCCACAGCAGAAGAGGAAATGCCCAGCTTGCGTCCTGCAGCGGTGAAGCTGCGCGATTCCGCCGCCTGCACGAACGCGGTAAGCGAGGCCAGCCTATCCATTCCATGCTCCGTGAACCAGATTCCGGGCGACTGTGCCTAACTGGTGGCATTGCCTGCAAGGCTATCTCGATTTCGCTCCAGTCTGGTAGGGGCCGTCAACATGCAAGGACGAGATACCATGGCTTACCGGCTTCTCATCGATGGTGCGCTGGTCGATGGCGCCGCGACCGTCGAGGTAGTGAACCCTGCGACCGGGAAGCCCTTCGCTATCGCGCCGCGCGCGGATGCCGCGCAGTTGGAACAGGCGGTTGCGGCGGCGAAGCGCGCCTTCCCCGAATGGTCACGCACCCGCTGGGCCGCGCGTCAGGCGCTTCTCACCGCAATCGCCGACGCACTCACCGATGACATGGAAGAATTCGCCCGGCTGATCACCCAGGAACAGGGCAAGCCCCTCGCCGAAGCGCGTGGAGAGATGGAAGGCACGATTGCCGCTTTCCGGCACTTTGCGACGTTGGAACTCTCCCCCCGCGTCCTCCGCGATACGGCGACCGACCGGGTTATCGAATACCGCCATCCGTTTGGCGTGGTCGCCGCGATCGTACCGTGGAACTATCCGCTGCTGACGCTCTCCTTGAAGATGGCGCCGGCTCTGCTGGCGGGGAACACGCTGATCGCCAAGCCTGCGCCGACCACGCCATTGGCCACGCTCCGGCTGGGCGAGATCATGGCGGCGTTGGTGCCTGCAGGCGTCTTCCAGATTCTCGTCGACCTGAATGATCTGGGGCCGCTGCTCGCCGCGCACACCGATGTTGCCCATGTCAGCCTGACGGGATCGGCTGCGACCGGGCGCAAGGTGATGGCGGCAGCGTCGGGCACGCTCAAGCGGCTGGTGCTGGAGCTGGGCGGCAACGACGCGGCGCTTCTGCTCGACGATGCCGATATCAACGCGGTAGCGCTGGAGATTTTCGGGAGCGCGATGGCGAATGCCGGTCAGGTCTGCTTCGCCATCAAGCGTGTCTACGCGCCGCGCGCGCTGGTCGATCGGTTGTGCGACGCTCTGGCGGAACTCGCGCGCGCCGCAGTGATCGGCGATGGAATGATCGAAAGCACCACTATGGGGCCTGTCCACAATCGCGCCCAGTTCGACAAGATCGTAGCCTTGCTCGACAGGACGCGCGGCGAGGGGCAGGTCGTTGCCGGTGGTGAGGTGCTGCCGGGCGACGGCTATTTCATCGCCCCCACCATCGTTCGCGATCTCAACGACGACGCGCTGGTGGTGCGGGAGGAGCAGTTCGGCCCGATCTTGCCGGTGCTCGGTTACGACGATCTCGACGAGGCGATCGCGCGGATCAATGCGAGCGAATATGGCCTCGGCGGATCGGTGTGGACCCGCGATGTCGAGCGCGGCATCGCAGTGGCGGGGCGGATCGAGAGCGGCACCGTCTGGGTCAACAAGGCGATCGACCTGCCATTCGATATCCCGGTTGGTGGAGTCAAGCAGTCGGGCATGGGACGCCAGCAGGGAGTGGAGGGCCTTGAGGAGTTCACCGAGCCCCGCATCATCAACGCCGCGCTCTGTTAAGGGGCTTCCCGGCCGGTAATCCTTGCGACTGCTTCCCCCGGACCATAGCATCGCCGCGCCCCTCAGCGTTGGAGAGTGAGGATGACCGGCTTCGTCTTCCATTACGGACCCCGCCTTCTCTCCGGGCCCGGTGTTTCGACGCAGATTGGCGGACTTCTCTTCGCCCGGCATGTGCTGGTCGTGACCGACGCACAGGTGCGGGCACTGGGACTCTCCGATGGGATGCTTGACGCCCTGCAGTCCGACGGGCGCACCGTGACGATCTTCGACGCGGTCGAGGCCGATCCCTCACGATCGACACTGGAGGCGGCGATCGAGGCGGGGCGGGGCGCCGAGGCGGTGATCGGCTTCGGCGGGGGCAGCCCGATGGACGTGGCGAAGCTCGCCGCCTATCTGCTGGGTTCCGGCGACGATCTCGACGCGATCTGGGGGGTCGGCAACGCGCGTGGCACAGGCTTGCCACTTGTCCTTGTTCCCACCACCGCAGGCACCGGATCGGAGACGACCCCGGTTGCGATCATCTCGCTCCCGGGTGGCGAGAAGCGCGGCGTGTCGTCGCCGGCCCTGATCGCGCACCATGCTGTTCTCGACCCGACATTGACATTCGGCCTGCCGCGACACGTCACGGCGGCGACGGGCATCGACGCGATGGTCCACGCGATCGAGGCCTATACCTCCGCTCACCTCAAGAACCCGGTGTCGGATATGCTGGCCAAGGAGGCGCTCGGGTTGCTGTCGGGCCACCTGCTGCGTGCCTGCGAGACGCCCGGCGACATCGACGCGCGGGGCGCGATGCTGCTGGGTGCGCATCTCGCCGGCGTCGCCTTCTCCAACGCGCCCGTGGCGGGCGTGCATGCGCTGGCCTATCCGTTGGGTGGGCGTTTCCACGTCCCGCACGGCCTGTCCAACGCGCTGATGCTACCCCATGTGCTCGGCCACAACATGGAAGCGGCGATGCCGCTCTACGCGGAACTCGCGCCGATCGTCGATCCGTCGCTTGCCCCTCTCGGCAGGCAGGCTCGGGCGCAAGGTCTGGTTGAGGCATTGCGGGAGATTTCGGTCGCTGCCGGCATGCCGCAGCGGCTCCGCGAAGTCGGCATCGGTGCCGAGCATCTCGAAACACTCGCCGCCGATGCGATGCTTCAGGAGAGGCTGCTGCGCAACAACCCCCGTCCCATCGATTTGGCCGATGCGCGGCGCCTCTACGAGGCCGCTCTGTGAGCCGCGAGCCGTTACGTCCCCGTTCGGCTTACCGTCACTGGACCCGCATCAGCACACGCTGGCACGACAATGACGCATACGGGCACGTCAACAACACCGTCTATTATGGCTGGTTCGACACTGCGGTGAACGCCTGGCTGGTAGAGGCGGGGCTGCTCGATATCGAGTGGGGCGATCCGATCGGTCTGGTCGTCGAAACGGGCTGTCGCTATGCGGCCCCAGTGGCGTTCCCGCAGCCGGTGGAGGTCGGCCTCTCGCTGGCCCGGCTGGGCTCGTCGAGCGTGACTTATCATCTCGGTGTCTTTGTCGAGGGGGCCGATGAGCCGGCCGCCGAGGGGCATTTCACCCACGTCTATGTCGCACGGGAAAGCCGCCGGCCTGCGCCTTTGCCCGAGCCGTGGCGGGTGCTCATCGAGACGCTGGCCTAGCCGCATTGCGAGCATGGGCTTTACGATATGGGCCGCTATCTGGCCTCTGAAGATCGATTTTTATTCAAGGCGATAGGGAGAGTTCGGATGTCCACGGGAGCGAGCGTCGCGGGAGTTTTCCGCATCGGCGGCGATATAGAAGTGAACCGGCTGGGTTTCGGCGCGATGCGGATCACCGGTCCCGGTGTCTGGGGAGAACCGGCCGATCGGGCCGAGGTGATCCGCACATTGGAGCGGCTGGGCGCGCTGGAGGTCAACTTCATCGATACCGCCGATTCCTACGGCCCTGATGTTTCCGAGCTGCTGATCCGCGAAGTGCTGGCACCCTACAAGGGTTTCACCGTCGCCACCAAAGCGGGGCTGACGCGGGGCGGTCCGGACATCTGGTCGCCATGCGGCACGCCGGAATATCTGCGACAGCAGGCGCTGGGCAGCCTCGAGCGGCTGGGTGCCGAGCGTATCGATCTCTGGCAGCTTCACCGTATCGATCCGCGCACGCCACGCGCCGCACAATTTGAGGCAGTCCGCCAGCTCATCGACGATGGCATCGTCCGCCATGTCGGCCTGAGCGAGGTTTCCGCCGCGGATATCGAAGAGGCGCAGACCTACTTCCCGGTGGCCACCGTCCAGAACCGCTACAATCTTGCCGATCGCGCCCATGAGGATGCGCTCGATCATTGTGAGCGTCATGGGATCGGCTTCATCCCGTGGTATCCGCTGGCGGCGGGACGTTTGTCCGGTCCGGGATCGGCGCTGGACGGTGTAGCTGAGGCACTTGGCGTCACGCCGGGGCAGGCGGCCATCGCCTGGCTGCTCCAGAGGAGCCCGGTGATGCTGCCCATCCCCGGGACATCCAAGGTCCGCCATCTGGAAGAAAATGTGGCGGCGGCCGCAATCACACTGACGCCAGAGCAGTTCGAGACGCTCGACAAGACTGGTCGTCCAGCCTGATCGGGCCACCTTTCTCTCGTATCGGGTGGGGGAGCCGCCTCTACGGCCGGCGTGCGATAGCGTGCACGCCGGCCGCAGGCTCGGTTAGAACTCCGCCGTCACGCCGAAGGTGAACGTCCGGCCGCTGGTCGTATAGACCTCGGTGCGGTCGGCGTTCAGGTCGGCGAACTGCTCGATCGGCTCGTTGGTGATGTTGATGCCCTCGACAACGAGGCGCAGGTGCGGATTGACGTTGTAGTGCGCCTGGAAGTCGACGTTGTTGGTCCCACGGATGCCGTCGCCGACATTGCCGCCGCTGCCGCCGCTCGTCAGGTAGCGACTCCGATAGGCCGTCGAGATACGCGCGCCCCAACGGTCCGTCTCGTAATAGAGCGT
>OUNM010008004.1_pt1 | contig 12598 bp, 9 predicted proteins | sample 1769961 | NCBI WGS metagenome assembly OUNM01 (sample SAMEA3914820, study PRJEB12502) | metagenome | biome: forest; material: soil | place: USA | collected 2012-03-12 | depth 0.3 m | reverse complement strand
GTGTTCGATCCATATTCGGGCCGCTACGCCGGCTACGCCATCGCCAAGGGCAAGCTGACCACCGAGCTCCACTACCGAATCGAAAATCGCGCTCTCAAGGCCGATCACCATGTCATCATCGACCAGCTCCAGTGGGGTCAGGCGACCGAAAGCAAAGAGCGAGTTCCGCTCCCCATCCGGCTGGCGACGTCGCTCTTGAAGAACAAGGATGGCGTGATCGACCTCGACATTCCGGTGAACGGATCGCTCAACGATCCCCAGTTCCGCCTTGCCCCAATCCTCTGGAAGATCGTCGGCAACGTCATCGAAAAGGCGGCGACGGCTCCCTTCCGATTGATCGGTTCCATTTTCGCAGGTGCGGAGAAGGCCCAATATGTCGACTTCGCGCCGGGATCGACGACGCTCCCGCCCGGCGCGTCGGATGCACTCACGACGCTCGCCAAAGCTCTCGTCCAGCGCCCGGCGCTGCAGCTCGACATCCCCGCCGGCCCCGCGATCAAGGAGGAGGCTTTGGAGATCGCGGGCGCGCGGATCGACGCCGCGCTGATGGCGAAGGAAGCCCAGAAGGGTGCGGCGGTGAACCCCTCGGCGCTCAAGGTCGACGAACTTCACGCCCGACTCAGGGATCTCTACAGGGCCAGGCTCGGCAAGAAACCGGCCTTCCCGGATGACCTTGCCGCCCCAACGACGCCCGCAAAGGCTGACGACCAGGACGCGCTCAAGGACCGCGATCATCGCAAGTTGCAGGAGGCCGATTGGATGCGCGCACAGCTGAGGAACGCCTTCCTGCCGTCGAACGCCGAACTGGCGAAGCTCGGCTCGGCACGCGCAACCGCGGTGCGGGACGCTCTGCTCGCAGACGGCGGCGTCGATCCCGCGCGCGTGTTCATGGCAACGGAGATGGCGGAGACCCCGAGTGAGGGACATGCCAGGCTCGAGCTCCGGCTCAGATAGGCCATCATCGTCCAAGGACCGGAAGGATCGAAAGATGGCGCTGGTGGGCCCGGCAGGACTCGAACCCGCAACCTAGCCGTTATGAGCGGCCAGCTCTAACCATTGAGCTACAGGCCCCCCAGCGCTGTCGCGATAGCGCGAGCGATCAGTGGGTGGCAAGACGTAGACCGACATCGCGCGCTTTCCATGCGGCCGCGATCAGTTCGTCTGAACCGATCGGCCGCACGGATTCGCGGGCCAGCAGGTCCAGCACACCATCCCACCAAGCGTAGAAACGTCGCAGATCCTCGGCATCGCGGACATAGGGCGTGTGGCCAGGCTGGACCGACGGCGAATGGAAGGAGATCGAGATCAGTCGCCCATCGTCATCCAGCAGGGTTCGGATGGCGCGCAGCGCGTCTGGCAGCGGGGTGCCCTCGGGCGTGAGCGCGATCCTCTCGAGCGCGCCTGCCCGTGCGAGCAGCCCCCGCAGCCTGGCCACTCGTCCTGCCGCCGCATAGAGTGGGCCACCGACGCGCCGCGCGTATCCGGTGAAGACGGTGGTAAGCGGCAACTCCAACAGCAACCGGGCCGGCCCCACCCAGCTCGCTACGCCGTTGCGCCGAGAGAAATCCGGCCCCCCTTCCTCCGAATAGTCGAACAGCGAACGGACCGAGACGTCGAGGCGATAGCCCGCCTCTTCGAGCAGGCGTGCGCTGTTGGGGCCGATGCCGTATCGACCGGCGCGATAGACCTGCGGCCGCCGACCGAAGGCCGTGGCAATGCAGGAGGTCAGCGCCTCGAGCTTGGCGCGCTCCTGCTCCTCGGGGAGATTGCCAACGAAACTATTGGCGACAGTCAGCGGCTCGTCGAACGGCGGATTGACCCAAGGATGGAGCTGAGCCCCGATCGCGCATTCCCCGGCGTCGAGCAGCGGCCGCAGCCTGTCGACGGCGTCCGGCGACGACGCTACCGGATAGTCCACCAGATAGGTCGGGCGAATGCCGAATCCCATGAGGCGGCGATGCGCCTCCGGCAAAGCTGCGATAGCCGCAGTGGATGTCGCGTCACGGCGACGTGGCGCCGACCAATCGAACTCCTCCTCGGTATCCACAAACACCAGGAAACGACGTCCCAGCGTCGCGGGAAAACGGGCACGGTCGATTTCCGGCGCTGGGCGGTCGATCCGATCTTGTCGGGCCCGGGCCGTCACCGATCAGCTCGCCACATCAGCACGGGAGGGTTGATCGACGGTCGGCAGCCGCAGCAGGAAATGATCGTCCGCGATCAGCATCTCACCGCCTGCGGCCGCGGCTAGGCGGCGAACGAGATGCAGGGAGAAGCCGAGCCCTAGCAGGGGTGCGTCAGGCGCATCTCCCTCCGCTCCGAAGCCCGGATCGAGTAGCGCGCTCTCAGGTTGGCCCTCGAGGCGAAGCGGCCGACTGACAGAGAGCTCGAGCATGCCAGGCTCGCCTCCCCTCACCAGCTGGGCACGGATCGTCTCGCGCTCTCCCGCCAGCGCGGCCGAGGACGCGACCAGCCGGCCTGCCATCCGCCGCAGCGCCGCCGGATCGCCCATCACTGGCGGCAGACCACGCTCGACGCCGCAGGATAGCACCACGCCGCGTCGCGCCGCGCCCGCCGCATGATTCGAGCAGATCAGTCCGAGCATGGCGCCAAGATCGACCTCGATGCGCTGGAGGTCCAGCCTTTGTGTCTCCAGCCGCGCCGCGACGTCGAGATCATCGACCGCGGCAAGCAACCGGCCGGCCTGTTCGGCGATACTCTGAGCCCGATCCCGATAGCCCGTAGAGATCGGACCGCGCATCTGGCGACGGATCATCTCGGCGAACCCGCCGATGGCGTTCAGCGGGGTGCGAAGTTCGTGCACCAGCTGACGCAGCGAATCGGGTGCGAGGCCGCCGCCATAGAGGCCGGACGCCATCGAAGGTTCGGCGCGCTCCTCCGCGGTCGGTCGACGGGCGACTCCGCGATAACCCAGAAACCGCCCCTCTTCGGATGTGAACACCGGCACACCCGCGATCCGCCATTCCCCAGCCGCACCCGAGTGGCCCCGCACAAACAGGCGGGCATCGCGGAAAGGGGCTCGCTGACGGAAGGCGCCGGGCGCCTGCGCATCAACGCCGTACATCCCGCCGGCTGGCACGGCGATGGTTTCGCCGATAAGCGGCCCGCGCGGCGCGCCATCCACCCAGCGGATTACGCCGTCCGTCCCGGTCTCGAATCGAAAGGTAATGACCCGGACAGGCTCGGCGTCGCGCAAAGGATAGCCGTCACGGCCCTGACGGAAACGGGCAATTCGCGTGATGATGGCGCGGATCTGACCCGCGCCCGATCCATGATCGATCACTGCAGGCTCGTCGCCACGCCCCTCGGGCGCGGCGGCGCGGTTCATCTCGGGCTGTGGTTCGATTGGTGGCGGGTCGCGGATTTCCAGCGGTGCAGTGACGCCGGCATCGCCGACCAATGTCAGGTCGCTCGCTCCGAACGCTGCGAGAGCGCCCTCCACAAAGGCACCGAGATCACGCCGATGCCGCAGGATACCGCGCCCCGTCGGCGAAAGCCGAGGAAGGATGGAGAGCCATTCGCGATCATCGAGTTGCACGTGGGGAAGGATCGCGCCGGCCACCGTCGACACGTCGGACGCCAGGAACGCCACCAGCACCGCAGGAATGCGGCGGCCGGCAAAAGTGCGCGCCGTCTCCTGCCGAATCGCAACCGGCACCTCGGCGCGCAACGACTGGAGGCGCACGAAAGCCTCGCGGCTCAGCCGCGGATCTGCCCCCGGCCTGCGCTGGGCCACCAGATCGATAAGCTGGCGCCACAGGGCCACCCGATCCGCCGGCCGATCGGCCGGCCGGGCAAGCACCGTGGCGAGCATATCATCGAACCGCACCCACTCCTCCACATTACCGGCGAGCGGGTATCCCTGCCGGACCAAGGTTGACTATCTGTTCCCATGGAGGCGCGCAAAGCGACTTTTCCGCACGCGTCGCATAGTGGGACAATTGCCTAACGTCGCAACTTTCTTATAGAACGGCGCCACAACCGAGAAAGGAAAGCTTTTGTGGCCGCTTCGCCCCTGTTGCTTGATTCGATAGATCGCACCATCCTTACCGAGCTTCAGGATGATGGACGCATCACGAACGTCGAGCTGGCCCGGCGCGCCGGCCTGACGGCGCCTCCCTGCCTGCGGCGGGTGCGGGCGCTCGAAGAAGGCGGTGTCATCAACGGCTATCATGCCCGACTGAACCCGGCGGCGCTGGGCTACGGCATCACCGTGTTTGCGCTGGTCAGCCTGCGCAGCCAGGCCGAGGAGGATCTCCGCGCCTTCGAGGCCCATGTCGCGACGCTGCCCGAAGTCCGCGAATGCCACATGCTCAACGGCGAAATCGACTTCATCCTGAAGATCGTTGCGCACGACCTTCAGTCCTTCCAGAGCTTCCTGACCGCCAAGTTGACGACCGCGCCGCATGTCGCGAGCGTGAAGACGTCACTCACCATCCGGACGTCGAAGGATCAGCCGGGCGTGCCGGTCGACGGGATCGGCTGAGAAAATGATCGGCGCCCGCCCGGATAGGCGGGCGCCGATACCATCGGTCAGCGGGCAGCGGTAGCAGCCGCCGGAGCCGAACCCTTGTTGGCCCAGATCGCCCAATATTGCGCGAGCGTCTGGTTGGGCCCGGTGACGCCACCCAGCGCCTGAGCCGCCGCGGGCTTCTGGCCGGCCTGCGCGAGCGCCTCGCCGAGGTGCAGATTGACCAGATTGGCGTCGACGCCGCCCTTCTGGAGCGCGACCTTGTAGAGGTCCGCCGCCTGCGTGAACTGGCCGTAGCCCAGATAGACGTCGCCGGTCAGCAGGGCCTGCTTGCCGTCGGCCGCCGCCCGGGCCTTCTTGTCGAGCGAGGGAAGCTCGGCCTTGTCACCGGCGATCTTCGGACCGGCGATCGCCTTGATCTCGGCCAGCGCCTTGCTGGTCGCCAGCGCCTTGCTGTCGACCATGTTGGACGTGGTGCCCTGATCGATCACGGCCTTGGCCTCGCCCGGGAATCCCTTGTTGAGCGCCGTGTTGGCATATTCATAATAATCACGTTCGCCGGCCAGCGCGTTGGTGACGCGCATCAAGCGCAGCGTGTCGAGATCCGTCTGCGGCTCGAGATGGCTGGTCTCACGGTAGGTCTGGAGCGCGAGACGCCAGATATCCGCACGCGGATAGGCGTCGACCAGCTGCTGGCCATACTTCACGGTCTGCGCCGGCATCTTGCCATCATAGGCCATCGACAGCGCGCGGCGATACCAGTCCTCGTCGACTGGCTGGTTCGCGGCCTTCTTGGCCTGGATGGCCTGATCGACGAGAGGCAGCGCCTCGTTGTTGCGGCCCTCGCGCGACTTCACGGCAGCGAGCGAGATCAGGATGTCCGGATCGTTAGGCTTCTGCTGGGCGAGCTGGGTGAAGGCGCGATCGGCGTCGGCGAACTTGCCAGCGTTGAAGGCAGCCTGCGCCTGCGCGGTGAGAAGCTGGCCCTGAAGCTCTGGTGGCGCCTTGCCGGACGCGAGCATCGCGTCAACCGCAGCGGCGGCGCCAGCCTGATCACCAGTCTTCTGCGCGATCTGGTAGGTCATGAGAGAGACCTGGAACTTGTCGTCGTCGGTCGAAGCCGCGGCCTGTGCCGCCGGCAGCGCGGCCTTCGCCGCCGCCATGTCACCACCCGTCAGCGCGGTCTGCAGCGGCTGGACCGCCTTCACGAACGCCGGGCTAAAATTACGCTTGGCCGACGCCGCGCCTTCCGTCTTCTTGGCCGCGGCGGCTGGTGTGCCGCCGGTCACCGCGGCTGCTCCGAGCGCGAGGGTCAGCGCCAGGGCTGTCGTCGATGCGAATTTCATGGTGGAATCTCTCCTTCATCGGCACCGGGGGTGCTCCACGCGGCATTTGCTAAACCCTGCCATGCCCCCGTTCAAGCTTGGGAACCGGACGCGACGCTGTATCCCGACGACTGAACACCTGTTGAATGCCTCAAGTTGCATCGTCGGCCCGGTGTTGACGCGGTGCGGCGATTTGCTACCGGCGCCGGGCCATGCTTGCCATCCTCTCTCCTGCCAAGACGCTCGACTACAAACGCCCCCTCCCCGAGCTCTCGCCGACCAACCCTCGCTTCGCCAGCGAGGCACTTGCTATCGTCGCCGAGGCCGCCAAGCTGTCGGAGCGTGACCTTGGCCGCCTGATGTCGATTTCCGATTCCCTCGCCGAGCTGAATGTCGAGCGTTATCGCGGGTTCGAGAACCTGCCAGAGCGCCCAGCGCTCTTTGCCTTCGCCGGCGACGTCTACACGGGTTTTGAGGCGCGCAGCCTCGACGAAACCGCGATCAGCTTCGCGCAGGATCACGTTCGCATCCTGTCGGGCCTTTACGGCCTGCTGCGTCCGCTTGACGAGATCCGTCCCTACCGGCTCGAGATGGGCACACGTTGGGCGCCGCATTCTGGCGACCTATACGCCTTCTGGGGTTCGCGAATCTCGGACCTGCTCGCCGAAGACCTCGCTGCGCAGGGTTCGAACGTCATCGTCAATCTCGCCAGCAAGGAATATTGGGGCGCGGTGCAGAAGGCGCCGCCGATTGGCGCCGACATCTACACCATCGAATTCATGGAAGAGGGCCCAGCGGGTCTGCGCTTCAACAGTTTCGGCGCAAAGCGCGCGCGCGGCATGATGGCGCGCTACATCTGCGAGCACCATCTGGCCGACGTCGAGGCGCTCAAGGGGTTCGACAGCGACGGCTATCGCTATGATCCCGCCGCATCGGACGCGCGGCGCTGGCGCTTCACCCGTCGTTGAACATTACATAAAGTTCGTCTTTCGAAATCTCCGCGCGCATCCCGAAACGATGGACAACGTCGGTTGCGACCAGGTCGACCGCCGTTTCGAAGCCGGCGACGAAGGCGGCCCCCGCCGCGAAGGCTGGCCCAGCGCCGAAGCCAGGGCCCGGCACCAAATTCGGCAACATGGTCACGACCAACCCAGGACCGGCAAGGTCATCGCCGATGATTGCTCGATGAAGCGCAACGCCACTAAGCCCCCTGCGAGGGCTAATCGCACGGGATTCTGCCCCTTCGGCGGCCGCAGCATGTTTCCGGCCGCCTTTTTCATGCGTAACGCCCGGTCCTGCGCGCACGCGTACGCGCGTGGGGTGGCGTGGGCGCCTCGGCTGGTCTAGGGAGGTCCACCGGCACCTACCGGTGCCATGAAACAACCATAACAGACCGGACGGACCAACTTGGCCAGCGCCCCGCCGACCATCGAACCCAGCGATATCTCCCCCGTCTCCATCGTCGACGAGATGAAGTCGAGTTATCTCGACTACGCCATGTCGGTGATCGTCAGCCGTGCGCTGCCCGATGTGCGCGACGGCCTGAAGCCGGTGCATCGCCGTATCCTCTTCGGCGCGCAGGAAGCGGGCTTCGTCGCCGGCCGCCCCTATCGCAAGTCGGCCCGGCTGGTCGGCGACGTCATGGGTAAATATCACCCCCACGGCGACGCCTCGATCTACGACGCCCTTGCGCGCATGACGCAGGACTGGTCGATGCGGCTGCCGCTGGTCGACGGCCAGGGCAATTTCGGCTCGATGGATCCCGATCCACCCGCCGCGATGCGTTACACCGAGGCGCGCCTCGCCCGCTCGGCAAACGCTCTCCTGGAGGACATCGACAAGGACACGGTCGACTTCCAGCCCAATTATGACGGCTCCGAGCAGGAGCCGCAGGTGCTGCCTGCGCGCTTTCCGAACCTGCTGGTCAACGGTGCCGGGGGCATCGCCGTCGGTATGGCCACCAACGTGCCGCCGCACAACCTCGGCGAGGTGATCGCGGCCTGTAAGGCGTACATCCTCAACGGCGCCATCACGACCGAAGAACTGATGGAGATCGTCCCCGGCCCGGATTTCCCGACCGGCGGCCTGATCCTCGGCCAGGGCGGGGCGCGCAACGCTTACAACACGGGCAAGGGCTCGATCATCGTGCGCTCGCGCCACGACGTCGAGGAAGGGCGCGGTGACCGTCGCTCCATCGTGCTCACCGAAATCCCCTACCAGGTCGGCAAATCCGGCCTGGTCGAGAAGATCGCCGAGGCGGCCAAAGAAAAGCGGATCGAGGGCATCTCCGACATCCGCGACGAAAGCTCGCGCGAGGGCGTGCGCATCGTCATGGACCTCAAGCGCGACGCAACGCCGGAGGTGGTGCTGAACCAACTCTGGCGGCACACCCCCGCGCAGTCGAGCTTTCCCGCCAACATGCTTGCGATCCGTGGCGGCCGGCCCGAGATCCTCGGCCTCAAGGACATCATCTCGTCTTTCGTGACCTTCCGTGAGGAGGTCATCACCCGCCGCTCCAAGTATGAGTTGCTCAAGGCCCGCGAGCGCGCGCACATCTTGCTCGGCCTCGTCGTCGCGGTGACAAACCTCGACGAGGTGGTGCGGATTATCCGCGGCTCCGCTTCGCCGGCCGACGCGCGCGCCGCGCTGCTCGCCCGCGAGTGGCCTGTCGCCGAGATTGCGCCCTACATCCGCCTTGTCGAGGCAGTGGAGAAGGACGTCACCGGCGACACCTACACGCTGTCCGACATCCAGGTTCGCGCGATCCTCGACCTGCGCCTGCATCGCCTGACGGCGCTCGGCCGCGACGAAATCGGCGACGAACTCGCCGGCCTCGCCACGACGATCGCCGAGCTCCTCGAGATCCTCGGCAACCGGACACGCCTATACGAGGTGCTGGTCGAAGAGCTGGACAAGGTCCTGGCCGACTTCGCGACGCCGCGGCGCAGCCAGATCGTGCCTGCCGGCGACGACATCGACGATGAAGACCTCATCGAGCGCGAGGACATGGTCGTCACCGTCACCCACGGCGGCTACATCAAGCGCACCCCGCTCGACGCCTTCCGCGCGCAGAAGCGCGGTGGCAAGGGCCGTTCGGGCATGGCGACCAAGGACGAGGATGCCGTCACCAAGCTGTTCGTCACCTCGACCCACACGCCGGTGCTGTTCTTCTCGACCCACGGCAAGGTCTATCGCAAGAAGGTATGGCGCCTGCCCGAAGGCGCCCCGCAGGCGCGAGGCCGCCCGATGGTGAATTTGCTGCCGCTCGCCGACGGCGAGACCATCTCGACCGTGCTGCCGCTGCCCGAAAACGAGGCGGAGTGGGGCAAGCTCCACATCCTGTTCGCCACCGCCCACGGGTCGGTGCGCCGCAACTCGATGGAAGCCTTCACCAACGTGCCGACCAACGGCAAGTTCGCGATGCGCTTCGACGAAGATGCGACCGATCATCTGATCGGCGTGGCGCTGCTCACTGAGACCGACGACGTGCTGCTCGCCACTCGCAACGGCAAGGCGATCCGCTTCTCCGCCACCGACGTGCGCGAGTTCCAGAGCCGGCAGTCGACCGGCGTGCGCGGCATCAACCTTGCGGCCGGAGACGAGGTAATCTCGCTCTCGATCCTCGGCGGGTTCGAGGCGACACCGCAAGAGCGCGAGGACTATCTTAAGGCCGCCCCCTGGAAGGAAGGCGACCGCGAGGTGACGCTCTCGCCCGAGCGTATGGCCGAGTTCGAGGCGGCGGAGGAGTTCATCCTTACCGTCACAGCCAACGGCTACGGCAAGCGCACCTCTGCCTATGAATATCGCCGCACCGGCCGCGGCGGACAGGGAATCACCAACATCGTAACGTCCGAACGCAACGGCCCGGTGGTTTCCAGCTTCCCGGCACATAATGGCGAGCAGCTGATGCTGGTCACCGACCAGGCCAAGCTGATCCGCACCACGGTGGGCGACATTCGCGTGGCGGGCCGCAACACGCAGGGCGTAACGATCTTCCGCGTGTCCGATGGCGAGCATGTCGTATCTGCCGCCAGGATCGAGGAGAGCGAGGAAGAAGCTGAAGCCGACGTCCGCGATGGCGAGATGCCAGCGATCGATCCGCAGGTCGAAGGCGACACCGGCGAAGACCTTGCCGACGGCAGAGAGGCGTAACCGCTAGCGCCCTCTCTCCCGCGCTCGCGGGGGAGAGGGTGTTCGGGATTGGGCCCGAAGCCCCTTACCTTCCACGTTTGACTAGAATGACGGAAGTGAAGCGAACGCGGGCTTTGTCTGGTCGGATATGGATGGCCTGCATAAAGCAGGCATGGCAATGACCCGTTCGGAGGCCATCATCGCAGCTGGTTTCTTCCCACCAGCATCATATCACCGCTGCCGGATCGCGGTCCCCGTATCGCCGCCCGCGAACAGGTGAACGACCTCAGCCCCAGGCAGCGTCTCAGCAATCAGTGCCTGGCGATGGCAATGTGCTGGCTCACGCTCAAAGCAGAGCAGCGCGGAGGGGCGCTCCTCGGCCAAATCGCGCATCCGTCCCACCGCCGCCATCGCCTCGGGCAGTTCGAGCTGCCCTTGATAGATGGCAATCATCTCGGCGTGGCGCCCCGCCCTCGCCGCCTCGCGTCCCTCGGCTGGCGTGCCCAGCGCCTTCAGGTGAACATAGTCGATGCCATGCTCCGCCAACGCAGTCTTGAGCGGCGTCTTGGAGAAACCCGGTCGACGCGACAACGGCAGCGCGCGGACGTCGATCACGCGCTTGACGCCTGCCTGCTCCAGCGTCTCCAGGAACTCGTCCTGGGTCACGCCCTCGTAGCCGATCGTGAATAGCTTCATACGGGTCCATCCTTCCGGGCTTGCCCACGATCATCGCCTCTCCCGGCGCCTGGGTCCAGAACGGGCGCACTGTGCGCCATCATGACGCCACGGTCGCGATGCAGTTCCTTCCCGGCGCCGGCTGCGCTATGGCGCGCGCCATGCACGACATCCATATCATCGGCGGCGGTCTCGCCGGGTCTGAAGCCGCGTGGCAACTCGCGGAAGCCGGCTTCAAGGTCCGCCTCTCCGAAATGCGCGGCGTGGAGGGAACCCCCGCCCACCATACTGACGGCCTCGCCGAACTAGTTTGCTCCAACAGCTTCCGCTCGGATGATGCCGAGAAGAATGCAGTCGGTCTGCTCCACGCCGAGATGCGGCAGCTTGGCTCGCTGATCCTGCGCGAGGGCGACACGCATCGCGTGCCCGCCGGCTCTGCACTTGCGATGGATCGCGATGGCTTCTCGCAGGGCGTGACTGCCGCAATCACCGGGCATCCGAACATCGAACTTGTGCGCGAGCGCGTCGATACCCTGCCCGAGGGACCCACGATTATCGCAACCGGCCCGCTTACGGCCGCGTCGCTCGCCGGCGCGATCGCCAGCGAGACCGGGCAGGACCAGCTGGCCTTTTTCGACGCCATAGCGCCGATCGTCCATCGCGATAGCATCGACATGGAGACCTGCTGGTTCCAGTCGCGCTGGAACAAGGGCGACGGCAAGGACTATATCAACTGCCCAATGAACAAGGATGAGTATGTCGCCTTCGTCGAGGCGCTGCTCACTGGCGAGAAGACCGAGTTCAAGGAGTGGGAGAAGAGCACCCCGTATTTCGAAGGCTGCATGCCGATCGAGGTGATGGGCTCCCGCGGCATCGACACGCTGCGCCATGGGCCGATGAAGCCGGTCGGCCTCGATGATCCGAGGACCGGGCGCTGGCCCTATGCCGTGGTCCAACTGCGGCAGGATAACGCGCTCGGTACGCTTTGGAACATCGTCGGCTTCCAAACCAAGCTCAAGCATGCCGAGCAGGTGCGGATCTTCCGCATGATCCCGGGCTTGCAGAACGCTGAGTTCGCGCGGCTGGGCGGCCTCCATCGTAACACTTTCATCCGCTCGCCGATCCTGCTCGACGGAACTCTGCGGCTGAAATCGCGGCCCAATGTCCGCTTTGCCGGCCAGATCACCGGCTGCGAGGGCTATGTGGAGTCGGCGGGCGTTGGGCTGCTCGCGGGACGCTTCGCCGCGGCGGAACTGGCCGGCCGCGCCCTTCCCGCTCCGCCCGCGACGACGGCGCTTGGTGCGCTGCTCAGCCACATTACCGGCGGCGGCGAGGCCGATACCTATCAGCCGATGAACGTCAATTTCGGCCTGTTCCCGCCCCTCGAGAATCTGCCGCGCAAAGCAGACCGCAAGGTGGCGATGACCACCCGCGCTCGCGCCGATCTCGCGGAATGGAAGGCCGCGATCGAGCCGCTGCCGGCCTAGCCCCAGTCGCCGCCCGTCGCCTCGGCGGGCGGTGCCACGAGTGGCACTGCCGGCGTCACGCCGTCGCGCGGGGCGAGCCCGGTTCAAGGGAAGAAGCCCGCCGTCACCAGCAACAAGGCCGACGCCACACCCGCCGGATATCAAACCATCACGCACCCCCGATACTTCGGGGGGCAGGCTCAAATGCCATGGGAATCCCGCCAAGCAATTTCAGCGGCCGGTCCACTGGTGGAGCATCACGCGCAGCAACCGCCCCCGCGAGGCCGGCGTACCCAGCACCTTGCCGCGGCGGGCGTCCCGCCGCGCCAGCACCGCAAGCATGCCAAGAGGTCGAAGCGTCCGCGGCCAGCGGCGGGCGACTGCGCGCTCCAGTTCCGGCTTCGCCGCTGCCAGAATCGCATCGACGCGATGGCCCTCAGAGACATGGCGGGCAAGGTCGACCAACGCCCAACCCGCCCCGGCATCGCCCAGCCACTCCGCCTCAATCC
>OUNM011194857.1_pt1 | contig 12621 bp, 13 predicted proteins | sample 1769961 | NCBI WGS metagenome assembly OUNM01 (sample SAMEA3914820, study PRJEB12502) | metagenome | biome: forest; material: soil | place: USA | collected 2012-03-12 | depth 0.3 m | reverse complement strand
TGGGATCACCGTGGTCGTGCCGCCGCACGCGGCCGCGCGCGTGCCGGTGAAGAAGTCGTCGGCCATACGCATGCCATCGGGCATGGGCTGGTCCAGGTGGCAGTGGCCGTCGACGCCGCCGGGCAGCGCCAGCAGGCCCGTGGCATCGACTTCGGTCGTGGCGGCGGGCAGGCCGTGCCCGAGCGCGACGATGCGCCCATTGCGCACGCCAATATCGCAGTGGAAGCGGTCGGAAGCGGTGACCACATCGGCATTGCGGATCACCAGGTCAAGATTGTTGTCGGCAGGCATGGTCATCACTCCGTTGCGTCCTGTTTACTCGACTTCGCGGAACAGTCGGCCCCAGCCCTTCAGCGCGCGCGTATCCACGCCGGCCAGCCGCAGCGACTTCCACACGACGGTCGAGATCGTGTCGTAGAGCGGAATGCCCGTCTCGGCCTCCAGCTCCTCGGCCAGGTGGGCCGCATGCAGGTTCGTGCAGAACGTGGTGATGGCCTGAACGTCTTCCTTCGCCAGTTCGCGCACCATGCGCCGGATCGTGTCTGCTTCCACTTCGGCGAAGCTGTAGTTCACGTGCAGTTCCAGGTGTCGCTCGGCCGAACAGTCGAAGCCACTGCGCTGGTAGTTGGCAACGATGCGCTGCTGCACGTCACCGAGGTAGGGCGTGGCCAGGCCGAAGCGGCGCGCACCGGTCTTCTCGAGGATTTCATTGAGGGCCAGCACCGAGGTGGTGGCGGGGATGCCGGTAGCCTCGGTGATCTGCTTGCACAGCGCCTGGTCGCGGTCGAAGCCGAGCCAGCCCGATGACGTGCCGTTCCACGCGATGACGTCGACGCGGGCATCGGCCAGCAGGCGGGCTGCGCCAAGGATCTTTTCGAGGTCGAATTGCCCCAGTGCCTGGTCGCGCAGCGAAATCTCGGTGACGGTAAAGCGCGAAAAATGCGCGCTGACGTTGGGCAGGCCGCTGACCATCGCGCTGGTAATCGGCTCCAGCGCAGTATTGGAAGAAGGCGTCAGCATGCCAAGGCGAATCTGCTTGCTCATGGTCGAATCTCAGGAGGTTGCGGGCACCGTCGAGAATGCGGTGCCTCTGCGGGGGGAGTCTTAGTGTTCAGGCTTGTCGTTGAAGGCGAGCTGTGTGCCCGGCACGCCCTGCGTGGTGCGTGCGAGTTCCAGTTCCTTTTTCAACGCGGCCTGGCGCGTGGCGTCAGGCTTGACCGTATTGCCGGCCTGCAGCGCAGGGAGCACGTAGTCGTTGACCATCTGGCGGTACAGGTCCAGATATTTGGCATCGCGCAGGCCACCTTGCGTGGACATGATGCTGTTCATGACGATCACCGCGTTCTGCTTCGGCAACACCGTGATGAACTGGCCCTTGTAGCCCATCGCGCTGAACTCGCGCTCGCTCTTGACGATGTTGTTGACCCAGCAGTAGTAGCCGTAGTCCTGCGCGGGGCCGGATGGCGTGGTCATCTGCGCGACCCACGACGCGGGCACGATCTGCTGTCCGTTCCAGCGGCCCTGGTTCAACATCAACATGCCAAGCCGCGCCATGTCGATCGAACGCAGTCGCAGGCCCCAGCCGCCTGACACCGCACCCTTGCCGTCGGCACCATCCCAGCGGTAGTGCGCCATGCCCAGCGGCTTGAACAGGCGCTGCGCCGCGTATTGCTGCTCGGGCATGCCCGCCACCTGGCTGATCGTGGCGCCGACCAGCACCGGGTTGACGTCGATGTAATCGAAGTCCGTGCCGGGCGTGGTGCGCACGCTGGCGGACGCTGCCACCTTGAGGCGGTCCGGCACGCCGTAGTAGAGCGTATCGGTGCCTTCCACCAGCTTGTACGACAGTCCGCTGGACATCGACATCAGGTGCCGCAGCTGAATCTGCTGCTTGTCGGCCAGCGACGAAGCGAGGTCCGGACGCGCAGCCGCCAGCCGGGGCGCCGGCGCGTCGGTGGCGCTGAGCTTGCCGTCACCGGCCAGCGTGCCCACCAGCAGCGCGCTGATGAACTTGGTGACCGAATACAACTCGTGGTTGTAGTCGCGGGACAGGCCGTCGCTGTAGCGTTCGAATACGAGCTTGCCGTCCTTGATGACCAGCAGGCTGCGCACGTCGAGCTTGTCGCGGCGAATCCATTCGGACAAGGCGACCAGCCGGGCGGAGTCGACACCGACCGCTTCTGGCTGTGCCGTGGGAATGTCGTTGGCGGCAGCAGGGGTGGCGGCGATCGCGGGAACGGCCTGCAGCGTGCCAATGGCCAGCAGCGCTGCGGCCACGATGGGCGTGAATCGTTTCATGAGGGTCTCCTCCTGCCGATGCATCAAACCGGAAGCTTCTTTTCGTAGTCGATGGCGGTGGAGGCGAGCAGCAGGCCCACGCCGGCGGCGGCAAAGAACATCAGTGCGAGGAAGTAAGAGCCGGTGAACTGTACGATCATGCCGACGATGATCGGCACGCTGATGCCACCGATATTGCCGCCCAGGTTCATCACGCCGCCCAGGAAGCCGATCTTGTCGCGGGTTCCGAGGATCGACGGGATGCACCAGAACAGGCCGCACCAGCGCAGGAAGAACAGCGTCGACGAGAGCAGGGCTACCACGACCACCGGGTTGGTCACGTAGGCCACCGAGAAGATCGAGATCGTGGCGACCACGGCGGCGATGCCGAACAGCGTGCGCATCACCACGTTGGGACGGCCGCCGGCTTCCTTCCACTTGTCGGCAATCCAGCCGCCGATCAGTTCGCCGATGAAGCCGCAGAAGAAGATGATGAAGCTGGCACCGCCCATCGCCTTGATGTCGAAGCCGTGGACCTTGTTCAGGTAGTTCGGCATCCAGGTCAGCAGGCCGTAGAACACGGTGTTGAAGCACATCCAGCCGATGGCCATGCACCAGACCGAGCGGTACTTGAAGAAATCGAGCGAGCGCCCGGACAGGTTGGCCGGCTCGGCGCGATGCTCGTTGGCCTGGGCTTCCTCGATATAACGGGCTTCGAGTTCATTGACGCCGGCATGTTCGCGCGGCGCATTGCGGATATACCACCAGGCCAAGGCACCGGCGATGACCGTGCCCACGCCGGCGACGACGAACGCCAGGCGCCACGAGCCCAGTGCGGCAATCAGCCACGTGATGATGATCGCGCCCAGTGCCGCACCGAGCGGGGCACCGCCGTCCAGCAGCGTGGCGCCGCGGCCGCGTTCGTTCTGCGTCATCCAGATCGCGTTGAGCTTGCCGCCTGCCGGATAGATCGGCGCTTCGGCGGCACCCAGGCCCAGCCGCGTCAGCAGCAGGGTCGTGGCACTGGTGCAGACCGCGGCCAGTGCCTGGAACGCGCCCCAGAACACGGTGGCGCAGGCGATCACGATGCGCGGCTTGTACTTGTCGGCCAGCATGCCGCCCGGCACCTGCATCAGCGCATACGTCCAGAAGAACGAACTCAGGATCAGCCCCTGCATCGTGGGGCTGAGGTCGAATTCCTTCGCGATCAGCGGCATGGCCACCGAGAGTGAGGCGCGATCGATGTAGTTGATCGCAATCAGGAACAGCATCATCAGGAAGATCTTCCAGCGGACGCTGCTGCGCGGGGCCGTGATCGAGGCGGCCTGGCTTGTGGATGGCATGACGGGGGTCTCCTTGCTCCTTGGGTGCTGCGTTTCGAGGCGGTTCTGTTTTAGGGTGTCGCGCAACTGGACCGAGTATAGGATACGTAATCTGTAATTACAACGCATGTAAGTTGTTGATTTATATGAATAGGGTAAGCACTGATTTTGGGTGTGATAGGCTTCAGTCCGGTGCAGTTTCCCCAACCTGGTGACGTCCGTGACACAAACGCTTCCGAAAACCGCCCGACTCCGCACACTCGGCATGTCCGCCGAGATCGCGGCCCGGCTTCGCACGATGATCCAGGAAGGTGAGTTGCCTCCCGGGGTGCGGATCGACGAGCGGGCGTTCTGCGAGGCGTTCGACGTGTCCAAGACACCGCTGCGCGAAGCGCTCAAGGTGCTCGTGTCCGAAGGACTGGTCCTGCATCGCCAGTACATCGGTTATCGCGTGGCACCGCTGGACCTTGCGGAATTGCGCGCGACGCTCGAGACGCTGCACGGCCTCGAAGCGCACGCCGGCGAACTGGCCGCACAGCGCATGAGCGATGCGGCGCTGGCGAAGATCGAGCGCAAGCATCAGGCCATGGTCGATGCGCATGCGGCCGGCCGACGCACCGACTACTTCCGCATCAACCAGGAAATCCACCAGCTCATTATCGACAGCGCGGACAACGTCGTGCTGTCGGGCATCTATGCCACGCTGATGAGCAAGGTCCATCGCGCGCGCGGCGCGGCCAACGCCGATATGCTGCGCTGGCAGGAATCGCACGAAGAGCATGAGGCCATCATCGCTGCGATGCGCGAGCGTGGCCGCCCGCGTCTGGCGCAGATCCTGCGCGAGCATTCGGAGAACACGGCGCGGGAAGTGCTGCGCGTGGTCGAGCAGACGCTGGCCGAGCCGGCCGCGCGCGTCGTCAACGCGTCGCGGCGTTGATGATCGCCGGGCCTGCGCCAATCTGAGCCACCATATCTGATACCTGGGCATCCGGTCGCTTGCACCGGCGCGGCTCGGTTCCCTTACTTCGCTGCGCCGGGCGTCACTCGCCGCCAGAATGCATCGAACGCAATGCTGTCGAAAAATGCATGCGCACGCACGATGCGCCCATCCTGCATCTGCAGAATCCACGCATAGGAATTGGCATAGCGCTGCCCATCCCGCGCCGTGCCGCTGGCATCGAAATGGGCGATCACCGTATCGCCTTCCGCGTACAGCCGATGTACCGTGGGCAACAGCCGCGTCTGCATGCGTGCATTGAACGGGCGAATCACTTCGCCGAGGAACGCCTCGCGGCTTGGGTACGTGCGAGAGGCCAGGGAATTGCCGGTGATGGTCCAGTGGACGTTGTCGGCAAGAAGATCATAGGGGCTGCCGGTACCGTCGCGCCAGGCATCGAAGCCGCGCGCCACCAGCGCGCGATTGCGCTCCTCCTCAGGCGTGGCGGCATGGGCCGTCAGGCTGCCCACCCCGAGGGCGAGCAAGGCGGCTGTCATGAAGACCGTGGCAAATCGCTGGATCATGTTGAACTCCTTGAGCAGTCGGCGACGAGGAAGAGGGTCGTTGCGGCTTGGGCAGCGCGCGTCGCCGTTGGAAATCACTCTAGGTGCCGGACTCTGGCAGCACTAGACCCTGCAATGGGGATTCAATCGAAACCACGGGTTGATGATCCGGTCGCAGCGCGATGTGGTGCGCGATGTGGTGCACGATGTGGTGCACGATTCTCAGCATGATCGGCTGCGCCGTGTATATCGCGATGCCGGAAACCCGCGGCAAACGCCTGGACTGAGTGGCCATCCCTGCTGCAGACGGGATTACGCCGCGAGGTCTGCGATCGTCGCATCGATCGACATGGCGACGATCCAGGCGTGCAGCTAGCTCCCGTCCGCAACGGCCCTGAGCAAGGTATGCACCGTGGCGAGCGGTGCCACAAGGTTCGGCTGTAGTCCGTATTCCGAACCCAGTGTGGCGCTGACATCCTGATAGTCGATATGTGCTGCGCCGCGTTCGTCTTCCCATACCACTGCGCGCAGCGGCAGTTCGACGGCGGCATGTGGATTGGCCTGCATGGCCGGCGTGCCGCCCTTGGGATTGCCAAACAGGAAGAGCCGTGTGGGACGGAGCATGGTGCCTGCCTGGGCTGCGGCCGCGCTCTGGTCGATGTCGGCAAATAGCGTCAGGCCGCGCGAGGCCAGCGTTTGCTTGAGCCGGGCGACGGTTTCCGTGAAATTGTGCGCGCTGTTCAGCGTGAGCGTGCGTGCTGGATGGGGCAAGTTCTGTGCATGTGCAGTCATGGCGAGCAGTGTCCAGAGGGGGACCATCAATCGGCGTCGTATTGCGGCGCCGTGGCGTGTCGATACGGCTTTCATGGCATTGGAGCGGGAGCGATGGCGCGTTTTTCAGGCTTCGGCTGGCAGGCCGGCCTGCCAGCGCTGCAGATCCCCGATGGTTGCGGTGGCGCCGCCGCAGACCACGACCAGGACATTGCCGTACGACTCCAGTTCGTCCGCATGGGAATAGGCGAGTGCCAGGCTGGCGCCACATGCGGGCTCCACCAGTATGCGATGGTCATCGAGGAAACGCATGCACGCGTCGAGTGCCGCACGATCCGACACCACGACGCTGCGTAACGGATGGGATTGCGCCACTTCAAACGCGTGTGCGCTGACTTGCCGCGCGCCGAGCGATTTCGCCACGCTGGTGATGGCATCCAGCGTGATGCGTCGCCCGGCCTGCAGCGATTGCGCCAGCGAATCGGCGCCGCGCGTTTCCACGGCGACCACCGGCACATCGCTCCATCCGTTGCGCTGCAATCCCGCGATCACTCCGCTCAGCAGTCCGCCGCCGCCGACCGACAGCACGACGGCATCAGGCCGGTATCCCGTGCGGGCCACCTCGTCGATCAGCGTGGCATGGCCGTCCCACAACAACGGATCATCGAAGGGATGCAGCAGCACGGCATCATCGCCGACCATTGACAGGGCCAGCGCGTTGGCATCGTCCCACGCGTCGCCATGCACGATGATCTCCGCGCCGAACTGGCGGATCAGCTGCTTCGCCCGATCTGTCGTGGAGGTCGGCACCACCACGGTGACCGGGATCGACAGTTGCTGGCCCGCATAAGCCACGGCAATGCCTGCATTACCACCTGACGACGAAACAAAGCGCCGCTTGCCCTGGCGTGCATAGGCTTCGCACGCTGCGCCGATGCCGCGCAGCTTGAACGAGCCGCACGGCTGCAAGGCTTCGAGCTTGAGCCAGACCGGGCGTCCTGCCGCCTGGCTCATCAATGTCGATTCGAGAAGTGGGGTTTCGCTGTGCAGTGGCATGGCTCGGGCGCAGTCCTGGTTGTTGGGCCGGTGCAATCGTGATGTAGCGGATTGTAGAGGCGGAAGCGCGCGATGTTCAGTTGATCTCGACCACGATCTTTGCTTGCGCGCTGCCGTCGGTGACCGCTGCGTAGGCCTGTTCGGCCGTTGCCAGCGTGAAGCGCCGCGCATCGACCAGCGGTTTCAGCTGGTTCTGTTCGACCAGCCGCGTCGCTTCGGACATCATCTCGCCGTGGTGCGCCCGCAGCTTGCCCGTCAGCAGCGGATACAGCGTGAACACACCGGAGTACGTTGCTTCGCGAAACGACAACGGCGCGAGCGCATGCGTGCCCCAGCCGAGCGCGCTGACCACATGGCCGAAATGCCGGACCGCGGCAAAGGATGCGTCGAGCGTGGCGCCGCCAACCGTGTCGACGACAAGGTCGAAGCCTTCCCCCGCGGTATGTGCGGCCACATAGGCGTCGACCGACGTGCTCGTGTAGTCGATGGGCACGGCGCCAAGGTGCCGGACGGTGTCCTGCTTGCCGGCGCTGGCGGTAGCGAAGACGCGGCCACCGAGCGCAGCCGCCAGCTGCACGGCGACGTGGCCGACACCGCCTGCACCGCCCTGCACCAGTACCGTTTGCCCGCGCTGGAGCCGGGCACGGTCGACGATGCCTGCATACGCGGTAATGAATGCGAGTGGCAACGCGGCAGCCTCATGCATCGACAGATTGGCGGGCTTGCGCGCAAGGAGCCGGGCATCCACGGCGGCATATTGCGCGAGCGAGCCCTGGATGCCGCCAACGCCACCGGTCATGCCATATACCTGATCGCCCGGCTGGAATGCCGTGACGCCTTCGCCGATGGCTTCGACCGTGCCCGCCAGATCGATCCCGAGCACCAGTGGCAACGGGTGACGGGCGTGGGCGGCGGCGCCCGCACGAATCTTGGTGTCGAGCGGATTGAGGCCGCTGGCAGCGACACGCACCAGCACTTCGCCGGTGGCCGGTGCCGGCCGCTCCATTTCCGTCAGTTCCAGGGGGCCGTTGTGGTGATTCAACACCAGGGCTTGCATACGCATCGGTTGATCCTCGTCTCGTCAGTTGGAGATGTCGATCTATGATTGGTCATGCGTTGTTGCATGTAAATTCAATTATCTGCATGGTGGATAAACAAAAATGAATGCGCTCCAACTGGACTGGAATGACGTGAAAGTCTTCCTGGCAATTGCCCGCGCGGGAACGCTGGGCGGCGCTGCGCGGTTGATCGGCCAGACCCAGCCCACCATGGGACGAAGGCTGCGCGTACTCGAAGAGGCGGTCGGCCACGTGCTGTTTCACCGCACGACGGAGGGCTTTGTCCTGACCGACGCGGGGCACGCGGTGCTGACCCATGCGGAGCGGATGGAGGAGGAGTCGCTTAGCTTGTCGCGCAAGCTCTTTGGCGAGGATGCCGCGCTAACGGGGATGGTACGGGTGACCTCATCGGACTGGTTCGGCATACACGTGCTGACACCGGTCCTGGCGAAGTTTCTCGTCCTGCATCCGCGTGTGACGGTGGAGCTGGTGACGGATGCGCGTCAATACAGCCTCACGCGCCGTGAGACCGATCTGGCGTTTCGCATCACGTCATTCGAAGAGCCGGACGTCATCCAGCGCAAGCTGATGCACATGGAGTACGCGCTCTATGGGCATGTCGATCTCGCCGACCCGCTCGCTGGCGATGGCACGGGGGCGGCGCTGATTACCATGGACGGCGCGTTCGGTGCGTTGCCTGATGTCGAATGGATCAGGCGGATGCTGCCCAATGCGCACGTGCTGTTCCGCAGCAACAATCGCGGCGCTCAGGCGCGCATGTGTGCCGAAGGCATGGGCTTTGCGGTGCTGCCGTGCCCGCTTGGCGATGCCACGCAAAATCTGCGGCGCATCGAGCTGGGCGAAGCGCCACCGGGGCGGGACGTCTGGATGGGATGCCATCGGGACCTGCGCCGGCTGTCTCGGCTTCAGGCGCTGATTGAGGTGCTGGTGGAGGCGTGCGGGGGTGAGGGGTAAGGGTAGTTCGAGGCGAGACCAGGGCAGGACATCAGCCTCGACACCCGTACCCGCTGAACCTCACACGCTTCAGGATCGGTGCGCCGCTCTCCGTCGAGCCAACGATCAGATGCGTCACGGCAGGCGGCAACGCGGCGCGGCCTTCGGCAGCCGGTATCGCCTCGCCACGCTCAACCAGCCCTCGAACGAATGACGCAGATTGAGGATCCTTTGGAACAATCAGGTCAGGATCGTTCGCAAATTCCTTCATGATGTGATTCATGCGGCCATCCTTGAGTGCGCTAATCTATCCACCGCAGCAAAAACCGCAATCAAATAGTACGCGCTCGAGGCGTGCGCCGCCATCGGTCTTGACCAATCGGTGTGATCGGATTCGATTGCCGTGATCCAGTTGCGCCACGTGAGGCACCGCGTTCGCGTAGTCAACACGGCCGCGTCGGAACAGATCATCCACGAACGTTTGTGCGCCTGATAGCCCACTGGCAGGACTGATGGATGAGGCATCCGCTGCAGAAGCGAATGCGGCAAATGGCCGGGCTTGCGTAGCCGCCTCCACGAGCAAGAAGCCGTCGATGCCGTATTGCCGGGCGGGCAACGCGATGGTCGGCAAGCTGGACGCCTCTGCAACCATCGGGGCAACGATGGCCCTGGCTTGCGGGAACAGGTGCATGGTCGATGCCGATTGCAGAGACAGTATCGAGCGCCGTACGAATATCGCTTTCAGGATGGGCCCGTAGCTGACATCGACCGGGCCGGCGGCGATCACCATGCTTGCCGCAACCTGTGCGAACCAGTTGGGCACGACCGGAGCGGACTTGACGCCGAGTATCAGGATTTTCGCCAGGTTGCGGGCCACGGCCTGTAGTTCGGCTACCTTTGGCATTGCCGGATTGGCTGCCTTCGCGGACAGGATCCTGCCCAGGGATTCAAAGAATGCAGCAGTAAATACGCGGGAAAAAGAGTGCGGCTCCGACGACAACTGCGCCGCGGGCCCTTGACTGGGAAGCAGGGTCGGGTCGCTATAGGTAAAAGAGTTCACCGCGTTCCTGAGGCAGTCGGGATCGACCGCGTCAGGATACTGTTGTCGAATACCTGCTCCGAGTTGTTCCGCGAGTCGCGAAAGGCGAGAACTCTTGTAGAGCTTCCCGCCTGTCGCGGCAAGGATATCCGCACACAGCGAGGGCAATTGCAATGCGGACAGGATCGCACTGATGTCTGCAAAGGACTCGTGGAACGCGGCCGCTTCATGGCTTGCTGCGCCCCACAACGCGGGCTTGAAGGAATCCAGGATTGCATGGCCCATTTCATGGCAGACCACATCCGGACTTTCTCCCGAATACATCACGCCGGTCGGTGTTGAGCCGTGGAAGAAATTCAGTGCATTGCGGTCGTAATAGGCGTTGAAGTCGCTGCCTTCATCTAGAAGGATTTTCAGCGACGCTCCCACCTGCCATTTGGCCAAGGGGACCAGCGGCGCCCAGAAATCGGCGCCGCGTCGCAACGCTTCGGCTGCGGTCCAATAGCGAAACTGGGGCGTTCCCGGCTGAAAGGTGCCAGGTTTCGGTGCGGGCTTGGGGAACGTAAACGCAAGCGGCTTCTTTCCCAGATCCGGGACGGGGCGGCTCACCAGCACGGCGGGGACCCGGTCATCTTCCCAGACAGAGATGGATGGCGCCTGAGCTGTCTTTGATTTGACCGTCTTTGATCTAGCCGTCTTGGATGTCGTCGCACTGGATTCGGCTGCCTTCGACGGTGCCGCCTTGCGAGGAGATTTTTTCATGTTGATATCCCAATAGACGGCGTGATTGCACATGGCAATTCAGCCACGGTGCATAGCCTGCGATCCCATCATGTTCGACAAGAAGCATCCGAAAACATGGAGAGGATAGTGGAAGGAAAGTAGTTTTCAAGAAGCAAGTTGTCTTCAACGATAGGCGCTCCAATTGAAAGCGTCGATGTTCAGGCTGTGATTGCCGCCGCCATCCGCACGGCCTGTTCCACGGCACGCGTGGCGATCTCGCGCTTGATGAGGTCGCCGCCATGTGGCGGCAGTGCGAGCATGGCTGCCGCAAGGCTGCTGTGGAAGGCGGCGTCCGCCAGTGCCTTGCCCTGGATCGCAGTCTCCACGGACAACAGTCGCCAGGGGCGATGCGCCACGCCGCCAAGCGCGATGGCGGCGTGCGCGATCTTGTTGTGCTGGAGCGTGACGGCTGCCGCCACGGACACCAGTGCAGCCTGGAATGCAGCCCGATCGCGCACCTTGAGGTAGATGCCGCGTCGGGCCAGCGCGCCGCGCGGAATCTCGATCCGCACCAGGAGTTCGCCGGCCTTCATGTTGTTGTCGCGCTGGGGCGTCGTCCCCGGTGAACGCAGGAAGCGATGGGCTTCCACGGTGCGCTCGCCGGCCGGTCCCTGCAGGATGATGCGCGCATCCATGGCGTCAAGCGCCACGGCCAGATCGGACGGGTGCGTGGCGATGCATTGGCTGCTGCGGTCGAACAGCGCGAACGCGCGCGTGGCGCCCGCGTCAATGGCCGCACAACCGCTGCCGTGTGTGCGCTTGTTGCAGGGCACGTCCAGTGTGCCGTTGCGGAAGTAGACGCAACGCGTGCGCTGGAGCAGGTTCCCGCCGAGCGTGGATGCATTGCGGATCTGCGGCGAGCCGCTCTCGCGCAGTGCTTGCGCCACGGCTGGGCATTCGCGGATCACGTCGGGATGTGCGGCAACTTCGCTCATGTGGCACAGCGCGCCGAGCGTCAGCGTGTCGCCGGTAAGCGTGATCTGGCGCAGGGCGGCGATGCCGCTGATATCGATCAGCGTTCCGGGCGCGCAGAGTCCTTCGCGCATCAGGTTCAGGATTTCGACCCCGCCGGCCACGCACATTGCATCGCCGGCGGCGAGGCCTTGCAATGCATCGGCCACGCTCGCGGCGCGCACCCAGCGGAATTCGCGCATGTCAGCCGCCGTTGCCGCGCGCGTATTCGAGCGTGGCGGCCACGATGTTCGGATACGCGCCGCAGCGGCACAGGTTGCCGCACATCCACGTGCGCACCTCGTCGGCGGAGCCGGCATGGCCTTCGGCCACGCAGCCGAGTGCCGACATGATCTGCCCCGCGGTGCAGTAGCCGCACTGGTAGGCATCGTGTTCGATGAATGCGCGCTGCAGCGCATGCAGCGCCGTGGCGCCAGGGGCCACGCCTTCGATGGTGAGGACCGCGCGGCCGTCGGCCATCACGGCCAGCATCAGGCAACTCAGCACGCGCTGGCCGTCGACATGGATCGTGCACGTGCCGCATTCACCGCGATTGCAGCCGGTCTTGGTGCCCCGCAGCGCCAGCGTATCGCGCAACAGGTCGGCCAGCGTGGTGCGCGTATCGACGCTGACGTCATGCACGGTGCCATTGACGGTGAGATGGATGGCGACGTTGGGCATGTTGGCTATCCCGGAGTCTGGCTGACGAGCAGGTCGTCGATATGGATCGGCAGGCGCCGCACGCGCACGCCGGTGGCGTGGTAGACCGCATTGGCGATGGCCGCGGCGATGCCGACGATGCCGAGTTCGCCCACACCCTTGCTGCCCAGCGGGTTGGCCTTTTCGTCAAGTTCCTTTACCAGCAGCACGTCGATGTCGGGCACATCGGCGCAGGTCGGCAGCAGGTAGT
>OUNM010416759.1_pt1 | contig 12622 bp, 11 predicted proteins | sample 1769961 | NCBI WGS metagenome assembly OUNM01 (sample SAMEA3914820, study PRJEB12502) | metagenome | biome: forest; material: soil | place: USA | collected 2012-03-12 | depth 0.3 m | reverse complement strand
TTTCGCCCAGTTCGACCTCGACATCCCCTGCGTGGCCATGGTCACCGCCAGCCACAACGAGAACGGCTGGACCGGCGTGAAGATGGGCGCCCAGAAGCCGCTGACCTTCGGTCCGGACGAGATGAGCCGCCTGAAGGAAATCGTGCTGAACGCCCAGTTCGTCGAGCGCGACGGCGGCAAGCTGATCCGCGTGCAGGGCGAGGCCCAGCGCTATATCGACGACGTCGCCAAGCGCGCCAGCATCACGCGCCCTCTCAAGGTCGTGGCCGCCTGCGGCAACGGCACGGCCGGCGCCTTCGTGGTCGAGGCCCTGCAGAAGATGGGCGTGGCCGAGGTCGTGCCGATGGACACCGACCTCGACTTCAACTTCCCCAAGTACAATCCCAACCCCGAAGACGCCGAGATGCTGCACGCGATGGCGCACACCGTCCGTGAAGAGAAGGCTGATCTGGCCTTCGGCTTCGACGGCGACGGCGACCGCTGCGGCGTGGTGGACGACGAGGGCGAGGAGATCTTCGCCGACAAGATCGGCCTGATGCTGGCCCGGGATCTCGCGCCGCTGCATCCCGGCGCGACCTTCGTGGTCGATGTGAAGTCGACGGGCCTCTACGCCACCGACCCGATCCTGGCGCAGCACGGCTGCAAGGTCATCTACTGGAAGACCGGCCACAGCTACATCAAGCGCAAGAGCGCCGAGCTGGGGGCCCTGGCCGGCTTCGAGAAGAGCGGCCACTTCTTCATGAACGGCGAGCTGGGCTACGGCTACGACTGCGGCCTGACCGCCGCGGCCGCCATCCTGGCCATGCTGGACCGCAATCCGGGCGTGAAGCTGTCGGACATGCGCAAGGCCCTGCCGATGGCCTTCACCTCGCTGACCATGAGCCCCAAGTGCGGCGACGAGGTGAAGTACGGCGTCGTGGCCGACGTCGTGAAGGAATACGAAGACCTGTTCGCCGCCGGCGGCTCGATCCTGGGCCGCAAGATCACCGAGGTGATCACCGTCAACGGCGTGCGCGTCCACCTGGAAGACGGCTCGTGGGTCCTGGTCCGCGCCTCGTCGAACAAGCCCGAGGTGGTGGTCGTGGTGGAAAGCACCCAGTCCGAAGACGACATGCGCGCCCTCTTCCGCCAGGAAGTGAAGCCGCGCCTGGGTGATCGGGTGGGCAAGTACAACCAGGAAATCTGATCGCCCTTCTCCCCTTGCGGGAGAAGGTGTCGGCGTAGCCGACGGATGAGGGGTCGATAATCCTGTCGGCGTCGTCTTGGACGTCCGCCGCCGATCGCGGCGGATCCTTTCTTCAACCTCTCACCCGGCCCTTCGGCCCCCCCCCTCTCCCGCAAGGGGAGAGGGAATGACAGCCGTTGCCTACCGACAAGAGTCGCAACCTGACGACGCGGCCCTATATCCCCGTCAAAGACGTGGCGACCAAGGTTCGATGACCTGCAAAGTCACGACCGGCGGGGGAAACAACCAAGCATGACCATTCCGTCGACCAGCGCGGCGCGCGCCAAGGACGATCCCGCGCCCGTCGGCGTGCTGCTGCGCGAGTGGCGCGCCGCGCGGCGGATGAGCCAGCTGGATCTGTCGCTGGAGACCGGCGTCTCGACCCGTCACCTGTCGTGCGTCGAGACCGGCAAGGCCCAACCCAGTCGCGAGACCCTGTTCCGCCTGGCCGACGCCCTGGGCATGCCGCTGCGCGAGCGCAACGCCCTGCTGCTGGCCGCCGGCTTCGCCCCGCAATATTCCGAGAACACCCTGGTCACGCCCGCTTTGGAGCGGATGCGCGAGGCGATCGAGCTGATCGTCGCCCATCAGGAGCCCTACCCCGCCTTCGTCATCAATCGCCATTTCGACGTGCTGATGGCCAACACCGCCGCCCAGCGGGTCAACGCTCTGCTGATGCGCGGCAAGCAGAGCCCGCACAGCAACCTGCTGCGCCAGGTGTTCGATCCCGACGACTTCCGCGCAGTGATCGTCAACTGGCCCGAGGTCGCCCAGAAGTTCCTGCGCCACCTGCACGCCGACATCGCCGCCGCCCCGACCGACAAGGCCGCCCAGGCCCTGTTGGACGAGGTGCTGGCCTATCCCGGCGTGCCGGCCCGCTGGCGCTTCCGCGATGTCGAGATCGAGCCGGCGCCGGTGCTGAATCTGGTGTTCCGCAGCGACCTGGGCGACCTGCGGTTCTTCGAGACCATCACCACCTTCGCCGCCCCGCGCGACGTGACCCTGGACGAGCTGCGGATCGAGTGCGCCTTCCCCGCCGACGCCCATACCGCCGAGGTCTGCGCCCGGCTGGCGCAAGAGGCCTCCACCAACTAGATCACCGCGATGATCAAGCTTCGCCCCTCCCGCCCCGAAGACGGCCCGCGCGTCGTCGAGATCTGGGCCGCCGCCGTCGACGCCACCCACGATTTCCTGATGCCGGAGGACCGCGCCGCGATCGGCCGCGAGGTCGAGGGCTTCCTGCCCTATGCGTCCCTGACCCTGGCCGTCGACGACCGTGACCGCGCGCTGGGCTTCATGCTGATCGCCGACGGTCACATGGAGGCGCTGTTCATCGATCCCGAGCATCGCGGGGCCGGCGTCGGGGCGATGATGATCGACTACGCCCTGGCGGTGCATCCGATGCTGACCACCGACGTCAACGAACAGAACGCCCAGGCCGTCGGCTTCTACGAACACATGGGGTTCGAACGGATCGGCTGGTCGGCGACCGACGGCCAGGGGCGCGCCTACCCGCTGATCCATCTGCGCTTTGGCGTCTGAGGCGGTTTTCGGTTTAGCTGGCGACGTCCCATCGCGAGTCGCCCCATGCGCCGTCTTCTCACCGCCCTCGCCCTGATACTGGCTCCCGGCCTAGCCGTGGCAGCCCAGCCGATCCTGCTGAAGCCCGCCAAGGTCTGGACGGCCGAGAACGCCGGCCCGCCGCACGAGGGCTGGGCCGTGCTGGTCAAGGACGGCAAGATCGCCGCCGTCGGTCCGGCCGGGCAGATCGACGCGACCGGCGCCGAGGTTGTCGACCTGCCCGGCGCGACGGTGATCCCTGGGCTGATGGACTTGCACAGCCACCTCTTCCTGCACCCCTACAACGAGACCCTGTGGGACGATCAGGTGCTGAAGGAGACACCGACCTACCGCACGCTGCGCGCGGCGGTGCAGGCCAAGGCGACGCTGGAGGCCGGCTTCACCACCCTGCGCGACCTGGGCACCGAGGGCGTCGGCGAGGCTGACGTGCCGCTGAAGAAGGCGATCAATGACGGCCTGATCCCCGGTCCTCGCCTCTTCGTGGCCACCCGCGCCATCGTCGCCACCGGCGCCTACGGCCCGGCCCGCAAGAACTACAATCCCGAGGCCGAGCTGCCCCAGGGCGCCCAGGAGGCCAGCGGCGTGCCCGAGGTGATCAAGGCCGCCCGCGAGCAGGCCGCCGCCGGGGCCGACTGGATCAAGGTCTATGCCGACTATCGCACCGGCCCCGACGGCTCGACCCAACCGACGTTCAGCATCGAGGAGCTGAAGGCCATCGTCGACACCGCCCACTCCGGCGGCCGCCCCGTGGCGGCGCACGCCTCCAGCGACGAGGGCATGCGCCGCGCCGTGGTCGCGGGCGTCGACACCATCGAGCACGGTTACGGCGGCGCCGACGCCACCTTCAAGCTCATGGCCGAGAAGGGCGTCACCTTCTTCCCCACCCTGACGGCGGTGGAGAGCACCTCGACCTATTTCGGCGGCTACGTCCCTGGCAAGAGCGAGCCGACCACCGCCATGAAGAACGCCGACCGCGCCTTCAAGCTGGCGGTCAAGAACGGCGTCACGATCGGCATGGGCAGCGACGTCGGCGTCTTCAAGCACGGCGACAACGCCCGCGAGATCATCTGGCTGGTCAAGGAGGGCATGACGCCTGCCCAGGCCCTGCTGGCCGCCACGGCCGTCGACGCCAAGGTGATCGGACACGCCGCCGACCTGGGCCAGCTGAAGCCTGGTTACCTGGCCGACATCGTGGCGGTGAAGGGCGATCCGACCCAGGCGATCGAGGCGACCAAGGACGTCGTCTTCGTCATGAAGGCCGGCCAGGTCTATCGTCGCCCCTGATGCGCGCCCTCCCCATCCTCATGCTGCTCGTATCGGCGAGCCCGGCCCTGGCCCAGACCGAGCCCCAAACGGATCGGGGCACGATGCAGCAGCACGACACCTTCCGCGACGCCGCGACCGCGCCGCTGGAGGACCTGAACCTCAAGCAGAAGGCCATCCCGGCCGTGCTGCAGCGGGCGGTGGAAAGCCCCTACGACCTGACCGGCCTCACCCGCTGCGAGCCGATCGCCGCCGAGATCGGCAAGCTGGACGCCGCCCTCGGTCCCGATCTCGACGAGGCCCCGCCGCCGGACGGTCGCTCGAAGGGCAAGAAGGTCGCCGACGTCGCATACGGCGTGGGCGTCTCGGGCGTGCGCGATACGACCCAGCACGTCCTGCCTTTTCGCAGCTGGATCCGCCGCCTGACCGGCGCGGCCAAGCACGACAAGGCCGTGGCCAAGGCGATCGAATCCGGCGGCGTGCGGCGCGGCTATCTCAAGGGCGTCGGCATGCGCATGAACTGCGCCCCGCCGGCCGCGCCCAGCTGGTTCGTGCCCACGGCGCCGAAGCCCGTGGCGCCGCCGGCAGAGCCGAGCCTGTGGGACCGGGTTTTCGCGTGGTGGAACAGCTTGGTGGCGTGGGTGCTCAGCGTCGTCCGCTAGGCCGTCTCCTCATGTCTCAGTTAATACCCCTGCCTTCCTGGGCCTTGTGCCCAGGACCCAGGCTTGGGGCGAACTCGGCTTCGCAGGACTTTCACAGCGGCGTGGCCCAGCCTTAGCTCTTGATGTCATTGAGCCAGAACCATGGGTCCTGGGCACAAGGCCCAGGAAGGCGGTGATTTTAGAGCTTCGCTGGCAACAGACGACGTCTCCGCTAAGCCTTCGCCAACACCGCCTTGACCTCATCCACCAGCTTGGCGCCGTCGAACGGCTTCATGACGTAGCCGGCCGCGCCCAGCTGCATGGCCTGGACGATGCGGTCCAGGCGGCCTTCACCGGTCAGCATCAACACCGGAATGTCCGCCGCCGCCGACGCTTTCAACGCCCGCAGGCCATCCAGGCCGCTCTGGCCGGGGATACGCACGTCCAGCAGCACCGCGTCGGGCCGGCGCACGCCGACGGCCGCGATCAGCAGTTCGACGCTGGGAAAGCCCCCGACGTCCAGGCCGGCCCGGCCCAGGAAGGCCTCGACCAGCTCCAGCGTCGCCTCGTCGTCATCGGCCACATAGACCAGGGGAACGTGCTTTGACATCGATTGCGGAAAACCCGGGACTCGTTCGCGACGAACGGCGTTCGGGCGGTAGAAACCTCAAGATGGTTAAGGCGTCAAACCCGCGTCGCGCTTTTCGGACGCCCGCGACGAGCCCTGTCGCTGGCTGATCGCCGCCGCGATGGCCTCGATCAATCCCAAGGCGGACAAGGGCTTGGGCACGTGGCCGGCGAACAGGTTGTCGGCCGGCAGCACCGAGGCGTCGGCCGAGAAAGCCAGGATCGGCGTCGCGCGGTTGGGCCCCTCACCGGCGCGGATCTGGGCGGCGGCGGCGCGGCCGTCCAGGCGCGGCATACGCAGGTCCATCAGGACGATGTCGAAGGCCCGCGCCTCGGCTTCGGCCACGCCCTCGTCGCCGTCTGTCGCCTCGGTCAGCTCGACGTCGAACGGAGCCAGGATGGCGCGCACCAGGTGTCGGTTGGCGGCGTTGTCGTCCACCGCCAGGACGCGGCAGCCCTCGGGCAGGCCGGCCAAGGCGCGCGGCGCTTCGGTCTCTATGACCGCTTGAGCTTTGGGCGCGGGGATCTCGAACCAGAAGCGCGAGCCGGCCCCCGGCGAGCTTTCCAGACCGATCGTCCCGCCCATGGCGTCGACCAGCCCCTTGCAGATGGCCAAGCCCAAGCCGGTACCCCCGTGCTTGCGCGCGCCATCGACCTGCGAGAAACGCTGGAAAAGCTGTCCCGCCTGCTCCGGCGCGACGCCGACGCCGGTGTCGGACACCTCGAACGCCAGCCGCTGGGTGGCATGATCGTATCGAGCCGTGGCGATCACCGCGCCGCGCTCGGTGAACTTCACGGCGTTGCCGATCAGGTTCAGCAGGATCTGGCGCAGGCGGTCAGGATCCACCGCCACCAGCGGCGGCAGGTTGGCCAGGCCCGAGACCCGCAGCACCACGCCCTTATCACGCGCCTGGGCGGCGAACAGCTCGGCCGCCTCCTGGGTCAGGGCGCCCGGCGACATCGGCTGGGGCTTGATGTCCACCTGGCCGGCCTCAAGCTTGGAGAAGTCGAGGATGTCATTGACCGTGGCCCGCAGCGCCTTGCCGGCATTGGCCACCCGCTGGACATAGCCGCGCGTCTCGGCGCTGAGCTCAGGCTGGCCCTCGACCAGCTGGGTGAAGCCCAGCACGGCGGTCAGGGGCGTACGCAGCTCGTGGCTCATATTGGCCAGGAACTCGGCCTTCACCAGCGCGGCTTCTTCCGCCTCGGCCTTCAATCGCCGCCGCTGGGCGCTGATCGAGGCCAGCGGCAGAGCCGAGAAGATGGCCACCACCAGGAAGACCTGCAGGAACAGGGCGCGTTCGCCGAGGTCGTTGCTGATCAGGCCGATGGGACCCGAGCCCAGGGCGGTGAACACCACCGCGATGGCCGCGACCATGACCACGCCGACCGCCGCGCCCAGCACTTCCAGCTCCAGCGCGACGAAGGCCAGGACCGGCGGAATGAGGAACAGCAGCGGATAGCGGGTCTGGCCGAAGACCAGCAGGGCCGCCGCGTTCAGGGCCGTCAGGGCCAGCCAGCCGCCGCGCGTCGCCGGCCGCTCGGCCAGCAGGTCCCGCGCCTGGCTCAGCGCCAGCAGGCAGGGCGTGACCGACATCAGGCCCAGGCTGTTGGACAGCACCCAACTGGCCGCGCGCATCGGCAGGTGCTGCCAGCCATAGGCGCCGAACGCGATCGTCGCGATCAGGCTGGAGATCAGCGGCCCGATCACCGCGAACAGGGCCAGGAACCGCAGGTCGCGCATCCGCCCGATGTCGATCGCCCGCCCGACCGTCCGCCGCAGCGCCCAAGCGCAGAACAGGTACTCGGCGATGTTGGCGGTCACCAGGCCCAGGGCCATCGGGACCTTGGCCTTCAGATAGAGGCTGGCCGCCAGGCTGCCGACCGCGCCGCAGGCGATCAGCAACGGCCAGCGACGGGTCTCGTTGCGCAACAGCGCGGTCAGGACCACCGCATTGGCCAGCCAGATCGGCGCGTTGTGGCCAAACCGCCGAGGCAGCTCGATACAGACATAGGCCAGGGCGAACACCGCCAGACCCAGTCCGAGCGCCGCCGCCAGCTCGCCGAAGCGGTCCGGACGGGACGAGGGATCGGAGTGGCGTTCCATCATGCTCCACACTGGCAGTTGTGCTGGCCGAAGCCAATAACGCCAAAGTCGGCGCGCGGCTTGATCATTTGGACACAAGTCATGCGCCGGCGGCCCCACCGCCTCTTGGGTCCGCGTCCGACGACCGCTAAGCAGGCAGCGTCGCCGTTTTTCGGAGCCGTCATGCGCCTGCCCCTTCTTGTCCTGACCATCCTGGCCCTGACGATTTCACCCGTCCTTGCTTCTCCGGCCATGGCTCAGCGCCTGGACGAGACGCCGCGCGTGGCCGTGATCTCGGCCTTCCCGCCCGAGATCGGCGCCCTGAACGCGGCGACCAGCCAGCAGAAGATCTACGACGCCAACGGTGTCCAGTTCACGACCGGCGTCCTGGAAGGCAAGCCGGTGGTGGTGTTCCTCAGCGGCGTCTCGATGGTCAACGCGGCCATGACCACGCAAATGGCGCTGGACCGCTTCAACATCACCCGCATCGTCTTTTCCGGCATCGCCGGCGACGTCGACGAGGGCTTGGATATCGGCGACGTGGTCGTGGCCGACCAGTGGGCCCAGAACCTGGAGAGCGCCTTCGCCCGCGAGACCGACAAGGGCTTCGAGGTCTCGGCCAGCATCCGCAACAGCCAGCTGGCCAACTACGGCATGATCTATCCGCGCGGGATCCTGTTGCCCGGCGCCGACCTCTCCAAGCCGGCCCGCGTCTGGTTCCCGGCCGATCCGACGATGCTGGACACCGCCCGCAAGGTCGCCGCCGAGGTCGCCCTGCAGCGCTGCGTGGCCGACAAGTGCCTGGCCCATCCGCCCAAGGTCGTCGTCGGCGGCAACGGTGTCTCGGCCCCGGTCTTCCTCGACAACGCCGCCTACCGCAAATATCTGCGTACCACCTTCCAGGCCCGGCTGGTCGACATGGAAAGCGCCGCCGTCGCCCATGTGGCGCTGGTCAACAAGACCCCGTTCATCGTGTTCCGCAGCCTGTCGGACCTGGCCGGCGGCGGCGCGGGCGCCAACGAGATGCACACCTTCATGGCCCTGGCGTCGGACAATTCCGCCACGGTGGTGAAGGCGTTCGTGAAGGCGCTGCCGAACTGATCGCCGGATCGTTCACGGCTCCGTTTGCGTTCCTTGCGAACAACACGGAGCTTCACCCATGACCCTGCAACGTTCGCTCGCTTTCGCCCTGGCCTCCATGATCGCGCTGACGACCTTGAGCGCCTGCGACAAGGAAGCCGGACGCAAGCAGGAGACTGTCGGCAAGGTCGAGTCCGGCGTCGGCAAGGTCATCGGCGACAAGGACCTGAAGTCCGAAGGCAAGAAGGACAAGGTCACCGGCAACCTGAAACAGGGCGACCTGAAGGATGCGGTCAAGGACGCCAAGAAGTAGCTAGCGCGTCCCGAACGTCCGGTCTCCGGCATCGCCCAGGCCCGGCACGATGTAGCCGTGCTCGTTCAGTTTCTCGTCCACCGCCGCCGTCCAGATCGGCACGTCGGGGTGGGCTTCCCTCAGCGCGTCGACGCCCGGCTGGGCGGCCAGCAGGCAGACGAAGCGCAGGCTGGTGACGCCCGCGGCCTTCAGGCGCGTGATCGCGGCGATGGCCGAGTGGCCGGTGGCCAGCATCGGATCGACGACGATGACCAGGCGGCCGGCGATGTCTTCCGGCGCCTTGAAATAGTACTCCACGGCCTCCAGCGTCTCGTGGTCGCGATAGAGGCCGATGTGGGCCACGCGGGCCGACGGAACCAGATCCAGCATGCCCTCGCACATGCCCAGCCCCGCGCGCAGGATCGGGGCGAAGACCAGCTTCTTGCCGGCGATCTCGTAGGCCGTGGTCGGCGCGACCGGCGTCTCGATCTGCACCTTGTCCATCGGCAGGTCGCGGGTGATCTCGTAGCAGATCAGGGTCGCGACCTCGCGCATCAGGGCGCGGAAGGTCTTCGTCGACGTCGTCTTGTCCCGCATCTTGGTCAGCTTGTGCTGGACGAGCGGATGGCCGACGACGGTGACGTGAGACATGGGACAGACCTTGCTGGAGGTTATCCCTCGGTCCTAGGCCAGTTGGTCGGCGATCGGCAAGCTGCGGATGCGCTTTCCGGTGGCGGCGAACAGCGCGTTGCACAGGGCCGGCGGGGTCGGCGGATAGGCGGGCTCGCCCAGACCCGTGGGCTTGTTGTCGGTCAGCACGAAGGCGACCTCGACCGGCGGCGCTTCGGCCATGCGCAGCAGCCTGAAGTCGCCGAAATTGCTTTCGACCACCGCCCCGTTCTCCAGGGTGATCTTCTGGCGCAGCGTGCTGCCCAGCGCGTCCAGCACCGCGCCCTGCACCTGCTGTTCGGCCCCGCTGGGATTGACGATCTGACGGCCGACATCGACGGCCGCCCAGGCCTTGTGGACCTTTGGCTTGCCGTCGCTCACCGAGGCCTCGATCACCACCGCCACATAGCCCTGGTGGCTGTAGTGGACCGCGACACCCAGGCCCGTCCCGTCCGGAACCGTGCGGCCCCAGCCGGACATCTGGGCCGCGCGGTCCAGCACGCCCCGCAGGCGGCCGGTGTGATAGCTGTCCCACTTGCCGACCTCGCCCATCTGGCGCGGCGCGCCCAGCAAGCGACGGCGGAAGTCGACGGGGTCCTGGCCGGACGCATGGGCCAGCTCGTCGATGAAGCTCTGCATCACCCAGCCGATGGCGTTGTTGCCCGGCGCGCGTAGCCAGCCGGTGGGCACACCCAGCGGCATGGTCGAGGCGCCCAGGTCGTAGTTCGGCGTGACGCCGGCCGGGAACTGCTCGCGACTGAGATCGGCGGCGCGGACGAACTTCTTGTCCGTCCCGAAGCTGACGAAGTGGTTGCGCCAGGCGAGCACCTGCCCTTCAGCGTCCAGGCCGGCGGTCAGGTTGTGCCAGCCGCCGGGTCGGTAGAAGTCGTGGCGCATGTCGTCTTCGCGCGTCCAGACCAGCTTGACCGGCGCGCCGACCGCCTTGGAGATCCACGCCGCCTCGACCATGAAGTCGTTCATCAGCCGTCGGCCGAAGCCGCCGCCGCTGCGGGTCAGGTGGATGGTGACGTCGTCCTGGCTGATCCCCAGGGTCTTGGCCACGCGCGCGAAGCCGTCCTCGGGGTTCTGGGCCGGCGCCCAGATCTCGACCTTGCCGTCCCTCCACGAGGCCGTGCAGTTCTGCGGCTCCAGGGTGGCGTGGGCGATGAACGGGTAGTCGTAGGCCGCGCTGACCACCTTGGCCGCGCCCTTCAGCGCCGTGTCGACATCGCCGTCCTTTCGCAGCGAGCGATGCGGCGGTGACTTGGCCAGCTCGGCGGCCCGGGTGGCGAAAAAGGCCGTGCTCTGGGCCGAGGTCGGGTGGTCGGCCCAGGTCACTTCCAGCGCGTTGCGGCCCTTGCGCGCCGTCCACCAGCTGTCGGCCACCACCACGACGCCGGGCAGCAGGCCTTCCAGCTCGGTCCCGCCCTCGATCACGAAGGCGTCGCGCACGCCCTTCACCGCCTTGGCCGGCGCCAGATCGACCTTGCCGACCTTGGCCGCGAAGACCGGGGCCTTCAGGAAGGTGGCGTACAGCATGCCCGGCAAGCGCACGTCGATGCCGTACAGCGGCTGGCCCGTGACGATGGCCGGGTTGTCGAACTGGGCGTGCGGCTTGCCCATGATGCGGTAGGTCTTGGGATCCTTCAGCGCCACGGTCTTGGGATCGGGCGGCGTCAGCCTGGCGGCGGCCTCGACCAGTTCGCCGTAGGCCAGGCGGCGCCTAGTGGCCGGATCGACGACGACGCCGGGCTCGGTCACCAGGCCCGCGGCCGGGACGCCCCAGCGCTGAGCGGCGGCGGCGATCAGCATGGCCCGGCCCACGGCCCCGACCTGGCGGATCGGCTCCCAGTCGTCGGGCGTCGAGGTCGAGCCGCCCGCGCCCTGGTCGCCATAGACCTTGGGATCGACCGGAGCCTGCTCGATGCGGACCTTGGCCCAGTCGACGTCCAGCTCCTCAGCGATCATCATCGGCAGCGAGGTCTTGATCCCCTGCCCGATCTCCGGCCGTTTGGCGGCGATGGTGACGAGGCCGTCCGGCGCGATGCGGACATAGGCGTTGAGGGCCGAGGTCGTCGGCGCGCCCGCCCCACGCGCCAGTCCCGGCAGCTCGAACGATAGCAGCAGGCCGCCGCCGACGGCCGCGCCGGCTTGCAGGAACAGGCGGCGCGAAGGCTTTTCCAGAAGCGCGCCCATGCTCAGGCCTCCACCAGGCCGGCGGCGACCTTGATCGCCTTCTTGATGCGCAGATAGGTCGCACAGCGGCACAGGTTGCCGTTCATCGCCGCGTCGATCTCCTCGTCGGTCGGCTGAGGTTTGGCGGTCAGCAGGGCGGTGGCCGACATGATCTGGCCGGCCTGGCAGTAGCCGCACTGCGGCGTGTCGACCGCCTTCCACGCCTCTTGCACCTTGGCGCCGACAGGAGACTTGCCGACGCCCTCGATGGTGGTGACCGCCCGTGTCCCGACGCGGCTAATAGACGTCACACAGGCGCGCACCGGCGCGCCGTTCAGGTGGACCGTGCAAGCGCCGCACAGCGCCGCGCCGCAGCCGTACTTGGCGCCGACCAGGCCCAGCGTGTCGCGCAGCACCCACAGCAAGGGCGTGTCGCCCTCGACATCCGCCGTGCGGGTTTCCCCGTTGATGGTCAGCGTGAACGCCACGGTGCGACTCCCCCTTACTGGTCTGGCCATTCTGCCGCAACGCCGCCGCAAGCGCGACAACTTGTCAGGCCACTTCGATAGGATTTGACGCCCCCGCCCTTCCATGGTTCCGGTGCGCCCGCGCAGCGTTCCGTTCACGGACGAAGCCATTTCGCGAAGGAAAAACGCACCATGCTGGGCTTGTTCAAGGCCGTCATGCCGAAGGAAGACGCCTTCTTCGACCTGTTCTCCGCCCATGCCCGCACGCTGGTGGCCGGGGCCGGCGCCCTGCACGACATGACCGCCGGCGGCGAGGCCGTCGAAGCGGCCAGCGCCCGCGTCTACCAGCATGAAGAAGAGGCCGACGAGATCACCCGCCAGGTGATGACCGCCGTGCGCCGCAGCTTCATCACGCCCTTCGACCGCAGCGACATCCAGGACCTGACCACCTCGCTGGACGACGCCATCGACCAGATGCGCAAGACCGCCAAGGTCGTCAGCCTGTTCGAGGTCAAG
>OUNM011041975.1_pt1 | contig 12623 bp, 8 predicted proteins | sample 1769961 | NCBI WGS metagenome assembly OUNM01 (sample SAMEA3914820, study PRJEB12502) | metagenome | biome: forest; material: soil | place: USA | collected 2012-03-12 | depth 0.3 m | reverse complement strand
GGTCCCAGTCCGGCTTCACTTCATCGCTCGGCTGATGGTAATCATGCGCGGTGTACTCGTCGCGCTTCTTCATCCCGTAGCTCGGATCCTTGCCGATGAAGTTGACGCCGGCGTCGATGTCGAGCGCGGGGACGCCCTGCTTGGCAAACTCGAAGTGGTCGGAGCGATAGTAGAAGCCCTTCTCCGGCTCCGGATCCGCCCGTACCGTCCGGCCGTTCGCCGTGAGCACGCCGGTGAGGACGTCGTCGAGCGTCGTGTTGCCGAGACCGATCACCGTGTAGTCGCTGGTGCGGCCCCACTGATTCAGGCCGTCCATGTTGATGTTCGCGACGGTCTTCGTGATCGGATACAGCGGGTGCGTCGCATAGTACCGAGCGCCGACGAGCCCCTTCTCTTCCGCCGTCACCGAGAGGAACAGAATCGAACGCCGGGGCGGCGTCTTGAGCTTGGCGTACGCCCTCGCCATTTCGAGCAGCTCGCTCGAGCCTGACGCGTTGTCGGCGGCGCCGTTGTAGATCTGGTCGCCCTTCAGCGTGGTGTCCTTGCCGAGGTGGTCCCAATGCGCCGTGTAGATGACGTATTCGTCCTTCTTCTCGCCGCCCTCGACCTTCGCCACGACGTTGTGCGACTGAATCTTTCGCGCGTCGATCTTCACGTCGAAGCTCGCCTTGCCGCCCTTGAGCGGGACGGGCTTGAAGTCCTTCCTCACCGCCGCGGCCTTGAGCGAGTCGAAGTTCAGGCCGGCGTTGCTCAGCAGCTCTTTAGCCTTCTCTAAACGCAGCCATCCTTCGACCGGCACGCGCTTCTCGGCGTCGGGCGAAATGACGTCGAACTGTTCCTGGGAGTTGCTGTTCCGAACGACGTCATACGGATAGCCGGCGGGGCCCGTCTCGTGAATGATGATCGCCGCGGCGGCGCCCTTCTCCGTCGCGATTTCGTACTTGTAGGTCCAGCGACCGTAGTACGTCATCGCCTTGCCCTTGAACATCGTCGTGTCGAGCGCGGTGTCGTTGGCAACGCGGATCTGGGGATCGTTCACGAGCATGAGGATCGTCTTGCCCTTCACGTCCACATCCTTGTAATCGTCCCAGCCGTATTCCGGCGCGACGACGCCGTAGCCGACGAAGACGATGTCGGAGTTGGCGATCTTCGTCTCCTTCCGGTCGTGGCGCGAGTTCGCGATGAAGTCGTCCGGATACTTGAGCGATAGGTTCTTGCCGTCGACGCCGAGCGTGGCGGCCGGATGCGCCTTGTAGCCGATCAGGTCGACGTTCTGGAGATACGTGCCGTCGGGATTGCCCGGCTTGAGGCCGAGCGCCTTGAACTGGCTCTGGAGATACGCCACGGCCTTCTCTTCACCCGGCGTGCCCGGAGCGCGGCCTTCCATCGAGTCGGCCGAGAGATCCTTGATGTGCCCGAGCAATCCGTCGGCGGTGATCGCCATGCCTGCCGAGTCGGCGTCGGCGGTGTTCGTCGTCGTCGCGGATCCGGTCTTGGTGCACGCGACGGCCGCCGTCATCCCGACGAGCGTCGCGAGGAGGGATCTGCCGAAACGGTAGAGCGCTCTAGATGACACATCACTCATATGCATGAATGGGAGGTTGAGCGTCACTTGTCCTGATTCTGCTGCCATGAGCCGTACATCGGATTGGGCAGCACGAAGAACTTGCGCCCGAACGCGTCGAGCGCTCGAGGATCGTTGCGCGACGCCTGGGTCAGACCCGGAAAATCGAGAATGTTGTCGCCGACCCACGCCACGACAGTGAGCGGCGGCACGCCGGCGGCGGCCGTGCCGGTCTGCACCTTCTGGAACCGCGGATTCTTGTCGCTGGTTCCCGGCGTCCGGCAGAGGACGAGATCCGTCTCGATGCCGGCTGTCTGGAGGTTTTCCCGCGTCTGTACGCACAGGGAATCGGCGCGATTGGTGACGATCACCACGCGTCCGCGTGTCTCGTGAACCGCACGTGTGAACTCGGGCGCGCCCGGTACGGGCGGCGCGGCGCGTTCCTTTACCCACGTGGCCCAACTGGCTTCGGTGTAGCCGCTGTCGAGCATCGCGCGGCGGCGTTGGTATTCGGAGTTGTCGAGCACTGTCTCGTCGGCGTCGAGAATCACCGCCCATGTTTGGGGCGCGAGGCCCCGCGACAGTTCCGGCAGCCGCTCGGTCGCGACGTAAAACGCCTGCCGCGCCAGCGCGCGGTACTCGGCGGATGTGCGAAACCAGCGGATGTCGTTCGGCAGTTGTCTCGGCTCGGCGACCGTGCCAGCCGGGGTGGAGAACGTCGCCGGCGCGCGCGAACAGGCCCCGACGACCACCAGGGCCAATACCGCCTGAAGGGGTGGTCTCATTCGGAGAATGTACTCCCTACGGCGACGACGTGAAGGGATACCGGCCGACGAAGCCATCAACATTGCCGCAACGAGGCTCCGGGGTATCCACTAGGTTTCCCCCATGCCTTTTGGTGCACTGAAGCTACATCCCGATCTGTTGAAGGGCGTCAAGGAACAGGGCTTCGCCCGTCCCACGCCCATCCAGTCGGACGCCATTCCGCCGGCCATGTCCGGTCGCGACGTCCTTGCCTGCGCCATGACCGGCAGCGGCAAGACGATCGCCTTTCTCCTGCCGATCCTTCACCACCTGCTCACCGACCGCAAACGCGGTACGCGCGCGCTGATCCTCACGCCAACGCGCGAGCTCGCGGCGCAGATCCTCGAGGAGTTGAACGGCATCGCCGTTCACACGCCGATCACCGCCGCCGCGATCTACGGCGGCGTCGGCATGGGCCCGCAGGAACACGCGTTCCGCACGGGGGTCGACGTGATCGTCGCGACACCCGGCCGTCTCCTCGATCACCTCAAGCAGCCGTACGCCAAGCTCGATCAGATCGACCACCTGGTGCTCGACGAAGCCGATCGCATGCTCGACATGGGCTTCCTGCCCGACATCAAGCGCGTGTTGAAGCACGTGCCCGCGAAACGGCAGACGCTCTTCTTCAGCGCGACGATGCCCGCGCCGATTCTCGCGCTCACTCGCGAGATGCTGCGCGAGCCGGCGACGATCAACCTGGAGCGCAAGGCGGCGCCCGCCGTCGGCATCACGCAGGCCGTCTATCCGGTGAATCAGGAAATCAAATCGTCGCTCCTGCTCGCATTGCTCGAGCGCAAGTTGATGAACGAGGCGCTGGTCTTCACGCGAACGAAGCATCGCGCCAATCGCCTGTGGGAATACCTCACGAAGCACGGCATCCAGGCGGCGCGCATTCACGGTAACCGCTCGCAGGCACAGCGCACCGACGCGCTCGCCGGCTTCAAGAGCGGCACGTATCGCGTGCTCGTGGCGACGGACATCGCCGCTCGCGGAATCGACGTCGAGGAACTCGGCCACGTCGTGAACTTCGACGTGCCGATGGCGCCCGAAGACTACATCCATCGCGTGGGTCGCACCGCGCGCGCCGAGATGACCGGAGAGGCGTTCACATTCGTCTCGCCGGAAGAGGCGGACGACCTTCGCTCGATCGAGCGCGCGGTGGGCAAGGCGCTTCCACGCGTGACCCTACCCGATTTCGACTACAACGCGAAGCCGGCGGCGAAGCTCGAGATCCCGCTCGCCGAGCGCATCGCGAAGCTGCGCACGCAGCGCGCCACGGAACGGACGCGAGCGAAGGAGAAGGAGGCGCGTCGCACCTCTGCTTCGGCGCCGAGACCGGCGGCGTCGAACGATGCCAAGCCTGCGAGTGAGGCGGCAAAGAAGAGGAGACGCCGTCGGCGTGGCGGCGGCGGCGGCCCGGCGCGCGATTCCAGCCCGTACCGCGGCTAGAACGAAAAACGAAGCAAGCTACGGATGGAGCGAAAATCCGTAGCTTGCTCTTGTTCGCCGTCGTTACATCCAGGGCTCGTCGGCCGACGGACCGTAGATGGACGGCACCTTCGCTCCCGCGAGGCGCAGATACACCGACATCTGTCCGCGATGATGGATCTGATCGCACGCCATGAACGTCAGGAAATCCGTCGTCGGGTACTCGCCCGTCTGGTTCGGCCCCGTGAAGAACGTCACCGTGCCGTTCAGGACATTGTCATCGGCGTTGCGCAGGAAGGCGAGAATCTCGGCGCGGCCGTTGTCGAATGCGGTGAGCAGCTCATCCCATCCCTCGGGCGTCGTCGGCCACCCGCCGCCCATGACTTCCTCGCCGCGCAGCGCCTTGAGAATCAGCGCCTGCTCGATGACGAACGTGCGCGCGAGCGCCTTCGCGCTGTTCGAGCGATCGTGCGGCTTCAGCTCGGAGTGCTCGGCTGGAAACGCCGCGAGCACCTTCCGCGTCGTCGCCGACTCACGCTCGTAGAGTTTGATGAATCGCTCGCGTTCTGTCGCAACGGGCTGGACGAGCGGCGTGTTCGTTGATGCGGTCTGCTGCTGCGGCATGAGGACCTCGCGTGCTCAAGGTGGAAAGGTGCGTGACCAATGCAACTTGGTCGGGTCCCGTCGGTTGCTCAACTCGACGCGTCGTGAGGCGAACACAACCGTTCGCCCTCAGACGACTTCGACGCCCTTGATCGCGGGATCGGGCGCCGGGTACTCGAGCTTCAGGGCCTCGAGCGTGTTCGCGATGATCTTCGCGATCAGCCAATTGCGCACCTTCTTGTTGTCGGCGGGCACGACGTACCAGGGCGCCCACTTCGCGCTCGTCGCGCGCAGCGCGTCGCGATACGCCTCGGTGTAGAGATCCCAGCGCGAGCGATCGTCGAGATCGGCCTGGTGGAACTTCCAGTTCTTGTTCCTGCTCTTGAGCCGCTCGTTCAGACGACGCTTTTGTTCGTCGCGCGAGATGTGCAGGAAGAATTTGAGGATCACGACGTGCTGGTCGGCGAGCATGCGCTCGAAATCTGAAATCGCCCGATAGCGACGCTTGCACTCGTCGGCGTCGATCTGCTCGTGCACGCGCGGTACGAGCACGTCCTCGTATTGCGAACGATTGAAGATGCCGATCATCCCACGCTCGGGCACCGCCTGGTGAATGCGCCAGAGGAAATCGTGGCGCTGCTCGAGCGCCGTCGGCACCTTGAAGCTCGTCACCTCGCACCCCTGCGGATTCACGGCGGTGAACACCTGTCGGATGGTGCCGTCCTTCCCCGCCGCGTCGCGGCCCTGGAGGACGATCAGGAGCGCATAGCGCGAGTCAGCATAGAAAACGCGCTGGAGGTCGGAGATGCGATCGACCTCCTTCTTCGTTGCCGCCTTCAGCGACTTGGGACCTTTCGTCTTGCCCTTGTAGGTGGCGGCGTCATCGTCGAGATGGAGCGCGCCGCGCCGACTGACCGGAGTGAGATTGGTCATGGCTGCAATGTACCCCGGCCCGGCGGACCGGGGGGTGACTGCACTCCCCTGGAGGACTAGGGGGTGACCTTGCTCGGATTCTTCACGTAGACGTCCAGCCACGCGACCCACCGCGCCCAGATATCCAGGTCGGTCGCGTACGTCGCATCCGAGTGATCCTCGTACGGATACATGTACAACGCCGCCGGCTTGCCGAGCCCCTGGAGGGCATGGAACATCCGGATCGAGCTGATCGGCGCGGTGCCGACGTTCTGATCCTCGAGCGCGTGGTACATCAGGAGCGCGCCGTGAATCTTGTCCGCGCGATAGAACGGCGACATGTCGAGGTACATGCTCTGGGCCTCGAAGAAGTTGCGGCGCTCGCTCTGGAATCCGAACGGCGTGAGCGAGCGATTGTACATGCCGTCGCCCGCGATCCCGGCCTTGAAGTACGGCGTGAGCGTGAGGCCGTTCACCGTGCTGAACGCGCCGTAGCTGTGGCCGCCGAGCGCCATCTTGTCGCGATCGACGAGCCCCATGTCGACCGCCGCGTCGATCACCGCGTCGAGGTTTTCCTTCAGATCGCGCGCGTAGTTGTCGTTCATCTTGCCGGAATCGCCGACGATCGGACAATCGGGCTCGAGGAGCACGTAACCCTGCGTGACCCACAGCTTCGTCGACGAGGCGGGGCGCGCCGGCGCGAGATCGGGATACGCGTTGATGTTCGTGTTGTAGCGCGAACGATCGTAGTCGGACTGCGACGTGTACTCGCGCGGATAGAACCAGATGAGCCCCGGCGCGTGCGAGCCCGGCTTCCAGTCCCCGGGCATCGTGGCGTCGACCCAGAACTTGATACCGTCGCGCGGACGCGTGACCTGGAAGCGCTTGTGCTGCGCCTGCGTCACTTCGGGCGCGACTTCCTTGTTCTCGGTGATCTTCTTCGCCGCGCCGGTCTTCGTGTCCTTGAGCCACGCGTCGGTAATGACGGTCGGCGACTCGTGGGTATAGACGTACTGCGAATAGTCATCGTCCAGCGCGGTGACGAACACCTCGTACGCGTCCGCCGCGCTCTCGAACACGTGCGAGCGCTGGCCCGTCTCGAAGTCGAGCTTGTCGACCCACGGACGCGGCGACTGCGTCTCCCACTTGGCGCCGGGCTGGCGGATGCCGGAGAGATACACGGTCTTGTTGTCGCTGCCGACGACGACGACCTGCTCGCCGTTCGCCGACCGCTTCATCGCGAGCGCGCCGCCGTTCGCACTGGTATCGGTCGCGGCGCCGAATCCGCCGCCGCCACCGCGTCCGCCCAGGCCGCCCGCGGGAATCGTGACACCGCGGCCAAGGCTGTACTTCTTCGACGGATCGGCGATGCGCACGGCGAGCACGGCTCCGCTGTCGCTCACGAACATGGTCTTGCCGTCGGTGCTGAACGCGACCGACGTGAGACGGCCGCTACCTTCGTACAACACCTTGGTGTCGTTCGGGCCGTACGGCGCCGTCCAGCTCATGAAGCGCGCCGACGTCGCCTGCGGACGCGCCGGCGCCGCGCCACCGCGGGCTGCCGCACCGCGTCCGCCGCGGCCCGCGTTGTCGGTCGCCGCCGCGAACACCGACTGCAGATACACGAGGCCGGGGCCGGCCGGGTTCCACTCGATGTTCCGCTTGCCGGTGTCCGATTGCGCGGCGCCACCGCGGCCACCGCGCGCGGGCGCCCCGTCTTCGGTGTACTCACGCAGCGGATTCTTCGCGAGCGTCGTCACGACCTTGCCGCTCGCATCCCACAGCTCCTGCATCGAACCGAAGTTCGATACGGGCACGATGTACGAGAACGGTTCGGTCATCGTCGTCACACGGAAGTACTGCGCGTCCGGCGACGCATCGATCGCGCGAATCATGGCCGGCGCGCCGATCTTTTTCACCGCCTTCGACTTCACGTCGACCAACGCGAGCTGGCCGGTGGTGTAGTACTTGAGCATCGCCTTGTCGTGCGGATCCTCGAGCAGCGCCGGATGAATCACCTGCGGCGACGCCTTCGATTCCGTCAGGCGCACCTGCGGGCCGGTCTCGACGCCATTCTTCCCGTGCGTGGGCGCGGCACCGCGGGCATCGGGCACGAGGACGGTCACGACGCTCTTGCCGTCGGCCGTCCACTCGAGGCTCGTCACGAGCGTGGCGAGGAGCGGCGTCTTCGTCAGCTGCGTCGACTTGCCGGACGCCACGTCGGCGACGTAGGCGTACGACGCATCCTCCATGTTCGCGATGTACGCGATCTGGCTTCCGTTCGGCGACCACACCGGATCGGAGACCGAGGCGCCTTTCGGCGTTTCGATCGTCTTCGTGGCACTGGTTCGTGGATCCACGAGCACGATCCCGGTGTGCTGGCTCGTCGTCAGCGTGCGCGCGCGGTTGGCCTTCGTCTCGATTTGGAGGCCGCCGAGATTTACGTGCGCGGCGCCATACCGATCGATGTCGCCGCGGTCGGTGCCTGGCATCCGGATGAACCACCTCCGGTCAGGGCTCGGGGTCGTGAACGAAATGTCGGTTCGCGACGCCATGACGATGCGCTCGATGACGGCAGGCGGCTTGACGTAGGTCTCGGTCCGCAACACCTGCTGCGGATCCCATCCTCCTTGCTGCATGACCGCGTTCTGAGCAGCTACGGAGGTCGCGGCTCCGGCCACGACGAACAGGGATGAGACGAAAGTGCGCCGAAGTGTGGGCGTCATTGAAGGAACTCCGGGAAGATCCCGAAAACTGCGAAGGGTGGGATTGGTCGTGCAGGTTGTGAAGCCGGGGTCTCGCCCCCATCATCAATGGTAACGCGAACGCAGCCCCGTTCGCTGGTCCCGCCTTCGCCTTACCCCGCTCATATGCCTTTCCCCGTGACGTTTCCGCGCGACGCCCTCGCGCGCTATCGTCTGCTGGCGTTGTGGTTCGCGCTCGCTGTCACGATCGCCGAGGCCATCGGCTTGCCGATCGTCAGCCTCGAACCGCGTTCCCTCGTCGCCGCGCTCGCGTCGGCGACGCTTGCCGGCTGGTGGATCTACGGCTATCGGCGCTCGAGCTTCCCCGCGATCGGGCTGCTCGTCGAGCCGATCCTGCTGATCACCGCCGCGACCGGGATGCCGCTGCCCATGCGCGGCCTCGGTCTCTTCTACGCGGGCATCCAGCTCCGCGCGCTCTACGCCCCGCGCAATCAGGTCGCGTTCCTCGCGCTCGGCTACTCCATCGGGCGGATCGTGTCGATCGCGATCGCGCCGCCCCCTCTGGAGCTCGGGCCCCTAGCGGCGACGATCGTTCTCCAGGCGGTCGTGCTCAGTGTCGTGGCCGTCACACTGCACACCTCCGTGTCCGCGATTCATCGCCAGACGGCGGCGGAACAGGAGCTCAAGCGCAGCGACGAACGCTATCGCCTGCTCGCGGCGGCGACGCGCGACGTGTTCTACGATCTGGACATCAGGACCGGCGCGATCGAGTGGAGCGAATCCATGCAGACCGTGTTCGGCCACCCGGCCGCCGACGCCGCGCGCACTCGACACTGGTTCACCGACTCTGTCCACCCCGACGATCGCGACGGATTTCGGCAGGCGATCGCCGCCTTCTTCGCGGATCCGGATCGCGCGGTGGACACACACCAGTACCGGCTTCGCAAGGGCGACGGGACCTACGCCCATGTGATCAGCAACGCGCTCATGATGCGCGACAAGGACGGCACGCCGCTCCGCGTGATGGGCGCCGTCCGCGACGTCACCATCGAGCACCAGCTCGCCGACCAGTTGCGCCAATCGCAGAAGATGGAGGCGGTGGGCCAGCTCGCCGGCGGCGTCGCGCACGACTTCAACAATCTGCTCACCGTGATCGGCGGGCATGTCTACATGCTCGAGCAGAAGCTCGGCAGCACCGAGGTCACGGACCGGCATCTACGCGGCATCACGGCAACGACCGAGCGCGCGGCAACGCTCACCAAGCAGCTGCTGGCATTCAGCCGAAAGCAGCTGCTGAAGCCGACGGTCATCAACGCGAACGTCGTCGTGGACGACGTGCTGCAAATGATCCGGCCCGTGATCGGCGAGCACGTGCAGATCACGACGGAGCTGGATCCGCTGCTCTCGCCCGTGCTGGCCGACGTCGGCCAGTTGAGCCAGGTGCTCGTGAACCTCGCGCTCAACGCGCGCGACGCCATGCCGCGCGGCGGCACGCTGACCATCGAAACACGCAATGCGCATCTCGAGCGGGGGAACGAGGAGGCGATCACCACGAGCCTTCAGCCGGGCGACTACGTGCGGATCGTCGTGCGCGACACGGGCATCGGCATGGACAAGGCGACGCTCGCGCGGGCGTTCGAGCCGTTCTTCACGACGAAGCCTCCCGGTAGCGGCACAGGTCTCGGCCTCGCGACCGTCTACGGGATCGTCAAGCAGTCCCTGGGCGACATTCGCGCGACGAGTACGCCGGGCTCCGGCGCGACGTTCACCGTGCTGCTCCCCGCGGCGCGCCGCACGCACGAGGGGGAGGCCGATCGCGCGCACCCATCGCGCACGTCGCAAGCGGTGAGCGGCCGCCACGTGCTTCTCGTCGAGGACGATGACGGCGTCCGCGAGTTTGCGCGCGAAGTGCTCACGGCGGTCGGGTACATCGTCCACGAGGCGCGCAACGGCGTCGACGGCCTGGATGTGGCGCGCAACCCCCAGCTGAACCTCGACCTGATCGTGACGGACGTCGTGATGCCGCGAATGGGTGGCCGCGAAATGGTCGATCATCTGCGCCGCCAGCGTCCGGATCTCCGCGTGCTCTACATGACCGGCTACACGGACGACGGGCGAATGCTCGGCGAGCTTCGTGTGACGGATGCGCGGCTGCTCGAAAAACCGTTCAGCGCGCGAGCGCTCACGAGTGCCGTCGCGGACGTTGCCCTGGTGTGAACGGCTGTTGGCCAGTCGGCTTGTCAGCCGGTGGCCAACGTCGTTTCCTGTTTAGGCCAACAGGCCAACCGGCCAACCGGCCAACCGGCCTTCAGTACTGCCTTTCGCGGTCGACGATCCGCTTCGGTAGCTCCCCGCGCTCCAGTTCGCGCAGGCACTCGATGAATCCCGACACGGCCCCATCGATCGTCGTCGGACCCGAGTTGTGCGGCGAGATCATCACCTGCGGGTGATCCCAGAGTGGCGACGACTGCGGCAGTGGTTCGACCTCGAAGACGTCGAGCGCCGCGCCCGACAGGCAGCCGTTCTCCAGCGCAACCGGAATCGAGGCCTCGTCGACCACCGCGCCGCGGCCGGCGTTGATCAACACGGCGCCGCGACACGCGGACAGGATCTCGGGACTTACCAACCCACGAGTGGCGGAGGTCAGTGGCAGCGCGAGGATCAGCCAGTTCGCATCTCCGACCAGCGCGCCCAGACTGGAGACCTCGTGTACGGTATCGAACACACTCGGATCGCCCTGGCCCGACCGCGATACGCCGGCGACATGACAGCCCATCGAAGAGAACGCGCGCGCAATGTGAGCACCCACATCGCCCGTGCCGACGACGAGCGCACGACTGCCCCGCACGAACGCCGGATCGCAGCTCGCCCACTCACGGCGCTTCTGGCTCTCGGCGAGCGATGCAAGACGCTGGGTGAACGCGAGCGCGCGGGCAAGCGCCCATTCGGCGATCATCGGCCCGAATGATTCGGCGGTGCGCGTGAGCAGGATGTCGCGGGGGAGCTCGTCGGGATACAGCCACGAATCCACGCCGGCGCCCGTGCAGTGCACCCACCTGACGTTGCCCATCGTCCCGGCGGGCGGGCGCCGGAAGCCGACGTATGCGTCGGCCCAGTCCAGGTCGGCCACCGACAGCTCGGTATGCCGGTTTCCCCGGATCTCTACCTGGGAGGCCCGATCCCCGAGGATCGCGGACAACGCGCGACCGAGCTCGGCATGCGCGTTGGCGCCGATCAGGATCCGACGCGGGACAAGGGTCTCGGGATCAAATGCGATCTGCGTCACAAGGAGGCTCAGCTGGAATTGCTTTTGCTTGAGTACGGCGATATGCCAATGCGCGACTTCACGGACTCTCATGGAACCCACTGGATCGTCTGGAGCACCAAGCCATGGACCGGGGGAGTCCTCGCGGCGCTGCGAGGCGGATGGCTCACCTTCGCATCGCCTCAGTCGCGCCGCCGCCTGGTCGGGATCCCGGAAGACTGGGAAGCGATGACTGTCGAGCAGCTCGAGGCGCTCTGTAGGCGAGCCGACCCGGTCACGCCGCCTCCGACTCCGCCCGGCGGCGAGCACCGAGTGTCATCCTGAGCGAAGCGTCACTTCCCTATGGCCGCCGCGACCAGTGCGCCGAGCCTGATCTCCAGGCCGCCGGTGGATGAGCAGCGGACCGACTCGCCCGATGTCGAGACCGGACGCGCATAGCCCTGCACTGTCGTCGTGACCGCGGTGGCGCCGCCTGCGGGCGTCAGCCGCGACATCACCGAGATGTGTACGTCGTACGTCTCGGTGTTCGGCACGTTCTGCGTGTAGCCGCAATTCAGATACTCGCGCAAGGGCACCGCGCCGAGCCGGCGACGCAACTGCATTTCCCCGTTGCCGATCGTGTGGGCAGCCGGATCGACACTCGTGATGGGAATCTTCAGCGAGTCGAACGCTGCCGGCATCGCGCGCCAGGTGGTTGCGAGGTCGGCGGTCACAGTCGTGACGTTCGATGTCGCGACCGATGTCCGCGCTTCGGACCCGGCGGCCGTCACGGGAACGCGCACCATCTCCATCGCCGGCTCCGGCGCGGGGCCATTGCCGGGAGCCGCACACGCGACGGACGCTCCGATGCCGGCGGCCAGCGCAAGCCGTAAGGATCTCATGAGGATGCCGATCTGGTGAAAGGGATAGAAATCGCTCGCGCCGGAGTATATCTCTAAACCTTCCGCCCTTCAAAGGTGCCTCGAATGCGACGCGTCCCCGGACTCCTTGCGATGGCAGCCGTAGTGACGATCGCCGCGTGTCTCGACGTGACGAACCCTCCGGCCGCCGACACGCAGGTTCGCGTGATCAACGCGTCCGGTGCGACGATCAACATCTTCGCCGACGGCACCGAGCTGGTGGACGCAGCGGCTCCGAGCAACGTATCGGTCATGTTTCTCACTGCCGGTCCGCATCAGCTGCAGTTCCAGACGACGAGCGGCCTGTCCTCGTCGCTGAACGTGACCACGGTTCCCGGCGGAATGCTGGAGACGTACGTCGTATCGCCGAATGCCGCGACGCTGACCAGCGCCGTGCTCGACACCGGCAGCGTCGTGCCGCCGAACAAGTCCAAGATCCGCGT
>OUNM010320268.1_pt1 | contig 12623 bp, 10 predicted proteins | sample 1769961 | NCBI WGS metagenome assembly OUNM01 (sample SAMEA3914820, study PRJEB12502) | metagenome | biome: forest; material: soil | place: USA | collected 2012-03-12 | depth 0.3 m | reverse complement strand
AGGTCGCGCGCGGCCTGCAGGCGCTCGTCGAGCGCGACCTGGCTGCGGATCCAGTCCTGCAGCGGCGGCGTGGCGCCGCCCTCCGTCCGCGACAGCAGCGCCGCCCGCGAGCGCAGCAGCGCGGCCAGCGCCTGCAGCGCCGCGGCCAGCGCGAGGGTGCGGTAGCGCGGCTGCAGCACGCGCGAGCTGAACACGGCCCAGGCGAAGTACGCCAGGCCGCCGACGGCCGTCCAGCCCGAGTGGATCCACAGCGTGGCGGTATCGGGCGGCGCCGGGGCCGCGAGCGTGAAGATCAGCGCCAGCACCGGGATGAACGACAGCGGCCCCGCGCGCAGGCCCCACGCGAGCGCCATCGTCGAGCAGAACGACAGGAAGATGATCGTCAGGCCCATCGCCACGCCCGACTCGCGCAGCAGGTTCACCAGCAGCCCGCTGGCCCAGCCCACCAGCGCGCCCATGCCCACGCGGCGCCAGGTGCGGGCCGGCGCGATCGGCAGGTCGGCCAGGCTCGCGCAGATGGCGCCGGTGGACGCGGCCAGCGCCTCGAGCTTGCCCACCGTGAACGTCAGCACCAGCTGGATCAGCGCGATCCCCAGCGCCACGGCCAGGCCGTTGAGCACGTGCGCGGGCAGACGCATGGCGAGGCGGGGGGTCTCCATGCGGCGCATTGTGGCGCAGCGCCACCGTCTTTTCAGCGCGGGCCGGCGCGCGGACGGCGAGAATGAGCGCTCCTCCGACAGCCGCCTTCCGCCGCCATGCCGACCCTCGCCCGCCTCGCGCCGCTTGCCGTGCTGGCCGTGCTCGCCGCCTGCGCCACGCCGCCGCCCGCGCCGGAGCCGCTGACGGACGACCGCCGCCAGGCGCTCGACGCGTTCATCGTGGCCTACCGCCTGGCCGACGCGTGGCCGCAGATGGCGCCCAAGATCGCGCGCGACTCGCTGCCGCGCCTGGAGGACGCCACGCACGCCGACCTCGACCACGAGCGCTTTGCCTCGCCCGCGCAGGCCGAGGCGGCGCACGCGCGCGTGCCGGCGCTGCTGCCGCAGGGCCGCCGCGAACTGCTCGAGGCGCTGCAGCGCTTCGACGCCGACGAGTTCGCGCGCTACACGGCCTACGAGGTCTACGCGAAGTACTTCGACACCGGCGAGCTGCGCCGGATCGCCGCGTTCTACGAGTCGCCCACGGGCCGCAAGCTCGTCGCGCTGGGGCCGGTGCTGGTGGCCGAGCACCGTCGTCCGGGCGGCGCGGATCCGCTCGACAAGCACTTCGACGCCGACGAGCAGGCCGAGATCGCCGCGTTCTGGGGCTCGCCCGTGGGCCGCAAGATGAACGCCACCGCCGAGCAGGTGCGCGAGGACATGCACGCGCACTTCATCGAGCGCTCCGAGCCCGCGCTGCAGGCCGTGGCAAGGCACTTGGCCACGCAGGCGCAAGCCGCGGGCGAGCCGTAGGCGCACGACGCTTTTTGCACCGCTCGTCGCGCCGGCGCGGCGGCCGGGCCCAATCATTGCGACAATACGCCTCTTCACCGCTTTTGTTCCTGACGCCGAATGTCTTCGCTCCCTCCGTCCTCGACGCCGCCTGAAGGCGACGATTCCGCGCCCGTGTCGCTGCCCGCCGCAGCCGACGCCGCGCCCGAGTCGGCCCCGGTCGCTGCCTCCGCCGAGGAGCCGGCCGCGGATGCCGCCGCGGCCGCGCCGGCCGAGCCGGCTTCGCCTGCCGAGGCATCCGCGCCTGCCGAGTCGGCCGCGCGCCCCGCGCTGGAAGATTGCGGTCCGCAATTGAAGAAGCTGTACCCGGCGCTGTTCTCGAACCCGCCCAAGCCGCTCAAGCTGCGCATCCAGGCCGACATCCAGGCGCGCTCGCCGGGCCAGTTCACCAAGCCGCAGCTGTCGGCGTTCCTGCGCCGCTACACCGGCAGCCACGCGTACCTGAACGCGCTGGTCAAGGCCACGCACCGCTTCGACCTCGACGGCAATCCCGGCGACGAACTGAGCGACGAGCATCGCAACGCCGCCACCGAGGAACTGGCGCGCCGCCGCGCCAACACGCAGGCGCGCATCGCGCTCGAACACGAGCAGCGCGCCAACCGCGCCACGCTGCTCAAGGAGTTCGAGGCCAACACGCTGCCCGCCGCCGAGTTCGCGGCGTCCAAGGGCATCGCCGAGGCCGAACTGCAGCCGCTGATCGACCGCGCCCGCAAGGAAGCGGCCGAGCCGCCGCCGCCCGCCTTCAACCGCGACCGCCGCGGCCCGCGTCCGGAAGGCCGGCGCGACGCGCGACCGCCGCGGCATGGCAAGGGGGCGCCCGCGAATGCCACCGCCGGCGAGTCCGCTGCGGCGGACGGCGCAGCCCCGCAAGGCGACGCCCCACGCGCGCCGCGCCCGCCCCGTGCGCTGCGCGAGGATGGCGCGCGAGGCCCGCGTGGCCCACGCCCCGATGCATCGCGCGGCGATCGTCCGCAAGGCGCGCGCGCCGACGCACCGGCCGGCGAGCAGCGCCCGCGCGGTCCGCTCGATTCGCCGCGCCGCGCGCGTCCCGACGCGCCGGGCAACGGCCCGCGTCCCGACCCCCGCGGCCCGCGCGCCGACGGCCCGCGCGGCGATCGTCCGCAAGGCCCGCGTTCCGACGCCCCGCGCGGCCCGCGCCGCGACGACGACCGCCGCCCGCCGCGCCAGGACGACCACCGCGCGCCGCGTCCCAACGTGGTGAGCACGCCCGCGGCGCCGACGGCGATGGCGCTGGCGTTCAGTGCGTTGAACGGGCTCAAGACGAAGAAGTAGCGGCCCGGCTCCCCGGCTCGGCGGTCGTCATGCGGCCGCTTTCCGGGTCGAACCTGGCGCGTTCAGGCCCGGCGGTACGCGGCCCGCTCGGGCTTGCCCCCGCGGAGTGCCGGCCAGCTCAGCCGAGCCATTGCCGAAGCAGGCTGTACACCTGCGGGCTCGACAGCAGGTCGAGGTGGCTCGTGTCGTGCACGACGGCCTGTCGATTCGGGGCAAAGTCGAGGCGACGTCCGGGCTCTTGATGCTGGCCGAGCGCGCTGGCCACCGGAACCAGGCCGTCGCCCGCTTCGCCCAGGCTGGCGGCGACGGTGAAGCAACGGGTGTCGCCCGGCAAGCCTACCGGCGTGCATGGCTGGGTGCCATCGTCGCCGGCAGGGCCGGGCACGATGTTGCCTCGACGCAGGTCGTCGATCCCGGCACTGCGCAGCTTGCCCAGCCTTGCCAGCGGCCCCGCGTACGGCGTGGCGCCGAGCAGCAGGTCGATGCCGTGGCCCGGCTGATCGAAGGGCGCACCCAGGTGCGGCGAGCCCAGGCAGACCAGGTCGCCCACCCGCGCGGGCCAGCGGAGCCGGCCTCGCTGGATCAGCTGCCCGTGATGGATGGCGCTGCGTGCAACCAGGCCACCCATGCCGTGGCCCATCATCGCGAGGCGTTGGATCGGCATCGGCCAGGCGTCGTACAGGTTCTCCATCAGCGGTGCCAGGATGCGGCCGTTGGTGGAGATGCTCAGGCCCGTGTTGTAGTGCAGGTGGATCGGCGTGAAGCCCAGTTCGCGCGCCAGCGCCTCGGCGTGGTCGTGGCCGGCACGGCGCCATTGCAGGTCGTTCAGGCACAGGCCATGCAACAGCACGAGCAGCCTCGGTGTCGGCTGCTGCAACCGTGCCCGCAGCGCGAGACGTTCGAGAGGCAGTCGTGCGCCCGCATGACGAAACGCCATCGTGATCGCCAAGGGGTTGTCGGTGGCCGCGAGGTGGTCGCCCAGGAGGCCGTTGAGGGCCGCCACGACCGCTTCATGCTCCGGATGGGACGGCTGCCGCGGATCTGCAGTCGCCAAGGCCGGCGCGAGCCAACCGAGCATGGCCTCGGCACCTCCGGCCGCAAGGGGCTCGTCCCCGCGCACGGTGCCTTGCCCGGGTCCGGCCGGGCCGGCCGCGCGGCCCTCGCGGCGGTGCGACGCATCAGCCGGGGTCGGCGGTGAGAGGCTCGCGAGGCGCACACGCATCGCCTCGACCAGGCTGGCGAGGCCGGCCACGGCATCCGTCGTCAATCGGGCGCCGCCGCGCAGATCGGCGGCCTGGAGCAGCGGCTGGGTCATCGTTCAGCCCGACGCCGGCCACCCATCGCGTCGCCGGCCTGCAACTCGACGAGCACGGCGCCGTTCGGGCCGCCTGCGCGGGACCGGATCGATCGAGGGTCGGGACGGCGTCGGGCCACGAGTCACTCAGCCTTCGGCGGTGAGCGCCGTCAGCACGTCCGCGTACCAGGCGCAATTCAGCCCGAGCGACTCGTCCTGCGCACGGTCGCGCGTACGCATGTCCATGCGCGTGGAGTGCACGCCGAGCAATCGCCATGAATGCAAGGACAGCGGCGACGCCGCGACCGCGCGACGCCGGACGACCGGGGAGCCACTGCTGCCGCTGTGCGTGCGCGCGTCGGTCAGGAAGCAGGCTTCGCGCTGGAAGCGGACACCGAAGGCGGAAGCGACGCACGCACCTCGAGCCACCGCCAGGTAGTGGACGGTGTCGTGGAAACCGAGCGGAAAGCCAGCGATCGTCAGGGCGTCTCCGATCGCAACCTCTTCGCCCTGCGCGTCGAGGTGCGCCTCGTCGAACGCCGCGAACGCCGCATCGCGCGGCAGGTGCTCCGGCGGAATCTCGATGGCGACCACGTCGACCGAGCCCGCGGTGGCGGGCGCTTCGCGCCACAGCTTGCGACCGCCCCGGTGCAGCGGCAGCGGCAGGACGACGTACTGGCGCAGGTCCTGCAGGTCCGTGTGCACGCCGATCTCGATCCGGTCCGGGAAGTGCGCGGTCGGCACGTCCTCGAACACATGGCGATTGCTCACCAGGAACAGACGATGCTTTCGGCGGAAGAAGAATCCGCTCGCGCTCGTCAGGGCGCGCGACCCGGCAAACGTGGAGATGCGCGTTACGGACAGCAGCAGGTCGTCGACCGGCTGCGACTGCGCCGGCGTCGAGGCGCGTTCCCCGCTGCGTTGGAGCAGTGCCCGGTTTCGTGCGACATCGCGTTCGAACGTCGCGCGCATGATGTCCGGGATATCGGCGTGCAGCATCGAGGCGCGGGCCGCGTCGGCGTGGCTGTCGAACGACTCGATCAGTCGCGCGTGCGACGGCGCACGCAGCGCGTCGATGACCGCGGGCAGCAGCGCATCGAGCGCGACCTGGCGGCCGCTCAACTCGCTGATGCGGTCAGTCGCTTCTTGCAGGTTCTTCACGGCCGGCCCCCGATGCAGAAAGGGAAAGGCACGGCCACGTCGCGCTGTCGCGCGGCACCTCAGTCATCGCGCGACCTCCGTGGCGCGGCGAGCTCAGCCCACGCTCCGGATGTTCGATGCCTGCGGGCCCTTCTGGCCCTGCGTCACCTCGAACTGCACGCGTTGGTTCTCGCTGAGTGTCTTGAATCCGGCGCTGCCCTGGATCTCCTTGAAGTGGGCGAACAAGTCCTTGCCGCCGTCGTCGGGCGTGATGAAGCCGAAGCCCTTGCCCTCGTTGAACCACTTCACGACACCGGTTTGAGTCGTCATTGTCGAATTCCTTTGGAAGTTGAAGAGCGCAGAAACACGCCCAGCGAAGAGACGCCAAGAAGATCTTCAAAAGGGGATTCGACTCGACCGCCGGCATCACGCCGGTGGGGGTTGAAAGACCTAAGAGCGGACGGTCTTGCACATATCAGCAAATTCATCGTACACGCAATGCGACGGCGCCCGCACTTATTTTTGCTGGCCGATTCGCGTCACCGGCGCGATTCGCAGGCCCGGTGCGCGTCAGCGCCGGATCGGCCTGGCGGGCGGCTTCGGGCCCGACCTGTCGAGGTGCCGGAAGGTGATTCGCCCCTTCGTCAGGTCATAGGGCGACAACTCCAGCGAAACCCGGTCGCCGGCCAGGATGCGGATGCGATGCTTGCGCATCTTGCCCGCGGTGTAGGCGATGAGGGTGTGGCCGTTCTCGAGCGTGACGCGGTAGCGGGAGTCGGGCAGCATCTCGTCGACGACGCCGTGCATCTCGATCAGTTCTTCCTTAGCCATGGGCACGCTCCATCCACGCAGGTGCCGATTGGCCTTGACTGGCGAGCCAGGCCTGCGCCTGCTCGCCGACGAACGTCGCGGCCTCGGCCCGGCTGTCGAACAGCGGCGTGAAGCGGAAGATCCGATCGCAGATCTGGCTGCCGCGTCCGCTCTTGATGGACAGCGATGCGCGAAAGCGTCCTTCGGCATCGGCGGCGGTGAGTGGGGAAAAGGTGTACTTCCCGATTCGATAGGGGGTGTTGATTCAGGGCTTTCAGAGGGAACGTCGCTGCCAGCGGCGACGGCCAGAACGGAGCGCGCAAGCGGCGCGCGAGCAGGTGAGCTCTATCCGGCAAAGGGCGCGCAGGGTCATTCGCTGCGGCCATCGCGATCAGGACACGGCGTTGCTGGCGCAAGCAGCCGGTCCGGCGAGGGAGGGAGATCAACACTTGATCTCGAGGCGAACCGGCGTGAACGCTCTTTCGAGCGAGCCGGTGCACAAGGAGCGGTGAGTCTACCACGCCGGCCCTTCACGTGCGCCGCGCCCGCCCCGTCCGCCGCGCGAAGATGCAGCGGCTCGCCGACTACGGCGCCAACGGCTGCGATGCGGTGGCCTATGCCGGTTTCCTGGTCATGGAGCGCGGAGATCCCGCGGCCGCCATCGCCGTGGCGCGGCCGGCGTTGCATGCTGCATGCGACGAAAACAACCTGACGAGCCGGGACGTCCTGGGCATGGCCTACTACCTCGAGTGGGCGACCTCGACATCGGCGGACCGCGGGGCCGACCTGAACCAGGCCCGGATCTATCTTCCGGCCGGCGCCGAGTCGTTGTACCTGCTGGCCTCCAGCGACCGCACCGCGCCAGCCGTCCGCGCGCTGGTGAAACAGGGCGAACCGATCGACCAGCGCGACAACCAGAAGCTTGATGCCCTCGCGCTCGCGCTCGGCCGACGCGACGTGGTCAGCGCGCGGCGACTCGTCGGCCTGGGCGCCCGCACGGATGCGCTGGTCGGCGAGGGCGAGGTTCCGGTGGCGTTCATCCCGCTCCTGACTGAAGACATGCCAAGCGTCCGGCTCATGCAACAGTCCGGCGTCGACTATGCGCATTTGCGCGTTGGCGGCGCGAGCGCGCTGGATCAGGCACGGCGCAACGGCCATGGAGCCTTTGCGGATCGACTCGACCTTAGAGCACAAGCGCTCTGAACAGGCGCCCCGTCAGGGGTAGACGCCCGAGGGCGCGGTCAGTTGCACACGCCGATGAAGATCCCCTCGAGCCGCCTCGCATGCTCCGCAAGGCGGCCACAGGCGGTCTGTTGAAGTCATGATCGTTCCACCCGTTACCTCTCACTTCGCTGGTCGCAAGGCCGAATACCGGGCACCCGAAGCGGGGGGAGGCACACGCCGCCATCGTGTCGCTGCGCATGATCGCCGAGATGCACGCCGCGTCGGGCCGGCATCGCGACGCCCTGGCCGCGCGAAGGGCGCAACTGGCGCCTCCTGCGAGGCAATGGACGGGTTGCCAGCGCCATCGTCCGAGAGTCGCTACCCGCCGAACCGCCGCCCCTGCGCATCGAACAGCACCAGGTCGCGCGGCCGCACCTGCAGCCGCACGCGCATGCCGCGCGGCAGCTTCTCGCTGCCGGGCCAGGCCGTCTTGACCGTCACGTGCGCCGCGTCGTGGCCGCGCAGCCGGCAGTGCACCAGCGTCATGTCGCCCAGGCCCTGCACGCCGTCGATGTGCGCGTGCAGGCCGTCGGTGCCTTCGCCCGGCGTCATCAGCCAGTGCTCGGGCCGCACGCCCACGGACACGATGTCGCGCATCACCGGCACGATGTCGCGCGACACCGCCAGGCAGCCCGCGCCCGGCACGTGCAGCACCGGGCCGGTGTCGTCCACCGCGCCCAGCGCGGGCAGGACGTTCATCCGCGCGTGAGTGGGGTCGCCCATCGCGTCAGCCCCGCCGCGGCTGCTTGTGCGCCGCGATGAAGTCGCGGTACCAGTGCGCGCTCGCCTTGGCGGTGCGCGCCTGCGTGGCGTAGTCCACGCGGAACAGGCCGAAGCGCTTGGCGTAGCCCGAGTCCCATTCGAAGTTGTCTAGCAGGCTCCAGTAGAAGTAGCCGCGCACGTCGGCGCCCATGTCGATGGCCTTGCGCACGGCCGCCAGGTGGGCCTGCAGGTAGGCGACGCGCGGCTGGTCGTCGATGGTGCCGTCGGGCGAGACGACGTCGGCGTTGGCCATGCCGTTCTCGGTGATGAGGATCGGCGGCGGCATGTAGTCGCGCGCGAGGCGCACGAGGTGCTGCGTGAGGATCTCGGGCACGATCTCCCAACCCATGTCGTTGACGCCGTGCGGCGCCGGCGCGGGCAGGGGCGGCACGCGCGTGCTCGTCCAGTGGCGCGTGTAGAGATTGATGCCGAGGAAGTCGAGCGGCTGGCGGATGAGGGCCATGTCACCGGCCTCGACGACCGGCGCGTCGGCGCCCAGGTGCTCGATGGCGTCGGCGGGGTACGCGCCGCGGAAGATCGGGTCCATGTACCAGCGCACGTCCAGGCCGTCGAGGATGCGCGCGGCCTGCTGGTCGGCCTGCGTGCGCTCGGCGGCGACCGCGGGCGTGTGGTTCAGCACGATGCCCAGTTGCGCCTTGGCCGACTGCGCGCGCATCGCCTGCATGGCCAGGCCGTGGCCCAGCAGCAGGTGATGCGACACCTGCATCGCCGCGCGGCGATCCTTCAGGCCGGGCGCGAACTGGCCGCGCTCGTAGCCCAGCGTGGCCACGCACCAGGGCTCGTTGAGCGTGGCCACGCCGGCCAGGCGGTCGCCGAAGCGGCGCAGCACCTCGGCGGCGTAGTCGGCGAAGCGGTGCGCGGTCTCGCGCGATTGCCAGCCGCCCACCGAGGCTTGCAGCGCCTGCGGCAGGTCCCAGTGGTGCAACGTGGCGTGCGGCGCGATGCCCTTGGCAAGCAGCGCGTCGACCAGGCGGTCGTAGAAGTCGAAGCCCTTCTCGTTCCAGGCGCCCTGCCCCAGCGGCTGCACGCGCGGCCAGGCGAACGAGAAGCGGTAGGCGTCCAGGCCCAGCCACTGCATGCGCTCGACGTCTTCGGGCATGCGGTGCAGGTGGTCGCAGGCGACGCGGATGTCGGAGCCGTCCTTGATCTTGCCGGGCGTGGCGCAGAAGGCGTCCCAGATCGACGGGCCCTTGCCGTCGTCGGGCGCCGTGCCTTCGATCTGGGCGGCGCTGGTGGCGGCGCCCAGCGTGAACGAGGGCGGCAGCGTGGGAAAGGGAAGCGGCGTGGAGCTCATGGGAAACGGGGACGGGGATCAGGAGTCGGTCGCGCGCGCGGGCGCGTGAGGCGCGGGCGCGGGGTGCGCGCGAGGTCGGTGAGGAAAGACAGTGGCGGCGAGCCCGGATCGCCGCCACCGGAAAGACCGGCCGCCCACCGCGGCCGGCGAGGAGAAAGCGGAAAGGCGCCCGCCGACGTGGCGAGCGCCCGGGGGCATCAGAACTCGAAGCCCGCGTTGATGCCGAACGTGCGCGGCGCCATGTACTGCGACTGCCACACGCCGAACGAGTTCTGCGCGTTCGTCTTGATGCGGCCGTTCTCGACGTTCTGCACGAAGGCGTCCACGTACCAGTCCTTCGGGGCCTGGTAGCGCAAGCCCAGGTCGGTGCGCGTGTAGGCCTTCTGGCGGTCGCCGTCGCCCAGGTTGAACACGCTCAGCCAGCTGCCCGTCTCGTAGTGGAGGTTCACGCGAGGCTGGAGCTTGGCGCCGCTGGCGAAGCGGAACGTGTGCTCGTACTGCGCCTGCAGCGAGCCCTTGGGCGCGTGCGGCAGCTGGTGGCCGGTGACGTCGAGGCACTTGCCGACCGAAGCGTCCGGGCAGATCGGCAGCGTGTAGTCGTTGCTGCCGGCCAGCAGGTAGCCCAGTTTCGTGTGCTCGTAGGCGGCGCTCAGCTGCACGAGGTCGTCCTTGGTGACCCGGGCCGTCAGCTCGGTCTCGGCGCCGTACACCTTGGCGCCCTGCACGTTGCCGGTGGCCAGCGTGTGCGAGCCGTCGGGGTTGGTCACCGGGGAGCTGAACTGGAAGTCCTTGAAGTCCTCGTAGTACACCGAGTTGTTCCAGTTCACGGTGCCGTTCAGCAGCGTGCTCTTGGAACCGAGCTCGTAGTTCATGAGCGTCTCGGGGTTGTAGTGGCGGCCGCCGTCCTGCAGGCCGCCGGACTTGTAGCCGGTGGACACGCTGCCATACAGCATCTCCGTCTTGCTCAGGTCCCAGTTCGCACGCGCCAGCCACGTGGCCTTGCTGCCGGTGTAGTGGCCGTCGTTGTGGCCGGCGCCCCAGGCCGGCGCGGAGGCGTCGCTGCCGGGATCGATGCGCAGCTGCGGGATGCCGTTGTCGATGGCGCTGTAGCTCGGACCTTCCTGCCAGCCCCAGCCGATGCCGCCTTCGTTCTTGCGGTCGTCCTTGGTGAACCGCGCGCCGCCCGTCAGGTGCAGCGTGTCGCCGATGTTCCACGTGGCCTGGCCGAACACGGCCTCCGACGCCACGGTTTCCTTGGGCTGCACGAACGAGCCCTGCCAGTTGATCGTGCCCAGCGTCGTGCCGTTGGTGATGGGGATGTCGAAGCGGATGCCGTTGTCCTCGGCCGCGTAGTACAGGCCCAGGATCCAGTCCACGTCGTGCTTGCCCTGCGACTGCAGCTGCACTTCGTGGCTCCAGTTCTTGTAGTGCGACCAGTTGGTGCGGTCTTCCTGCACCACGCCGCCGGTGGTCCAGCTGGTGGGCACCGAGGCGCCGCCCGACTGGTCGAAGTCGCTGGACCCCTGGAAGTCGGAGTAGCCGGCCGTGTAGTTCAGCGTGAGGTAGTCGTTGAGGTTCCAGTCGACGCGGCTGCGGAAGGTGTTGACGTCACGGTGCAGGTACGGCGCGACGCTGATCAGCGCCGACCAGAACTTCTCGCCCGGACGCGGCGTCTGCATCAGGTTCATGTCGGGCGTGCCGCGATCCATGAACTTCTCGTACGACGCGTTCCACGAGATGTCGTGCGTCGGCTTCCAAAGGAAGCTCAGGCGCGCGGCCGTCTGGTCCTGCGAGTTGTACTTGGGGCCGCCTTCCACGAAGGTGTTCGGATCGATCGGCTGGAACGTGATCGGGTGCGCCGGGTGCAACGCGTTGAACGAGTTGATGTACGGCGTGGCCGCGGCCTGCTGGTCGGCGATCGAGATCTTGGGGGCGGCCTGGTAGTCGACGTAGCCGTCGTGCTGCTCGTGCACGAACGCGGCGCGCATGGCCAGGTTGTCGGCCAGCACGAAATTGAACGCGGCGCGCGTGCCGAAGCGGTTGTAGCTGCCCAGGCCGCCTTCGACGTTGCCGAAGTTGCCCGACAGATCGGCCTTGGCCGTCTTCATGTTGACCGCGCCGACGGTGGAGTTGCGGCCGTACAGCGTGCCCTGCGGGCCGCGCAGCACTTCGATGCCGTCCATGTCGAACAGCAGCGCGGCGGCGCCCTCGGCGCGCGGCGCGTAGATGCCGTCCACGAACAGCGCCACTTCCGGATCGGCGTACTCGGTCTTGGCGCTGTCGTTGCCGATGCCGCGCATCGTCATCGTGATGACGCCGTGGTCACCTTCGGTGGTGGCCTGGAAGCTCGGCGCCAGGTGCACCAGGTCGGCGACCGTCTGCACGTGGGCCTTGTCCAGCTGCGCTGCGTTGATCGCCGTCACCGCCACCGGGGTGGACTGCAGCGAAGTGCTGCGCTTGGTCGCCGTGACGGTGACCTGCTGCAGCGCGCCGGTGTCTTCGGCGGCCGCGCTGGCGGCGGCGGCCGGCGCGGCGGCGGTCTGCGCCTGGGCCGAGGCCGTGGCAGCGAGCATGGCCAGGACGGCCAGTTGGATCGGGGATGCGAGGCAAGCCCGGGTTTTCTGAGCGCGAGTAGTCACGTTGTCTCCAATTTATGGTGGTGCACGGATGGCCGTCTTTGCGGCGTTCCAGTCGTCATCGGCCACATGCCGCGGAGCTCGCGCCCCGCGCCGTTCGCTGTGCGCGCGCCGGTCACGAGTCCCGCCGCGCATCCGAAGGTGGCGCCTCCGCACTCCGTGGAGCAGGGATCCCATCGCCATGTTCGCCGGTGCCTGCGCCCCTTCGAACCCCTGGAATGGATCGCATGATGCCGACCGATGACAACGCTGTCAATCAAGAAATGACAGCGTTGTCTTTTTGTCGTTATGATCTCCTATAAGAAGCGGCGGAAACGGGTACGGGTAACCACCGAGATCGCTGCGCGAACAACACGAAGGCGGCGCGCGAGACGCGCAGCCGCCGACGGAGACAAGGACGTCATGAAACCCATCCAGCAGATCCTCATCGTCGGCGGCGGCACCGCCGGCTGGCTCACCGCGGCCTTCCTCGCGCGCACGCTGGGCACGGCCGCCGGGGGCGTGCAGGTGACGCTCGTGGAGTCCAGCGAGATCGCCGCCATCGGCGTCGGCGAGGGCACCTTCCCGTCGATCCGCGGCACGCTGCACGCCATCGGCATGGACGAGGCGCGCTTCCTGCGCGAGTGCGACGCCACGTTCAAGCAGGGCGTGAACTTCGT
>OUNM010037754.1_pt1 | contig 12649 bp, 9 predicted proteins | sample 1769961 | NCBI WGS metagenome assembly OUNM01 (sample SAMEA3914820, study PRJEB12502) | metagenome | biome: forest; material: soil | place: USA | collected 2012-03-12 | depth 0.3 m | reverse complement strand
CCTCGCCGAGCACAATCGGACGCTCGCGGAGGTGCCGCACACGTTCCACTGGAACAAGCGCGATCTGCAGGACCTCGTCCCGATCGACGAGCTCGAGAAGCGCTTCAACAAGCTGCACGCTCCTTCGCTCGGCACCGTCGCCACCAAGGGCGAAGGCGTGTTCGAGGGCCTCGAGCGCATCACGCGCCTCGTGCTGAAGAGCTACGAGAACGATCCCAAGGTCAGCATCAGCGCCTCCGCCGATCCCTTCAGCGATCGCCCCGAAGGCGAACGTCGCCCTCTCCCCGAGGACGGGATCGCGCAGGCGCTCCGCGACATGGAGGAGCAGAGCGGGATCGAGGCGCCGACGAAGATCTCGGGGCAGCAGGTCGTCCCGGAGTCGGGCTCCGGAGAGACGGCGGCCGCGACGTCGTCCTCGCGTGGCTCGCGCGCGGAGTCGCAAGGGTCGGGCGCGTGGGGAAAGTTCACGTTCCCCGAGCCGTCCGGGACGGCCGCGAGCGCACCGCCAGCCGCGCCGAGCGCGCCTCCCGCCGCGACCAGCGCGGGCAGCGCGGGCAGCGCGGAAAAGAAGCCCGAGAGCGCGAGAGCAACAGCCGGTACAGCGGGGTTTTCCATGTCCGAGATGTGGCCCGAGAACGATCGCGAGAGTGTGAGACAGGCCGAAGCGATGATCGCGGCGAAGGACGCGGTCAACGCGATCCTCGCGTGCGACGTGCTCGTCACGCGCGTGCTCGCCTCGGCGGCTGGTCTCGTCGGCACGCTCGATGCGCCGCGCGATCCGGCGGTCGTCGCGCTCTTGCTCGGGCTCGACGGCGCGCGCTACCTCGCGTTCCGCACCGCCGTGCGCGCGGCGCGCCATCGCGAGCCGGTGACGATGAAGGACGCGTACGAAGGCTTCACGTTCGCGATCGAAGCCCGCCGCGCCCGCGAGCTGCTTCGTCGCTGATCAGAACAGCTTGCCGATGCGCTTGACGATGCTGCCGCGCGAGAAGAGCGCGCGCACCATCCGCATCTGCCAGCGATACGCCTTGCTCGAGTAGGGGAACCAGAGCGGATCGGCCGAGGGCTCCGGAACACGGCCGCTGAAGACGTGACGCGCGTCGCACATGTCGCGGAGCGCGTCGTCGCCGTGGACGCGGCCGAAGCCGCTCTGCTTGATGCCGCCGAACGGCGCCTCCGCCGCGGCGTAGTTCACGAGCACGTCGTTGACGACGACGCTGCCGGCCTCGACGCGCTGGGCGAGTCGCTTGCCCTTCTCGCGGTTCTTCGTGAACACGTACGCGTTGAGCCCGAGATGCGAGTCGTTGGCGAGACGCACGGCCTCGTCCTCGGAGGCGACCTTCTGGATCGGGACGATCGGTCCGAAGATCTCGTCGGTCATGACGGTCATGCTGTGGTTGCAGTTGGTGAGCACGGTGGGCTCGAAGAACTGACCCGCACCGCTGCGCCTCTTGCCGCCGGCCACCAGGTTTGCGCCCTTGGAGACGGCGTCCGCGATGTGCTTTTCGGCGATCTCGATCTGCTTCGGGAAGATGATGGCGCCGACGTCGACGGTCTCGCTGCCCTGTGGATCGCCCTGGCGGAGCGTGCCCGTGATCTCCTTCACGCGCTGGACGAGCTGATCGTGGATCGACTCGTGCGCGTACACGCGCTCGACGGAGATGCAGACCTGACCCGAGTTGACGAAGCCGCCGAAGACGATCGCGCGGGCCGTGCGCTCGACGTCGCAATCCGCGCACGCGATGAGCGGGGCCTTGCCGCCCAGCTCCATCACGCACGGAACGAGGTTCGCGCCACATGCGGCGGCGACGCGCTTCCCCGTCTCGACGCCGCCGGTGAACACGAGCTTCTGGATGCCGCTCTCGATGAGCGCCTGACCCACGTCGCCGTAGCCGTAGACCACCGTGAAGAGGTCCTCGGGCAGACCGGTGGCGTCGAAGATCTCCTTCGCCTTCTGGATCGCGAGCGGCGTCACCTCGCTCGGCTTGAGCACCACGGCGTTGCCCGCGACGAGCGCCGTGCAGACGTCGGCCATGGGGATGACGAACGGGAAATTCCAGGGCGAGATGATGCCGACCACGCCGCGCGGTGCGTAGTGGATGGTGCTCTTCTTGTGCTTCAGGAGGTGGAGCCCGATGTCGTGCGGCTCGAGGATGCGCGCTGCGTTCTTGCAGTAGTAGGTGAGCAGATCGACCGTGACCGTGACCTCGTGCGAGAGGCAGTCCTGGCGAGGCTTCCCGCACTCGCGGCTCACGACGTCGATGATCTCGTCCGCGCGCTCGACGATCGCGTCGCGGAGGCGCATGAGACGCTCGCAGCGCTCCTCGATCGGCAGGACTCCCCACGCGGCCTGCGCTTTCCGCGCGCGGGCCACGGCGGCGCGGACCTCCTCCTTCGACGAGACGCGCACCTCGCCGAGCAGCTCGCCGGTGGCGGGCGCCCAGCTCTTGATGGTGCGAGCGCCGTCCTTCGTGGCGGCGGCGCCGTTCACGCCGCCGTTCGTGGTGCCGCCGTTCGTCGTTCCGTCGATCTGCTGGATGAGGCCCATGGCGGGAGCATCGGCCTCGCACGGCCGTTCGTCAACGGACGAACCGTGCGTTCACTTGCCGCGTTCGATCAGCTCCACTTTGTAGCCCGTGGGGTCCTCGACGAACGCGATCACGGTGGTGCCGTGCTTCATCGGGCCCGGCTCGCGCGTGACCTTGTAGCCGAGAGCGCGCACGCGATCGCACGTCGCCTTGATGTCGGACGTGCCGACGGCGAGATGCCCGAACGCGTCGCCGATCGTGTACTCGGTGCGGCCGTGGTTGTACGTGAGCTCGATGACGGTCTCGCTCGACTCGTCGCCGTAGCCCACGAAGCAGAGCGTGAACTTGCCGTCGGGGTAGTCCTTCTCGCGCAGCACCTTCATGCCGAGCGCTTCGCAGTAGAACTTCTTCGAGGCCTCGAGATCACCGACCCGGATCATCGTGTGGAGGAGTCGCATGGCCGAACGCTACCTCCCGCGGAGCCCCGGCCATAGCGCGAACATCGCGGACGTCGGGATCACGACGAGACCGAGCACGACACAGGCCAGGCCGTAGCCGTGGGTGCGATCGATCGCCATGCCGACGAGCGGAGCCGCCACGATGTGCGAGAGCGACTGCGCCGCGGCGGTCATGCCGCCGGCGCTCGACGTCTTGCCGAGCGGCACGCGCCCCAGCATGTCGGCGGTCACGAGCACGTAGATGCCGCCGCCTCCGCACGCGGAGGCGCCGAACATCGCCATGGCGATCGACGGGGAAGGCGCGAGCGGAGACAGAGCGAGGATCATCGCGAGCGCCGTCGCGAAGATCAGGAGGCCGACGTGCGTTCGCCGGCCCGGCGCGCCAGGCGCGTCCGTCGCGCTGGCCGCGCTGGCCGCGCGCTCGCGCCGGCTCGCCCACGCGCCGAAGCCGACCGCGCCGACGTCGAAGAGCAGCGGCGGTACGACGAGATACCAGCGCGTCGCGAGCCGCTGCATGTGCCAGTGCTCCACGAGGTACTGCGACGCGAAGTTCAGCACGAACATGATGGCAGGCGCCGAGCCGATCACCGCGACGACGGCGCGCAGGACGGGCGCGCTGCGCATCGTCTGGAACCACGTCTCGGTCGCCGCTTCGCGCGGCTCCGGCCCGCGATAGATCGAGCGTGCCGCGGCGGCGCCGCCGGCGCTGACATCCTCGACCTCGTCGCTCGGGATGCGATCGGCGCGCGTCATCAACAGCCAGAACGGGATCCACGCCGTCCCGATCACCGCGGTCCCGACGAACGCCGCGCGGAACCCGAAGCTGCCTTCGAGGCTCAGGGCGAGCGGCGCTGCGATCATCGCGCCGACCGAGCTGCCCGTGAAGAGCAGCCCGTAGGCCGCAGAGCGACACGTCTTCGGCAGCGAGCGGCGTATCGCCTGAGCCGCTGCCGGGAACGAGGGCGCCTCGGCGGCGCCGAGCAGGATGCGGAGCGCGAAGAGCATCGCGAACGACGTGACGAGCGCGTGCGCCCCGGCGACGATCGACCACACCACGACGGCGACCGCGAAGCCCCGGCGCGCGCCGAGCCGGTCGACGACGGCGCCCGCCGCGGGAGCGCCGAAGAAGTACGCCATCGAGAACGCGCTGAGGAGCCAGCCGTACTGGGCGTGATCGATCGAGAGGGCGGTTCGTACCGACGGGGCGATCGCCGCGAGCGTCTGGCGATCGATGTAGCTTACACTCATCCCGAGCGTCGCAGCGATCGCCACACCCCATCCGCCGGCCGCGGGCGCGAGGCCGCGCGAGGCGCTTGGTGCGCTCGGACGGGGAGGGGGGACGGACACGGCGCGCATCCTGTCAGTTTTCGGGGCTCTGCGCACCGCGAGGCCCCCCGAACGCGCTGACGACGCGCTGACGCGCTGCGCCGGCCGGGGGCTCGAAAGGCCGTCAATCACGGGCTCGGAACGGGCCTTTGGTGTACCCTTTGTATCGATGGCCGACGTGTTGGCGTCCGACGAGCTGATCGACGAGCCGTCGGATTACGGCTCGATAAGGCCAGGTACGCGCCTCGGTCGCTACGAGCTGCTCGTGCCCATCGCGCGTGGCGGCATGGCTCGCGTGTGGGCGGCGCGTCTTCATGGGCAGCGAGGCTTCCAGAAGCTCGTCGCGATCAAGACGATCCTCCCGCACCTCGCGCAGGAGACCGAGTTCGAGCGGATGTTCCTCGACGAGGCGCGCATCGCCTCCGGCGTGCACCATCCGAACGTCTGCGAGATCTACGAGCTCGGCGAAGAGAAGCGGACGCTCTACCTGGTCATGGAGTGGGTCAACGGCGATTCACTCGCGCACGTCCTTCGCGCGAGCGGCAAGACCGAGCCGGTCGACGCGCGCGTCGTCGCGCGCGTCGTCGCCGACGCGTGCGCGGGTCTGCACGCCGCCCACGAGCTCACCGACGAGGACGGCCGCCAGATGTCGGTCGTGCATCGCGACCTCTCCCCGCACAACATCCTGCTCACCGCCGACGGCACCGCGAAGGTCGCCGACTTCGGCGTCGCGAAGGCGCTCGGGCAGCTGCACGAGGCGACGAGCGCCGGCCAGCTGAAGGGCAAGATCGCGTACATGGCGCCGGAGCAGGTGACCGGCGCCGCGGTCGATCGGCGGAGCGACGTCTTCTCGCTGGGCTGCGTCCTCTACGAGGCCACGACGGGACAGCGGCCGTTTCGCGGCGACGGCGATCATCAGGTGATGCACGCGGTGCTGAAGGGCGAGTTCCCGGCGCCGACGTCGCTGATGCGCAACTATCCGCAGGAGCTCGAGCGGATCGTCGTGCGCGCGCTCTCGCCGCAACCGATCCTCCGCTACCCGACCGCGGAGCGCATGCGCTTCGCGCTCGAGGAGTTCCTCGCGCGCGGTCAGCTCATCACGCAGTCGAACGTCGCGCAGGTCGTTCGCTCGCGCATCGGCGAGCAGATCGATCGCCGGAAGGAGCGCATCCGGCAGGCATCTTCGGCGGGCGACGGCGAGAGCGGATGGAGCGAGCCGCCCGGCGGGATGACGCCGTCGAACCAGGCGAGGGACGGCGGACATCGATCAGGCGTGAAGCCGTCGGGCGGGCATCCCGGCAAGCCTCTCTATACGACGCTCCAGATGGCGGGCGGCGCGCCCCCGCCGCTTCCGGCGGGGCAGCCGCTGAGCTCGACGACGATCCCGCAAGCGGCGGCGCATCCCTTTGCGCAGCCGCCGGTCGTGAAGCCGTTCGCACAGACGGCGCTCATGGCGGGAACCGCCGGCGACGTGCCGGGGGCGCCGCCGATGCCGAACGCACAGATGCGGCCGTTCACGATCCCGCCGACGTCGATGCCGGCCATGCCGCCGCCGATGCCGCCGGTGCAGCCGATGTCTCCCATGTCGCCGATGCAGTCGATGCAACCGATGCAGCCCATGCAGCAGGCGCAACCGATGCAGTCGATGCAACCGGGCCAACCGGGCCAACCGGGCCAACCGGGCCAGCCGGGGCAGCCGATGCAGCCGTACGGCACGCAGCAGTCGCAGCCGATGAGCATGCCCGGCTCGTTTCCGGGCGCGAGCGCCGGCCAGCCGCCGGCGTCGGGCGCGCCGTCGTTCGACGCGCCGCCGCCGGTCGCCGAGCGACCCTCGAGCGCGCCCGCCGGCGCCGGCCAGTACGTGCTCGCGATCGCGATCGGCGTGCTCCTCGCCGTGCTGATCGGCGTGGGCGGCTTCGTTGCACTCAAGCATCGTCGCGTGGCCGCCGCGCCGGGCGTCGACGTGGGCAGCGGCGCCGCTTCCGACACGAGCGCCGCGCCGAACGCAGCAAACGGCGCCACGAGCGGTGCTGCACCCACGCCCGTGCCGATGGAGATCGTGTTCCGTCTCACGCCCGCTGACGCGGTCGTCTCCGTCGACGGTCTCGAGCTCGCGACCGACACGCACGGCGTGCCGCGACCCGCGATGGGCAAGAGCGTCACCGTCGTCGCGCGCGCGAAGGGCTATGACGACGCGACCGTGCTCGTCGATTTCTTCACCAGCTCGCCGCTCGACATCGCGCTGAAGCTGTCGGCAGCCACCGCGGTTCCCCCCGCCGCCGATCCGGCGGCGATGGCTCCGACCGCACCGCCGCCCGTCGCGACCGTGGCTCCGCCTCCCGTCGCCGCGCCGCCCGAAGGCGAGGCCGCGAAGGATCCGCCCAAGGATCCGCCGAAGGATCCGCCCAAGAAGCGCGCGACGCCGAAGAACGATCCCGCGCTTCCGCCGAACCCGTTCTGACGCGGCGAAGCGCGTTGGTCAGCAGGTGGCCTTTGGCTCTATCCTGACCGTATGAAGCCTGGCGTCACGAAGCGAGCGCGCATCGCTCGCCGCATCGTTTGCCGCGTCGCGCTCGCGTCCGCGATCGCCGCGACGAGCCTCGCTCCTCGTGTCGCGCGCGCGCAAGATGCGCCGTCCGCCGATACCGCCACCGAGGCGCGCCAGCAGTATCAGCAGGGCACGCAAGCGTTTCAGCAGAAGCGCTATCAGGAAGCCGCGCTCCACTTCGAGGCCGCCGCGTCGTTCCGTACGAGCTCCGTTGCGCTCTACACCGCGGGGCTCGCCTGGGACCTCGCCTCGCGACCGGAGCGCGCCGCGGATGCGTACTCGCGCGCGCTCGAGGTCGGCGGTCTCGATCCGAAGCAGCAAGGGCTCGCGAAGGATCGCGTCGCGCAGCTGGAGACCACGCTCGGTACGCTCGCCGTCACGGCGCCCGAAGGCTGGCGCGTCCAGCTCGATACGTTCACCGAGGTGCCGACGCCGGCGCGCCTCCATGCGGGCGCCGGCGTCCACGGCCTCAGCGTGCGCGCACCGGGCAAGCCGATCGAGCGTCGCGACGTCACGTTGCAGACGGGCAAGCTCGTTTCGATCGAGCTGAAGGACGAGCCGAAGGTCGTTCCCAAGGTCGAGCCTGAGCCGATGAAGGCTGCGCCGATGGTCGAGGCACCGCCACCTCCGCCGCGTCCTTACTGGATCACGAGACGCGTGGTGGGCGTCGGCGTCGGCGGCGTCGGCATCGCCGCGCTCGGAAGCGCCGTCATCCTCGGCACGAGCGCCAACAGCGCGAAGACCGCATACGACGCGGGCCCCACGCGTGAGTCGTTCGATCATGCGTCGTCGCTCCAGACGTGGACCAACGTGGCGCTCATTTCCGGCTTCGTGCTGGTCGCGGGCGGCGTGGCGCTCGTGCTCTGGCCCGATCACGACGGTGAAGGTCGCGTCAACGTCGGCGCTGCGCCTGGCGGCGCCGTCGTCACGGGGAAATTCTGATGCGCGCCGCAAACAAGCAGCGCGCGGCGATCGGCGTCGCCGCGATGATCCTGGTGCCCGCCGGGCTCGTCGTGGCGAGCTGCTCGCTCGGGCTCGACGAGTCGCTCATCGGTCGCGAGCTGGAAGCGGGCTCCGCGGACGCTCCGGCCTCTGAGACGGCGCCGCCCGTCGAGGCCGGCGTCGACAGCGCGCTCCCGCCGCTCCAGCCCGAAGGCGGCGTGTGCACGAAGGACGACGACTGCAAGGGCACGGGCGGCTGCCTCGCCGCCAAGTGCGACGTGCCTCGCCAGGCATGCGTGCTCGACGTGTGTCGTACGCCGGCATGCAACTCGTCGACGTGCGACGTCGCCGCGAAGACGTGTGGAGCCGCGAAGCCGTACAAGTACCGCGCCGCGCAGTTCCCGGTCGGCGCGCAGATCGGCTGCGGCGGCGCGCTCTCGCGCTGCTTTGCCGCCGTGTATCCGTACGTGTTCGTCGGCACGGTGAACAGCGTGCTCGCGTTCCCCGCGAGCGATCCGCAGAACGCGGCGCCGGCCGCCATTCCCGTCGTCGGGCTCGGATTCCTCCCGAACCAGATCATCGCGAGCGGTAGTCGCGTCTTCTTCGTCGGCAGCCCCGCGGGTGCCGGCCCCACGTCGCGCGTTCCCATCGCGTATGCCGACGTGCCGACCGATCCGTTCGCGACGAAGATCTCGGTGCAGACGGTGCTCGCGTCGTGGAGCCGCCCCGCCGCCGACGGCGTCGGGCTCCTTGCGCGCGGCAACGACACGGCGCTGCTCGTCGACGTCAATGGCATGTCGGCGTTCGCGTCGGCGCCCATCGAGCCGCCGCTCACCGAGCCGCTGAGCCTCACCGCCACGAGCATCGCGATCACGGCGGGCTCGGGGCCGGTCGCGATGAGCGGCTCGCGGATGGTGGTCGGTCAGATCAATCCGTCGAACACCGCGATCTTCGCGTTCGTGAACGCCGCCGGCAGCACGACGCCCATGACCACTGCCGACACGCCCATCGCGACCGCCGGACCGGCGGCCGGCCCGCAGTTCTTCGCGCAGAGCGCGGACGGCGCCGTGTTCTGGGCGTACGACGCGCTCACGTCACCGCCGCCGTTCCCTCCGGGCGGCCCCACGACGCGCGCGGCGAAGGGGTACTTCCTCGTCGCCGACGCCATGGCGACGACCTTCGATGCGGCAGCCGGGATCGACCTCGAGGTGTACCCGAACGTGCCGTACGGCACCCCGAGCGTCGGTCCCGTCGCGATGCTCGATTCGAAGACCGCGATGGTCGCCGTCGCCAGCCCGGCCAATCCCGGAATGCAGACGAACATCGAGTTCGTCACGCGGAGCCCCACGCCCGCGATCGTCAAGAACGCGGACATGTCCCCGCGTCGCTTCCCGATCACCCTTGCGGTGAGCCAGCTCGCGGCCGCGGGATCGAACGGGCTCGGTTACGTGCTCGCCGTCGATCCGGCGTCGCCGACCGCGCCCGCGGTCTACGTCTTCGATCCAGCGTGCGCGCCGTAGTCGATCGCTTCGATCACTTCGCGCCGTCGACCGCGACGATGACGCCGTTCTCGGCCGAGCCGGTAGCGACGTAGATCGTCTGGCCGTCGGCCTCGATCGCGGTCGCGCCGGAGAGCGTCTCGTCCTCGGCGACGAGACGAGACGCGCCGCCGCCTTTCGGAACGGCGCGGAGCGCGGGCCGCGCGGCTTCGAGGTAGAGGATCTCGTCGCCGAACACCTCGAGCGGACCGTCGCGCACGCCGGTCGCGAGCGTCGTCATCGCGCCGCCGCTCTTGGCGACCTTCGCCACGACGCGTGACTTGTCGGCCGCGGCCACGACGTAGATCGACGTGTCATCCATCTCGGCCGTGCCGAACGCCGTGCCGCTGGCGACGGTCTCGATCTGCGCCTTGGGGTAGGGCGTGCGGACGATCCCCGACTTCGTGATCACGTACACGTGCGTGGCGTCGACCATGACGGCGCGCGGCGCAGCGTCGAGCCCGGCGATTCGCGTGGAGGTGGTGCCGGCCACGCGCCAGAGCGCGCCACCCGCTCCGACCGCCTCGGCGATGAACACGTCGCCGGCTTGCGTCGCGACGTCGGAGAAGATGCCGCGATCGCGCAGCGTGGTCGGTTGCGCGCCGCCGTGAAGCGGAACGCGAAGCACGGCGTCACCAGGGCTGCCGATCCACGTGACCGTGTCGCTATCGAGCGCGATCGCTCCCGCGACCGGCGCGTGGCGCGCGAGACGAACCGGATCGCCACCCGCCTTGGGCAAGGCGTAGATGCCGTCGTCCTCGCTGTCGCCGTAATAGAGAGAGGTCGCGTCGACCGCGAGGGCGCGGGTGCTTGCATGCGCGACGATGCGCGGCTTGTTGGCTTTCGCGACCGGCTGCACGACGGGCGCCGGAGGCTCCGGAGCGATCCCGGGGTCTCCGCCGTCCGTGGAGGCGTCGGCGACCTGGCCGCGCGGACGCCGATCGCCTGCGACGTCACGCGGGCGCCGCGCGCCGCCGCTGCACGCGCCGAGCAACGCCAGCCCTGACGAGACGAGAATAAGCATGCGGACGACGGACGACGAAACCATTCGCGCGCACACTAGAGACGCCGGCCACATCGCGCAACCGCATGCCTACCGGTGGCTCTCCCGTGCTGACGGCCCGCGCGTTCGAGCAAGGCGTTGCTGCGCTGGCCGCCCCCGGCTACGTAGCTCGACGGCGATGCACGTCCGCGATTTTCATCTTCCGCGATGGCTGCGCAGTGCGCATCTCCAGACGCTGGGAGCTGCGGCGCCGTTGTTCTCGCCGCCGCCGTCCCATGCCGGCATGGCGACCGAGGCGCTGCGCATCCCGCTCACGGTTGGGGACGACGGTCATGCGCGTCACGCGCTCCATGCTTCGGCGTGGTGGGCGACGGGCGACGACGGCGCGGTTTCACGAAGGCTCGCGGTCGTGGTCGTCCACGGCATCGGTGGCTCGAGCGCATCGCGGTACGTCGTTCGTGCGGCAGTCGCCATCCATCGCGCCGGCCATCATGTGATCCGGCTCGACCTTCGCGGCGCGGGCGCGAGCATTCCCGACGCGCCGTCGCTCTATCACGCGGGGCTCTCCGCCGATCTGGGCGTGGTCGTCGCCGAGCTCGCGAAGGATCCACGTGTCGATGGGGTCGTGCTGCTCGGCTTCTCGGGCGGGGGCAGCATGGCGCTCAAGCTCGCCGGCGAGCTCGGCGCTGCCGTGCCCGATGCACTTCGCGGCGTCGTGAGCATCTCTGCGCCGCTCGACTACGTCCGCGTCGGCGCATGGATGGACACGGTCGGTCGGCTGCCGTACCGCTTTCACGTGCTCCGCGGCCTGTCCACCGGAGCGCGCGAGTTCGCGCGGCAGCATCCGTCGCGCGCGCACTACCGCCCGCGCGACGTGAAGCGCATGAGCACCTTCCGTCATTACGACGGCACCATCATCGTGCCGATGCACGGCTTCGGTGACGTCGACGCCTACTACGCGGCGGCGAGCCCGGGGCCATGGCTCCCGCGCATCGAGGTGCCGACGCTGCTCGTGCACGCCGAGGACGATCCGATGGTGCCAGGCGAGACGGTGCGGCCGTGGATCTGCGACGCGTCGCGCGCCGTACGCGTGGAGCTCACGCGCCATGGCGGTCACCTCGGCTGGGTGGCCGGCTTCGACGAGGCGAGCTGGGTCACCGCGTGGCCGGTGCGTCGCGCGCTCGCCTTCCTCGACGAGCTCGCGCCGCGCGCCTAGACCGCCGCTTCAGTCGGCGACGACGTTGTTCTCGAGACGACCCAGGCGATCGATCTCGAGCGCGACGACGTCCCCGGGCTTCAGCCACTGGTCCTTCGTGATCTTCGAGCCGTTCAGCTCGAGGAAGCAGCCCGTGCCGCACGTGCCCGAGCCGATCACGTCGCCCGGGAAGAGCGAGACGCCGTAGCTCGCGCGCTCGAGGATCTGCGCGAACGTCCACGTCATGTCGTTCACGTTGCCCTTCGAGACCTGCTCGCCGTTCACGAAAGCGCGCATTCCGAGGTCGAACGTGTTGCCGCGCGGCGTCTTCACGGTGCGATCCTGCAGCTCGTCCATCGTGACGAGGTAGGGACCGAGGCCGGTCGCGAAGTCCTTGCCCTTGGCGGGGCCGAGCGACAGCAGCATCTCCTGCATCTGGAGCGCGCGCGCCGAGAAGTCGTTCATGATCGTCATGCCGAAGATGAACTCGTCGGCGTTGTCGACGGTGAGATCGCGGCCCTCGCGACCGACGACGATCGCCGCTTCGAGCTCGAAATCGAGCCGCTCGAGGTGCTTCGGACGCACGTGCAGCTCGCCGGGGCCGATCACCGCCTGGTGGTTCGTGAAGTAGAAGACCGGGAACTGATCGAACTCGGGGATCATGTCGAGGCCGCGGTTGCGGCGCGCCGTCTCGACGTGCTGGCGGAACGCGTAGCCGTCGCGCATCGAGGGCGGTCGCGGGATGGGCGCGAGCAGCGTGACCTCGCTCGCGGGCATCGCGATCGCTCCGGCGTCGTTCTTCTTGGGAAGCTCACCGCGGCCGTGGGCGGCGAGCGCCTCGACGGCGAGCGGACGAGCCTCGCGCGCGCGCTCGATGAAGCCGAGCACCGAATCGCCGAACTTCTCGACGAGCGGCCGCTCGCTCTTCGGAGCGCCGGTGGTCTTTCCGTCGACCCAGGCGATCGCACGAAGGAGATCGAGGACGACCGCGCCAGACGCGCCAGACGCGGGATCGGACGAGGGCACGAGCAGGCCGGGCCGGGCGATCGCACCGTGCGTGTACGTGACGAGCTTCATGGCGCGCGATTTACCACAGATCTCACGCTACGTT
>OUNM010365016.1_pt1 | contig 12650 bp, 13 predicted proteins | sample 1769961 | NCBI WGS metagenome assembly OUNM01 (sample SAMEA3914820, study PRJEB12502) | metagenome | biome: forest; material: soil | place: USA | collected 2012-03-12 | depth 0.3 m | reverse complement strand
GATGGGAAGCGTGATGTGCAGGCGTTCGCCGATCGGGCGATCGCTATCGACCCGCGCCATCAGCCCCTGCGCCGACATGTTGACGACGAGGACCGATACCGGTCGGGCATCGCCACCGAAAGCGCGCGCACGGTAATGAACCTCATCCCGTGGAGCATCGCGCTGATCGCTATAGGCCAGAGCCGCGCCCATCGATTCCTTTCCCGTTCGCCACCATGAGTAACGACCGGCGCATGAAAAGCTTGAAAAGGAACGTGTTTAACGCGCGTTAGCGATGTTCACGCGGGCGTGAGCAATCCGTGGTGCTTCTTGCCCGCCGACACGCGCACCGGATTTCCGGCGATCGCGATGGTGAACGACTCGTCCGCCACCTTTTCGCCGTCGACCCTGGCGCCGCCGCCCGCGATCAGCCGGCGCGCTTCGCCCTTCGACGCGCAGAAGCCGAGGCCGGTCAGCGCGTCGACGAGGCCGATCGAGACGGACACCGCGAGCGTCGGCAGGTCGGCGCCCGCCGACCCTTCCTCGAAGGTCTTGCGTGCGGTCTCCGCCGCCGCTTCTGCTGCCTCTGGCCCGCGGCACAGCGCGGTCGCGGCGTTGGCCAGCACGATCTTGGCCTGATTGATCTCCGCACCCCCGAGCGATTCGAGTCGGACGATTTCGTCGAGCGGCAGATCGGTGAACAAGCGCAGGAAACGGCCGACGTCGCGGTCATCGACGTTCCGCCAATATTGCCAGTAATCATAGGCCGGCAAAGCGTCGTCGTTGAGCCACACCGCGCCCGCCGCGGTCTTGCCCATCTTCGACCCGTCGGCATTGGTGATCAACGGGGTGGTCAGCCCGAACACTTCAGTGCCGTCGACGCGGCGCGACAGCTCGATACCGTTGACGATATTGCCCCATTGATCCGAGCCACCCATCTGCAGCCGGCACGCCGCGCGGCGCGACAATTCCAGGAAATCATAGGCCTGGAGGATCATATAGTTGAATTCGAGGAAGGTCAGCGGCTGTTCGCGGTCGAGGCGCAGCTTGACCGAATCGAACGCCAGCATGCGGTTGATCGTGAAATGCCGCCCGACATCGCGCAGGAAGGGAATGTATTCGAGCGCGTCGAGCCAGTCCGCGTTGTTGACCATCACGGCATCGGTCGGGCCGTCGCCGAACGTCAGGAAACGTTCGAACACGCGGCGGATCGAGGCGATATTGGCGCCGATCGTCGCGTCGTCGAGCAGCCGCCGGCTCTCGTCCTTGCCCGATGGATCGCCGACCTTGGTGGTGCCGCCGCCCATCAGGACGATCGGCTTGTGCCCCGCTTGCTGCAGGCGGCGCAGCATCATGATCTGGACCATCGACCCGATATGCAACGACGGCGCGGTCGCGTCGAAGCCGATATAGCCGGGCACGATCTGCTTGGTCGCCAACGCGTCGAGCCCCGTCGCGTCGGTCATCTGGTGAATGTAGCCGCGCTCGTCGAGCAGGCGGAGCAGGTCGGATTTGTAGTCGGTCATGATGGCGGCGCGGGTAGCATTGCCACTAGCGACTCGGCAACTTCGACAGTGGGTCGACCGGCATGCGACCCTGCCTCAGTTCGAAATGGAGCTCCGGCCGATCGGCGAAGCCGGTGTCGCCCGACAAAGCGATCGTCTGCCCGCGCTTCACTGCCTGGCCGCGCGTCACCAGGACGCGGCTGGCATGGCCATAGACGCTGGTCCAGCCATTGCCGTGGCGCACCATCGCCAATCCACCCAGGCCGGCGATGCTGTCGGTGGTGTAGATCACCACGCCGTCGGCCACCGCCTTGATCGGGGTTCCCAACGGCACCGCGATCTTGATGCCGTCATTGCGCTCACCGCTCGCGCCGACGCCGAAGCGTTTGACGACCTTGCCGCTTGCCACCGGCCAGAGGAACGGACCGCTGAGCGGGGAAGGCGCCCCGACCGCGGCGGTCGAAGGCAGCGCCCTGGTGACCGAGGCGGCCGGCCGAACCGGCCTGACATTGTCGGGAATGGCGGGTTCGCCGCCGCCTGTGGCTATGTCCCCAAGGTCGATCTTGAACGCCGCCGCGCGCTCGGCGAGCGTTTGCGACCTGGTCCCTCCGGGGATCAGAATACGGCGGCCCGATCGCAGCACGTAGGGCTCGACCAGATCGTTGGCGGCGACGATGTCGGCCCAGCGGACGCCATAAGCGCGCGCGATCGCGATTCCCGATTCGCCCGGCCGGACCAGATGGTAGCGCCCGCCCGGAATGCGGAGCTGCTGGCCGGGGCGGATGGTGAAGGGCGATTCGAGGCCATTGGCTCGGGCGATGATTTCCGATCCCGACCCGGCCTTGTCGGCCACGCCGCGCAACGTGTCGCCGGGCTGGACGATATAGGTCGAGTCGGCGATCGTCCGCGCGTCGGGCGTGACCGGACGCGCTTCCCAGGCGGGCGGTGCCGAGGGCGGCGCTGGAATTTCGTCCTGAGGAGGCGGTGGATTATAGTCGGCGGCGGGCGGTGGGCCGGCATCCGACGGCCGCGCGTAGTCGGTCCGCGGGATGCAGCCCGAGAGCCCGACTATCAAGAAGACAAGTGTGATCATTCGCATCGCGGGCCCCCCCTGCGTCACTGATACGCTTTCTCCAGCATAGCCAGTGAATCGCGATGCGTCAGGTCCATCTGTAATGGCGTGACGGTGACGTAACCCATTTCGATCGCTTCGAGATCAGTATCGGCGGCCGGGGTGTGCTCGACGCGGCCCAATCCCATCCAGTAATAAGCGAAACCGCGCGGATCGGTGCGTTCGATCACCTTGAGGCGGCCATAGTCGCGCAAGCCCTGATGGACGACGCGCACGCCTTTCACTTCATCGGGCAGGATCGGCGGGAAATTGACGTTGACGACGATGCGCGGATCGACCGGTGCGGCGATCAATGGCGCCAGCACGCGCTCGCCCCAGGCTTCGGCGGTATCGAACGTCACGTCATGGCCAGGCGCGTCGGCGCCGTAACGCTGGCTGAGGGCGATCGAGCGGATGCCGGCGAGCGCGCCTTCCATCGCCGCGCCGATCGTCCCCGAATAGAAGACGTCCTCACCCAGATTGGCGCCGCGATTGACTCCCGACAGGATCAAATCGGGCTTCGCGTCGCGCATGACGTTGGCCAGCGCGAACATCACCGCGTCGGTCGGCGTGCCGCCGATCGCATAGCGCTTGTCGGCGAAGCGCTTGACGCGCAGCGGCTCGCTCAGCGTCAGCGAGCGACCCTTGCCCGATTGCTCCTCGGCGGGCGCGACGACCGTGATGTCGTCGGAAAAGTGGCGCGCGAGGCGCTCGAGCACCGTGAGCCCAGGAGCGTGATAGCCGTCGTCGTTGGTGAGGAGGATCCTCACGCCTTGGGCTCGAGCCGATTGAGACCGCCGAGATAGGGTTGCAACGCGTCGGGAATCGCGACTGCGCCGTCCGCCTGCTGATAATTTTCCAGCACCGCGACGAGCATCCTGCCGACCACCAGTCCCGACCCATTGAGCGTATGGACGAAGGCCGGCTTGCCGTCCTCGCCGCGGAAGCGCGCGTTCATCCGGCGCGCCTGGAAATCGGTGCAAGTCGAGCAGCTCGAAATCTCGCGATAACGTCGCTGGCCGGGCAGCCAGACCTCGAGGTCGTAGGTGCGCGCGGCCGAGAAACCCATGTCGCCGGTGCAGAGCTTCATGCGGCGGAACGGCAACCCGAGCCGGGTCAGCACGTCCTCGGCGGCGGCGGTCATCCGCTCGTGCTCGGCCTCCGACTGATCGGGCGGCACGATCGAGACCATCTCGGCCTTTTCGAACTGGTGCTGCCGGATGAAGCCGCGCGTATCGCGGCCAGCCGCGCCTGCCTCCGAGCGGAAGCAGGGGGTCAGCGCGGTGAAGCGTAGCGGCAGTTCGTTGGCGGCCAGGATCTTTTCGCGGACGATGTTGGTCAGCGACACTTCGGCGGTCGGGATCAGCCAGCGGCCATCGGTGGTCTGGAACAGGTCTTCGGCGAATTTGGGCAGCTGACCGGTCCCGAACATCGCCTCGCTGCGCACCAGCAGCGGCGGCACGACTTCCTCATACCCGTGATGCTTGGTCAGCACGTCGAGCCCGAACTGGCCGAGCGCACGGTTGAGCCGCGCCGCGGCGCCACGCACCAGGGTGAAGCGCGCGCCGGCGAGCGCCACGCCGGTTTCGAAATCCAGCCCGAGCGCCGGGCCGATCGCATCGTGCTCGCGAACCTCGAACGCGAAGGCGGGCTTGCTGCCGCGCTCGTGCATCAGTTCGTTGTCGTTCTCATCCGCACCTGCGGGCACGTCGTCGAGCGGCAGATTGGGGATGGCGGCGAGCTGGGCGTCGAGCGCCTCCTGTGTGACCCGCTCCTCATCCTCGAGTTCGGGCAGTCGCGTCTTGAGTGCGCTGACCTCGGCCATCAGCGCGCTCGCGGTCGCTTCGTCCTTCGCCGCCTTGGCCGCGCCGATCGCTTTCGACGCTTCGTTACGGCGGGTCTGGCTTGCCTGAAGCTCGGTGATCACCGCGCGGCGTTTCTCGTCGAGCGCGAGCAGGTCCGCGGCCATCGGCGACAAGCCACGGCGGGCAAGTCCTGCATCGAAGGCTTCGGGGTTATCGCGGATCAGGCGGATGTCATGCATAGCGGCGTGGCTATGGCTGGGCGGGACGAGCCGCGCAACCCGGCGTTGTGCTGCGGCGTTCAACTCCCAAATCCGAGGAGAGAATGCCATGCAGCTTCGTCACAATACCCTGGTCGTCGTCGCCGACGGCCGCAAGGCGCTGTTCCTGCGCAATGAGGGCGACGGCGTACACCCCAATCTGGTGGTCGAGCATGCCCAGGACCGGATCAACCCCGCCGATCGCGACCAGAAGACCGACGCGCCGGGCAGCACCGCCAATTCGGTCGGGTCGGCGCGCAGTTCGATGCAGGAAGTCGATTTCCACCAGCAGGAAGAGGACCGCTTCGCCGCCGATGTCGGCGCGATGCTCAAGAGCCGCGCCCTGGCCAACGAGTTCGAGTCGCTGATCATCGCCGCGCCACCCCACACGTTGGGCATGTTACGCAAACATTATCACGTCGAGGTCGCCAACAGATTGGCCGGCGAAGTCCCGAAGGACCTCACCGGCCAGCCAATTCCCGAAATCGAGAAAGCGCTGTCCGCGGCTTAGGCCGCGATCGTCTCGGTTTTCTTCTTCGCCAGTCGCTTGCGTGCGACCATCGCTGCCGCGGCGCCGCCGAACAGCAGGATCATCGGCGGTGCCGGTACCGGCGCGGGCGTGCCCCCCGTCGATCCGGTCGACGAACCATGGCCGCCTGTCGAGCTCCAGCCGCCGTTCGAGGACCAGCCGCCGTTCGAGCTCCAGCCCTTGGACGACGAACCGTAGCTCGACGACGAGGTCGACGAAGAACCCGACGACGAGGACGAGCCCGAGCTGGCCGACGAGTTGGACGAGCTCGATCCGTTCGAGGATGACGAGGTCGAGGATGACGATCCGTTCGACGAGCTCGAGGTCGATGAAGACGAAGAGACATCACCCGACGAGGAGGTCGAGGACGAGACGTCACCCGATGACGACGAGGACACGTTGCCGCTGGACGACGACGACACGTTGCCCGATGAGGAAGACGAGGTGCTGCCCGACGAGAAGCCGCCGGTCGAGGTCGAGCTGGACGAGCCCCCCGAGCCGCCCGACGAGGTCGAGCTCGATCCGCCCGAGCTGGACGAGGTCGACGAAATCGCGATCCCGCCGCTGCCACCGCCGCTGCCGCCGAAGCCGCCGGCGAAGAAGCCGCCGCCACCGCCACCCCAGCCACCGCTGCCACCGACGATCGGCACTTCGCCGCTCGATCCGCTGAACGCGGGAGGCATCGGCATCGGTGCACCGCCAGCGACCGTCACCACCGATGGCGGGCAGGTCGTGGTCGTGGTCACCACCTTGCGAACGCGCGATCCGGCGGCGCTTGCCACCCGGGCCCGCACCACATGCCGCTTGTACGTCTTGGCGTAAACGGGTCGAGCCTTGGCCGCGCCGTCGGCCACCTTGACCGCACCGCCGCCGATAATGGCGCCCCCACATGCGCAGGCGCATAGTTTAGCCATCGCCATCCGGACAGACATCGCGTCTACTCTCTCTATAACCGTCGCTGACCCACAGGGACGGTGGTGGTTTTCGCAGTTACTTTGCTGCTAGTGCGATAGTGCAAAACAAAGAATTAAGCGCAATTGCGTTAACCAATTATAATCGGCCGAACTCATCTTTCTGTCGGCCGGCGCCGGAGCGATGATGGTTAACGTATCATTGTGATACGACGCAGGTTAACTTTGCCGGCCCATCCCGGCCTCGACCTATGACCAAAGGATGAAGGGGCGGTTCACGCCGTCGTCATCAACCCCGCATTATCGTGCCCAAAATGCGACCGATCTTTTGTCTGTCGCCAATCGCTTGTGGAGCCGCTTCCACGCCGCTATAGGCCCGCTCGTCATTGGGGGTCCGACAGGCGCACGGGAACAGTGTTCCGAAGGGCCGAACGGAGAGTGGGGATGGCAACGGCTTTGAATCGCGTGGATGATTCCAGTTTCAGTGTACCGGCCAACGATGGCGACGGTTATCGGCCGAGCTCCGACGAGCCGTTCATGAATCCTCGCCAGCAGGAGTATTTCCGCGACAAGCTGCTGCGCTGGAAGGAAGCGATCCTCAAGGAAGCGGAAGTGACGCTGTCGCAGCTCCAGGTCGAGCCGTTGCGCGAGGCGGACCTGACCGATCGCGCCTCGAGCGAGACCGACTGGTCGATCGAGTTGCGCACCCGCGATCGCCAGCGCAAGCTGATCTCCAAGATCGATGCAGCGCTGCGCCGACTCGACGAAGGCGAATACGGTTATTGCGAAGTCACCGGCGAGCCGATCTCGCTCGGCCGACTCGAGGCACGGCCGATCGCAACGATGACGGTCGAGGCGCAGGAACGCCACGAACGCAACGAGAAAGTGTCGCGCGAAGATTGATCCGGTCCATTTCGGACCGTTTTTTCGGGGCAGGCCGGCGGTTTAACGCTTTCGACAGCAATTCGTCCTATGCGTTTGCGGGCGGCATGGACCCGTTTTTGGCAGGCATATGGACCACATTTCGCAAGATCCCTTGACCGACGGCAGCGCCGACGACGCGGCGGCGCAGCGCATCGACACGCGCGACAGCCTGTTGCTGGTGGCGCGGTTTCGAATCGCGGGCTCGAGCGAAACCGTTCAGGTGCGTGTCCGCAACCTGTCGGCCGGCGGGCTGATGGCCGACGTGCCCAAGCCGATCGATATCGGGACGATGGTCGAGGTAGAGGTTCGCGGCGTCGGTTGGATAGACGGCCGCATCGCCTGGGTGGCGGCGGGTCGCGCCGGCGTGGCGTTCGATCATTTGATCGATCCGCAGGCGGCGCGCAAACCGGTTGTGGCCAACCCGGTCAAGAACAAACCGATCAAGCCCCTGTTCTGAAGGGGCTACCCGGGCGCGTGGCACCCGGGCTTGTTGCCCGCGGCGTCAGATCGCCGCGATCGCTTCCTTCACTCGCAATTTCTGCTTCTTGAGATCCGCGAGAATGCGGGTGTCGGGCGCGGGACGCTGGCTTTCGACGGTGATTTGCCGGTCCAGCACCATATGCTTCGCTTCAAGAGCTGAAAGGTGCGAGTTCTGCATGGGAGCGACCTCCTTCATCAAGGTGGGTGGACCAATAGAACACGAGTCGCGCGATTTGTCGCCATCGATTTCACTTTCGATTCGACGCGGCGCATCGTTTTGGCGACAGATCGGTTTCGTGGACCCTTGGGAAGCGAAAGAGGGATGGACGAAGCGCAGATCCACAACCGGCTGGACGCTCTGAGGACCGAGCATCGTGATCTCGACTCGGCGATCGAGGCGTTGCGGGTGTTGGGATCGAGCGACCAGCTCCAGATTGCCCGGCTGAAGAAGCGCAAGCTGCTGCTCAAGGACGAGGTCACCGCGCTCGAGAATCAGTTGATCCCCGACATCATCGCCTGATCAGGTTTGGGCCTGATTGGTTGGGCTTGATCGAATTTGGGACGCGATGGCCCTTTCATCGCTTGCGGGAACCGGTGTTTGTGGCAATCGTGTTGCGCATGACAGGGGAAGTCACCGAACTGCGTGTCCACCGCAAAATGATCGACTCGCTCTATGTCGAGGCGATGGTGCTCGCCGACGAGGCGCGGGGCTATTTCGACCAGGGCGCGCGGGTCGAGCGCGAGGCGCTGGATCCGCTCGGGCGCGTCACCTTTTCGTGCGAATCGCTCAAGGTGACCACCCGGTTGATGCATGTGATCGCCTGGCTGCTGACCCAGCGCGCGGTCGATTCGGGGGAATTGTCGCCGCGCGACGCGCTCGATCCCGCACGACGCCTGGGCGACGCACCCATCACCGACGACGAGGTGATCGGCCAGATGCCGGCGGAGGCCCGCGGCTTGATCAATTCCAGCATCGAACTCCATCGCCGTGTCGCGCGTCTCGATGGCGCGCAGAACGAGTCGTTGCCCGCCGACAGTCCGGTGCAATGGATGCAGGCCCGCCTGGCGATGGCGTTTTAGCGCCCGTTTTTCGCCAGGCTGGAGCGATTCTAGCCGAGACCGAGCAATTCCACGATCAGCCGACCGATCTCCGCATGAACCATGTTACGCGCCAGCGCGTCGTCGCCCGGGCCACCGGTCACGAATGCCGTGACGAACAGCGGCCGGGCCGGCGACCGTCCGGCGGGCCAGATCAAGGCGATATCGTTGTTGCTGTTATACCGGCCCGCTCCGGTACGGTCGCCGACCGCCCAATCGGACGGCAATCCCTTCCTGATCTTGTCCCGTCCGGTGACGGTGTTCGCCATCCAGAACAGGAGCTGCTTGCGCGATGCCGGCGCCAGGATTCGGCCGAACGTCAGCCGCCGCATCGTGTCGAGCATCGCCGCGGGCGTGGTGGTGTCGCGCGGATCGCCCGGCGTGCCGTCGTTGAGCGATTGTTCATAGCGGTCCAGCCGAGTCACGGCGTCGCCCGTGGAGCGCAAGAAGCGCGTCAGTGCGGCAGGGCCGCCGACGCTGTCGAGCAGCAAATTGGCCGCTGTATTGTCGCTGCGCGTCATTGCCGCTTCGCACAGGTCGCGCACCGCGAGGCGGCCGCCGGTAAAATTCCGCGTCGTGGGCGAGTTGGGCAGCACCTTGTCGGGGATCGCGATTTGCCGAGCGAGATGATCGACGCCACGATCGACGCGCTGGAGGACCTGGCCGACCAACAGCAGCTTGAACGTGCTGCACATCGGGAAACGCTCGGCGGAGCGATAAGCGGCATTGCGGCCGGTTACCGGGTCGATCAGTTGCAGACCGATCCGCGCGTCGCCGCCAATCCCTCGCTCCAGCTTGCGGATGCCGGCGAGGAAGTGTGCTTTGGGATCGTGCGGCGCGGCCGCGGGGAGGGCGAGCGCCGCAGCCCCCGCCAGCACTGCTTCGCGCCGCGTGAGTGTCACAGCGCCGCGATCCGCGCTTTCGCCGCTTTATATTCGGCTTCGAGCCGATCGACGCGCGCCGCCACCGACTCGACCTTGTCGATTACGCCGATACCCTGGCCCGATCCCCAGATGTCCTTCCAGGCCTTGGCCTCGCGATTGCCGCCGAAGTTCATCGTGCTGAGGTCGCCTTCGGGCAATTGGTCGGGATCCATCCCCGCCGCGACGATCGATCCGCGCAGATAATTGCCGTGCACGCCGGTGAACAGGTTCGAATAGACGATGTCCGCGGCCTTGCTCTCGACGATGCCCTGTTTGTAGGCGTCGACCGCATTGGCTTCGTCGGTCGCGATGAAAGGGGAGCCGATATAGGCGAGGTCCGCGCCCATCGCCTGCGCGGCGAGCACCGCGCCGCCAGTCGCGATCGCGCCAGACAGGACCAGCGGCCCGTCGAACCATTGACGGATTTCCTGGGTGATCGCGAACGGCGACAGCCGGCCGGCATGCCCGCCGGCACCAGCCGCGACCGCGATCAGTCCGTCGGCGCCCTTTTCGATCGCCTTGCGCGCGAAGCGGTCGTCGATGATGTCGTGGAGCGTGATCCCGCCCCAATTGTGCACCGCCTGGTTGAGTTCCTCGCGCGCGCCGAGCGAGGTGATCGTGATCGGCACTTGCCACTTTTCGCAGATCGCGAGGTCACCCTCGAGCCTGTCGTTCGATTTGTGGACGATCTGATTGACCGCGAAGGGGGCGGCAGGGCGGTCGGGATTGTCGCGATTCCACGCGGCCAGTTCCTCGGTGATGCGGTGCAGCCATTCGTCCAGCAATGTCTGTGGCCGAGCGTTCAGCGCCGGGAAGGACCCGACGATTCCCGCCTTGCACTGGGCGATCACCAGATCGGGCCCGGAGATGATGAACAGCGGCGACCCGATCACGGGCAGGCGCAAGCGATCGAATATCGGCGTCCTCATGCCGGTTTCATAGCGCAACCGAAACCACAGTCCAGCAGCGCCCGACACCTTTTCGAATTGACGGTACGGAAACCTCGGATCGGGCCGGATCGATCCATTTGCCATTCATGGCAAAGCCGTTATGGCGCGGCAATACACCATATCACCGGGGTCCAGAAATCGCATGAAGATCGCCGTCACCGCCGCGCTGCTGCTCGCCACCGTTTCCAGCCCGGCGCTCGCCGCGGCGCGATTGCCGACCGACGTCGTGCCGGTGTCGTACGACATCACGATCAATCCCGACGCGCAGAAGATGAGCTTCACCGGGACCGAGACGGTCAACGTCGCGGTTAGGAAGGCGACCAGCACGATCATCCTCAACGCCGCCGACATGACGATCAGCCGCGCGACGATCGATGGCAAGGCAGTGCCGTTCAAGCTCGACAACGACGCGCAGCAATTGACGCTGACGCTGCCCGCGGCGGCCAAGGTCGGCAATCACGTCGTCACCTTCGCCTGGACGGGCAAGATCAACGAATCGGCGGCCGGTTTCTTCGCGATCGACTATACCAATGACGACGGGTCGAAGGCGCGGATGCTCGCGACCCAGTTCGAAGCACCCGACGCGCGCCGCTTCGCACCGATGTGGGATGAGCCGAGCTTCAAGGCCAGATTCAAGCTGTCGGCGGTCGCGCCCAAGGGACAGCTCGCTTTCTCCAACATGCCGGCGAACAAGACCAACCGTCCCGACGGCACCCAGCTCTACAGCTTCCAGCAGACGCCGATCATGTCGAGCTATCTGCTGTTCCTCGGCATGGGGGACATGGAGCGCAAGACGGTGATGGCCGGCAAGACCGAGATCGGCGTCATCACGCGCAAGGGCGTCAAGGATCAGGGCGATTACGCGCTCGCCTCGGCCAAGCGGCTGCTGGCCTATTATAACGACTATTTCGGTCAGCCCTATCCGCTGCCCAAGCTCGACATGATCGCGGGACCGGGTTCGTCGCAGTTCTTCGGCGCGATGGAGAATTGGGGAGCGATCTTCTATTTCGAACCCGAATTGCTGTTCGACGCCAAGCGCGCGACCGAGAGCGACAAGCAGCGCATCTTCGCCGTCGTCGCGCACGAAATGGCGCATCAATGGTTCGGCGACCTCGTCACGATGAGCTGGTGGGACGATTTGTGGCTCAACGAGGGCTTCGCCTCGTGGATGGAGAACAAGACCTCCGCCGACCTCAATCCCGATTGGTTCGCGCGCGAATCGGCAGTGGCGTTCGACCGCGAGGGCGCGATCGCCGCCGACGCGACCAGCGCGACGCACCCGATCATCCGCCATGTCGAAACCGTCGATCAGATCGGCGAGGCGTTCGATGGTATCACCTATCAAAAAGGCCAGGCGGTCATCACGATGATCGAGTCGGTGCTTGGCCCCGACAAGTTCCGCGACGGCATCCGCCGCTACATGGCGAAATACAAATACGGCAACACCTCGACCGACATGTTGTGGGACGAATTGGAGGGGGCATCGGGGGTCAAGATCAAGGACAGCGCGCACGACTTCACCTTGCAGGGCGGCGTGCCGATGGTGACGGTCACCGCGAGCAAGTGCGTCAACGGCCAGACCGCCGCGGCGCTGGCGCAGGGCCGGTTCGGGCTCGACGACGCGTCCAAGGTCGCGACGACCTGGCGCGTGCCGTTGCGGGTCGGGACGGTCGGCGGTGAGCCGGTCCGCGCGATCGCGACCGGTGCCTCGACCGACATCACCATGCCGGGCTGCGGCCCGGTCGTGCTCAACGTCGGCAAGGGCAGCTATTTGCGCGCGCGCTATGCGGGCGACGCGCATGCCGCGTTGGTTGCCAACTATGGCAAGCTCGCGCTCGCCGATCGGCTGGGGACGCTGGGCGACGATTATGCGCTGGCGCGGTCGGGCGACCAGGATTTCTCCGCCTGGGCAGCTACTTATGCCGCGGTGCCGAGTGATGCCAGCCCGCTCGAATGGTCGCTGCTATCGGGCGAGCTCGGCTCGCTTTCGGGCCTCTATGACGGCAGTCCGCTCCAGGATCAGGTCAACGCGCTGACGATCAAGCGGCTCGGCCCGGTGCTTGCCTCGATCGGTTACGAAGCCAAGGCCGGCGAGTCTCCTTTGGTCACCAATTTGCGCGAGGATCTGGTCGGGCGCCTCGGCGCGGCGGGGGATCCCGACGTGCTGAGCCGCGCGCG
>OUNM010892286.1_pt1 | contig 12657 bp, 9 predicted proteins | sample 1769961 | NCBI WGS metagenome assembly OUNM01 (sample SAMEA3914820, study PRJEB12502) | metagenome | biome: forest; material: soil | place: USA | collected 2012-03-12 | depth 0.3 m | reverse complement strand
TGTGTCTCGCGCGGCTGTTGCTGATAAGCCGGCGGCGCAAAGGAAAAGGCGCCCATCTGTGACGTCTGAGGGAGCAGCCTGCGTGCCGTGGGGTCGTTGGACATATTGGAGGCTGCGAACAGGCACGGACGGATGCTCACGGCGGCGCGCTGACGACAAGCTAAGGTCGGTGGCGACTCGACATCCAGGTCACGAAGTCGCGGGGTAATCGCACCGGCGTTGCTGATCGCACGTACGCCTTGGAGCCGAACGGCGTCTCAGACTCTCTGGCTGGCGGCGCGGTCGTCGACGCGCAGCAGGAGGCGCTCGCGGCAACAAGCGCAGAAGACGGCCTCGGGACTCGGTCACTGGGGTGGGATGGGTGGTGAGGATGCGTAGTGGGTTTTAGCAATCCGCGTCTTGACTGGATCACCCCGGTCCGCAAGAGCCGGCGAATGAGGAGCGCACCGTTCTCACGGGGATTGCTAGTGAGCGAAGGGCAACCCTGCTCGAGAGGATCCGGCGGTCGTCTGAAGAGAATCGATGGGCCTGGACCTCTGGCACTTTACCAGCTCGCGTCGACAGAGGGTGCAAGCCGTGAAGAGGAAAACTGGAGTACCGGAACCAAGGCGTGAGGGTGAGGACGGGGGGCCGGAAGGGACGGGGCGTTCCTAGAACAACCTCCAATGTCTCTGGCTGTGGCGTTGTAATGTACGTATGGGGGCATGTGTTTCGTCGTGTCTACTTGGTCGGCGCTCTTGGTAAGACGCGTGGTGAAAGATATCGGGTAGGCTAATGTTGTGCTGTTGTTGGTCGGAGGGGTTGGCCGTGCAGGGCTACGGTGTAAGCGTCTGGACAGATTGGGGGCGTCTCTCGCATTGACGCCATATCCGGGGCATGAAGAGGCTGACAAGGAAGTTCAGATCAGGCGCTGCAGGTCCAAGATGTGGTCATTTCCAGAGGCGGTCGCTATGGTGGGGAGTTGGGTCGATGCGCTAATTGAGGAGGCTGCCAGAGCTCCGTTGGTCAGAGATCAGGGGTGTGGGTGTGAGCGAAGCAGGGGGCGGCCGGGGTTGCGGGAGCCTGCTCAGAGGCGTGAGAAGGCGGTGGGGGGAGTGGTGATGGAATCGAGGAGCCGCCTGTCCGCGGCCCACCTCCCGGGCTTTGTTTTCACTTTGACGGCGGCGGCGAGCGAGGGACATCCCCTGTTCATCCTGCGTAGCCTTGCGCAAAGCACAAACGCGGCCCGATATCATGGGGCCGTTTGACCCAGGCTCGCGGCGCCATCCTTGGCCGTCTCCTTTGCCCGCACAGCTCTTCCCTCCCGTTGGCTTGTTTTCCGGCAGTGGTGTCACGGCAGATGCCCAGTTTCTCTGGTTCAATAAACGCCGATCCCGATCCCCTGGCGCACGCGGATGCCAGCAGAATCCGGATTCCACACGCCCCTCGGCTTGGCTCGGTACCTCACCAGGCCCCTGCCAAACTGCCGTTAGGGGCTGCATAATCGTCAGTGACACCACCTACTCGTCGGGGCGTGCACTCCTGCTTGGGCGGGTACTTGGTAAGCTGCCGCCGCCCGTCAGCACCGGCTTGCTTGCTGTCTGCGGGACATGCAGCAGCAGCAGCAGCAGCAGCATGGCCCCCCCGTCAACGTCAACAGCCGCCTGCTTGAAGGTTCGTTTTCGTATGGCCGTTTTCGTGGGGTGTGGGATGGGGAAAACCAGGCTAGCGGCGCCTCCTCCTCCGTACGCGTGGCAGGAGGTGGTGGTGCAGGTTCTCAAGATAAAAGGGGAGAGAGTTGGTTGCACCTTGGCAAAGAGACCGCCGTCTTGCGCCTCGTGCTGCAGTCTTGACGGCTTAGCGCTCTGTGCATAGCGTCCACCTCCCCAGACATGACCTCCGGATGTCCATTCCGACAAGAAGGAGAGATGCAGGAGGCTTATTGCGTCAAACATCTGACATGGTGAGTCCTGATACCCTCGCGAGCCTCGCAACGCGGTGGTTGGTCTGTACTGAGCAGAGGCGGGGGTTCACCTCGCGCCCCTTCTGACACTCTCCACTGTGGAATCCCTGGGTGCTGAAACACTCTCCAGTCTCCTCAAACAGCAGCGCACCAACCCTGGCCGGGGCGATGCGCCTCGGGCAAGTCAACAAGTCCACTTCGCTCGGGCGAGCGAGGCGAGTTGATGAGTTTGCTGTCGACTGATGAGTTCCATCCGGACTTGGTTGGAATTGCCCCCGATTTCCCCAGAGTGCGGAGGGACGCGTGGTGGCACATGGCTATCCCTCCCTCCCTCTACCCCTGGCCGTGCCTGGCTGCCGGAAATCCTGATGGAGCGCTCTATCATCGAGGGTCGTCCTGGATTGGAAGGTCGGTCTGGACCAGCGGCCCTGGAATGCTTGGAGAGCCCGACTGTGCTACACTATCCCAGGCGGTTCGGCGCCCGGATGCGACGCCGTTCGTCGATAGCCTGCCCACAGAGGGGCCCCTTTGCCTTGAACGGCACCCAAAGTGGCGGCCTTTACCCAACAATAACGTTAAATCCAACCAAGCACGCGTCGCCGAGACCCGCTAATTACTGTAGTAACATGAATGAGAGAACTGAGCCGTCTTGGGGTGATAGTTTCGCTTTGTCGTTGGTTCGAAGGGATCGTCGATACTACTACAGTACGACGCTAACTCGGGCGTACCACACACGCCACGGTTGACCCTGTCGATCCCATGTTTATCACATGCTCGAGTCTGGCGGGAGACGACATAGTGGGGCCAGGCAAAATACCGCAGGATGATGCCGAGGAAAACGAAGGGGGGTCCCCTCCAGCCTTCACCGCTGGGAGATTTGTCGTCTGGGCGCAACAGCTTCCTGCTGTGCGAGACAGACAGGATGCCCAGCGCAAGTCCAGGGCACCTGTCGAGATGTTGATACGAGGCGGAGAGGCCGAGAAACGGTCGCATCGTCGGCCGCCTGTGTTCTAACGTTATTGTGGATTATATTATACCCGGGGCTCACCCATGGCATTGCGAGCTTCTCGAAAGTCTGAGGGAGCATCCGTTTCCCGGGCTGGAGGCGCGGCGGACCAACACTGAGAGTGCCCCCCCGGTGTCCCTTCAGTGGAGGCCTGGAGGGAGCTACTGTGTACACAGTATGGGAATGGACGCACACGCCAGGAACAAGACCAGCTCGCTTCCCACTTGGTGACTTGGCCGAGATGAATGGGCGAACTGGCGAACTGGCGAGCTCGCGAGCTCGCGATCCAGGGGCGGGCCCCTGCAGCCGCGCAAACATGCCGCCAGAAAAATTGGAGGCGAGCAGCAGCCTTGCCGGGGCCACATGCAGGCACCCGGCCGCAGGCTGGGGCCCTAACGTTACCGCGCTGATGAGATGGCTCGATGGATTTAAGGTTGGAGGTCACGGACCCGAGGTCCTCTTTTCTGCGCTGTGCCATCGCATCTTCCCCAGGCCGATTGTAGAAACAAGTCCGAGAAGCGGTGCGTCATGGCCTGCCTTAAACGTGGAGATCCAGGAACCGGGTGCCAAGCAGAAGCGCTTCTTGCTGTCGATGCAGCATGCTTGTTGGTCTGGTCCGTCTGGGTTGGTCTGATGTTGGGCTGTGGCTTGTTTGGAGGGCGGGGGGTTCTTCGACGCAGGGATTGTGGAAGCCCCACGCGGCGGCGCCTTCGGGAACGTGCCGAGCCCCATGTCTCGGTGCATGAATGTGCGATTTCGCTGTCGAAGATGAAATTCCCGAGCATGCACGGGCGGCCGATAACGTCAATAATGCCTACGGTAACCCCGGGACGGCAGAGGCAGAGGCAGAGGCAGAGGCAGAGGCAGAGACAGAGAGGCAGAGGCGAACCGCGAAAACAGACAGATCATATCATCGAAGCCCGTTGGCCGTGCTGAGGCATTCCGCACGCGCGGCCAAATACATACGGTCAAAGGGTCAAGAAGAAGAGAAAAAAGAAAATGGTCGAAAGCCGAAGTTGTGGGAGACAAATGTTGGGTTCGCTTCCAGGGCAAATCCAAACTGGCGAGTTTGACATAGACGACAATGAAGGTAAGGTACCGAACGACTTCAAGGTTGCCAGCAGGCGGGTCGGCTCGATGGGCATTGCTCCCGCAATCCCCGCCCACTGTGAGCCTCGATTCCCGGAAAGAAGCGAGGTGGGGGGTGTCAGTCCAGCGATCGGGCAGTGATCAGTCCCCGCTGCAGCCTGCCCGCATCCACTGCAGTGCTGCACAATGATGATTCAGCAGCTACCGCTCCAAGCCCGGGCGGGAACCCGGAAGTCTTCGAATCTCGATTGCGCATCGCCAAACAAGCGAGCCAAGCGACAATTTCACCAAGCAAGCGGCTTCGACAACCACAGGTCCCTCGCACCCTTTTCAGTTCATCAGTCTGGATTTTGGATTTCTAACCGCTGGCGCCATTGACATCTCCACCTCGATCCCACGCAGCAACACGCTGCTACACGCTGCACCTCGCCGCACCGCGCCGCCCGGGCCGACCACCCAGCTCTCTCAACTTTCGCCATCGCCATCGCGAGCTAAAAATCCAAAATGGAGAGGGATCTTGAGAACGCCAACCCCACCATCCTGAGCGTCTCGCAACTGCCCAGCCGAAACCGCAAGGGGGCTGCGGCACGCCAAGGACCCGACTCCAAGTGCGACAAAGTCGTCTACCCCAAGCACCACTGGCCCTATGGCGCCAGCTCGTCCTCCGACGAGGACGAAGAGTATGGCGAGGAGCCCGTGGATGCCCAAGATGTCTACGGTAAGTGCCGCCGTCTCGGGCCTCGGAGCCCTGCCCTTGCCCTTGTCAAGCCCCCCGGGGAGCCACAACACGTGGAGACGCGGAGCTGCGACCTTGCCAGGGGCTTCTTCCTTGTGCGCCTGTGACTGACACTTTGCAGACCTCATCTCCACCATCTCAGACCCTGAACACCCGCATACGCTGGGCCAGCTGTCCGTCGTGAGGCTCCCGGACATCCACCTGAGTCCCTCGCCCGCCGAGCTGCCCAGTCCGGATTCTCTCCTCACTGTCCTGGTCGAGCTCACGCCCACCATCAACCACTGCTCCCTGGCCACCGTCATCGGCCTGGCAGTGCGGTGCAGGCTGGAACAGACGCTGCCACCCAACTACCGCGTGGACGTCAGGATGAAGGATGGAACTCATGCCCAGGACGATCAAGTCACCAAGCAGCTGGGTGACAAGGAGAGAGTCGCTGCCGCTCTCGAGAACGACACACTGCAGCGCATGGTGGATAAGATGCTTGAGACGTGCGCGTGAGCAGCTGCTTCACGGAGACGGCATCCAGCACCCAAATTGGGCCTGCCGTCACATGTGTAGTGTAACTGCCAAACATTGGGGTCAGTTCCTAGCTGCGTCCGGAGTCTTCTGTACACTGGTCGCTTGATGGTCAGGTGGTGGAAGGCTGAAGCACATGCAAATTCCGGCAGAAGAGCCGCCGCTCTCCACGACGGCGCCGCTCGTGTGATTGGTGGGACAACTTCGGTCTCAACCCCCTTGGCTTGGGGGTGTGCTCCCACCCCCTCGGGACGGTTCCTGTCCAGACACGGGAGCACAGGATGCAAATACAACTTTGGACGGACCCGCAACAACTTCACCCAGGCATCAAAAAGCGCGGCGCCCCATACCATCAATACAGGGCGATGGAACACTTGGGCTCGCCGATGATTCCATTTCACTTTATTGTGCAGTCCCGTTGTGTTTCAGCGAGTTTCGTTCGGCCTCATAAACGCCGAGACTCGGCACACGCCACCCCTTCAAACACGCCCCGAGGATCTTCTGGTTCCGCTCTTCCAGCCAAACAATTCTATTTTGGGTGAGACAGAAACTGTCTCTCATCTTTGGTAACGACAATGGGTGGAGAATAGAGAGTAATTATTGAAACTTCTGGTTTGGGTTACGAATTGGATCACGACCCGGATTGAACGGCATCACTTCACCATCGGCGCCTGACCTGTCTAGGTTAGTGTATCTGCCTTGTCCCAACGGCGCTACAGTTAGGTGCCGGGATGAAAGTCGGGATGAAAGTCGAACTGAATTCTAGGTATTCTGTACAACGTTGTGGTTTGAGCCTGCACTCTTCTTTGAGTGATCCAGTCTCCACGCAACTGCGCCGTCCTGTTGCGTACATACTGTGTACCACGTGGAGGATGCCGAGCTTGGCCCTGGACACCCAATGGTTGGCACATACTATGTCCAGGAAGACGTCTTCGGTCTAGAATCCGGCAGTCCCCGTTTGTCACCAACTTGTCAGGGCACCATGCATATCCTTCCCGCCCCAGATAACGCTACGCACACGTATGTCCAACGCATGCGCCATGGACATGGACATGGCACCTGGGAGCCGATGTTGCATCGGATCGGACACTTTCCTTCTTGGGCAAGAGCCGGTGATCAAGTCGGGGAATGAGGCGCCGGGTCAGTATGTATTCGTAAGCGAGACACTGGAACACAACTCTGGCTTGTCCACCGCCTGTCGGGCCCTTCCCGCGTGTCTGGGTTTACATGCCATGCCACGGTCCACTGGGGACCCCGACCCGCCTTCCAATATGCCACATGGTTGCTGTCTGGGGTGAACAAGGAACGGTTGGGGGTCAAGCGCGTCCTTCAGGGGCCAGGGGCATGGGCCAAGTCTGTGTAGGACCCTCCCGTGCTTGACAGTAACATCATCCCATCTGCAACAGCGAGGGATCCCGCCGAGCCACTGTGTGCGCAGCACACAGTAGGTATTTCCCATCCCAGCCCACACAATACCGTGTGTGGCCGTGTCTCACCGGCGTAGTGAAGACTCTCAGCCAACACCGCAGACAGCAAAAATGCCCAACATGTGAACAAACTCCCACATCTCACAATGTCCGTTATCCTCCTCCCTAATCCAGCAAGGAGTCTCCCACCACAAAACTCGCCAGTCCTGTTCCACAAAACCACTCGCTGCAACCCAACCCTGGATGGCATCCACGCTTCGCGCCTCTCTTTGTCTAGTTCTGGTGAGACATACATGTCCACGTCTGATCAGCGACGCCACGGCGTCTTAGCGGTCTCTTCCCTCTCAGTCTCTTCCCTCTCAGTCTCTCCATAGGTACCTCTCCGCCATTCCGTCACCACGTAGTAGAGCAGGGGAGTAAGAGAGTTGAGGGCGGGCGGGTGGGAGAGAAACTGCCAACCCGTAGCCGTTCTCGTCGACGACATCTATCACCAAGACCTCAAGAGGCACCTTATCATACTCGCGAGACGAAGAAGTGAGGTCCCGAGCATCGAATCTCGACATCACCGTTGCGAGATCATGCAAATCAGCTCTCTAAAACAAGCCCTGTGCAGATTGACCCCCTATGAGGAGCGGCAGTGGAGAGAAACGATCTTCACAGACAAGAAAATGACCCACCCTAACGAACGGGAGATGCTCACAGAACCGACGACCACGTCCAGTAGCAGAGAGGGCGCGCGCCTGCCCGATCCATTGAACCTCTCTACCTCTACCTCCTGCCCCCTTTCCCTACCTAACGCCCCTCCCTCAGGTACGTCCGTAACCCGAGCACGCCCACCCACCGCACAGGAGGGACAGACACACCGACACAGGAACGGGAAGCTCTCTTCCTCTCACACTCCATCCAACGTCCCGCCGTCCACCAAGGACTGATAAAACTCGGGCTCCAAGAACTTAGCCACCGTGACATCTTCGCTCAGCCCCTTCCGCCTCCTCGTCTTGAGCACAAAGTCCCTCGCCGTCGCCAGCGGCGTGGCCATCTGCAGCGGCTTGGTAACCGCCTCGCGGTCGAGCGGGTCGCCGGGCACGACATTCCAGCGGTCAAACACCAGGCTGACCATGGCCTGGCCGGGGGTGTTGATGCGCAGGTCCGTCTCGAAGCCGAACGAGTCGATGACGGGCAGCAGGCCGTTGACGCGGTACAGCGGCGTGCCCGCGATGGGCCCGTCCTGCAGCACGTGGCCGCGGCGGCGCGCGAGGATGTTGTAGACGGTGCTGACCGAGTCCTGCGGCCCGGTCATGGACACGGCGTACATGGGCTCCATGAGCCGGGGGGACGCCATCAGGAAGGACGAGTAGCACGCCCGGCGCGTGGTGGGGATGATTTGGCCGCCGCCGCGGAAGATGGCTTCTTGCGCGAGCGAGACGTCGATGAGACGGAATTTGGTGTTGCGTATGGCTGGAAACAGGGGCGGGGGAGAGTGTTAGCAGGGGGGTCCCACGACATGAAGCCGAGTTGCTTGCCGGAAAGGGGAGGCATGGATGGTGGTGGCTGAACAATGGCGCGGATCTAACCGAAACTTCTTCTTGTGACCGGGATGAGGGAGATCCGGTAGGTGTGGTGCAACCACGGAGGAGGGGGTAAAGATGGAAGTTCGCTCCGCGGCATGGCTACTGAGCGCAGCACACCGCTTGACTGAGACCGTGACAGAAGGGAGAACAGTTACTTACGTTCTTCACAGAGCGGGCCTTCCCGGGTGGCCCAGCTGAATCCCTGGCGGATCGACTCCTTAACCGTATTGAGGCGCTTCTTGTCCACCTGTAGCGATTTATTAGCATTCACATGTGGATGGACGTCACCCAAGCAGAGAGATCAGCCGAGATGGTGGCCCGATTGGGACCATCCTCGGCAGAGGCACAGGTTCGACTCACCTCTGTCGGGAGTGTGTCGTCTTGCAGGATGTTGGGCCCCATCTCGTCGGGACCGAACGCCCAGATACTCCTGGCCGCGAGCATGTCCCACCCATACTTCTCCTCAAAGAACTTGCCCGTCTTCCGCACGGGGTCTCGTATCCTCACCGCTCCTGACTCAATGTCGGCGGCAATGCCGTCATCTAGAGGCTCCGCCGCCATGGTAATGGTGTTCTTCTTGTTGGGCGTGATGGCGTAGCACTTCGTGGCCGACATGTCCTGCACCGTTTCGCAGAACCGGACGACCGGGTCGGACACGCGGACCTCCATGTCTGCGTACAGCCGGCGTAGATCGTGGAGCACGCAGTCCATGTACAGCTCGCCAGTGCCGAGGATGATGTGCTCTCCGGACTCCTCCACCTTCGTGCTGATCAGGGGGTAGCTCTTGTTAATCTTCCTGATGCCGTCGAGCATCTTTGGCAGCTCGGACGGGTTGATGGGCTCAACCGCAACCTTGAGGACGGACTCGGTGAAGTGAGATATCGGCTTGAAGATGTAGGCTGACTCGTCATCCTCAAATTTCCGGTCGACAATGGTCGCCGTCTTGACGATTGAGTTGTCGACGCCTCCCATGAGGACCCAGTTGCCCGCCGGCACACCGTCCGTCGGGATGTTGTATCGCGTTTCGGCGATGAAGACGTCGGAAACCTTGGCCAGTACCATGTCTTCCTCGTCGTCGATCGAGTACCCTTCACCCAGCACCCGGACCTCTGTCCCTGGCCGCGCGATGCCGCTCATTACCCGACCAAGCGAGTAGAAGCTCTTCGCGTCGGCCGTATTGAAGAGCTTGGTCACGTAGATCACCAGCGGTCCGTTCTGGTCACACTTCATCATCGACCCGGAAACCTTGGTATCGAGCGGACCAGTGTAGTATCGTGACAGTTTCTTCTCGGCAGCCTCCGCTGGCGAAGGAACATGCTGGCAAACCATGTCCACAAACCCGGTCGATGGCCCTGATCTACGTTAGTATGCCGGCAGGAGGAGGGTTGTGGCAAGAGACGTACCGAAGAACTGCTCGCACACCAATTTGAGGAGCACCTTTGGATCTGTCTTCAACTGAGAGGGCTTGAGGCGGATGCCAAGCTTCTCTAACGTCTCCTTCAGGTCCTCTGGGCTCTCGCTGATGGTGTGGGAGTAAAGTTTGTATATCGGCTCCAAGATGAAGTTGACAAACGACCTCTTGGCCTCCTTCTCGACCGGTTTCCTCGTAAAATTCCGCTTTCTTGGGTTGAAGTAGACGTCGCCCCAGAGCCGGCGGGCAAACTCGTCGGTGTTGACGCCGCCGAAACTGTCAGAGTACATCTTTGCGAAGGACCCCAAAGTGAAGCACCACCCCATCGAGGTGCATGAGAAGAGTACGTTGCCCTTCTCAGGACTTATCCTCCTCTCGGCGCCACGCCCGGGGATCGTGTTCTCGATGACCGTGTTGACTTCCTCGATGACGTGCTTCAGCTTGTAGTAAGCGTCGTTGGGCGGCAGTTTGAGCTCGAGTATTAACCTATCCACCTTGTTGACAATCAGGGTAAGCGGAATTTCCTCGAGCACGGCGTGCTTGATGATCTGCTCCGTGTTGACCTGAACGCCCTCTACCACGTCCACCACCAGACACACGCCGTCGACCAGTCGGAAGGATGCGGCGACCTCGTCGACGAAATCCACGTGGCCTGGTGTGTCAATGATGTTGACGAGATGTGATTTTCCTTTCGTGTTGGGGAGCACCAAGCTCATGGGCGCGGCCTTGATCGACAGCCCCCGCTCGCGCTCGAGGAGATGAACATCGGTGTATCTGAGCTGCTCGTCGCGCTTCTTCCCCGTCCGCTTGTCCAGCCTGTCCGTGATGGCGTGGGTCTCGAGAACCAGCATGTCCATAAACGCCGTCTTGCCGTGATGCAGATGCCCTGCCAATGCGACGTTGCGGATCTGGTCGGGGAAGTTCATGAGGTCGGTCATGAAGCTGCGGTCGAATGTGACTGGCGGCAGGTCGGCCTCCTCAATGGTGAATTTCTTCTGCTCGATCGGGGCGATGATGGGCTGTGTCAGGGGTTGCGCATCCTCCTCTTGCACCATGGTCTCGACGCCCTCGCCGTACACCTGGGCGGCGGTCGGGTAGTACTGCTTGTCTTCATGGAGGACGACGGCGTTGGAGGGACCTTCATCTGCAGAAATGTCAGCCATTGCCGTCCAGAAATGACATTGGATCGCAACCAATGCATACCATCGACATCCATGAGCTCCTCGACGGGAGCTTCCGGAGCTGCCTCGGGGTAGTCGTCGTAGGCATAATTGCCCACGTCCACGCCATGTTCGGATTCCTCCTCGGAAGCCTCAGCTTCCTCCCCAATGAAGTTGCCGAACTCGTCGTATAAATCGTCGTCCATGGTGGCTGGCGGATCTGTGTTCGGTCTTTCAATTCCCCAAGTCGCTGGTCTCCGTCGCGTCGCGTGCAGGTGATGTAAGGCTGCTCCAAAAAATTGGCTGGACCCAGCTCACCTTCGCGGTGTGGCTGACCGACAGGGGCTGGCTGCGTCGGGCCACAGGCCTGGAGTTCCACTGATGAGGCGCAACCGCCCTGGCTCGAGCCTGGCTTGCGCCTGGTCAGACCTCCGGCTCCGGCAATCGGCCGGGACCCTGCAGAATGCTCGCTCTTTATTCGCCGCTGACTCAACGGTGGGAAAGGGATCCTTGTTCCCAGCGAGGGGCAGATCTTATCGGGCCCTGCGCGTCTCTTAAGCCGACTGAGGACTCCTAAACTGTTGAAATTCCCCGCTACACCGACAATCCCCCCAGTCCCCAACCAGTTTGTCTCTTTCGAGTTTTGGACTTGTTGCACTCAGAAACCGTCAAGATGGCCGGCCTCCCTCCTGTCTACATCGTCTCCGTTGCGAGAACCCCCATCGGCAGCTTCCTGGGCAGCCTGTCCAGCCTCAGTGCCACGCAATTGGGTGCGCACGCCATCAAGGGTAAGTTCCAGGGCCGTGGCCACCCCCTGACCAAGTCACCAAAGGCCGCCGTCGGCTAACAGACGACGCCATTAGCTGCTGTCGAGCGTGTCCCCGAGATCAAGCCCGAGGATGTTGAGGAGGTCTTCTTCGGCAATGTGCTGTCGGCCAAGTAGGAGCTCCCGTCTGCCGAGTCGTCCCCTCGTTTCTTTGTCGTGCGTGCTGGACGTCTCTAATACCGCACTCTCTCAGTCTTGGCCAAGCCCCCGCCCGGCAGTGCGCCATCGGCGCCGGTCTCTCCGACTCTGTCGTCTGCACAGGCATCAACAAGGTGTGCGCGTCCGGCCTGAAGGCCATCATTCTCGGTGCCCAGACCATCATCACCGGCAATGCCTCCATCGTCGTTGCCGGCGGCACCGAGAGCATGACCAACACACCACACTACCTCCCGAACCTCCGCACCGGCACCAAGTACGGCGACGCCGGTGTCATCGACGGCGTGCAGAAGGATGGTCTCCGTGACGCCTACGGCAAGCAGGAGCTCATGGGCATGCAGGGCGAGCTCTGCAGCCAGGAGCACGACCTGACCCGCGAGCTGCAAGACGAGTACGCCATCAAGACATATCAGAAGGCCCAGGCCGCCACCGAGGCCGGCGTCTTCACCGAGATTGCCCCCATCGAGGTGAGCGGCGGCCGCGGCAAGCCCCCTGTCAAGGTCGAGCACGATGAGGAGGTCAAGAACCTCAACATCAGCAAGCTTAAGACGGTCCGTCCCGTCTTCGTCCCCAACGGCGGCACCGTCACCGCTGCCAACGCCGCTCCCATCAACGACGGCGCCGCCGCTGTGGTGCTCGTCTCCGAGGCCAAGCTCAAGGAGCTCGGCATCAAGCCCCTGGCCAAGATCCTCGGCTGGGCTGACGCCGCGCGCGACCCCCCTCGCTTCACCATCGCCCCGGCGCTGGCCATCCCCAAGGCCATCAAGCACGCCGGCCTGACGGAGAAGGACGTCGACTACTACGAGATCAACGAGGC
>OUNM011282430.1_pt1 | contig 12659 bp, 5 predicted proteins | sample 1769961 | NCBI WGS metagenome assembly OUNM01 (sample SAMEA3914820, study PRJEB12502) | metagenome | biome: forest; material: soil | place: USA | collected 2012-03-12 | depth 0.3 m | reverse complement strand
ATAGCGGTCTTGCAGGCGCGTAGCTCAGCTGGTTAGAGCACCACCTTGACATGGTGGGGGTCGTTGGTTCGAGTCCAATCGCGCCTACCAAATTCGAAGCTGTCCGGCTCAAGCCGAACAGCGTGGCCGCAGGGGGCGCAAGCCTCCCCACAGAAGAAGCCGCGAAAGAATTTGGCAATGCCTGCAAAGTGCATCGCTGCATTCAAGTGAGCCCCGAACGCGAAAGCGGTCGGGGCTTTTTCTTTGGCCTGAAGCCGTCGCGGCTTCAGGCGATGCCCTGGCGCCGCGTCGCCTCGTACGCACTGCGCGCCGCATCGAACCGCGCTACTCCCCACGTCAACCGCAACGCCCGCAACGGCGGCTCGAACGCTGCGCGGGCGAGTTCGGGGCCGAGCAGGTCGGACAGCGTCGCCCAGCCCGTGGCCAGCGCGCCGTAGGCGGCGACGTCGTCGCCGGCGTGTCCGGCCAGCGTGGACAGGGTGAGGGTCGCGCCCACGTAGGTGTCGGCCGCGCGTGACGCGAGCGCGTGGGCGCGGGCCGCGCGCGCGTGCTCGGCGGCGGCTTGCGCGTCGCGGCGTTCGAGGGCCGCGGTGGCCTGCAGCAGTTCGAGCGCGCCCAGGGCGGACTCGTCGTGCACGGCGCGCGCCTGGGCGAGCGTCTGCGCGACCAGCGCGGCGCTGCGGTCGTGGCGGCCCGCGTGGTGCCAGGCGGTGGCCGCCTCGATGGCCGCGCGGCGGGCGGCGGGGCCGTCGCCGCGGGCGGCGCAGCGGTCGCGGGCCGCTTCGAGATCCTGCGCGGCCTCGTCGAAGCGGCCGAGTGCGGCGCGGGCGCGGGCGCGCGAATGGCGCCACGCCGGATGTTCCGGCACCACGGCCAGCGCGGCATCGAGCGCGCGCTCGGCGCCGGCCGCATCGCCGCCGGACAACGCGATCTCGCCGAGCACGGCCTGCGCCTGCGCGTGCTCGGGCGTGCCGTCGGGCGCGAGGGCCAGGGCCTCGCGCGCGCGTTCGACGGCCTCGCCGTGCCGGCCCTGCATGCGCAGCAGTTCGGCGGCCAGCAGCAGGCAGCGCCGCAGGTCCTCGGACGCGTGGTGGCGTCGATGCAGCGCCAGGGCCTCGTCGAGCGCCGTGGCCGCGTCGGCCAGCCGGCCCGCCGCGGCCAGCGCGTTCGCGTGGCGCAGCAGCGCGTCCGCAAGGCGCGGCGCGTCGTCGCGCGCGCGCGCCTGCGCGACCTGGTCGGTGGTGGCCTGCAGCGACGGATCCATGCTCACTCCGTGGGGCTCTGGGTGACGATTTTGCCTTGCGACTGCAGGCGTGCCACCGTGGCCGCGACGGCCTGGGCGCGTTCGTCGCGGTGCGTCTGGGCCCAGGCCTGCATCTGCGCGGCCAGGCTGTCGGCGCTGGCCTGGCGGTCGTCCGCTGCAGACTGCAGTTCGTCGCCGCGCTCGTCGGCCGCCTGCTGGCGCTGCTGCGCCGCGGCCAGCGTCTTCTCGTTGGCGGACTGCAGCCCGGCGGCGCCGGTGGCGGCGGTCTGCATCTCCTGGTGCGAGGACTGGGCCTGCACGCCGGTGGCGCCGATGCGCGCGGAGTCGTCCGACAGCGAGGCCGCGCGCGCCGGCTGTGCGCCGTCGGCGCCAAGCATGTGCGCGCCCATCTGGCCGAACGCGTCCTGCATCTTTTGCGCCTCGGCGTTCATGGCGGCCATCTTGTCGCCTGCGCTGCCGGGCAGGTGCGACGCCAGGCTCGTGAACCCTTCCCACGCGGCCAGCGGCCCTTCGATCACGGCCATGCCGGCGGCCTTGTCGCCGTAGCCGCCCGTGAGCTCGGCCGACTGCTGCTGGCGCTGCTGCTGCGCCTGGTTGGCCGCGTCGTGGCGCGCCACGGCCTGCTCGTGTGCGCGCGCAGCGCTGATGCCGCTCCTGGTGTCGGCCAGCGTCTGCGTGATCGGGCCGCGGTTGTCCTCGCAGGCGTCGATGCGCTCGCCTTCGTGCTGCGACTCCGCCTCGGCGCGCGCGCGCACCGCCAGCAGGTTGAGGATCTCGTTCTGCAGCGCCACGATCTGGTCGGGCGTGCCGGGCGGCGCGCTGTAGTGCGGATTCACGCGCTCGACGCCCGCGGCGGGCTGGTTGTCGGCCGTGAACTCCGCGCGATGGGCGGCCTGCTGCTCGGCGAAGCTGGGGCCCTTCTCGTGCTCCTGCGGCAGGAACAGGTTGGCGATGCGGGTGCCGATGCCGGGCTTGGCCGGCGCCTCGCCGCCGCCGCGGCCGGTGGGTGTCGCGGGATGCGCGGCCGGCACCGGCGACGCTTGCTCTGGCGCTGCGGCGGCCTGTGGTGGCCTGGCGGCCGGCTCGGCATCGCGCGCCGCTGGAGGCATCGCGGGTTCGGGCGTCGCGGGTGCCGGCTCGTACAGCGACGGATCGATGATCACCGAGGGTTCGCGCTGGCCGACGTCCTCCTTGGGTCCACCCGCCTTCTTCTGCGCTTGGGCGGCGGCGCCGTAGCGGTTGATGTCGATGTAGAAGTCGTCGTCGTCCTCGGCGAAGCGCTTGCGGGCCTCGGCGTCGCTCATGAGGTTGGCGTGTTGCTCCTCGGTCGCGTTCTCCATGTGCAGTGCGGCGCGGATGCTGGCCTGGTATTCCTCCTGCCACGCGACGGGTCGCGTCGCGCCGCCTTGCGCCGCCTCGCTGTGGCCGATGATCTCGTGGGCCAGCACCGATTTCTGGTCCAGCGCGGCGTTGGCCGGATTGCGCAGGTTCTTCGGCCGCTGGGCCGGCGGCAGCGGCGCCACGTTGGGGCCGATGCGCAGTTCGCCCGTATTGGGGTCGAACTCGGTGGGGCCGTCCCAGAACTTGATCTTGGCCGGGTCGTGGCCCATCTGCACGGCCTGTTCGTACAGCGATTGCCTGTGTTCCGGACTCAGCGCCTCCGTGCCGCGGGTGGCAGGCTGGTCGGCGACCTGCATCGGCTCGGCGTCCGTGGGCTTGGACGCGGACTCGCCCGCGTGCGGCGCGAAGAGTTCGCCCTGGCCAGCCGGCACACCCGGCTTGTCCATGACGCCCATCGAGAGCTGCGTCTCGGGCGGCGCGGGCTCCGCCGGCGCCTTGGGCTTGACGCCCGGGAACATCTCCACCTGTCCGCCCTTGGGCGGCATCGGATACAGATGCTCGTCGAACAGGTTGTCCAGGTGGGTGTCGATCTCTGCGTCCGTGAGGCCGCGCAGCGGGCTGTCGGCCGGGAGCTTGTCGCCTGGGCGGAACTCCTCGTAGCCGAACTTCGGATCGGTCTGGAACACCTCCATCTCGGCCAGGAAGGCCTTGGCCACCTGCTCGGGCGGCACCGCGGCGCCGGCCGCGGCGATGGCGTCCTGCGAGTTCTTCGCGCCGCGCGCGATCACTTCGGCGGGCATGATGTCCTCGTTGTTGGCCTTGCGGGCCTTCACCTCGGCCAGGAGCTGGGCGTCGGCGGCATCCTTGAAGGGCTTGACGGACTCGGGGAACGCCACCGTCAGCGCTTCCTTGGTTCCGCTGCCCCCGCGCTTGGGGCCGCCCGGCACCGTGTGCACGTAGCCGGGGATCACTTCGGCCGCGACGGCGGCGGGCGTCTGGTGCTCGAGGTACACGCCCGCGGCCTCGCGGCCGCCCTTGGGCATCCGGCCGCCGGTGGCGGTGGCGCCGGGCGCGCCCGGCGGATTGCTTTCCAGCGCCACCTCGTGCGGATTGGCGACGGCACGTCCGTACGTGCCGATCGAGCCCACCTCCAGGCCCTTGGGCGCCGGCGTGCCGCTGCCGAACGCTCGCAACTGCAACGGTGCGATGGGGGCCTCGAGCTTGCCGCCGGTCTTGCCTGCGGGCGGGATGCCGGCGAGGTTGAGTTGTTCGCTCGGGACGGAAGGGGCCGGCGCGGCCGCGGCCGCGGCCGTCACGGGCTCGCTCGGCGTACTCGCGGCCGCGGGTTCCGGAACGGTCTCGGAGTCGGCCACCTGCATCGGCGCCTGCTGCGGCTCGGCGGGCGCCGGCGTGTCGATGGCCGGGACATCCGCGGCCGACGGCAGCCCCGCCGGCTCGCCCGGCGGCGTCGCCGACGGCGGCGGGTCCTCGAAGTGCACCTCCGGCGCCAGGCCTTCGGGCGCCGGCGGCGTCTCGTGCGGCGGCCGTTGGTTCGTGCCTTCGCCGTCCTGCGGCGGCGCGTGCCCGCCGATGTTGGCAGCCTGGCCGCCGATCCAGCCGCCGAGCGCGCCGCCGATGGCGCCGGCCGCACCCGACAGCTCGTGGCCGCCGGCCTCGATCTCGCGCGGGTCGGCGTCGGCCGTGAACTGGTGCAGCGCGCGGAACAGCAGGATGCAGGGCTGCAGCAGGTGGTTGCTGATCTCGTTGAGGACGGTGGACACCTCGCTGACCGCCTCGCGCATCTCCTCGCAGACGTCGGCGAGCTCGCCGGCCTCCACCGCGATGCCCGCCGTCGCGCCGAAGGTGAAGAACGCGAGCACCGCGGAGCCCGCGGCCACCGCGATCGCGGCCACCTCGACGACGGCGATGATGCCGCCGATGTAGTCGCAGACGTTGTTGGCGATGACGATGATCTCGTTGACCGCGGACAGCGTGTTGGCCAGCGTGTCGTAGATGTCGCTGCCCTGGCCGAACTTGCCCAGCGTGTCGGCGGTGGCGTCCCAGTCGCGGTCGAGGATCGCGTCGAGCGCCTGCTTGCCGCCCATGATGGCGCCCAGCTGCGGCACCGCGCGCGAGATCAGCCCGAGCTCCAGGCCCATCGCGGCGCCGGAGGCCACGCCGCCGACGAATCCCTCGCCGGCAGTCTGCGCGATGAACTCGGCGCGCTGCTCCGATCCCGCCGCGCCCACCACCTCCTCGGCGGCGGCCCAGCGCTGGTGCTCGGCCAGTTCGACGTCGATCAGCACGAGGTCGCCGGTGCCCAGGTCGCCGGCGCCGGTGTCCGGCGCCTCGGCGGGCGCGCCGTCGCGCGGCACGTCCTCGGCCAGCGGGCCGTCGGGGCCGGCGTCGCCCGCGCCGCCGTCCGCGCCCTTGCTGTCCTTGCCGCCCGCGGCGTCGGGGCCCCCGGCGGCGCCGTCGGCCTTGGCGCCTTGTCCCTTGCCGTCGCCGCCCGCGCCGGCACCCGCGCCGCCACCGCCGCCGCCGCCGCCGCCGGAACCGCCGCCGCCCGCGCCACCGCCGTCGGCGCCGTCGCTGTCCTGGTCGCCATCGGCCTGGCTGGACTGCGAGGCCGACTGCTGCCCGGCGGGCGCCACCAGCCCGTCGCCGCCGTCGGCGCGCGACACCTGCTCGGCCGGATCGGGCAGGCGCGACACCGCCTCGTCGCCCGACTGCGCCGACTCCTGCGCGATGGCCTGGCCGTCCTGCGCCTCCTGGCTCTTGGCGGCGGCGTCCTTGGCGTCCTCGGCCTCCATCACGGCGCGCGAGTCGGGCTGGCCGAGGCGGTCGGCCAGGCCCTCGGCGACGCTGCGGTCGTCGGTCTCCTCCTGCTGCTTCATGGCCTCGATCTGGCCCTGCGCCTTGCCGCCGCTGCCCACGGTCATGAACACCGGCATGCCGGCCTTGACGCCCTTGGCGCGGGAGCCCGCGGCCTTCGCGCTCGCAGTCGTGGCGGCGCTCGAACGCGCCACGCTCACCGCGGCCGGCGCGCCCATGGCCTCAGAGCCCCGCCGGCGCCTGCCGGCCCAGCTTGCGGTACTCGGCGACGATGGCCGCGCGCAGGCCGGCGTCGGTGATCGGGCCGTCCGCGCTGCCCGCGGCCGCCAGCGTGGCGCTGCGGATGTGCCCGCCCGCCAGGTCGCACAGCGCGGCGATGCGGTTCAGCTGCGCGGTGTCCAGGGCGTGGAAATCGCCGAGGTGGGCGCGCCAGAGGTCGCGCCGCGCCTCGGGGCCGGGCGACGGGAACTCGATGATGGCGTCGAGCCGCCGCGTGAACGCGCCGTCGAAGCGTGCACGGCTGTTGCTCGTGAGCAGCGCGATGCCGTCGAAGGTCTCGATGCGCTGCAGCAGGTAGTTCGTCTGCTGGTTCGCGAACCGGTCGTTGGCGTCCTTGACCTCGGTGCGCTTGCCGAACAGCGAATCGGCCTCGTCGAACAGCAGCACCACCTCCGCGTGCTCGGCGCGCGCGAACAGCTGCGCGAGGTTCTTCTCGGTCTCGCCGATGTACTTGCTCGACACGGCGGCGAGGTCGACGCGGTACAGCGGCAGGCCCAGGCGCGTGGCCAGCCAAGCGGTGGCGAGCGTCTTGCCGGTGCCCGACGGGCCGACCAGCAGCGCGCGCACGCCGGGCCGGTAGCGCGTGCGCGCGGCGGGCCCGAGCGGCTCGGCCAGGCCGTCGCGGCGCAGGCAGCGCTGCTCCAGCGCGTGCAGGGCGGCTTGGATGTCCGCGGGGACGACGAGCGCGTCGTCGCCCACCGGATCGCGCACCAGTTGCGCGAGGCTGCCCAGTTCGCCGGCGGCGCCGTCGCGCGCGGCGCGGCGCACCTCGGCGGCGGCCAGCGGCGCGTTCATGTCGAGGCCGTGCTCGCGGCGTGCGGCTTGCGCGCGGCGCGCGAGCTGCGCCACCTGCAGCGGCCCGTGGCGATGCGCCTGCGCGAGCGCGAGCGCGCCGCCGGCGTCCACGTGCGCGCCCCACAGCAGCGCGCGCTCCGCGGGCAGGGGACGCGGCGGCAGCCAGTTCGCGGCTGCCTCGCCGTCGCGCTCGAACGCGCCTTCGTGGCCGGTGGCCAGCAGCAGCGGGCCGCGGTGGCCAGGCCACGCCGGCAGCCGGCGCGTCTCGCCGGGGCCGAGTTCCAGCGCGAGCACCGGCAGGGCCCGCTGCAGCCACAGCCACGGGCCGGCGCCGGGCACGAGATCCTGCTCGAACAGCACCGCATGGCGGCCCAGGGCGCGCGCCACCAGCGCGCTGCCCAGGCGCGCGTCGCCGGGGTGGCCGCTGCGCACCGCGAGCAGGCCGCCGTCGCGCACGCCGGCGGCCGCCTGCGCGGCCGCGGCTTGCAGCGTGGGCGGTACATCCAGGGGTATGTCGATGCGGCGCGTGCCGGGCCACTCGGCGCGCCGGCCGCGCAGCGCGAGGGCGAGCGGCAGCGGCATGTGCAGCGCGCGTTCGGGCATCGGCCGCGTGGCGTCGTCGTCGACGCGCAGCAGGCCGCTGGCCAGCGCCTGGCCGCCCAGCAGGGTGGCGAGCGTCTCGGGCACGCCCATCAGCTCGCCGAGCCGGTCGAGCAGCCCCAGCGTGGGCCGGGCGCTGGCCACCGGCGCCTGCAGCCAGGCGAGGGCGCGGGCGAGCGCCGGCTCGAACTCCACTGCCGCGACGATGGCCGCGGCCACCACCTCGATCGCCTCCAGGCCCAGCTCGACCCCGAGCGCGTTGAGGAGCGCGTCGCCCGGCGGCAGGGCCGCCTGCCACTGCGAGATCGGCTGCGGCGGCAGGCCGCGCGCGATTGCAGCGAGCCAGGCGGCCTCGGGGCCGACGCTCGCGTCGGCGGGCGCGAGCAGGGCCAGCGCGATGTGGTGCAGTGGCGGCGCCTTGGCGGTGGCGGGGATGTCGCGCGGCGCGTTCATGGCTGGCGTCCGGCGAACTGGAACGCGATCACGCGGCCGAACCACGGCAGCCAGCCGGGGTTGGCGTCCAGGCCCAGGCGGCGCACGCGCACGTCGGCGCCGGCCAGCGGGAAGCGCACGTCGATGTGCGTGGCGGTGAGTGCGATGACGGCGGGGCGGCGCACCAGCGCGACCACGCCCAGGCGCGCATGGCGGTGCAGCCAGCGGCGCGCCGCCGCGAACCCGCGCGCCGCGCGCGCCTGCGCGTCACGCGCCTGCACGGGCGGCAGCGGCGGCAGGTCGGCGACCAGGGCCCAGGCCGGGTCGTGCGGCTCGGCACGCACGCGCCGCAGCGCGAGCAGCAGCACGCGCAGCGCGTCGAGGCGGGCGGCGTCGGGATCGTCGCGCTGCACGAGGCCGGCGCGCGCGAGCACCGGCAGCAGGAAGAGCAGGCCGCCACAGCCGGTAGGGCGCCAGTCGCCGTCGTGCAACGGTGGTGCGGTCGACGCGCGAGCGGCCGCGTGCGATGCCGGTTCGTGCGGCGAGGTCGATGGCGCGATCGACGTGGCGCAGGCGCGGGTGCTTGTCTCGGCGTCCTGGATGGCGGCGGTCGCGGCCGTGGCCGAGGCCGAGGCCGTGCGAGGCGCCGCGACGTCGGAGGGCGTCGGGTGCGGTGCGCCGGTCGGCGGGTCGGCGCGTGGAGTTGCGGGCGCGAAGTCCGCTCGCGCTGCCGCGCTGTCGGCGACCACGCCGCCGCGTTCGAGCGCGATGCGCAGCCACTGCGGCCATTCATGGCCCGATGGCCTCGACAGGCTGCTGCGCGCCGGCAGTGCCGGTTGCGGCACGGCATCGGGCGATCGCTCGCTCGCTCGCGCAGACGTCGTCGTTTCGGTCGGCGCCAGCGACGGCGGCGACGACACCGCCGCCTCGCGCGTGGCCCCGGGGACGTCGATCCCCGCCGCGCGCAGCAGCGCGAGTCCGCGCGCCTCGTCGATGGCTGAGACCAGCGCGCCGGCCCCGCCTGCGCGCACCACCTGCGCCAGCCATGCCGGCAACGCCACGCGAGCCTCGGGCCACGCGGCGATCGCCTGCGCCATGCGCCGCAGCGTCTCGCGCGGCGCGAGGTCGGGCCGGAATTCCGGCACCGCCAGCGGCCAGTACCACGCGTCGCACGGCGCGGCGTCCGCCAGGCGGCGCGCGAGGTGCACGCGGGCCTCCAGCGCGCCTGCGAAGCCGATCGCCGCGGCGCGCGGATCGGGCGACGCGCCGACGCTGGCCCAGGCGATGTCGCCGCGCGCCAGGCGCTCCTCGATCAGCCGCCCGAGCCGCTGCGTGCCCGCGTCGTGCGCCACGCGTCCGAGCGCGAGGCGCCGCACCACCACCACGCGGCGGTCGTCGTCCGGCAGCGTCGCGCAGCGCAGCGCGTCTTCCAGCGTGGTCACGAAGCGGCGCGCCGCGGACTCGTCGTCGGCGGCCACGCGCAGGCGGCGCACGGCGCAGTCGGTCATGACAGCGCCCGGAACAGCGTGCGCGACGCGGCTTGCGGCGCCAGGCTCACGGCGGCGGTGTCGTCGAAATGCACGCGCACGTCGTCGCCGAGGTCCACCTGCGTGGTCACGGTCTGCACCACCCGCGCCGACACGCCCGCCGGCCCGACGTCGTCCACCAGCGCGCGCGCCACCACCGCGTTGTCGCGGTACATGAGCGCCTGCATGCCCACGCGCAGCGGCGTGCTGTCGAGCACCGTCAGCGGGACGTGCACGCCTACCGCCACGCCGGTGACCGGGCGCGTCATGCGGCCCGCGATGATGCGGTCGATCGGCGCATGGCTGGCCAGCAGCAGGCACATGCGCACGACGTCGTTCATCAGCGCCGTGGCCGCGGCCTGCGTGGTGTCGACCTGGCCGAACAGCCAGTCCACCAGCGACTGCATGCGCCGGCGGTCCTCCACGTCGATCTGCGCCCAGCGCGACAGGCTCGCCAGGTTGCGCAGGTTTGGCGCCGCGTCGAACTCGGACAGCGTCTCGGCCCACTGCAGGCGCAGCACCGCCGGCACGCCCGAGAAGCCGGCGTGCAGGCAGGTGACGACGCCGGCGATGTCGGCCAGCTCCTGGGCCGTGCGCGCCGCGACGTCGCCGCGGCCGTGGCTGCCGTCGGCCAGGTCGGCCAGGCTCACCGCCGGCGCGGCCTGCGTGTAGATACCCTGCCAGGTACTGGCCGCCAGCGTCGGCAGGTCGATCGCGCGGATCGCGTCCAGCCGCGGCGCGAGCGCCTCCACCTGGCGCGACGCCACGCGCGCGATGCTCAGCGGCAGCGCACCGGCGTTGGCCGCGGGCGTGTCGATCTGCGGCACCGCCAGGCCCGTCACGGCGCGCAGCTGGGCGGAGGTCACGAGGCGCACGAGCTGGTCGACCTTGTCCAGCGTGCGCAGGATGGGTGCGGTGGCCGGGAACCAGGTGGACGGCGCCTCGCGCACCACGCGCAGCATGTCCTGCAGCTCGGCCGGGGTGTCGGGATGCGACTGCAGGCAGGTGGGCACGGCGGCGGCCAGGTCGCCGGGGTCGACGGCGTGCACCGGCGTGGCCACGAGCACGTCGGTCTCGCGCGGGCGCTGGTAGGCGATGAACTTCACCTCGGTGGCCAGCACCTGCTGGCGGCGCGCGTTCACGTCGGCGATGCGCTGCTGCTCTTCGGCCATCAGCGCGCGCGCCACGCTCACGTCGTGGCGCACCTCGGCCAGGCTGTCCTCCACCTGGCTCAGCCGCGTGGCGACGGCGTCGTTGTCGGACTGCAGCTCGGCCAGCGCGGCCTGGCAGCGCGCGAGCGCGTTGCGGTAGGGCACCACGCGGGCCTCGAGCTGGCGCAGCACGCTGATGGTGATGTCCGACAGGCTCACCGACTGCGTGAACAGCACGCCTTCGTCGATGGTGCCGGCGGCGATCGCGGGCGGCTTGAGCAGGGCGGTCGTCAGCGTCGAGTCGGCCACGAAGTCGGCCAGCGGGCGCTGCAACTGCCCCACGGGCAGGAACGGGTCGTTGGCCAGGCCGGGGATCACGAAGCCGTCGAACATCGCGGGCATCACGCCGCTGTCCTCGGCCAGGAACTCGGCCAGCAGGCCCAGCAGCGAGCTCACGGTGGTCTGCCGGTTGGCCAGCGTGTAGTCGCGCGCCTCGGTCGACGGCGGGTTGTTCAGGCGCTGCGCGATGGTGGTGGTGTGCAGCTCGGGGATGTCGATCACCGGGTTGGACAGCACCACCGTGGGCGGCGCGCTGGGCAGGCGGATCATCTGGATGTCGGTGCTCAGCGCCGACTTGGTCACCGTGGGACTCGCCGTGGCCGCCTGCTTGAGCAGCACGCCGCTGGCAAGCGCCGCGCTGGCCACGGCCACCGTCTTGACCGGCAGCAGCGAGACCGCCAGCGGCACGTTGGTGGGCGTGGGCTGGGCCGACTTCGACGCCTTGACGGTGTCGATGTAGGTCTTGATCTGGCTCGTGACGTCCAGCGCGCTGCCCGACGTGGCGATGGCCGCCAGCGTGGGCGAGATCGCCAGCCGCGTGGCGTCGCTGGTGCTCATCGTGAGCTGGCGCAGGCGGTACATGTCGACCTGCATGTGCGCGAAGCCGAAGTCGCTGATGTCGTCGGCGCGGTCGATGCGCGCGCTCAGGTAGTCGCAGAAGCCCGACAGCCCGCGCAGCGTCAGCTGGGATTGCTCCTGGGCGGACAGGAACTGGATCAGCGGGTCGGTGGCCAGCGTGGTGAAGACGTCGACCGTGCCGATCTGCGACGACGGCGTGGGCGTGAGCACGCCCAGGTTGTTCTGCGTGATGAGGATGCCGCCGAGGAAGGGCGCGTAGCCCGCCACCGCGGCGCCGGGCAGGCCGGTGGGCCACACCGGGTGGGCCTTGTACGTGCTGTCGGTCTGCTGCTGCGCGTACCAGATGTCGCTGAATGCGACGGTGCCGCCGAAGGCCACGAAGTACAGCTGCACCACGTTCAGCGGGCCCAGGTTCGGGTTCGGCGGCAGCGGCAGCGCGAGGGCCTGCCACGCGCCGGGCTTGGGCAGGCCGCCCTGCACGGCGATGTTCACGGTGGTGCCGGGCGCGCCGGTCGGGTTGAACACGCTGGTGGTGAGCGCGGGCGCGAGCTGGCGCAGCTCGTTCGTGTGGTCCTCGCCCCAGAAGCCGATCTGGACGAGGCGGTTGGCCGATCCCGGGAACTGGCATACCGCGATGCAGGCCACCGAGCGCGGGGGCGCGAGCTCGTCCAGGTAGAGATAGCGCACGAGCGCGTCGTGCCCGGTCACGGTGGCGATGGGCGCGCCGCCGGCCACGCTCATCGAGTGCCCGCGCCAGCTCTGGGCCAGCGGATGGAACAGGTTGACGCCGCCCGTGGGCTGCGGCCCCACCGAGGCGAGCGGGCCGGTGGTGGCGGGCGCCTGCGTGGCCTGGCCCTGCACGGTGGGCGGCACGAGGCTGGTCTGCACGCCGCCGTGCGGCTCGAACGGCATCCACAGGTCGTTGGCGGTGAGCAGGTCCCAGGCTTCGTTGCCCTGCACGATGGCGCCCTTGGGCAGCACGTTGCAGAACCACTTGCGCCACGCGCTGTCGGTGGCGGTGCGCGCGCCGGCCAGGCCGAACGCCGCGCGGCCGTCGTACAGCGTGAAGGCCATGCCGGTGGGCGCCTTGCCGCCCAGGCCCAGGCTGGCGGCCGGCACGCGCAGCATCACCCATTCGCCGGCGGTGGGCAGCGGCCCCATCATCAGGTGCGCGGGCGACCCCGAGGGCGAGCCTTGCGGGATGAGGTCGGCGCCCCAGATGGCGCGATGGTTCCAGTCGCCGGCCAGGCTCCACTGCAGCATCAGCGTCTGCGGCGGGTTGTCGGGGTCGAGGCAGACCCAGACGAACAACTGCTCGCCGACGTTGACCGCGAACGGCGAGGGCGCGGCGTCGAACAGGTGCTGGTGCATGCCGGCCAGCAGGTCGCTGCGATGGCCGCCGCCCGGCGGCGGCTCGCCCCAGGGCGACAGGCTCTCGGGCTCGAGCGCGAGCGGATCGTCCTTGTACGACGGCACGGTGGGCGTCTGGCCGTCGAGCGCGTGCGACAGCATCTGTCT
>OUNM011185787.1_pt1 | contig 12663 bp, 9 predicted proteins | sample 1769961 | NCBI WGS metagenome assembly OUNM01 (sample SAMEA3914820, study PRJEB12502) | metagenome | biome: forest; material: soil | place: USA | collected 2012-03-12 | depth 0.3 m | reverse complement strand
TGATGCCGCTGCCGCGCGTGTTCTCGGCCGTGATCAGCGGACGGCAGCCGCGCCCGCTCTGGTCGTTGGTGCCGCACGCGGTTTTTCCATCGACCGCACCCTTGTCGAACAGCCGAGGATCGCTGCTGGCGTACAGGGTAGCGCCGGCGTCGACGATCAGGGTCACGCCGCTTTTCAGCACCAGCGGGCCGGAGACGAAGCTGCGTCTGGCATTGCTGGCGGCAAGCACCACGGCGTGGCCGCGTGCGCAGGCATCGATGGCCGACTGGATGCGGGGCGCGTCGTTGCGCTCCGGGGCGAAGACGTCGCCGGCGAGCACGGCGCAGGCGGGCGGCAGTACCGGCTCCTTCACCACGCGGGTATCCTGGGCATGCGCCGCGCCCATGACACCCAGGCCGATCAGCAGGGGCAAGGCGCGGGGGCTCACGGCTTGCCTCCATCGGCGAAATACGCGCGCGTCTCCGGCAGGGCGCGCACCATCTCGCGCTCGACCATGGCCGCGAACAGGTCCGCGCCCTTTGCGCCGACGTGAGTGCGGTCGAAGGCGCTCTTCGCCGCACCCTGCGGCTCGACCTTGTTCGGGTCCTGCGGCAGCGCGGCCGGCGTGGCCGGCGGCGGCGCCACCGCCAGGGTGTCGGCTTCCGCCTGGCCCATGGCCTGCACGGCGGCGTAGCTGTCGGCGTTCAGGTCGAGCAGCGCCGCATGCTCGCGCATGGCGGCCTGGCGGGTGGCGTCGGCCCAGGGCGCGAGGTCGTTGTGCAGCCAGGGGCCGTGGAAGCTGCGGCGCGTCAGCGGCGTCACCAGCACCGGCACCCCGCCCAGGGCCCTGGTCTCCTGGGCATAGCGCGCCATATTGGCCGGGAACTCGGTGACGAAATCGGTCGAGCGCCCGGGCTTGCCCGGCTGGTCGTTGTGGCCGAACTGCACCAGCACATAGGTCGCGCGCCAGGCGCCGCCATCCCTCAGCAGGCGCCGGACTTCGTCCCAGCGGCCTTCCTCCCGAAAGCTTTTGGTGCTGCGTCCGCCGCGCGCCAGGTTGATGCAGCTGACCTGGGGCGTGAAGCGGGCGCAGAAGGCGTCGCCATAGCCGCTCTTGGTCGCCATGGTCGAATCGCCGACCAGGATCACGCGGATCGCATCCGGCTGGGCCGCCGCCGCGTGGGCGGACAGCGCCAGCAGGAGCGCGCTTGCAAGGCAGGTTGCTTTCATCGTTACAGGAAGCTGTAGGTCACGCGCACATTGTAGGCACGGCCGGTCGGGTTCACCACGCTGCTCAGGTAGCCGTTGCTGTACACCGTGTTGTTGGTGATCGGCGGGGCCTTGTCGAACAGGTTGTTGACGCCGGCGGTGATCTTCACCTGCTTGATGCCGTTCCAGGTCGCGGTCAGGTTCCACAGCGAGACCGAGGAGATGTCGCGGTAGTACTGCTCGGTGACGGCGCTGTTGGCGTCGCGGTACTTGCTGGAGAAGACGTTGGTCAGTTGGGCGCCCCAGTCGCCGTAGCGCCAGGACAGGCGCAGGTTGTGCTTCCAGCGCGGGGTGATGATCGGGTAGCTGCTGGTGGTGCCGTTGCTGGCCCAGCCGAACTGGCCGATGTTCGACATCCAGGCGCCGTCCTTCTCGAGCTGGTTGTCGAAGCGGGTCAGGTAGGTGCCGTCCAGGCCGACCTGGAACACGCCGAACCGGGTGGTCGGCGCCTGCCAGTTGCCGGTGACGTCGATGCCCGCCGCGATCTGGCCGCCCAGGTTCATGGTGCGGTTGTCGATATAGGCCAGCGAGCCGTCGGCGTTACGCACGAACAGGTTCTTGTACTGGGCGTAGTTGGTGAAGTAGACCGATTCCGGCAGGTTGGCCAGCATGTCCTTCATGTTGACCTGCCAGTAGTCGAAGGCCAGCGTGGCCTTGCTGCTCGGCTCGAACACCACGCCCAGGGTGCCGCCCTTCGATTTTTCCGGGACCAGCTCCGAATTGCTGCCGGTCATGCGGTTCAGCTTGGCGTTGCAGACGTCGGCCGCGTTGACGCCCGCGACCGCGGTGCCGGTACCCGGCATGGTCGGCGTCTTGCTCGGGCACAGGACCGGATCGTCCCAGCGGCCGGAGGTGGTGCCGTTGGCGGTGGCGGTGCGGTAGCCGTAGCGGTCGAACAGGGTCGGGGCGCGGAAGCCGGTGTTGGCCGAGCCGCGGAACATCACCATCCTGGTCGGCTGCCAGCGGAAGCTGATCTTCGGCGTCACGGTGCTGCCGACGTCGCTGTAGTGGTCGACGCGGACGGCGGCGTCCAGGTTCAGGGTCTTGGTGACCGGCGCATCGATCTCGGCGAACAGGCCGGTGACGGTGCGCGCGCTCTCGCCATGGCCCGGCGTGATCTTGGCGAAGCTGATGTCGGCTGCCTCGGCCAGCTTGGTGTCCTCGTTGGTGTCGCGGTGCAGGTCGGCGCCGATCGCCAGCGCCATGTCGCCGCCGGCCAGGGCCATCAAGGGACGGCTGATGGTAGCGTCGACGCCGTAGTAGGCGGTCTTGGCGGTGCGGTTCATCATGCCGTCGGCGGCGATCGACTTCAGGTAGTCGCTGCCCGCCGCATCCTGCAGGCCGAAGGGGTTCAGCAGGCCGTTCGACAGGCCGGTCAGCAGGCCCAGGCCGTTGTAGTAGCCGGACTCGAAGTAGACGCGGCGCTGCGACAGGCCGTAGGACAGGCCGGTCTTGTAGTCCCAGCTGCCGACGCGGCCGTCGGCCGAGATCAGCAGGCGCTGGTTGAGCTGGTTGTCGCGGGTGACGGCGGCACCGCCGTCGGCCACCGCCCAGCTCACGGTCAGCGGCTGGTTGGTCAGGCCGGCCACGGCAGGCACGCCGCCGCTCTTGCCCGGGTACCACTTGCTGGTCGAGGGCAGGATCGCGGTGACCTTGCCGACCGCGATCGCCTGGGTCGGGTTCTTGGAGGCGAAGATGAAGGACTCGCCGCGGGTGTACTCGATCGAGACAGTGTTGTCCTCGTTGATCTTCTTGCTGCCCTTCAGGTAGACGGACAGCTGCTTGTTCGGGTGCAGGGCGCTGCCGTAGACGGCGTCGTCCAGCACGCAGGTGTTCTTGGCGCCCTGGATCGAGGCGCCCGGCAGGCAGCCGCTCGCGTAATACGGGTTGGTGGCGCTCTTGTTGACCGAGCTGGTGAAGTTGGCCGGGGTCGCATAGCCGCCGCTGGCGGCGCTGCGCGGCAGGCCGATCGCGGCCATCGCCGCGTCGTCGGGGACGAAGCCCTTGCGGTCGGCCAGCAGCAGGCGCGAACGCTGGTGGAAGTCGGCGGTGCCGTAGAGGTTCCAGCCGTCCCGCGACAGGTTGCCCTTGCCGAAGGTGAGGGTGACGCGCTGCTCGTCGCCGCCGCCCTTGCGTTCCGGCTGCACGTACTGCACGGTGGCCGAGCCGCCTTCGACTTCGCGCTTGGTGATGAAGTTGACCACGCCGCCGATCGCGTCCGAACCGTAGATCGAGGAGGCGCCGTCGCGCAGGATCTCGACGCGCGCCAGGGCGCTGATCGGGATGGTGTCGAGGTTGGCGTAGCCGTCGGCGATCGCTTCGTTGGCGAGGCGGCGGCCGTTCAGCAGCACCAGGGTGCGGTTCACGCCCAGGCCGCGCAGGTTGATGTTGGTGCCGGAGCCGGCGTTCGACGGCTGCAGCGAGACCGACTGCGGGATCGACATCATCACCTCGGCCAGGGTGGTCAGGCCCTGCTTCTCGAGTTCCTCTGCCTTGATGGTGGTGACGGGCAGGGCTTCCTCGGCGGCCAGGCGCTTGATGCTGGAGCCGGTCACTTCGACGCGCTGCATCGAGGATTGTGCGGCGGCCTGCTGGCTCAGGGCCAGGATCGCCAGCGTGATCGAGGAAAGGACGAGGGTGCGCGGAAGCGCGCGGGCGCAGGGGCCCATGTGACGCGGGTGTTTCATCAAGCTGTCTCCTGATTTGTTATCGGTGCGTTGGACGCCGTCGTTGCCGCGGCGTCTCTCGTGCTTCTTGATGCTGCCAGACGGGTGCTTCAGCTGTTTGGACCGGAAGCCTCGTTGTGGTCGGACCATTCTAAATTGGTTTGACCACTTTTAGCAATCGGACAAGCCACATTAATGCATGTTGTCAACACGCCACGGTCGCGGGCGGGGCAAGGCGGGAGGCAAAACGGTGGCACCGCCCGCGCTGGCGGGCGTCCGTCGACGGGCTTGATGTCGTGATCAGTCGGCGCGCAGCGCGACCTTCACCGGATGCGCGGCGCGCGCGGCCGCCGCCGCCACATAGGCCTGCCAGGCTTCCTGCGAGGCGATGCGTCCGGCCTTGCTCCAGGCTGCGCCGATGTAGTAGCGCAGCGGCTTGCCCGCCTCGACCTCGGCCAGGACCAGTTCGTTGAGCGCGTCTTCCGCAAAGCCGGCGGCGCCGGGCAGTACGACCGCGGTGCCGTAGGCCCCGTTGGGGCTGGCCTTCAGCGTGACCCATTGGACCAGCGAGGGATCGGCCGCATTGCGCGTCACAAGAATCTGCGGCTCGTGCTTCTTGTTGGCCGGGGTCTTGTTGAGGCCCACGGCCACGGTCAGCTTTGGCGCGCCGCTGAAGCCGAAGGTGCTCTCGACCTGGTCGAGCTGGTGGCCGGCGTCGACGGTGAAGCGCTTCACCTCGGACACCCTGATGCCGCCGGCTTCCCAGGCGTCGTAGCTCAGCTCGAACACGGCGCGCACCGGGCCATTGGCCAGCAGCTTCCAGTTGCGGTAGTTCCCGCTGGCGTACAGCTTGCCGCCCACCCAGGCGCCGGTGCCGCCGGCGCCGCGCGACTGGCCGACGTTGTACATGTCCAGGCCTTCGCCCTCGTCCTTGTGGTAGTGGTCGTGGCCCTTGTTGTACCAGCGGTCGACGATGGGATAGTCGACCCGCTTGAACCAGATGTCGATGCCGCTGGTCTCCAGCACTTCCTTGCCGCTGCCCGGCGGGGCCGGCGCCGCCAGCGCCTGGCCGTAGACGCGGTGGGCGACGCGGTCGTTCTCCCAGGCGAAATCGTCGAGGCGCTCCTGCACGTAGCGGGCATAGGCCCTGGCCGGGAACACCGGCTCCAGCTCATCGGTCTTCTCGACCGTGAACACGGCGCTCTTCTCGCCGGCGCCGAAGCTGTGCTGGAACAGCAGCTCGCCATAGGCCGCGCCGACGTTCTTCGGATCCTTGGCCAGCGGCGCCACGTTCGTCACCTGGTAGGGCAGCGCGTGACCGGCTGCGTCCTTCACCACGATGTGCTGGACCAGGGCGCCCGGCAGGGCGCGGTTCACCTCCGGCCAGGGCACGGAGATGGTCTCGGATGGACGCTCGGCGTCGAGCTCGTGGCTGACCGTGATCGTCAGGCGTTCGGCGGCGCCGGCGAAGACGGGGACCAGCAGGGCGGCGAGGGCTAGCCGTCGCAGCGGCGTGGATGGCATGTTCATGGGCGGTTCAGGCTTGCTTGGGCACATAGTGATAGGTGCGGACCTTGTACTGGATCTCGAAGGCAGGGTTGTTCAGCAGGCGGATCATCTCGGCGCCGGCCAGCAGGGTGGGACCGTAGCCGTGCAGGGCGGCGGCGCTGGTGGGGCGGTTGTAGTAGTAGACCTGGTCGCTCGCGAAGGTGGTGCCGACGCAGCTGCCTTCGACCTCGCCGCGCTCGTTGATGCGGGTGGACAGGCCCGCCCATCCGGCCTGGGCGATCGGGCCGTAGGTGACGGGACTGACCCAGCCCTCGTTGACGGCGTGGGCCAGCACGTAGACGAAGATCGCGCTGCTCGACGTCTCGAGATAGGAGTCGCTGCGGTCGATCATCTGGTGCCACAAGCCGCTGCCCGACTGCAGCTGGGCGATGCCGCGCAGGCTCTTCCTCAGCTGTTCCAGCACCTTCGGGTAGCCCGGATGGTCCTTCGGCAGCACGTCCAGCAGGTCCGACATCGACAGCACCGCCCAGCCGTTGGCGCGCGCCCAGTAGAATTGCGGCGCTTCCGGGTTGTTGGCGTTCCAGCCATGGGTGTAGAGGCCGGACTGGGGGTTGAACAGGTAGCCGGACATCTGCAGCACGTTCCTGACGGCGTCGTCGTAGTAGGCGCCTTCGCCGGTCATGCGTCCCAGTTCGGCCAGCGCCGGCACGCCCATGTACATGTCGTCGGCCCACAGTGATCGTGCCTGCGGACGCTCGCGCGCGAGGGTGCCGTCGGCCAGGCGGAACTGGCGCTTCGCGACCCAGTCTCCGCAGACCTTGATCTGCTCTTTCAAGTCCGGGCCGACGTGGGCGCGGCGCGCCCGCATCATCGCCGCGCACATGGCGCCTGCATCGTCTAGCGAGCGCGGATCGAGGAAGCGCGCGAAGCTGTTGGCGCGGTCCAGGTGGAAGCGCTCCTGCTGGGCGCGGAAGTAGGGCAGGCGGTCGGCGAAGAACTGGAAGTGGCGGGCGGTGAGGTCGCTGAAACGGCTGTCGCCGGTAATTTGCGCCGCCATCAGCATGCCGGCGTGGACCACGCCCATCTCGTAGACCTGCAGGCCGAAATCCATGTCCGTGGTCGGCACCACGGCGTCGGCCACCGGCGTCCTGAAATCCGTGATCTCGGCGCCGCTGTCCTTGTGGACGACGCGGGTCGGGGTCTGGGCCTCGAGGAAGGCGCGGATGCGGTGCAGGCTGGCCGCGATGTCGGCGGCCACCGGCTTCCTGTACGGCACCGGATAGCTGCCCTCGGCCGGATCGGCCTTGCTCTTGTTGTCGGGATTGCGGTAGGGCCCGTCCGCATGGGCGGGGGCTGCCAGCATGGCCATGGCTGCAAGCGCAGCCAGGGCGCGCGCGGCGCGTGTCAGGGTCGGTGGGGTCACCGGCGTCTCCGTGTGGTGATGGCCTTTGCTGTTGTTGTTGGCCATTTGTTATGTGGTCGGGCCATTCTAATGTGGTCCAACCGCATTGGCAAGGTGGACTAGCCGGGCTCGTGCATCGCATGGCATACTGGATCTTCCCGGTTCAGGAGGAGTTACGACAGATGGGACGAGTGATGCGGATTGCGGCGGCTTGCGCCGCCCTGGCTTCGGTGGCGGCGCTTGCCGGGACCGTGCCGGCGCCTGCGCCGGAGAGTTATACCGCCGCGACCACCTACAAAAAACTGCTGCCGGCCTATCCCTTCATCCGCATCGCGGGCAGCGAGGTCCCGGCCTCGGTACAGGCGATCAGGGGCATCACTTATGTGCAGCGGGACGGGCATGCGCTGCAGCTGGACCTCTACCTGCCGGCCGGGGCGAAGTCCGCACCGGCGCCCGGCATCGTCTTCGTCCACGGCGGCGGCTGGCGTGCGGGCGTGCGTGAAAACTTCGCGCCGATGGCGATCCGGATGGCCGAGCGGGGCTATGCCGCCGCCACCATCAGCTACCGGCTCTCGCCCGAGGCCCTGTATCCGGCCGCGGTGCAGGACGCCCGCGCGGCCGTGCGCTGGATGCGGACCCACGCGGCCGAGTACGGGATCGACGCTTCACGCATCGCCATCGGCGGCGGCTCGGCCGGCGGCCAAATCGCGGCGCTGGCCGGCGTGACCGACGGTCTGGCTCGCTTTGATCCGGATGACGGGCCGGGAGCCGTGTCGAGCGGCGTGCAGGCCATCGTCAACATCGACGGGCTGTCCGATTTCACCTCGGAGGCGGCACGCCGGTATGAGGACGATCCGGCCAGGCAGCCCTCGTCGGCCGGGGCCTGGTTCGGTGGGCGCTATGCGGAGAAGGAGGCCTTGTGGCGCGAGGCTTCGCCGCTGTTCCACGTGAATGCGAAGACGTCGCCGGTTCTGTTCATCGGCAGCGGGCAGGCGCGCTTCAGTGTGGGGCGGGAGGAGATGCTGGCTAGGCTGCGGGAGTCGGGCGTGCCGGGCCGGGTGGTCGTGCTGCCCGGGACGCCGCACAGTTTCTGGTTGTTCGAGCCGTGGATTGGGGCGACGGTGGAAGCGGTTGTGGGTTTTTTGGATGAGTATTTGCGGCGGAACGAACCCCGCTAGCGCCGAAACGTCGTCCCCGCGAAGGCGGGGACCCAAGTTGGTTGGGGTGACGCGGCCAAACTTGGGCCCCCGCCTGCGCGGGGGCGACGTGCAAACGCACGTAACCGGGCGTAACGGGAACGGTAATCACCCCCGCGAAAACGTCCGCGTAACCCGATCCAGATGATTCCGCATCGCCGTCTTCGCCCCCGCCACATCGTGCGAAGCGATCGCGGTGAGAATATTCCGGTGATCCAGCAAAGTCTGCTGCCGCAGCTCCTCGGTCTGGAAGTGCTCTTTCAGCTTGTGCCACAAGGTCCCGCGCTGGTTCCACAGGTACTCCACCGCGCCGGTCAGGGCGCTGTTGCCGGTTGCGCGGGCGATCGCCAGGTGGAAGTTGCGGTCGGCGGCTTCGCTGTCGCTGCTGTGTTCGTGATGCTGTTCCATCTGCTCGACCGCAACCAGGATGGCGTCGATGTTCGCCGCGGTGGCGTTCCTGGCGGCCAGCGCGGCCACCTCGACTTCGATCAGGCGGCGCGCCGCCAGCACCTCGAAGGGGCCGGGGCCGGCCGCAGGACCCTCGGCCTTCGGCGTCGCCTGTTCGCTCACGTAGACGCCGGAGCCGCCGCGCACTTCGACCACGCCGCCCAGCTCGAGGGCGATCAGGGCTTCGCGCAGCGAGGTGCGGCTCACGCCCAGCTTGGTGGCGAGGTCGCGCTCGGCCGGCAGGCGTTCGCCCGGCCGGATGTCCTCTTCCCGGATCAGCTCTTCGATGCGCGCGGACACGACCCGATACAGTCGCGGCTCAGTCGACATGACCTCATTCGGCGCGGTGGCTCTTTTCATTGCGGTGGTCGTCCAGGAAAGTTGGGGGCAAATGCTAGAAGCGCATATTAGTTGGCAACCGTTGAGCTTGCAAGTGGACTAACCAATTATGCATGTGGCATAGCCAAACTCTCCTGGTTTGTGTTTACTCGACCCAGCTGTAGCCGTCGCGCGCCAGCAGGGCGAAGGATTCCGCCGGCCCCCAGGAGCCGGCCGCATAGGCGTGCGGCTTCTCGCCCAGGGTGCCCCAGCCTTCGATGATCGGGTCGGCCCATGCCCAGGCCGCTTCCAGCTCGTCGCGGCGCATGAAGTGGGTCAGGCGGCCGCGCACGACGTCGATCAACAGGCGCTCGTAGGCTTCGGCGCGGCGTTGCTGGAAGGCCGATTGGAGGTCGAGGTTGAGCGCCACCTGCTGCATCTCCATGCCGCTGCCCGGCTGCTTGGCCATCAGCTGCAGCTTGATCGCTTCCTCGGGCTGCAGCTCGATCACCAGGCGGTTCGCGACGCCGCCCGGGGCATCCGGGAACAGCGGGAAGGGCGGGTTGGTGAATTCGACCACGATCTTCGACGAGCGGCGCTGCATGCGCTTGCCGGTGCGCAGGTAGAACGGCACCTTGGACCAGCGCCAGGTGTCGATGAAGGTGCGCAGGGCCACGAAGGTCTCGGTCTTGCTGTCCGCGGGGACGTTCTTCTCTTCGTGGTAGCCCGGCACTTCCTGGTTGCCGCTGACGCCGCGGGTGTACTGGCCGCGCACGGTGTCGCGCGCGATGTCGGCCAGGCTGAAGCGGCGCAGCGAGCGCAGCACCTTCAGCTTCTCGTCGCGCACGGCGTCCGCGTTCAGCGAGGTCGGCGGCTCCATGGCGACGATGCACAGCAGTTGCAGCAGGTGGTTCTGGACCATGTCGCGCATCGCGCCGGCGCCGTCGTAGAAGCCGGCCCGGCTGCCGACGCCGACTTCCTCGGCCACCGTGATCTGCACGCTCGAGATGTTCGGCGCGCGCCACAGCGGTTCCAGGATCGAGTTCCCGAAGCGCAGCACCATCAGGTTCTGCACGGTCTCCTTGCCGAGGTAGTGGTCGATGCGGTAGATCTGCGATTCCTCGAAGTGCTTGCCGACCGCCTCGTTGATCTCGATCGCCGAGGCGAGGTCGGTGCCGAGGGGCTTTTCCAGCACCACGCGGGCGTTGGCGTCGACCAGGCCGGCGGCGGCCAGTTTCTCGCAGATGGTGGTGAACAGCGAGGGCGCGGTCGACAGGTAGAACACGCGCTGGGCGCCGGCGCGCGAAGCGCTCGCCAGGGCGCTGAAGTCCGGGGCCTGCTGGACGTCCAGGCGGACGTACTCGAGCAGCTGCAGGAAGCCGTCCCAGGTCTTCTCGTTGAAATTGGCCTCAAGGATGAAGGAGCGCGAATGCTCCGCCACGTGGGCCAGGTAGGCGTGGCGGTCGTAGTCCTGGCGGCCGGTCGAGATGATGCGGGTCGAGGCCGGCAGGTTACCGTGGAGGTAGGCCATGTACAGGGCCGGCAGCAGTTTGCGCATCGCCAGGTCGCCCATGCCACCGAAGATGGTCATGTCGAGGGGAAGGCCGGTATCCGATTCTGTCGAGAGGGTCATGTCTTGTGCGGTCAAATGTTTTGAAGGAGGCGCTGGGCCGGCAAGCCCCATACGGTAGCAGAAGGGCGGAAGACGCGCTCGCTCAAGCCGGCTTTTGGCCTGGCGGCGGAGCGTGCCTGATCCATGTCGTCAATTTTACCTAGCTTACAATCTGGAGGCGATTTAGGGAATCCTTCCCATGCCGCCATGGTCCAGGCGGTGAAGGCCGTATCGATGAGGAGACTGCCGTGATTTGTTCTTTGCCGAAGCATGTTCCGGCGCGCGCCTGAGTCCGCGGGCCCGGGCCTCGCCGCCGCCGGCCTGACCGCGGTGGCGATGCTGGCCTTCGCCGCCAATTCCCTGCTGTGCCGCTTCGCCCTGCAGCGGGAGCACATCGATCCGGCCGGCTTCGGCGCTGTGCGGCTGCTGGCCGGGGCGCTGGTGCTGGCATGCGTGATGCGGACGCGGCGGCAGCCGCTGGGCGCCGGCGGTGACTGGCGTTCGGCGACGCTGCTGTTCGCCTACGTCGCGCTGTTTTCCTTCGCCTACGTGTCGCTGGCCGCCGGCACCGGGGCCCTGATCCTGTTCGGCGCGGTGCAGCTGACCATGCTGGGTGTGGGACTGCTGCGCGGCGAGCGCTTCGCGCCGGCCGGCTGGCTGGGCCTGTTGCTGGCGATGGCCGGGCTGGTGGTCCTGCTGCTGCCGGGCGCCGCCGCGCCGTCGCCGCTCGGGGCGGTGCTGATGGCCGGGGCGGGCGCGGCCTGGGGCGGCTATTCGCTGCGAGGGAAGGGCGCCGCCGATCCACTGGCGGCCACCTCCGCCGGTTTTTTGCGGGCGGCGCCGCTGGGCCTGCTGCTGGCGCTGCTGTTCGCCGCGCGCCTGCACGCGGACGCGCGCGGCGTGTGGCTGGCGATCGCATCGGGCGCCATCACCTCCGGCCTGGGCTATGTGGTGTGGTATGCGGCGCTGCGCCGGCTGGGCGCGCTGAAGGCCGCGGTGGTGCAGTTGTCGGTGCCGCTGATCGCCACCGCGGGCGGCGCGCTGCTGCTGGGCGAGGCATTCACCTTGAGGCTGGGCGTGTCGGCGCTGGCGATCCTCGGCGGGATCGGTTTGGTGCTGGGCAGCCGCGCCGGGCGCCGCGGTGCCTGATCCTTTTCTCGATCCGGCTATCTGCAACTAACCGACGGTAGGCGCCGAACCAACGAAAAACCCGCAAGCAGGCAGCCGGGCCGGGCGCCCGGGCTGCCTGCTTGCCCGGATGAGCGATCGCCGCAAGCCGCCGGCTTCAGTGCAGGCCGATGATCTTGCCCACGCCCGGCCCGCCGTCCAGCTTCCAGCTCAGCTTGCCATTCCCGGCGGCCAGTCCGGCCGGCACCTGGACCTGCATCTCGAAGCTGACGCTGGCATTCGGCGGAATCTGCCCGCCCACCGCGCCGCAGTCCAGGCGCTGGGTGCTGTCGACCGCCTGGCCGTCGGCATACAGCGATTGCGTGTAGGCCGGGCAGGCCGCCAGCGAGACCGGGGCCGCGGTCGGATTGCTCAGGGTCACGGTGTAGCGCAGCGCGCCGCCGCGGCTGGCCTCGTCCGGCGCGCTCAGGTTGCCCGTCAGCTGGCTGAGTGTGCCGGCAGCCTTCATCGCTGCCGCCCGCGCCGCGCCTTCGCCCTGGACGCGCTCGAAGCGCAGCACGGTGGCGCGGCCGCACAGGGTGTCGATGTGGATGCCGTCCAGGGCCTTGACGCCGCCGCCGGCAAGGGCCAGCTGCAGGCGGCGGCTGACCCGGCGTTCCGGTTTGTTGGCGGCTTCGCAGCTGCCCGGTGTGCCGAGCAGGACGATAGCTTCCTCGCCCGGCGCGAGTTCGATGCGGCTGCTGGCCAGCTGCGGCGCCTGCTCGCTGGCGCCGACCGTCTGCGGCGCTTCGCTGGCGGGCTGCAGCTGCAGGCCGGGAAAGCCGTGCAGGGCGCAGGCTTCGCTGCCGGTGTTCTGGATGCGGATCTCCTGGGTCGCCTGGCCGCGCCAGGCGCCGGCCGGTCCGGCGCTGACCTGGACGTCGGCGGCGGCGCAGAGACGCGCGGCGGGGGCGGCGTGGGCGCCCGGCGCCGCGGCGAACAGTGCCAGCGCGATGGCGGATGGCGGAAGTGAAAAGCAGCTCGGCATGGTGGCGCTCCTGGATGGATTCGTTGGGTGGACGGTCAGTTGCATACGCTGGCGGAATTCAGGCCGCCGGTCGGGGCCAGCGGTCCGTTGGCGCAGTTGCTGTCGATGTT
>OUNM011206336.1_pt1 | contig 12666 bp, 8 predicted proteins | sample 1769961 | NCBI WGS metagenome assembly OUNM01 (sample SAMEA3914820, study PRJEB12502) | metagenome | biome: forest; material: soil | place: USA | collected 2012-03-12 | depth 0.3 m | reverse complement strand
GCCTGGCACACCAAGAAAACCAAGCGACGGATCTTCATCTCCGCCGACGAATGGAACGTCTGGTACCGCGCCCGTCACGGCGCCCATTTGGACGGCAACGGCAAATTCGCGCCGCCGCTTCTGGAGGAGAAGTACAACCTCGAAGATGCGCTGGTGGCAGCCGGCTTCTTGAATTCGTTCATTCGCCACGCAGACTCGGTCAAGATCGCGAACCTCGCGCAGATCGTCAACGTCATCGCCCCAATCTTTACGCGGGGAGACGAGATGCTCTTGCAGACCATCTTCTATCCGTTCGAGATGTTCTCGAAGCGCCGAACCGGAATCTCGCTGCAGGTTCAGGTCGATGGCCCGGGCTACGTCTCTAACCAGTATGGAGCGGTCAAATACCTCGACTCCAGCGCGATTCTCGACGGCGATAAGCTGAGCGTCTTCCTCGTAAATCGAAGCCTTGACGAGCCGATGGAGGTTCGCGTCGTCCTCGGCGACGCGAAGGTGGTGGCCCTTGCCTCGGGCGAGGTACTGACCGGACACGATCCGAAGGCGGAAAACACGTTTGAGCGGCCCAACGCCGTGGTGAGCCGAGATCACGACGACATCTGTATCAAGGATGGGGTCGCGGAAATCAAGCTGCCGCCACTTTCGGTGTACGCCGGTACATTCACTCTCGAACGGTAGAATCCCGCCGTGGGTCTCACTGCCGTTTCCGCCCTTCTTTTTGGTTTCTCGGGAGTCCAAGCGGTCGTGCGGGACGGCAATACGCTTATCGTTCCGACCGAACACGAAACGATCCGGCTTCAAGTGTTCTCACCGAGCGCGGTTCGGGTCGTCGCCGGCCTGGAAATTCCGAAGAGCTTCGTCGTCCTGAAGCCGCCTCTGAAAGGGGGCTGGACCTGGAAGGCCCAGCCCGGCGAGGTCTGGCTTGAGACCTCGGCGGTCAAGGTTCGCGTCGATCTCCATTCGGCCCGGGTCGCATTCTTCGATCGCAGCGATAAGCCGATCCTCAACGAATCGACGGACGGCCGCGCTCTTGGGGCGGGCAAGGCGAAACAGGAGTTCGACCTTGCGACGGGCGAGGCGATCTATGGCCTAGGCCAACACCAAGACGGCGCAATGGACCGGCGTGGGACCAGCGTGCTTCTTCGGCAGGAGAATCGGGAGGTTGCCGTCCCGATGATGGTCTCCACGCGCGGTTATGGGCTGCTGTGGGACAACGCCAGCATTACGAGGGTGAACGTGGGCGCGGGCGACGAGGCCACAATTCCGGCTGCCCAACTGATCGACGACGACTCCAAGCCCGGCGCACTAACCGGCACGTACTACGAAGGGAAAAACTTCGGAGCCAACGATCTCAAGCCGAAGCTGGTCCGCCGCGACGAATCGATCGACTTCGATTGGAACACCACACCCCCTCCCGGTCTTCCGCACGACCACTACTGTGTCCGCTGGTCCGGCGCCATTCAGATCGATGAACCGGGACGGTATCGTTTCGCCGCGACCAGCGACGACGGGGCAAGGCTCTACATCGATGGTCAGCCCGTCTTTGAAGACTTCACCGCCCGCGCCATCGCCACGGTGAGCGGAAACGTGGATCTCACGCGCGGCCGGCACGAAATCCGATTCGAGTACTTCCAGGAGCAGTTCGACGCCAAGGTCCGCCTGACGTGGTGCCCACCTTCGACAAAGCAATCCCTCATCTGGTCGTCGGAGGTGGGTAACTCGGTCGACTACACCTTTTTTTACGGCCCTGACACCGACGCTGTGATCGCTGGCTACCGAGACCTTACGGGGCAAGCGCCGATGTTTGGCCGTTGGGCCTATGGGCTTTGGCAAAGCAAGGAACGGTACCAAACTCAGGCCGAGCTCCTGGGCGTCGCTCAGGAGTACCGCCGCCGGAAGATCCCTCTCGACGGGGTCATTCAGGATTGGCAGTACTGGATCCCCGGGCAGTGGGGCTCGCAGAAGTTCGACCCATCTCGCTATCCCGACCCGAAGGCGATGGTAGATGGGCTTCATGCGTTGGACACGCACGTTCTTATCTCCGTTTGGCCAAAGTTCGATACCGGTTTGGACACCGCTACCGAAATGGATAAGGCCGGCTTCCTCTTCAAGCCGGTCTATCCAAACGTCTTTCCGGCGGGCACCGCACGTTGGTACGACCCCTACGGCAAGCCGGCCCGCGACCTTTATTGGAAGCAGATCAACGACCGAATGGGTTCCTTTGGCCTCGACGGTTGGTGGCTCGACGCGAGCGAGCCGGAACTCGGAGGGAATTGGGGCGAGATGGGCACCCTTACGACGGCGATGGGGCCGGGCGCTAAGGTGTACAACGCATTTCCGCTCTTCCACACCCAGGGCGTCTACGAAGGGCAGCGAGCAGCGAACAAGGACAAACGCTCCTTCATCCTCACCCGCTCCGGCTACGCGGGCCAGCAACGAAACGGCGCCGTGACCTGGTCAGGAGATATTAACGGCAACTGGGACGTTTACCGCGCTCAGATCCCGGCCGGTCTCAACTTCTCAATGTCGGGCATTCCGTACTGGAACACCGATACCGGTGGCTTCTTCACGCCGGCGCTGACTCCGGACTACCAGGAGCTCTTTGTTCGTTGGTTCCAGTTCAGCACGTTCTGCCCGATGTTGAGAATTCACGGAACGGGACCAGCTAAGGAGATCTGGCGATTTACCCCCCAGAATCAGCGAGTCCTTCAGGACTACGACCGGCTCCGCTACCGGCTCCTGCCGTACATCTATTCGACCTCGTGGCAAGTGACCAGCGCGGGTGCCTCCATGATCCGTCCTCTGGCGGCGGACTTCCGGGAAGACCAGGCGATCACCAACGTTCCTGACCAGTTCATGTTTGGGCCCTCCCTGATGGCTTGTCCGGTCATCAAGCCGCGTTCGGGATCGCGCATCGTCGAGCTTCCCTCTGGCGTTCGTTGGATCGATTTCTGGACCGGCGCACCCGTGCCGACCGGGGCCACTGTGGAGGCCGCATCGCCGCTGGCCACCATGCCGATCTTCGTCCGTGCGGGAGGGATTGTTCCGCTCGGACCGGACGTTCAGAATGCGCAGGAGAAGTGCGACCCGGTCGAGCTTCGTGTCTATCCCGGCGCGGACGGTTCGTTCACGCTTTATGATGATCAAGGCGACGGCTACGCTTACGAGAAGGGGGCATACGCGACGATTCCGCTGAAGTGGGACGACGCGAAGCGGACTTTGACCATTGGCAAGCGATCGGGCAGCTATCCCGGTATGCCGAAGGAGCGGACTTTCCTCGTGGTCTTGGTTGGCTTCGGCCATGGGGCGGGGATCGTGCCTACGGAGAAGCCGGAAACATCCGTGACCTACCGGGGTTCGGCGGTTTCGGTTCGGCTACCGTAGATCGCCGGGCAAATGCGGAATATCAGAATGGCGCTGCCCATCGTTGGCGCGTAGAACACGTTAGGAATGTTGGATCCATCCCGCTACTTCGACCACGCCGCGAGCACTCCGCTCGCGCCGGAGGTCCGGGCGGAGATGGAGCCCTTTCTCGATTTCCCGGCCAACTCCCACTCCCTCCACGCCTTCGGGCGAAGAGCGGCGGATGCGGTCGAGCGAGCCCGCTTCCGCGTCGCCGAGGCCATCGGCGCGGAAGATCCCGAGCAGGTTATCTTCACGAGCGGGGCCACCGAAGCCTGCAACACGGTGATCGACGCCTTCTCGGGTGGCTGGATCTCGCCTTTCGAACATGCGGCGGTGCGCGAGCCGGCGTTGGCAAGAGGCTATCAAGTTTTGGGGAGTGCGGACACCCCGTCCGCAACCGGTCCGCTACTGACGGCTATCATGGCGGTCAACAACGAAATCGGTTCGATCCTAAAGCCAATCCGGGCCGATAACCTTTTCGTCGACGCTACCCAAGCCCTGGGCAAAACCGAAATCGACTTGGGAGGAATCGACTACGCGGCTTTCTCCGCCCACAAACTCTATGGCCCGCAAGGAATCGGCGCTCTCTACTCCTCCGATGGAACGATCGAGCCGCTCCTAAGGGGCGGCGAACATGAAAACGGCCGCCGTGCGGGCACGACTAACGTTGCCGGGGTGGTGGGCTTTGGCGCCGCGTGCGCCCTCGTCACCGATCGCCTGGGCGAAGACCGGTATCACGCCCAGGAGCTTCGAGAAATTCTTCTGGAAGAACTAAGACCGTTGGGTGACCGCTACCGGATCAACGGAGATGGCGTCCCGCACATTCTCTCCATCAGCTTTCACGGGCTGGAGGGAGAGACTCTCGTCATTGAGGCTGACCAAAGAGGGTTCGCCATCTCCGCCGGAGCCGCCTGTAGCAGCAGATCGACCGAACCAAGCCATGTTCTTACCGCCCTAGCAATTACTCCAGTTTGGCGTCGCGGAACCGTCCGAATCTCCTTCGGAAGAGGAAATACACGCGAAAGTACCGCCGCCTTGGGGAAAACCCTCGTACGATCCGTGGAAAACCTACGTACAATAGCTTGAGAAATAGGATTATGCGCAACGTTGCGCCCCCTTAACTACGTCCTAATACAGGTTGGTCAGGGCGCGTCTCCCGTAGCGAGGCGAAAAGGACCAAGAAAAGTTTCATAGACAATCGGCTTCGGCTTGGGGCGCCTTTGAGGTTCTCCTTTCCGCGGCATCCACAAATGGAGGTCCGAAAGATCGGTCCTCGGAGGTTATAGACACATACAATGCCAGCAGACAACGGGCTCGTTACTCAGCCGCGACGGGGACGCGCCATTACGGTGCGGACTCCTGGACGCCAATCCTACGCAGAGGCTGGGAGCGCCCCGGGAATGGATGAAGTGGTGGAGCCGGCAGATGACGATCTAGCCGAACTTGATGCCGCCGATGAGGAGGAAGAAGAAACTCCCGAAAAGCCTGCTACTTCCGACGATTCCGAAGAACTTGAGATGTGGATGCGCCAGACCCGGCGCGCGCAGCTCTTGACTCCGGAACAGGAGGTCGATCTTGCACGCAAGGTTCAGGCGGGCGACATGCACGCGAAGAAGGTTCTCATCGAGAGCAACCTCCGTCTCGTCGTTTCCATCGCGAAGAAGTACAACGCACGCGGTATCCCGCTTGCGGACCTCATCCAGGAAGGCAACCTCGGTCTCATCCGCGCCGTCGAGAAGTTCGACTGGCGGAAGGGTTTCCGTTTCAGCACCTACGCCACCTGGTGGATCCGCCGCGCCATCGCCCGAGCGATTATCAACCAGGGCCGCACGATTCGCATCCCGGTCTACGTGGCCGAGCTGATCAACAAGGTCGTGAAGACGGCGTCGCGCCTCCAGCAGGAGCTGCAACGCGAACCTACGGAAGAAGAGATCTCCGCCGAAGTCGGCCTCTCGATCGACCGCGTCCGCGAAATGATGCGCGTGGCCGTCGAGCCGATCTCGCTGGAGACGCCGGTTGGTGAAAAGGACAACTCCTCCATCGGAGACTTCGTCCACAGCACCAACATGCCGAACCCCGGCGACGTGACGTGGACCCTCATCCGCCGCGAAGAGATCGACGGCATCCTCGGCCGCCTCACCTCCCGTGAGCGCGATGTGGTGCGGTTGCGCTTCGGCCTCGACGATGGTCGCTCGCGAACCTTGGAAGAGGTCGGTAGCGAACTGAACGTCACGCGGGAGCGTGTGCGGCAGATCGAGCTTCGGGCGATGAAGAAGCTCCGCCACATCGGCCAAGAGCTCACCGCGAGTGGGTTTACGATCACGCCGACGCCGAACTAAGGCAGCGCGCGAGACAACCAAGGAGGGAGAAGCTGCAAGCTTCTTCCTCCTTTTTCGTGCCACCTTGGCGATCGTCTCCCGACCATTGAACCCGGGTACGTTCAGTCAAATGAAAGAGGACTTTCCCCGCCTTCGCGTGCCTCGGGAGTTCTCCAACCTCTATCCTCCCGATCGAGAAGGCTTATTCGATCTCCTTCGGTCGCTCGTCACCGAGGAAATGCTCCTAGTCATCGCCCGGTGCGACTACGAAAACGACGTCGATGAACATCTGGCGGCCCTGAAGAAGATCAGGGAAGGTCTTGAATTAGACCACCCGCTACAGTGGCATCCCATCGAGGTCCTCAATCTCAAGCGTTGGAGCACGCCCGAGCATGATCACAACTTTCGGGACGCCGTTTCTTTCCACATCATGCGTGCCTTCTGCACTGCCACCCTCCGCCGGATCCCCGACGTTCACCAGAACACCTCTCTATTTGAACCAAATACGCTAGCGCCTCTGATCCAGTCCTGCGAAGTTCTGGGTTCCCCGTTTAGAGAGAGCCTCCTCCGCCAGATCGTCTGGTCGCTCGAAGAAATGGAACTGGACGACGTAGACTATCTCTTTAACGCCTTCGGCGTCCTTGTGGCCTACGTCTTGCAAGGCCCTGCAGAGCCCTCAGTGGTCGAATCTCTTTCCCGCTGGATGACTTATGCCAATGAAGCCCTCCTCCCGGTGCATGAGTTGGATTCCGAAACATCAACGTTCCTCGACATCCCCTTCACCTTAGCGCGACCAGAGCCCTGGCGCTTGTTTGCCAAAGAATTGATGACTAAGCTCCCGGAGAACTCGCCGGGGCAAGTCCTTCTCGCACGCGACTACGGATAGCCGGGAGACCAGTGCACCTACTCGGTCCGCACTGCGTACAACGACGTCCGGGCGCAGATATACAAAGTCTTCCTATCCACCCCGCCGAACAGCACCTGAATCGGCCGCTCCGGCACCCGTACCGTATCGATCAATCGTCCCGCCGGCGAGTAGACGTACACCTGCCCAGCCGCGAGATACACGTTACCGTCCGGACCCACGGCCACCCCTTCGCCGCCTTGCTCCACGAACACGCGACCCCCGGACAATGTCCCATCCGCGGCCACATCGGCGACGTACGTCCGCAGCCCCGACTCCTCCGTCACGTAGAACGGCTTTCCGGGTACCGCTTTCGCAAAGCCGAACGACCGGATCGTATCCATGAGCTTAATCCCGTAGGTGAGCGACCCATCTACAAACTCCTGCCCCGTCGCGAGGAACGTCGAGCCGTCTGGAGAGACGTAATGGAACGGCCGAGCCAATGGCTTGCCTTGGACGAAGCCTCCGTCCAGAATCCAGTCCGTGATCGGCAGGACCGGCGTTGCGCCGGCCCGCGCCGTTGAGGGCTGAATGGTCGACAAAGATCCGTCCGGACGAACCGTGTAGACCGTGCCCTTGCCGGCATAGGAGACAACCATCAAATTTCCGGCCTGGTCGCAAACCAGGTTGACCGGCGAGAGCGGGGCGTCCAAGACTGTGGTCACCCGAACTCCGTCCCACCGCATGATTCGGTGCCAGCGGGCATCCACAAAGTACAGATCTCCGTTTGGCGCCACCGCTCCGCCTGAAATATTAAAGAAGCCTCCGGCCAGCCGAGTGACCCGTCGATCTGGTTTCACGGCGACAATCGGACCGCCCAAATCCAGCGAAGCGAACTCCCGTTGCCGCAACTCCACCCCGTCCGCTACCAGCAGATTGTCGAAGGAGGCCTTGCAGTTGCTGTAACAGTGGACCCCTCGGAACCGCACCATTGAGTTGGTCACGCGCACCGCAGTTGGGAAGGGTTGGGTGACGCTCACCACCCGATACATGTTTAGGTTGGCCACCGTGATGTTGTGCGAGTTCTCGATCTCGAGCGGCAAGGCAAAAGGGCCTTCGCCTCGCTCTTCCTCGGTCTGGAGGGCGATGAAGCTCCAGTTGGCGGCGTTCCGAACTTGGACCTCGTGCCGGACGTGGTGTTCGCTCGACATCTCGTACACTCGCCCCTCGGTCGTTGTGTCTGAAACCAGCATGCCGGCCTGTGCATAGGTGGAGGCGGTCCAGAGGTTCTTGAACGTGCCGCCGCCGCCGTCGGTGACCCAGAGGCTTGGATACTGGGAGTCCCAATGCCGGTCCGGGTTGGCGTCGCCGGTGTGATCGGCGTTGTAGGTCGGAGTGTTGCTGCCGTGGCCGCCGATGAACTTGACATCGTCCATCATCGAGCCCCAGCCCGCCTTCCACAGACAGGCCACTGCGGCAGGGTTGTTACCGCCGGTATCCAGCCCGATGCCCGTTACAACGCATGTCCCTCCTTTTGGCGTCTCTAGGAGCGGCTTAGGCCCGCCGGGGAAGGGTAGGCGTCCCTCGGCCCCGTAGCCGGGCGTGCCGTCGAGCAAGACAAGCTGCGTGGTGATGGGATTCAAGCCGATGAGAACCGTGTCGGGTCGGAGAACGATCGGCTCGGTCACTCGGTACTTCCCGGAGGGAAGATAGATCGCCCGGTGTTCGGCGATCGCCGCTTTGATGACCGCCGTGTCGTCGGTTGCCCCGTCTCCCTTCGCGCCGAGCGAATGTAGATTCACCCAGTCGCCCGGTAGCGAGGGTACGTCCGTCGGCGCAGGCGCCGGCAGGGAAGCCACCGCCTCAGCCTCGATCTCCGTCGAAACTTTGGGCGTCTTCCCCAGATTCGGATAACGGAGTCCGTGCGATAGGGTCTTGACCACGTACCTCCCCCCGGGCGCAGTGAGCTTCTTTCCGCTCTCCCGGAACTGAACCAGCGTCGGCACCGCTCGGCAGGCCAGATTCTCTACGTTGATTTGCGTGCGAAGACTCTTCTCCCGGCTTACGACGATTGCCGGGCCGGTGACGTCCTCCATCCGGCCGTCTTTCAGCCAGAGTTGCTCAGCGTGATCCGCATCGACCTCGATTGCCGTCGGCACCTTCCGGAATACGGGACGGATCAGGGTAAGTCCCGTCGTCCGGGTCAGAATCGCCGCCTTTGACTGGCCTTCGAAAGATGAGTCAAGCAGGGTGAACTGCCATCCCGGCGAGGGGGTGCGGGTGATGATGCCGTAGTCGCCGCCGAAGAACCGCAGGTCGTCTGCCTCGTTTCCGATGTCATGGATGCCAGCAAGACCCGATTGGAGCCGGAAATCCATGTGGGCCAGGTAGCAATGCTGCGCGTACCGGCCCCTCACTCCCACTGCCGCCGGGTTACCGGCGCCGATTTCGATGTCGACGTTGCTCAAAGCCGAATAGAAGGTGCCGGGGTTGGCATCGTTGAGGAGGCCAAAATCTCCGCCGTTCCGACCGGCACTTTGCGGGACGGCCGGCTGTTCCGCAAGGCCTCCGTTGCGGGGGCGTCGGCCGGAGAAGAAGACGAGGTACTTTTCGACATCTCGATAGCCGGGTGTGTTCTCCGCGAGCACAAAGGTGGGGCGTGCGGCGCCAAAGCCGATCAGGCGGACGCCCGGCCATACGGTGAGCGTCTTGGTGAGACGATAGCGGCCTTGGGGGATGAACAGGATGCCCTGTCCGTCGACTGCGTCGATGGCCTTCTGGATAGCGTCTGAATCGTCGGCCACGCCGTCGCCCTTCACACCAAACCGGTCCAGGTAGACGGCCCTTGCATCCTCCAGCCGGGTGGGGTAGAAAGAGGCGCCGTTTTGCATGGGTTGTCTCCGCATCAGTGCGAGGAGAAATGAAACCGCGAGGGTCATCGTTGGATCTCCCTGAAGCCCTTCGGAACGTCCCGGAAAGCTCAGATTCGGCAGTATACGTAAATAAAAGTGGGATAAAATTCTGTTTTTGACCCAGTAATATTGCTGGGTTCAATGTTGTTGGCGAACAAATTCGTCAAATTTTCGTCAGAGACGAACTGATCTGAAAAAAATGGCGTCGGACAAAACTGACATGCCCGGATCGGAACTCCTCCGTCACCGTCTCCGCCGCCAGATCCGCGCGAAGGTTTGGCCGTTTTTGGAGGCCGAAGGGTTTGTGGAGTTTGAGCCCTTCCGCGCCTATCGAATCGGAGATGGAGTGATTGAGCTGGTGGAGTTCACCACTTTTCAATCGGAATGGCGAGAACCTCGCTGGATCGGCGGACAGATCTATGCGAACGGAGGAACCTTCTCGCTGTACGTTGGGGTTCTCTACTTCGCCGGAGAATGCCCGGGAGAGCGCCCGAGCTTCGAGCAGTGCCATCGCGCCACGCGCCTCGCTAAAGAGAATTGCGAATGTCCCGCCGAGGGGCGCACCTTCTATCCCGGCCCCGATGGCGAGCGGATCGAGGAAGTTGTCGACGAAGCCACCCGCGTCCTGCGTGCTCGGGGCTTTGATGTGCTGAGCCACTACTCCGCCCGCAAATCGGGCTGCCCGGGAACGCCGGAGCCGATGCTCCTTTCCGCCGCCGAGACCGAAGAGATGATCCGCATCTGCCGCGAAGGCCGGAAGGCTCGCGCGGGAGCGCTGGATGACTTGCATAAGCGTCTGCATCTGGCGGACGAACATCTGTTCGCCTAATCCTGTGAGAGGGATACCGGCTGGAAGCCGGTGCCACACAGTTATCAGATAATTATTTCAAAGAGCAACTAAATGGCGATCTGTTTTCGCGGGATTTTCACGAGGAAATCTCGTAAATTTTTTATAGAACGCAGGCTATTTGAATCTTAAATCAAAAGCATGTTGTTTTGATTTTTGATCGAAAATGGTAGACCTATGTTCCTCATTTTACCTGAGGAGGCGGGCTGATAGAGCTGGGTGGTAGCCATTCGTCGACCTAAGCCAAAGCAGGCCGTCGTAAGATAAGGGGATGAAATCGATGGCCTTCGCGGTGCTGCTCTGGCCCACCCTCGTATTAGGCGCTCCTCAGAAAGACATAAGGGGCCTGCTTACAGGTGACAAGCACCGGCGAACTGAGGCACTCAAGCATGACCTCGCGCATTTGACTCCATTGGTGGTCGCTGCACTGCGAGACGAGAAGGTGGAAGTTCGACGTCAAGCCGCTATCGCCTTGCGTGAGATGGATATGGCGGAAGCCGAAGACATTGAAAACCGTCTTAGGCATTCTCTTCCAGTGAGCGAGGAAGAGTATCTTGCGGGCCGCGAACCTCGCCTATCGGTAGTTTCTGGCCTTGTCGCAGCGGCTCACGACACCGATTCTAGAGTCAAGTATGAATCCATTCGTTCGCTCAGTTGGATTCTCCGCAACCGAGCTTGGGGCGTTCACGGAGAGCCTTGGGGTGATATGGCGCCGCTCCAAGCGCTGGTTGATTTGGGCCCCGGAATTGTCCCGATCCTTATCTCCGAACTGAAAGCCAACGGGGCACCCGACTATCGAGATGGCGTGCGTGTATCGGCTGTCGAGGTCCTATCGAAGTTCAGAGAAAAACGGATCCTCGACGCGCTGCTTTGGACGATAGATCGAGAAAACGGATTTGTTCTTGCGAGAGCGATGGATGCGGCGATCGTTTACGACGATCGAAGGGTTCTTCCAACGATCGTGGCGAACGTTGGGAAAGAGATCGGTGACTACGGCGGAACGCCAGGTTTATGGGCGCTGGAGAAAGTTGGAGGTTCAGCTATTCCAGCCATGGTGAAAGGGATCACCGCCGCGCGCGACCGTCGGGCCAGATGGACGCTGGCCTACTACTTCGGGGACCACCCGGATGATCGGGCAAGACCTGCGCTCATTGCTGCTTTGCGGGACCCCGTTCACGATGTTGCCGTCTTTGCCGCCGAGTCTCTGGCTAAGTACCCTCACCCCAAAACCGTCGCGGCGTTGAAGAAAGCCGCCAAAGATCCTTATGAGGGAGTTCGAACCGCCGCATTGAAGTCGTTGGAAACTATTCAAGCGGCGGGAAGGTGATTTAGGCTCCCGAGGGGACCTTGTACTGCTCGATATGCTTCAAGCAGCAGGCCCGGACCCGGGCGCGGATGCGGTTGATGTAGGCCGCCCTTTGCGTCACACCCACTGCCCCACGGGCGTCCAGCACGTTAAACGCGTGCGAACACTTCAACGCGAGGTCCAGGGCGGGATAGACCAGCGCCGCCGGGCCGGAGCCAGCGGGGGGGGCGATCGGTCCTTCCTCAGGGACATCCGAAGTCAAAATCCCTCGCGCCGGATCCCATGAGACGGGGGTTTCAATCACTCGGCGAGACTCGGCCTCGTACATTTCGAACAGCGAGAACAGCATCTCCGTGGAGGCGACCTCGAAGTTGTAGACGTTGTGCTGCATCTCGAGTTGGTAGTCGACCTGCTTGTACGACAGCGTATCGTTCCACTGCAGATCTTCCCAGAAGGAGTTCTCCGCGCCGAGCATGAGGCAGAGCCGCTCGGGGCCGTAGGTGATTTCGGCGCAGACTGGATTGCACTCGATGCCGCCCATCTGCTGGAAGAAAGTGAACTGCGAAACCTCTGCTCCGTTCACCCAAACTTCCCAACCGACGCCACCCGCGCCCGCGGCCTGGTCTTCCCAGTCGTCCTCCACGAAGCGCACGTCGTTGCTGGCGGTGTCGAATCCGAGGGCGTCCAGCGAGCCGAGATAGAGGTCCACGATGTTTTCGGGACTCGGCTTCATGATCACCTGGTACTGGTAGTACCGCTGCGATCGCTGGGGATTCAGCGTATAGCGACCGTCGGCGGGTCTCCTCGAAGGTTGAACGTAGGCCACATTCCAGGCCTCGGGTCCGAGAACGCGCAAAGCGGTGGCCGGGTGCTTCGTTCCCGCCCCCACCTCGGTGTCGTAGGGCTGCAGGATCGCGCAACCTTGGGCGGACCAGTAGTCGTCCAAGCGGCGAATCATGTCCTGCATCGTCATGCGATCAGGATACCGGGAAGGGAGTTAGGGAGTTAGGGAGTTAGGGAGTTAGGGAGTTAGGGAG
>OUNM010221530.1_pt1 | contig 12668 bp, 16 predicted proteins | sample 1769961 | NCBI WGS metagenome assembly OUNM01 (sample SAMEA3914820, study PRJEB12502) | metagenome | biome: forest; material: soil | place: USA | collected 2012-03-12 | depth 0.3 m | reverse complement strand
TGGGGCCTGCTGATCCTGCGTGCCGGCAGCGAGGCGGAGGCAAGGGCCGTGACCGACGACGATCCGGTCGCAAAGTCGGGCCGCGGCTTCCGTTATGAGATCCTGCCGATGATCAGCACGATCATGTAGGGCGGCTTACGCGCCTGGCTCCGGCCACAATATGTCAAGCATCTGCGGCAACAACTCGTCGAGCAGATGCTTCGACGTCTCTTCCGGCGTCAGGCGTGAAAACTTGCCGCTGAGCGCCAGATGGGCGAAGCCGTGCACGGCGGACCATGCTGCGAGCATCATCGCTGGCGCCGGGTCGTCAAATGCGGCATCCTTCGGCAAGCCATGCAAGGCAAGAACCGTCTCAGCGAGTGGCGCCTTGGTCAGTTCGGACGCAGCCGCCAGCCGCGCGTCGTCGTTCAGCAGAAGGTCGTGCCGGAACATCAGCTGGAAGCGACCCGGGAAGGCCAGCGCGAAGCGGACATAGCCGACGCCTTGCTTCTTGAGCCGCGCCGTCGGGGTCTCGCCCGATTGGCCGATATCGATGTGGCGGGCAAGCTCCTCGAAGCCGAGGATGGCGACTTCTGTCAGCAGGCCGGCCGAGCTGCCGAAATGATGCGCGGGCGCGGCGGGCGACACATGCGCGCGCCGCGCCGCTTCGCGCAGCGTAAAACCCTCCAGGCCACGCTCGGCGAGGATCGCATCGGTCGCCTTGATCAGCGCCTCGCGCAAATCGCCGTGGTGATAGGCCTCGCGTGCAGGCTCAGTCGCCATCTTTCCGCTCGAATTCCAATCTTTACACCGTATAGATCATGCTTTAAGACTTCGCTTAACACTGTTTAGATCGCTTCGCAATCCAACCTTGGAGAATGTCCTTGTCCGCCATCCGGCAAGCGCTCGTCGAAAGTCCTGAGGCGCCTATCAACCGCACCATGGCTGTTTGGTTGCGGGCGGCGGGGAGGGCACACTGATGGCCTGCGCGGGCTCGCAATCCGTGACTTCGGACGCCCTGCACTTCTTCCGCGCCTGGATGTTCGACCCGTTGCGGGTCGCTTCGATCACGCCGTCGAGCGCGGCACTTGCCAGGCTGATGGTCGCCGCCATCGGTTCGCGCACCGGGCCGGTGATCGAGCTTGGTCCGGGCACCGGCGTCTTCACCCGGGCGCTGCTCGGCCAGGGTGTCGCCGAGGCGGACCTGGTTTTGGTCGAAAAGGGGGCGGAGTTCGCCGATGTGCTGGCCGGCCGCTTTCCCCGCGCGCGCCTGCTATGCATCGACGCCGCCGAGATCGGCGAAGCGGCCCTGCCTTTCGCCGCACCCGTCGGCGCGGTGGTCAGCGGCCTGCCACTGCTCTCCATGCCGGCGGCGAAAGTGTCCGCCATCCTTGCCGGTTCTTTCGCACATTTGCGGGACGACGGGTCTTTCTACCAATTCACCTACGGGCCGCGCTGTCCGGTGCCGAAAGCGATCCTGCAAGGGCTCGGGCTAGAGGGAGTGCGGGTCGGCCGCACCTTACGCAACATTCCGCCTGCCGCCGTCTATCGCATCACCAGGACGAAGTGAGCGGCAGCAAAAACGCCTCTCGCGCTTTTCACGGCGCGGGAGGCGTCTTTTTGCCGTCAACCTTTCTCGATTGCTCATGAATTGCTGACGACATTATCCAAACGATCAACTGCGACCTTGGTTCCTCAGCCGGCGAATTTTTTCGCTCTTTTTTTTGCGCGCCTCGCGGATAGCCCCAAACCTCGCCCGATGTGCTAAGGATCACTGCCGGCCAGCAATGCGGACGTCCGCAATCTCATCAAGGCCATTGCTTTGTGCGTGGTCATGGCCGAAAGACGATTTGCCATTTCGGCACCCGGACAGGAGAAGGTTTTTGACCGCTAGCTCGAATAGACCCTGCGGGCATGCCCTGCCACAACCGGCAGGCCGACGCTGATGGCCACCAAACGCGTGCCACCGACGCCGATCGCCGCCGATGCGACCATCGCCGACATGGTCGAGACCCTCGACAAGCCGGTCGAATATGTTCGCCGTGTGCTGGAGAAACTCGAACGCTGCAGGCGCGCGCATGGCGATGCCCAGGTGCGCGTCGGCGTGCGCGGCCGCGCCGAAGCCCCCAACTATCTGATCGAGTATGCGCGCGAAGACGCCAAGACCCGTCAGCGCGTCACCCATCAGGATGCCGCCTATAGCGGCAGCACGCATCGCGAGCTGGCGCCGCATCACCTTGCGGATGCCAGGAACTGGTCGCCCGAGGAAATGAACATCACGGCGGTCTCGGCGCTGATCGGCCGCTTGCGCAACCCCAATGCGCCATCATCGCGCTTTTCCGACGAGGACTGACATGGCCATAAAATTCTCCGCCAAGGACCAGCCGGCAACGCCCGGCGCTACCAAGCCGGCCAAGCCGGCGCCAAAGGCCGACACGCCTGCAGAGGTCGAGACCGATCTGTTCAAGGCGCCGGTTGAAGCGCCGGCGCGCAAGACCAGGAAGAAGTAGCCCCGTTGCCGCAGGACGCCGGTTGTACAGCTCCCGGACCAGGGCCGCTCGACCCGGCTGCCTTTGCGTCTTCGGATGTCGACGCGGTCGCGGTCTTCGACTGCCAGAGCTGCGGCGCCTGCTGCGCCTATGCGGCGGATTGGCCGCGCTTCTCGACAGAGGAGGACGCCGAGCTCGATCGCATCCCCGAGCAATTCGTCGCCGCCGACCTCTCCGGCATGCGCTTCGAAAATGGCCGCTGTGCCGCACTTTGCGGCGAAGTCGGCAAGCAGACCGCCTGCGGCATCTACGAGGCGCGCCCGCATGTCTGCCGCGCCTGCATGCCGGGCGATCCCGAATGCCTGATGGCACGGGCGGCCTATGGGTTGGCGGTGAAGCTGCCGATCTCCTCCCATGTGGGGGAGATGCCCGGCAGGGCAGAGGGGGGCGCTGTCCCGCCGGCGCCTCAGTCGATTTCCGCTTCGAACCGATATCCGGCTTCGAAAGATCAGCCAGACTGAGAGGTTTGGCGTTCCTTCGCGCCCCCTCTGGCCTGCCAGCCATCTCCCCCACGAGGGGGGAGATCACGCTCACCACGCTTGCCGCCGTCCCCGCCTGCCGGTACCTTCACGCCTCGGGCAGGGCGCTGGAGGAACCATCCGTGAGCATCGAATTCCTGTTGACGTCCCTGATTATCGTGGCTTCGCCCGGCACCGGCGTTCTCTACACCCTGAGCGCCGGCCTCTCGCGCGGCGCGCGCGCCGCGATCATCGCCGCCTTCGCCTGCACGCTGGGCATCATCCCGCATATGGTGGCCGCCATCACCGGCCTTGCCGCGGTGCTGCACACCAGCGCCGTCGCCTTCGAGACGCTGAAATATATCGGCGTCGCCTATCTGCTCTACATGGCCTGGAACACGCTGAAGGAGAAGGGCGGCCTGAGCATCGACGAGAATGTCGCGCCGCGCTCGGCCGCCAAAGTCGTTACCTCGGGCATATTGGTCAACGTCTTGAACCCGAAGCTGTCGATCTTCTTCTTTGCCTTCCTGCCGCAATTCGTCAGCACCACCGAGCCGCATGCCTTTGCCAGGATGCTGGAACTCTCGGGCGTCTTCATGCTGATGACTTTCGTGGTCTTCGCCATCTATGGCGTGTTCGCCGCGTCGGTGCGCAGCCACATCGTGTCGCGGCCGATGGTGCTGACCTGGATGCGCCGCACCTTCGCCGGCGCCTTCGTCATGCTCGGCGCCAAGCTGGCGCTGGCCGATCGGTAGAAGCTTTTCGCAAGCCGTCCCTGGATAGCCCCGGCCGGATAGTCAGAAGGCGAGCCGAGGCTCGCCTTCAACTGCCTTTGATCCCGGGTGAGCCGGCAATCACTTATTTGCGCCACCCAGGGCTTTCAATTTTTCCGCAGAACGGCGCGTATGGTTTGCTCATCGCAGCGTCCTGGCATTCCTTCATCATCATAGCCTGATCGTCTTTGGACATCCCTGCCCAGGCAGCCTTCATGTCATCATCGGATTTCATCGTCTTCATGCTGGAATCCGTGAAGAACGGCTCCATCATCTTAGGCGAGTCGAGCGCCCCGGCGAGCGCCGTGCCGCTGAAGACAGCCAATGCGAGTACCCCAAAGCAGGCGGTTCTGATGTTCATCACATGAGTCCTCCCTATGGTCTTTCTCGATCGTCGAATGGCGGTCGTGCTCAAGTATAGTACGGATTGATGTACTTTAGCAGTAACTTATGTGATGCCGACGACTTCTTCTTGGCGCCAAATTGGTCCTACGGACAACGCAGCGGCTACCCCTTCACATAGCCCATCGCCTCGACGATCCGGCCGTCCGCGACGCGCATCAGGTTGACGCCGCGCAGCGAACTGCCGTCGGCCATCCAGAAGCGCCACCGGATCGTGGCGCGGTCGCCGGCAACGAACGTCTCCTCGAGGTCGAAGCGCGTGCCGGGTCCGGTGGCGATCGCCGACCACAATTCGACGCAAGCCGCCTTGCCGGCGCGCCGGGCGCCGTCCGGCGCCGGCGTGGTGTTCTCGATCACGCAGTCCTCCGCCACCAGTTCGTCGAGCGCCGATGGGTCATGGCGCTGAAAGACGTCGTTGAAGCGCCGCATGATTTCCGCCGTTTCGCCGGAGCGCGCGGCGGCGCCGGTGTCGATGATCCGTTCAGTGGTCATTGGATTTGCTCCTTCCGTTTCAATCGTTGAGGTGTCTAGGCCAGCACCGCCTTCAAAGTGATGGTGGCGACGCCGGCCAGCGCCCGCGAGACTAGACAGGCCGCCTTGGCCTTTTGCGACAGCCGTTCGAAGTCCTCGGCCGCCATGCCGGCGACACTGGCTTGCGTTTCGAGTTCGATGCGGGTGATCGTCGGCCCGGCCGTGGTTGCGCCGAGATGCACCTTGGCGATGGTGCGGATGCTGCCCGGCGTATGGCCTTCGCTGCCGAGGATGGCGGTCAGCGCCATTGAGAAGCAGCCGGCATGGGCGGCCGCGATCAATTCCTCCGGATTGGTGCCGGGGCCGCTCTCGAAGCGGGACGGGAACGAGTAGGCGCCTTCGAAGGCACCGCTGCCCAGCCTGAGCCGGCCGGATCCCTCCTTGAGTGTGCCGTGCCATTCGGCCGATGCGTCGCGAATTGTCATTGCTCTCTCCTCTGCTTGATGAAATGCAGGCCTCACGCGCCGTCGATGACGACCTTGCCGAAGACGTCGCCCTGCTGGAAATGGCGATAGGCTTCGCGCGCCTCGGCGAACGGAAAAACCTTGTCGATGACTGGCTTAAGTCTGTGCGTCGCGACGGCGGCAAGCATCGCCTCCAGGCCGCTGCGGTTGCCGACGAACACACGGCTGATGGTGGCGAGGCTGCGCTGGTAGATGGCGCTTGGTATCTCGATGGAATTGCCCTTCGCATCCTGCACGGTGAGAGCCACGATGCGGCTGTAGAGCGCCGAGGCGATCAGCGATTGCGCGAAGGTCGGCGGGCCGCCGGTCTCGACGGTGAGATCGATGCCGCCGGTCGCCTCGCGCAGCTTCATGCCCCATTCAGGGGTTTCGGCGGCGGCGATGACGATGTCGGCGCCCAGTGCCCGCAGCCTGTCGGTCTTCTTCGCTCGAGAGGTAACGGCGGCGACATGGCAGCCGAGCATCTTGGCGAACTGCAGGGCAAAGAGTGCGACACCGCCTGAACCGAGGGTCAGAACCCATTGTCCGGGCTGCGGAATCTCCGCGCCGGTCAATGCGCTCCAGGCGGTCAGCCCGGCGCAGGTGAAGGTCGCCGCCTCGTGCCACGACAGATGCTCGGGCAGCCGCACCGCCCATTGTTCGTCGAGTAGCGCGTATTGGCTGAGCATGCCGTCCAGCGTGCAGCCAAGCTGGTCGATGACGCCCGGATGCAGGCGGCCGTCGATCCAGCGCGCGAAATAGCTGCCGGTGACGCGGTCGCCGACCGCAAAACGGGTGACGTCGTCGCCAACCGCCACCACCTCGCCGGCGCCGTCGCTGAGCGGCACGATGCCGGCGCGGGGCGGCAGCGGGTAGGTGCCCTTGAGGATCATCGTATCGCGGCGGTTGAGCGAGGTGGCGTGCACCCGCACCAGGATCCGATGCGCGCCGGGTTCGGGTATTGCCTCTTCGCGAACCGCCAGCCTGTCGATCTCGCCGAAGCTATCAAGTCGGTAGCTCCGCATTTTCGCCTCCATAATATGTAGACCGATCTGCATATTATGTAGACCGGTTGTCATATTCTGCGCAAGCCGTATAATGCGCATTCCTGACAGAGGCTGACATGGCAACGGACACACGCACCCGCATGATCGAAGCGACGGCGCTGCTTTTGCGGCGGCGCGGCTATCACGGCACATCGCTGAACGACATATTGAGCGCCAGCGCGGCACCGCGCGGCTCGCTCTATTTCCATTTTCCGGGCGGCAAGGACCAACTGGTCATCGAGGTGACGCGCGCCAGCGTGGCCGACGTGAGCGAGCGGCTGGGCGCTGCCTTGGCGGCCGAGAACGATCCGGCGGTCGCGGTCCACCATATCTACCAGTCGGTGGCCCGCATGCTCGAGGAGAACGAGTTCTCGCTCGGCTGCCCGATCGCGCCGGTGGTGCTGGACGCGCCGAACGACGTGCCGGACCTGGCCGAAATCTGCCGTTCGGCCTTCGAGCAGTGGATCGGCCTGCTGCGGCAGGCATTCATGCGGGCAGGGGTGCCGGAGCGCCGTGCCCAGGCGCTGGCGCTGCTGGTCGAATCCTCGCTGGAAGGGCTGATGGTGATCGCCCGCGCCACCCGCGACCGCGCCCCGCTTGCGATAGTGGCGGATGAGGTGGCCGCGCTTGTCGAGCAGGCGGTACTTGCCGGCAAGGTGGCTGAATACGCCGGGACTGCTAACTGAACCTCGTTGGCCTCAGAGCATGATCCCGAAAAGTGGGAGCCGGTTTTCGGAGAAGATCATGCGCCAGCACAGAGTTAGATCGGGATGGCGATTCAACGAAACGTCTTCCCGATCTAGGCGGCCGCAAGGCCTCGTTTTACGCGATAGGCTGGGAATACCACGACGAGCAGCCCGGCAAGGATGAGCAACATGCCGGCAATCCGCATCGTTTCGAATTGCTCGCCCAGCACGATCCGGGCCGACAGCGCGCCGAAGATCGGCACGAGAAGCGAAAATGGGGCGACCGTTCCGGCCGGATACAGCTTCAGCAGGTGCCCCCATATGGCGTAGCACAGAATGGTCGACAGCACGGCTATGTAGAGGACAGCGCCTGCGCCCCTCCAGTCCATCACCGACAGCGCGTGGCCGATCGTCTCCGGTCCCTCGAACAGAAAAGACAAAGCAAACAGGGGGATCGGCGGGATCAGGCTGAGCCAGACCACCATCGCCAACATGTCGACCTTGCCGGCTCCGCGCAGCGAGACGTTGCCGATGGCCCAGCACAGCGCCGAGGCGAGGCAGAGCACGAGCCCGGTCATGGAAAAGTCGCCGCCGACCGTGAGCCCGATTGCGCCAAGCCCGGCAAATGCCACCAGGCACCCGGCGACCTGACGCGCCGTCGGCTTTTCATCCAGCGCGACAGCAGCGACCAATATGGTGAGAAACGCTTGCGACTGCAGCGTGACCGATGCGAGCCCCGCCGGCAGGCCAAGCGCCATTGCCATGAAAAGCAGCGCGAACTGGCCAAGGAACAGGGTTGCGCCAATCCACAGGAAGCGCGGCCACGGCACATTGGGACGAGGCAGGATCAGCACCGGCAGCGAGGCGACGACAAATCGCAGCGCCGCCAAAAGCAGCGGCGGGAAGCTGCCGAGCCCGATCCGGATGATGGTGAAGTTGATCCCCCAGATCGCCGCTACCAGCAGCGCCAGAAGCATATGGCGAGGTTTCATCATTGGACGGCTCCACGAGCACGATTATTCGTCTTCCATCCAGCGAGAATATCGCGCTACATAACATAACTGAAACAACGCAACTGGAATTCAGATATAATCAAAATCGAAAACAGGCCAGTCGATCTCAACCTGCTTGTCGTCTTCCAGATGCTCATGAGCGAGCTGAGCGCGACGAGAGCCGCCGCACGGCTCGGCCTAAGCCAGGCCGCGGTCAGCGCCTCGTTGCGGCGGCTGCGGGCGCTCTATGGCGATCCGTTGTTCACGCGCACGCAGCGCGGCCTGCTGCCGACACCTCGCGCGGTGATCCTGCGGCCGTTGATCGAGGAAGCGCTGGGGATCATCAGCGGAACGCTGGATAGCACCAGCCCACAGGCAGAAGATCGCTCGAAGGTCGCCATTGTGCGGGTGGGTCTTTCCGACGACTTCGAAATGGCCTTCGGCGCCGGTATCATCAACCTGGCGAAACAGCAAATGCCCAATGTCAGGCTCGTCCTGCGCCAGACCAACAGTTTCGTCGCCGCGCAAGCCCTGAACGACAAGGAGATCGACCTTGCCGTCACCTCCGGCGGTATTGCCGACAGCCGGCTGAAACACATGTCGTTGGGCAGCTCGGACTACATGATTGTCTATGATCCCCGAACCAGGCCCGGGCGACAGCCGTTCACGGTCGACGAATACCTGTCGCGCGAACACATACTGGTTTCCTATTCCGGCCTGAGCGGCGTCACCGACGACGTGCTCGCCGAACACGGATTGCGGCGCCGTATCCGTGCGGCGACCACGCATTTCTCCGCTCTATCGTTTGTCCTGTGGAATAGCGACGCACTGGCGACCATCCCAAGCCATGCCGCGCACGCACTGTGCGGGCAGGGCACGTTTGCAATGGCGGCCTGTCCCTTGCCGTTTCCGCGCTACGCGTTTGGCGTCAGCTGGCGTTTCGACACTGTTCGCACGCCGACGGTGATGCAGATGCGTGATCTCATCGTCGAATCGTTCGGCGTCTGACCCAAACAAAAGGGCGGCATTTCTGCCGCCCTTTCGTGTGTTAGCCAAGTAGCCTGGATTAGAAGTCCATTCCACCCATGCCGCCCATGCCGCCGCCGGGCATACCGCCCGGCATGCCGCCAGCCGCTTCCTTCTTCGGAGCTTCGGCGATCATGGCTTCGGTGGTGACGAGCAGGCCGGCGACCGAGGCCGCGTCCTGGAGAGCGGTGCGCACGACCTTGACCGGGTCGACGATGCCCATGGCGATCATGTCGCCGTACTCGCCGGTCTGGGCGTTGTAGCCGAAGGTCGCGCCCTTGTTCTCGAGGATCTTGCCGGCAACGATCGAGGCTTCCGCACCGGCGTTGGACGCGATCTGGCGGGCCGGAGCCTGCAGGGCGCGACGCACGATGCTGATGCCGGCGGTCTGGTCGGAGTTGGCGCCGGTCGCCTTGATGGTCAGCGAGGCGCGCAGCAGGGCGACGCCGCCTCCGGGAACGATGCCTTCTTCGACGGCCGCGCGGGTCGCGTTGAGGGCGTCATCGACGCGGTCCTTCTTTTCCTTGACTTCGACTTCCGTCGCGCCGCCGACGCGGATAACCGCAACGCCGCCCGCCAGCTTGGCCAGACGTTCCTGCAGCTTCTCCTTGTCGTAGTCCGAAGTGGTCTCTTCGATCTGCTGCTTGATCTGGGCAACGCGGCCCTGGATCTCGGCCTTCTTGCCGGCGCCGTCGACGATGGTGGTGTTCTCCTTGGAGATCGACACCTTCTTGGCGCGGCCGAGCATGTTGAGGCCGACATTCTCAAGCTTGATGCCGAGGTCTTCGGAGATGACCTGGCCACCGGTGAGGATGGCGATGTCCTCCAGCATGGCCTTGCGACGATCACCGAAGCCCGGCGCCTTGACGGCGGCGATCTTCAGGCCGCCACGCAGCTTGTTGACGACGAGCGTGGCGAGCGCCTCGCCTTCGACGTCTTCCGAGATGATGACCAGCGGCTTCGAGGTCTGCACGACAGCCTCGAGGATCGGCAGCATCGCCTGCAGGTTGGAGAGCTTCTTCTCGTGCAGGAGAATGTAGGCGTCTTCCAGATCCGCAACCATCTTGTCGGCGTTGGTGACGAAGTAGGGCGAGAGATAGCCGCGGTCGAACTGCATGCCTTCCACGACTTCGAGCTCGGTGTCGGCGGTCTTGGCTTCCTCGACCGTGATGACGCCCTCATTACCGACCTTCTGCATCGCTTCCGCGATCATCGAGCCGACCGAGGAGTCGCCGTTGCCGGCGATGGTGCCGACCTGGGCAACCTCTTCCGAGGTCTTGATCTTCTTGGCGTTCTTGATCAGCGTCGCGACGACGTCGGCCACGGCGAGGTCGATACCGCGCTTCAGGTCCATCGGGTTCATGCCGGCGGCAACGGCCTTGTGGCCTTCCTGGACGATCGACTGCGCCAGGACGGTCGCGGTCGTGGTGCCGTCGCCGGCGATGTCGTTGGTCTTCGAAGCAACTTCGCGGACCATCTGCGCGCCCATGTTCTCGAACTTGTCCTCAAGCTCGATTTCCTTGGCGACGGTGACGCCGTCCTTGGTGATGCGCGGGGCGCCGAACGACTTGTCGATGACGACGTTGCGGCCCTTGGGGCCGAGGGTGACCTTCACCGCGTCGGCGAGGATGTTGACGCCGCGCAGCATGCGCTCGCGGGCGTCGCGGGAGAATTTTACGTCTTTGGCAGCCATTTTTTAGCTCCTGGCAGGGGCTCGGGAAGAGCCCGAAAATTCAGTTGACGGTGAGGCCGATATTCAGCCGATGATGCCCATGATGTCGGATTCCTTCATGATCAGAAGGTCTTCGCCATTGAGCTTGACTTCGGTGCCCGACCACTTGCCGAACAGGATGCGGTCGCCGGCCTTGACGTCCAGGGGAACCAGCTTGCCGTGATCGTCACGGGCGCCGGAGCCGACGGCGATGATCTCGCCTTCCTGCGGCTTTTCCTTCGCCGTATCCGGGATGATGATCCCGCCGGCGGTCTTGGATTCGGATTCAACCCGGCGAACGACCACGCGGTCATGAAGCGGGCGGAACTTGGACTTTGCCATTATTGTCTTCCTCGATGAGAACGGTGAGAACTGTTCCTCCATCCGGCGAGGCCGGATATGAGTTAGCACTCACCAAAGGAGAGTGCTAACGTGGCGCTGAAATAGGCCGGTGGCTTGCCAGAGTCAAGGCGCGCGGGAAGGGGTGTCGCCGGGAAATTTATGTCACGCGTCCCAGGGCTGCGGAAATGTGCGGTTCGTCGTGGGCTGCGCCACGAAATAGAAGGCTTCCTATTGGCGCCGGGGCGAACGCAGCACCAGCAACGGGCACCGTTCGGCCAGCCCGTAGCTGCCAGTCGAGGCGACGCGGACATTGTCGAAGAAGACCTTGGCCTCCTCGATGAGAGCGGTCACCGGCGCAAAACTGTAGATGACGGATGAGTTCCTGTAGACGTCGATGGTTCCGATGACCGGCAGTTCCCATCCGGTCCGCGCCGAAAGCTCCTCACGATCGGGAAACAGTCTGTCGAACTGGCCGAGGATGCCCGTGACGGGCATCGTGTAGTCTGGAGCGGTGCCGGTCGCGATCATGGCCACGCGCCATTTGAGTTCGTGGAAGGTCGAGACGCCACCGCTCAACGCCAGGGCGCGGACATCCTTTGGGTCGTCCGGTGTTTCGGGAGAGGCGTAAAGCCTGATGCCGGCGCGTCCATCTGTTTTCAGTGCGCGCGATTGAAGCAAACAAGGACCGCCTCAGGTCGGCGGCGCCGATGACGGAGAGGCATCCGTCGCCGATCAGCGCCTCGACGCTTGCTTCGGGCAGCGGCAGGTCGAACCAGTCGGCGCGCACAGCCTTGCGCCGTTCGGTGTCGCCCGGCCAGATGCCCGCGATCATGTCGCGGGATTCGTCCATGGCCGTCATGCTCGCGCCCAGCCCGGCGAGTTCCGGCGTCACGCCAAGCATCACGACATGAGACCCGGCAAGGCCAAGCTCGCGATCGTAGGTTTCGACAACTTGCGCCGGCGGCCGCAGCGGCGGCCCGAGCAACTGCCAGTGCTTGCGAATTGCATTCCAGTGCTCTGTCATGCAAACCCCAAGCGGTTAGCGCGTTGTGTTTTGTGGAATAATCGAGGACGCTTAACAAACCAAGGGGGCGTATGGCGCGCATCGCCGTCATCACGCATGAATATGACCGTTTCCAGAGCCGGCGCGGCCTGCTGCGGCGCTGGGACAGCCCTTACATGCTCTTCGATCTGCTGGACGAACTGAAGCGTCGCGGCCATTCGGTCCGCGTCCTGCGCGGCACGTCGGCGAAGCCGGCCGCCGACATCGCGGTGCTGCATCTCGACGCGACCGTGACGCCGGCCGAATATGTCGACTATGCGCGCCGCTTTCCGTTCTGCCTCAACCTCGGCGCCGCCGACATTTCGAAACGCCGCATCAGCGGCGCCGCGATCGGCCGGGGCGATGGCTGGCAGGGGCAGGTCATCGTCAAGAGCAGCCTCAACCATTGGGGAACGCCGGAACAGCAGCTGAACCAGCGTGCGCGGCGCGCCGGCAAGCCGCAGCCGTTTCCCGGCGTCGAAGCTTTCAAAAGATACGAGATCCACGCCTCGCTCGCCGACGTTTCGGCGGAGGTATTCGAGCGCCCGGATCTGGTCGTCGAGAAATTCATTCCCGAGCCGGAGCCGGACGGTTTCGGTGCCCGCTTCTGGCTGTTCTGCGGCGAGCGCGAGCGGTGCACCCGCCATGTCTCGCCGCAGAGCCTGGTCAAGGGCGACGACACGATCCG
>OUNM010189751.1_pt1 | contig 12669 bp, 13 predicted proteins | sample 1769961 | NCBI WGS metagenome assembly OUNM01 (sample SAMEA3914820, study PRJEB12502) | metagenome | biome: forest; material: soil | place: USA | collected 2012-03-12 | depth 0.3 m | reverse complement strand
GCGGCCGCCGAGCGGACCAGATAGTCGTTCAGTTCGGACATGAAATCCCTCAGTTTGCGGCGCGCATCTTGCCGATCGTGTTGGTCGTGCTCTTGCCGGCGACGAGGTCGACCAGCACCACGCGCCCGCCCGCCTTCTGAACCACGTCGGCGCCGACCACGGTTGCCACTGTATAGTCCGCGCCCTTGACCAGGATGTCCGGCAGCAGCGCCTCGATCAGCTTGAGCGGCGTATCCTCCTCGAAGACGACGACGGCATCGACCGAAGCGAGCGCGGCGAGCACGCAGGCGCGGTCATGCTGGTCGTTGACGGGACGTCCCTGCCCCTTCAGCCGCCGCACCGAGGCGTCGCTGTTGAGACCGAGCACCAGCCGGTCGCACTGGCTGCGCGCGGCATGCAGCAGGCTGACATGGCCCGCATGGAGGATGTCGAAACAGCCATTGGTGAAACCGACCGTCAGGCCCTCTTCCTTCCAAGCCGCCACCATCCTGGCAGCGGCATTGGCATCGAGAATGGCGTCGGTATGCGCCACCGGCCCGTGCGAGCGAAACAGCGCGCCGGAGAGTTCCTCCACCGTCAGCCGGGCGGTGCCGCGCTTGCCGACGACGACGCCGCCGGCCGCGTTGGCGATGACGGCGGCATGCACCCGGTCGGCCCCGGCGGCGAGCGAAAGCGCGAAGGTCGCGATGACCGTATCGCCGGCGCCCGAAACGTCGAACACTTCGCGCGCCTGGGTGGAGATGTGACGGGCGTCCTCGGCCGAGACCACGCTCATGCCCTTTTCGCTGCGCGTGGCGACGATGAATTCGAAGTCATGCGCGGCAATCAGGTCGCGCGCCGCGGCCACGATCTCGTCATCGCCGAACACCTTGCGTCCGACCGCCTCGCCCAGTTCCTTGCGGTTGGGCGTCACCGCTGTTGCGCCGGCATAGCGCGCATAGTCGCGGCCCTTCGGGTCGGCCAGCAACGGCTTGCCGGCATCGCGGCAGATCGCGATCAGTTCGCCGGCAACGCCGTCGAGCAAGATGCCCTTGCCGTAGTCGGAGAGGATGACGATGTCGGCGCGGCCAAGCGCCGCCTGGAAATGGTCGATGAGCTTCGCCCGTTCGGCCGAACTGAGCGGCTTGATCTCTTCCTCGTCGAAACGCAGCACCTGCTGGTTGAGCGCGCTGAAGCGGCTCTTCGACGAGGTCATCCGATCCTGCCGTTGCAACAGGCCGTCGGTATCGACGCCGATCTCGCCGAGCATGCGCATCAGATTGTCGCCGGCCTGGTCGGCGCCGATCACCGAGACGGGAATGGCGGCGGCACCCAGCGAAACGATGTTGGAGACGACATTGCCGGCGCCGCCCATGTTCACCGTCTCGCCCCGTCCATGCAGGACGGGGATCGGCGCTTCGGGCGAGATCCGCTCGATGACGCCGCTAACGAAGCGGTCGAGGATGAAGTCGCCGACCACCAGCACGGTCACCTCGCCAAAGCGGGCGATGGTGCGGTGCAAAGGTTCCGGGGAAGGCAGATGCTGCTTGATCATCTTACTCGCGGTATGCCTGAAAAGGCCGGACTTGATTAGGTTTCGGCGCCGGAATTGTGGCGCGGGTCGCTCAAAGCGAAGCGGATATACCGCAATTTCGGCCAGCGCAACGGCAGCCGGTTGGCGTCAGCTCTTCTGCAGGGCGACATGAACACCCAGCCCGACGAGCACCGCGCCGCCCGCCCGCTGCATCATGCGCTGCGCGCGGCTGGAGCGCTTGAGCCGGCCGATCACCATGCCGGCCAGGAACACGCAGGCAATGTCGGCCGAGGAAAACATCAAATTGACGATGGTTCCAAGGATGACGAATTGCAGCCAGACCGGGAACGCCGCCGAGGCGTCGATGAATTGCGGCAGGAACGCCATGAAGAAGATGGCAGTCTTGGGATTGAGCACTTCGACGGTGATGCTCTCGAAAAACGCGCGGCGCGCCGATTTCCGCTCGATGGCAGGCAAGGCCGCCTCGCCGTCCGCGCGCTTCAAGAACAGGCAAACGCCGAGCCAGATCAGATAGAGCGCGCCGATCAGCTTGACCGCCATATAGAGCGGCGGCACGGCATGAAACAGCACCGACAGGCCGGCGGCCGCGGCAAAGACATGCAAATAACCGCCAAGATGGATGCCCAGCGCCGCCGTCAATCCGGACCAGCGCCCGCGCGCCATGGTCTGCGCCGCCGCATAAAGCATGGCAGGACCCGGAATGTAGGCGAAGATCGCCGTGGTGGCGAAGAAGGCAATCAGCAGTTCGGTCGACGGCATTTCTCTTGTCCCTTACGATCCGGTCGGACGGTTCGCGCCGACAAAGGCGGAAGCTTTGCGGCTTCACTGTGGCGTTTGTCGACAGGCCGGAATACCTCCCTTATAAGGGCCGGCATCGGCAAGCGAAACCAGAGGCTTTCATGCTCATCGGCACGGTCGGCGGCGCCATGAGCGGTAGCGACATCCTATGATACAGATCACCTCACTCGCCTGCGCCTGCGGGCAAGTCCGTCTGCAGGCGCAGAAAGCGCCTATCGTCAGCACCGAGTGCCTGTGCAACAGCTGTCGGCAGGCCGGCGCCAGACTGCAGGCACTTCCCGGAGCTCCGCAGGTTCTGGAAGCAAATGGCGGCACGCGCTTCGTTCTCTACCGCAAGGACCGCGTCAACGTCATCGCCGGTGCCGACCGCCTGAGGGAATTTCGCCTGACACCCGAGGCCAAGACCCGTCGGGTCGTCGCGGCCTGTTGCAACACGCCGGTCTTTCTTGAATTCGAGGCCGGCCACTGGCTCAGCCTCTACGGCGGCCTGTGGCAGGAGGGAACCTTGCCGCCGCTCGAGATGCGGACGATGACAAGTGATCTCGCGGATGCCTCGGTGCTTGCCGACGATGTTCCGAACTGCAAACGGCAATCAGTCTCGTTTTTCGTCAAGCTCCTTGGCGCGTGGATTGCGATGGGGTTTCGAAGCCCGAAGATCGCCGTCAATGGAGAAATCCACGCCTGACGCCGAAACTCCTGTGTCGGGCCGCTACAAAGCGAGGTGGATTTCGGATTCGCCACGCCAGTCCGCCTCCCTTATAAGGGCCGGAATCGCAAGCAAACCGAGGCCTTCATGATCATCGTCACGGGCGGCGCCGGCATGATCGGCTCCAACATCGTCGCGGCACTCAATGCCGAAGGCCATGACGACATCGTCGTCGTCGACGATCTGACCGACGGCCACAAGATCGCCAACCTCGCCGATCTCCAGATCGCCGACTATCTCGACAAGGACGATTTCTGCGCCGTTTTGGAAAATGGCGGGCTCGGCCGCGTCGAGGCCGTGTTCCATCAGGGCGCCTGCTCGACCACCACCGAATGGAACGGCAAGTTCATGATGGAGGTCAACTACGCCTATTCGAAGCGGCTGTTGCATGCCTGCCTCGAACTGCGTGTGCCCTTCCTCTATGCCTCGTCGGCTTCGGTCTATGGCGGCGGCAGCGAGTTCCGCGAGGAGCCCGCCCTTGAGCGGCCCCTCAACGTCTACGCCTATTCGAAAAAGCTATTCGACGATTATGTCCGCCGCACCGTCTTCGACACCGATCACTCGCAGGTGGCGGGCCTGCGCTATTTCAACGTCTACGGGCCGCGCGAAGCGCATAAGGGCGCCATGGCCTCGGTCGCTTTCCATCTGTTCAACCAGGTCGAGCGCGGCGAGAATCCGAAGCTGTTCGGCGCTTATGGCGACTTCGGGCCCGGCGAGCAGAGCCGCGACTTCATCCATGTCGGCGATGTCGCCGACGTCAATCTGTGGCTGTGGAAACGCGGCGCAAGTGGCATCTTCAACTGCGGCACCGGCCGCGCCCAGCCGTTCCGCGCCATCGCCGAGACGGTGATCGACACGCTCGGCAAGGGCGAGATCGAATTCATCCCTTTCCCCGACCATCTCAAGGGCAGCTATCAGAGTTTTACGCAGGCTGATATGTCCCGCTTGCGCGCGGCCGGTTACAATGGCCAATTCCGTACTGTCGAAACCGGCGTCAGAGACTATGTCGAATGGCTGAAAGCCCAACGATCCTCGTGATCGGCCCACGCTGGGTGGGCGACATGGTCATGGCGCAGTGCCTGTTTGCGGCTCTGAAGGAAAGATATCCGAACGCCGCGATCGATGTGCTGGCGCCGGTCTGGGCCGCGCCGCTGGTCAAGCGCATGCCGGAAATCCGCTGCCAGATCGACTTTCCGCTGATGCCGGGCGCGCTCGAGTTCCGCAGCCGTCGGCGCTTCGGCCGCCTGCTGCGCGGCCGCTACGACATGGCTTATGTGCTGCCCGGCAGCTGGAAATCGGCACTGATCCCGTTTTTTGCCCGCATTCCGCGCCGCGTCGGCAATTTGCGCGAAATGCGCTACGGCCTTTTGACCGACGTCGTGCCGCTGCCCGAGACGCTGAAGCGGCGCACGGCGCGCGCCTATTTCGGCCTCGCCCGCGGCGGCACGTTCCGCGCGCCGAAGCTCACCGTCGATGCCGCCAACCAGGCGGCTCTGCTGGCGCGGTTCGGGCTGACAGGACAAGACTTCGTGGCGCTCATGCCCGGCGCCGAATTCGGCCCGGCAAAACGCTGGCCGAGCAACCACTATGCCGAACTTGCCCGGGAGATGATGGCCAAGGGAATGGGCGTCGTCCTGCTCGGCTCGAAAAATGATGCCGACGTGACCGGCGAGATCGCAGCCCTAGCGCAGGGCGCCATCGACCTTGCCGGCAAGACCCGGCTGGAGGACGCCATCGACCTGATCGCCGCGGCCAGGCTCGCGGTTTCGAACGACAGCGGGCTGATGCATGTCGCGGCAGCCGTCGGCACCCCGATCGTCGCCGTCTACGGCTCGACCTCGCCCGAAAACACGCCGCCGCTCGCCGATCGCTCGGAACTGATCTGGCTGCATCTGTCCTGCTCGCCCTGTCACAAGAAAATCTGCCCGCTCGGCCATCTCAACTGCCTGAAGACGCTCGACGTCGCGCGCGTCGCGGCCGCGGCCGACCGGCTGCTCAAAGTTCCAGCGGCCGCATGAAGGTGCTGATCGTCAAGACGTCGTCGATGGGCGATGTCATCCACACCTTTCCGGCCGTCGAGGATGCGCTGCGCAGCCGCCCCGGCATAGATTTCGACTGGTGCGTGGAGGAAGCCTTCGCCGGCATCGTTGCGCTCCATCCGGCAATTCGAACCATCCACAAGGTGGCGATCCGGCGCTGGCGCAAGCAGCTTTTCCATGGCGGCACATCGCGCGAGATGGCCAGCTTGCGCAGGGCACTGCGCGCAGACCACTACGATCTGATTATCGACGCGCAAGGGCTGTTGAAGTCGGCCCTGGTCGCCATGCAAGCGAGCGCGCCGGTTGCCGGCTTCGACCGCGCCAGCGCGCGCGAACCCTCCGCAACGCTGTTCTACCAGCGCAAATACGCCGTGCCGCGCGACCTGCACGCCATCGAACGCACGCGGCGGCTGTTCGGCCTGGCGCTTGGCTACGAACCCGATCTCTCTGTACTTGGGTCCGGCATTGTGACACCGGTTGGCGGCCGTTCCGGCGTCGACGGCAAGACGGCCTTCCTGCTGCACGGCACCAGCCGGGAGGACAAGAAATGGCCTGTGGAGAACTGGAGCGAGACCGCGCGGCAACTGGCTGCCAGGCAGATTACGCCGGTCACCACGTGGTCGAATGAGGCGGAAAAGGCGGTAGCCGAGGCAATCGCCGATGCCGTTCCACCGACGGTGCTGATACCGAAATCCCCGCTCGCCGAAATCGCCGCCATCTTGGGCCACTCGACCCTGGCGATCGGCGCCGACACCGGCCTCACCCATCTCGCCAGCGCCTTCGGCCTGCCGACGGTCGCCATCTTCCTGGCGACCGAACCCGGCCTGACCGGCCCGCGCGGGCCGTTTGTGTCGACGCTGCTGGCGCCAGCCGGCGGCGAAATCACGCCGGCCCAAGCGATAGCCGAAGCAGAGAGGTTGCTGGCGCTGAGATCAGAGACGCCAGCGTGAGGACCTTTTCAGAATTCGCTCTGGCGAGTCGAATAGCGTGGTTTTCGAGAACCGGAGCGGAGCGTACTTAAAAGTACGTGAGCACCGGAAGCGCAGAAAACCGCGCTATTCGGCCGCCGGAGTAGAATTATCAAAAGGTCCTTAGATGAACTGCACCTGGACGATCTCGTACCCGCGAGCGCCGCCGGGGGCGTTGACCTCGATGGCGTCGCCGACTTCCTTGCCGATCAAGGCCCGCGCGATCGGCGAGGAGATCGAGATGCGGCCGGACTTCACATCGGCTTCCTGGTCGCCGACGATCTGATAGGTCTTCTTCTCTTCGGTGTCCTCGTCGACGAGCACGACAGTTGCACCGAATTTCACCTTGTCGCCCGAAAGCTTCGAAACGTCGATAACCTCGGCCCGTGCGATCAGGTCCTCGAGCTCGTTGATGCGGCCCTCATTGTGGCTCTGCGACTCTTTGGCGGCGTGATATTCGGCATTTTCGGACAGGTCGCCATGCGAGCGCGCTTCGGAAATCGCCTCGATGATGCGTGGACGCTCGCCCTGCTGGCGCCAGCGCAGCTCTTCCTTCAATGACGCGAACCCCTCGCCTGTCATCGGGACCTTGATCATGATGCCTGACCTTTCCTGCCGCCACCCCCGCTTTCGGGAGAGGCCTTGTCAATGGGTACAAAAAGAAAACGGTCCGGCAGCCTCGGGCTAACGGAACCGTCTCACCGCAATTTCCCGAAATATAGCGATCTTTTCGCGATTTTCACGCCCAAAAATGAAGTTCGGCAAAATGATCCCCGCTTTCGCCGTAAGCCGCTGGCGCCGATGGCGAAAGACAACAAAAAACCGGCTGTGATTCGCTCACAGCCGGTTTCGAGGAGCTCTGGGGATTAGCTCCTCAGGAAATGATCGATCTGCTCCGACAGCATGCCGTATTCGCGCGAGCCCTTGCCGGTCCGCTTCTCGATTTCCTGGAGTTGCTCCTGGGCGCCGGCGAGATCGCCAATCTGCAGATGCGCTTCGCCGAGATATTCGCGCACCAGCGTGTAGTTCGGGTCGATGCGCAGCGCTTCCTCGTAATAGCCGAGGCCGACGGTGACGCGGCCGGAATGGCGGTGCGAATAGCCGAGATAGTTGAGGATACGCGGATCCTGCTTGTTGGCGGCCAGCGTCAGCACCGAGATCGCCTCGTCATAGCGCCCGGCCATCGCCAGGTCGTGGCCGGCGGCATAGATGCTGTCGTCGTCCAGCATGCCGTATTTCGGCACGACGCATTTCTGCTTCTTCTGGTCCCAGACCTCGCCCTTCTTGCACTTCGTGGTGGTCTGGGTGTCGCCGCCACCGCTGCTGCCGGCCGCGAACGCGGGTGCCACAAACAGCGGCAGGGCAACAACAGCCATGACCTGAACAAGCAAACGTCTGCGCATCGAAACCTCCATGTTGAGCTTTGAGAATGCCAGACTAACGCCGCCTCGACGCCGTTTCATCCCGAAAATGCCAACCGATGCCGAACTATTTCGGGTGCCTGGCAAGATATCCCCCTCTCCCGGCGTGACGTGCGCCGCAAATCCGCTATCATCGCGGCAGCGCATCACGTGGAGAAGGCCGTGCAGCAGCGCCTGGAGAAGGAGTGGGATCTTTCGATCGACCCGGACACGGTGCGCCTGTTCGTCCTCAAGGCCAAGGCGCTGAGCGCGGGCGTCAATGAGGATTACGACGACGGCGCCGAGCATGAGGTCGAGTTCGACGGCGACAGGCATGCCAATCATCACCATGACGGCCTCGTCGAGGAAGCCTCCGAAAACCTCACCGAGGAAGAATTTCGCGAGCTGATCAACGATCTCAACGTCGACGAAGCGGCCGAACTGGTCGCGCTCGTCTGGGTCGGACGTGGCGACTATGACGCGTCCGAATGGTCCGACGCCGTGACCGCCGCCAAGGAGCGCTCCAACAGGCGAACGGCCAAATACCTCCTCGGCATGCCGCTGCTGGCCGATTGGCTGGAGGAAGGCCTCGAGGCCATCGGTGCGTAACGCGCCGGTAACCGATTGTGATCGGGCCGGCCAGTCTCCAAGGCAACTTCGCCACGTGAACGCCGTTTCCGGGCGATGGCAACGCTGAGCTTTTCCGGATTGTGCAGAACGGCGCTGCCTTTGGTGGCCTTGGCGCTGCTGGCTACGCCGGCGATGGCCAAGCATCACCACCGGCATAAAAGACACCTGCCGCCCGCCAGCCAGAGCGCCGCCCCGGCGCCCCAAACTCCCGTTGCGACGCCCGTTCCCAAACCGCGCCCCGCGAACACGAACGAGGCCGAAACCAGGCAAGGCAAAACCCCGTGGGACAGGAACGACACCTTCCTCGATCAGGAGAAGGCGCATCCCAAATGGGACGATCGCCCTCAATCGTCGGCCAAAACCAAAAGCGAGCCGCAGACACCGGCGACGGAGGGTGAGCCGCAGACACCGGACGTCGTCCCGACGCCCCCGGAAAAGCCGACCGAACTCGAGCCGGAGCCGCCAGGCACCGCGCCCGCGCCGCCGCAAAAACCGGCAGAGGGCGGCGAGCAGACAATGCTCCCCGATCCGCGCTCGGCCGATGTTCCGGCTGAAACCATGCCGCAAGAGGAAACCGCCTGCCGCGCCCGGCTGAAGGCGCTTGGCGTCGAATTCCAGGAACACAAGGCGGAGCATGATGCCGAAATCGGCTGCTCGATCCCCTACCCTATCGTCATCAAAACGCTCGGCAAATCGATCGGCATCAGTCCGGACGCGGAGCTCAACTGCCGGATGGCCGAGGCCGCGGCGCGCTTCGTCGCCGACACCGTCCAGCCGGCGGCGAAGACCGAATTCGGCGCCGACCTGAAGTCGATCGGCCAGGCTTCGGGCTTCGTCTGCCGTCCGCGCCACGGCACTAGGAAGCTATCGGAACACGCCTTCGGCAACGCGCTCGACATTGCCTCGTTCACGCTGTCGGACGGCAAGAAGATCGAGGTTGGCCTGACCCCGCCAGACAAGGACGCCAAATTCCTCAGCGCGATGCGCAAGGCCGCCTGCGGGCCGTTCAAGACGGTGCTCGGTCCGGGCAGCGATCCCGACCATGCGCTGCATTTCCACCTCGATCTAGAGCCGCGCCGCCACGGCGGCACTTTTTGCCAGTAATTGGATAGAAGAGCGCCGCAATTCCGCCCCAGACGTGAATGCCGCCGCTGATCTTTCCTTTACTCTTGCCCGTTAACCTTAGGCATCGGGAGCATGATCCCAATTGGGACCAGCTCTTGGGGACAAGGATGCCTTTCGATGGCTCGAAGACTTGGCGCCATGCTTGCGGCGGCGCGACACAACAAGCGTGCGCGCGCCTCAGCGATCGGGCTGGCTGTCGGCCTTGCGCTTGCCACGGTGTCAGCCTGCACAACCGGCGACGTCTTTGCGCTGCAGCCGGCCGTCGATGTCGGCAGCCAGACCGCCGCCGTGCCGCAGCCCGACGCGCCGCAATATTCCGGCATGCAGCGGCTTGTTCCGTCCAATCCCTACATGACCCAGGCCGCCTATCCGCGCATGGACGAGCCGATGTCGGAGCCGCAGCAGATGCCGGCCAGCGAGATCGACTGCCGCAACGAATTGAAGCGGCTCGGCGTCGTCTATCAGGATGTCCAGCCGATCCATGAAGGCCAGTGCGGCATCGACTTCCCAGTGAAGGTTTCCGCCATCGGCAGCGTCGCCATGAAGCCGGCCGCCACACTGACCTGCAACATGGCCGCGACCTTCGCCGCCTGGACCAGGAACGAGCTGCAGCCCGCCGCCCGCTGGCGCTATTTCTCCGGCGTCAAGGCGATCCACCAGGGCTCCAGCTATTCCTGCCGCAACATCGCCGGCGAAGGCGTGTTGTCCGAGCACGGCAAGGGCAACGCGCTCGACGTCATGAGCATCGAGCTCAACAATGGCGACGATATCGACGTGCGCAAACCCGGCCTCTTCGCTTTCCGCACCCGTGGCTTCCTCAACAATGTGCGCGCCGATGGCTGCGAGTATTTCACCACGGTGCTCGGCCCCGGCTACAATTACGACCACCGCAACCACTTCCACTTCGACATCAAGAACCGCAAGAGCGGCTATCGCGCCTGCCGCTAGAGCATGATCCCGAAAAGTGGAAACCGGTTTTCGGAAAACATGCTTCAACAAAAGAGTTAGACAGGCAAAGAGCGTGACGGACCCGGTGACTTCGCCGCAGCCTCTTGTCCGAAATGGCGTCAAAACAAGAAGATGGAACGGCTCGCCGTTTTCGTGAACGGCAGGGTCCTGCCCAAACTGGTCCGCGGCGCATAAAGTGGTCGCCATGGGTCTGGGAGCGGTTTTCTTGTGAGTGAGCGAAGCTTTCGGCGGCGAGCGCTGATCTGGCTCGCGGCATTCTGCGCCGGTTACCTGGCTTTGGCCTATCTCGCCGCGCCGGAATTCTGGACGTGGCGGGAGCGTGGCTTCCGCACCCGGCCCTTCGAGATGGTGACGCACACGCCGCAGGGCATTCCGGGCGACCCGATCAATGTCGGCCTTGTCGGCACCGAGAAGCAAGTCGTCCACGCCTTGGCCGTCGCCGGCTGGGACACGGCCGATGCCGTCACGCTGCGCACCGCGATCGACATCGGCGAGAGTGTGTTGTTTTCGCGCCCCTATCCGGACGCTCCGATGAGCAGGCTGCTGTTCGAAGGCCGCGCCCAGGACCTCGCTTTTGAAAAGCCTGTCGGCGACAGCGCCGACCGCCGCCACCACGTCCGTTTCTGGCTGACGGACACGGTCGGCGACGACGGCCGGCCGCTCTGGCTGGGTTCGGCGAGCTTCGATCGCGGCGTCGGTCTCAGCCACGACACCGGGGCAATCACCCACCATATCGGTCCCGACATCGATGCCGAGCGCGACTCCTTGATCGGCGACCTCGACGCGGCCGGCCTCCTGGTATCGACAAGCAAAATACCGGGAATCGGCGCCACCAGAACCGGACGCAATGGCGGCGGCGATCCTTATTTCACCGACGGCATGGCGGTGGTCGGTGTCTTGAAGGCGCTGCAGTGATGGTGCTCGATCGGGTCATCAGTTTGTGGTGATGACGATCTTGCCGAACGGCCCTTTTTCCAGATGCTGAAGCGCCTGCGGCACCTCATCGAAGCCGTAGACTTTGTCGATGACCGGCTTGATGCCGAGCGCCTCGATCGCCTGGTTCATGCGCTCGAAGGAGCGGCGATGGCCGATGGACAGGCCTTGCACGACGATGCGGTTGCGCATGAAGGGCAGGATCGGAAAGCTCAATTCCATCGCGCCGAGCAGGCCGATGACGGAGAGCCGGCCATCGGCCGCGAGCGCGTTGAGCGACCGTCGCGCATTGTCGCCACCGACCATCTCCAGCACATGGTTCACGCCAAGCCCATCCGTCAGCTCGCGCGCGGTCTCGTCCCATGCCGGCTGGGTGCGGTAGTTGATCGTCCGCCAGGCGCCGAGATCCTTCGCACGCTTGAGCTTCTCGTCGCTGCTCGATGTGACGATGGCGCGCAGGCCGAAGGCAGCGGCGAATTGCAGCGCAAACAGCGACACGCCGCCCGTGCCCTGGATCAGGATCGTCTGGCCCGGCACCGGCCTCGTCGCCTCGGCCATCGCGAACCAGGCGGTCAGCGCCGCTATCGGCAGCGTTGCCGCCTCGACATCGCTGAGCGAGGCCGGTGCCGGCACGGCCGCGTCCTCGCCGAAAATGACATGCTCGGACAGCATGCCTGACAACGAAGACCCCAGCGTGTGCTGATGCAGCACCGCCGGCGCATCGCCGTCCGGCCAGTCGGCGATCACTTGCCCGAGCACTCGTTGCCCGACCTTGAAGCCGCTGACCGCGCTGCCGACCGCGACGATCTCGCCGACGCCGTCGGAGGTCGGCACGAACGGGAAGGCAAGGTCGGGGATCAGCACGCCTTCGACGATCAGCTTGTCCTTGTAATTCAATGAGACCGCGCTGGTCCGCACCAGAAGCTCATGCGGTCCGGGTTCGGGGTATCTTTCCTTTCGTCGGCTTCAGTTGCGAAAGGCCGAATCCCGTCATCTGCCAGGACCTGTTGGTGTCGCCGCTCATTGCGCATCGCTCCATGATTTGATCGCCGTGCCAGAGATTTATTCGATCCGACTATGGAAAATAGAGCCGCAATGCGGGATATTCGGCAACGCATTGAAGAAGAAAAGTCTACAAAATGGACCCTATCGACCTGCAAGGCATCGTTGCATTCGTCAACACGGTCGAGGCTGGCAGCTTCACCGGCGCCGGCGAGCGGCTGCATGTGACGAAGTCGGCGATCGGCAAGTCGGTCGCCCAGTTGGAGCAGCGGCTCGGCGTGCGCCTGCTCAACCGCACCACCAGGAGCCTGAACCCGACCAGCGAGGGCCTGGGCTATTACGAAGCCTGTGTCCGCGCGCTGGTCGAGATCGAGGCCGGACAGGCGCTGCTTGCCTCGCGCCGCCAGGTTCCTTCCGGCAAGCTCCGGATCGACGTGCCGCTTGCCTTCGGCCGCAGATGCGTCGCGCCGGTGCTGTTCGGCATCTCGCAAAAATTTGCCGATCTGACGATCGAGATGTCCTTCAACGACCGGCGCGTCGACCTGATCGAGGAAGGCATCGACCT
>OUNM010904970.1_pt1 | contig 12671 bp, 8 predicted proteins | sample 1769961 | NCBI WGS metagenome assembly OUNM01 (sample SAMEA3914820, study PRJEB12502) | metagenome | biome: forest; material: soil | place: USA | collected 2012-03-12 | depth 0.3 m | reverse complement strand
GTGGTCGACAGCAGGGTCTTGACGGTCAGGTCCTGGCTGACGCGATACTTGGCGTCGAGGTCGAGGAAGGCCGAGGTGGCGCGCGCGCCGTCGCGGTAGGCGCCCTCGGTCTCGCCGATGTACTGCGGGGTGGTGCCCGGTGCGTAGACGATGTCGGCGGCCTTCAGCACTTTCAGCTGGTCGCCGTACATGGTGGTCTCGGTGACGATGACCGGGTTCTTGATCATCGCGTAGACGCGCTGGCCGTTCGAATTGGTCGGCGTGGCGGCGCCCCGCAGGCCGCCGCGGCCCAGCAGCATGCTGAACATGGCGCCGGCGTTCAGGCGGCCGTAGTTGTTCGCATTCATGCCGGAATGGAAGCCGGTCATGGTCACGTCGAGGTCCTGGTTCGGCTTGAACTGCAGCGAGAACATGCCGCCCTTGCGGTCGCGTACGCCTTCGACGAATTCCATGCTCATCGAGCCCGGGATGCGCACGCCGTTCAGGTCGGCGGCCTTGTAGCCGCTGCCGGCCAGCGATTCGTCGGTGATGCCCAGCATGGTCGAGGTGTTGATCACGTCCCAGCCGCTGCCGCCGCTGTAGGCGAAGCGCGAGACGGAATCGCGGCGCACGTAGCGCTTCTCGGCAAAGCCCTGGACGATGAAGCCGAAGGTGCCGGCCTCGTTCTTCCAGTTGAACATCGCGTTCAGGTCGGGCGCGCTCTTGCCCGGCAGGTCGGCGTAGCTGGCGCCGCCGCTGATCACGCCGCCGAAGCGCTCTTTCTGCGCCAGCGGCTTGCGGGTAGTGACGTTGATGGTGCCGGCCAGGCCACCATCGACGATATTCGCCTGCGAGGTCTTGTAGACCAGGGCCTGGTTCAGGACCGAGGACGGCATCAGCGACAGGCTGGTCGAGCGGCTGCTTGATGCCTGGTCGGAGACGTACCAGTCGCCGCCGGAGACGGTGTGGCCGTTGAAGACGATGAGCGACATGTCGGGGTTGGTGCCGCGCATCGACACCTTCTCCGCCTCGTCGTAGTCGGTGCGCACCGCCACGCCCGGCAGGCGCTGCAGCGAGTCGGCCAGGTTCTTGTCCGGCATCTTGCCGACGTCCTCGGCGGTGATTACCTCGACGTTGGCGGCGGAATCGCGCTTGACGGCCAGCGATTTCGCCATCGAGGCACGGATACCGGTCACCTCGACGGTCTGCATGGTCGACGTACCGGCGGCATCCTGGGCCAGCGCGGGCAGCGCGGCAAGACCCAGCGATACCGCTACGGCGGCCGCGAGCGGCTTCTGTTTCAACATTCTCACTCTCCTGAATAGTTTTCCTAGGGCAGGTGTATCCCTGCCGCGCGCACAGTATTGACTAAGAGGAAACTTTTGAATAATGATTAGTGTTGGAGAATCCATAACCCTAGGGAATGATTACTGTCGGACGAGAACGACGGGTTATACTCGCCCGCATAATTTTCATTTCGCAAACACCCGCCCGTCACGGTAGCGTGGCGCTTTGCATCCGCTACCGGAGACTCCATGCGTTACGCCTGCCTGCTGTTCGCCGCCGCCCTCGCCGGCTGCGCCACCCCGTCCTCGCCGCCGTCCACGGCGGCGAAATCCGCCACCCTCCAGCCGCAGGCCGTGGCGCCGATCGAGACCATCCTGCAGAAGCAGATCTACCAGATGAGCCCGGTCGAAGCGGGCCGCTACGTGGCCTGGGTGCACCAGGCCGAACCCGACCTGCGCAAGCGCATCGCGGCGATCGGACGCAAGAACATCGGCCAGCCCTACGACCTGAACCTGCTCGGCGAATTTCCGTTTGAAGTGCACGACAACCTGCCGATGTTCAGCCTCGATCACAGCGACTGCGTGGTGTTTGCGGAACACACCTACGCGATGGCGCTGTCGCAGTCCTGGGAAGAATTCTTCTGGATGCTGCAGCGCATCCGCTACCGCGACGGCGTGATCGGGGTCGCCACGCGCAACCACTACACCGAGATGGACTGGAACGTGGCCAACCGCTGGCTGGTCACCGACATCAGCGCCGGGCTGGCCGGCCCAGGCGGACCGGCATATTCGATGACGGTCGACCGCGCGCGCTTCCTCAAGACCCGCCACCACACCGAGCGCAACATCCCGGTCGAGACCAGCCGCCAGGCCTATGTGGCGAAGGACCAGGTGGCGGCCATCGCCAGCCAGCTGCAGGAAGGCGATTTCGTGAACGTGATCTCGACCCGCAACGGCGAGTACTGGGCTTCCCACGTCGGCCTGGTGGTGCTGGGCCCGAACGGCGAGCGCCACTTCCTGCACTCCTCCGAACCGCAGGTGCGCGAAGAGACCTTCGAGTCCTTCATCGCCCGCGCCGCGGCGCGCGAGGAACGCAACCGCAAGGAAGGCAAGAACGGCCAGGTGCTGGCCGGCTTCAAGTTCCTGCGCCTGAACGACAGCATCGTGGTGCCGCCGATGGCGCCGCAACCCCGTCCCGGTTCGGGCGCCTGATCCGCCGCCCGCCGCGGCGGGCCGCTCATCCCCTCCCATCCACGGGCCGCTTATGCGGCCCGTTGTCTTTTCCGCTTCCGCATTTCCTTTCCTATTTGTGCAATCAAGAAATTAATTTAATTTCAGAATCAATTTCCCATTTTCACAATCATGGAGAAAGATTTAATTCCCTTATGCCGGTTGAGCATGGTCAAACCCATCAATCTTTGCGAACCGGATAATAAACTTACTCAGCAATAAGCAATCTAAACAGCGGCATTTTTTATTCTTTCCGAAATTATTTCCAAGTAATAAGAAATTAAATCCAAAACACAGCGCCTTTTTAGCTTGGCGATATTCCCGAGAAAAAGATAACCCGCAACCACGCAGCCTTTCCGAGATCATGCTCAAGCTAAATCAAGGCCTTGTCAGCCAGTTTTGCTCCAGGATGGTGTCCCTGCACCGCAGGACGAAAATCGCCCTGATGGTCTGCGCCGACCTGATCGCGCTGCCATTCTGCTTTCTGGTCGCAATGATGTTACGCGGCGGCGATCTGAAACTCGCCTCCCATTTCGGCCCCGCTTCCTATGTATTGGTTGCCGTGGTGACGATAGCGGCTTTTTCCGTCTCCGATCTTTATCGTGCCGTTATTCGGTTTATTGACCAGCGTCTATTGAGCGTTACGGGGCTCGCACTCGCGGTCGCCATTTTATGCGCCTATATCGTGATGTTCGCGATTAACGAGGAGCGATTTCCGCGCAGCGCATTGGCGATTTACTGGTTTATCGTATTTTCCTATGTCGTCGCGTCCCGGGTCGGCATGCGTAATTTCCTGCGCAAGCTGAATGCCCGGCAGCGCTGCGCCGCCGAAGTGGTCGCCATCTACGGCGCCAGCGAAGCCGGCGCCCGCCTGGCCCAGGCCATGCGCGGCAGCGACGAATACCGTCCGGTCTGCTTCTTCGACGAAAAGCATGCACTGAGCGAGCGCAACGTCGCCGGCCTGCGCGTCTTCCATACCGACCGCCTGGCCGAGATCGTGCAGGCCATGGCGATCCGCTCGATCGTGCTGGCCCTGCCCTCGGTCTCGCCGGAACGCCTGCGCGACATCATGCAGCGCCTGGCCCAGGCCGGCGTCAGCACCAAGATCCTGAGTCGCCTGGTCGACCTCGCCGACGACAAGGTCGGCCCGCGCGAGACCATCCGCGAACTGAAATTCGAAGACCTGCTCGGCCGGCCGCCGGTGCCGCCGCGCGTCGACCTGTTCGCCCGCTGCGTACGCGGCAAGACCGTGCTCGTGACCGGCGCCGGCGGCTCCATCGGAAGCGAGCTGTGCCGCCAAATCGTGACCGTCGCGCCGAGCCGCCTGCACCTGCTCGACCACTCCGAGTTCGCGCTCTACACGATCCGCCAGGAGCTGGCCACCCGCTTTCCCGACATTCCCATCGAAGCCCACCTCGGCTCGGTATGCAATGCCGACCTGGTCGAACGCGTCCTGCGCGACGGCAAGGTCGACACCATCTACCATGCCGCCGCCTACAAGCACGTGCCCCTGGTCGAGACCAATATCGTCGAGGGCCTGCGCAACAACGTGGTCGGCGCCCAGGTGATCGCCTCCCAGGCCGCCCGGCACCGCATCGAGACCTGCGTGCTGATCTCCAGCGACAAGGCGGTGCGCCCGACCAACATCATGGGCGCCAGCAAGCGCATCGCCGAACTCATCTTCCAGGCCGCGGCGGCCCGCCACGGCGCCCACACCATCTTCTGCATGGTCCGCTTCGGCAACGTGCTCGGTTCGTCCGGCTCGGTGATCCCGCTGTTCCAGCGCCAGATCGCACGCGGCGGCCCGCTGACCATCACCCATCCGGAAGTATCGCGCTACTTCATGCTGATCCCCGAGGCCGCCCAGCTGGTGATCCAGGCCGGCGCGATGGCCAAGGGCGGCGACGTGTTCGTGCTCGACATGGGCGAGCCGGTGCGCATCGTCGACCTGGCGCGCACCATGATCGCCCTGCACGGCCTGACCGAGAAGAGCGCCCAGAACCCGGGCGGCGACATCGAGATCCGCTACGTCGGCCTGTTCCCGGGCGAGAAGCTGCACGAGGAGCTGCTGACCGACGGCGTGGTCTTCCCCAGCGACCACCCGCGCATCATGCGCATGAAGGAAAACGCCCTCCACCCCAGTGTGCTCGAGACCTTCATCACCTGCCTGATGATGGCCTGCGAGACCCACGAACGCGCCATGATCGAGTCGATGGTCAAGGCCATCGTCACCGAATACAGCCCGCAGCTGGCCCCGGCCGCGCCGGCGCCCACCCCCGTGCCGGCGGCGCCGCGCCTGGGCCTGATCCGGAAATTCGTGCCGTTCCGTATTTAACTCAACGTTTGGCGAGGACACTCATGCGTGATGAAAGCAAACCGGCATATCTCGAACAGCTGACCGAGCGGCTGGGCAAGCGCGCGGCCGTGATCGGCATCATCGGACTCGGCTACGTCGGACTGCCGCTGGCCCTGCGTTATTCGGAGGCGGGCTTCCGCGTCCTCGGCATCGACATCGACGGCGCCAAGATCGAGCGCCTGAACCGCGGGGAAAGCTATATCAATCACATCAAGCCGGCCGCCATCGCCCGCGCCCGCGAACGCGGCTTCCAGGCCACCACCGACTTCACCCGCGCCGGCGAGCCCGACGCCCTCATCATCTGCGTGCCGACCCCGCTGAACGCCTATCGCGAACCGGACCTGTCCTTCGTGCTCGACACCGCCGACGCCCTGCTGCCCTTCATGCGGCCCGGCCAGGTGCTGTCGCTGGAAAGCACCACCTACCCCGGCACCACCGACGAGGAACTCAAGCCGCGCCTGGAATCGCGCGGCTTCACGGTCGGACGCGACGTCTTCCTGGTGTTCTCGCCGGAGCGCGAAGACCCGGGCAATCCCGACTTCCACACCCGCACCATCCCCAAGGTCTGCGGCGGCGTGACCCCGGCCTGCCTGGAAGCCGGCATCGCCCTCTACGGCCCGGCGATCGACAAGGTGGTGCCGGTCAGCTCGACCCGCGCCGCCGAACTCACCAAGCTGCTGGAGAACATCCACCGCGCCGTCAACATCGGCCTGGTGAACGAGATGAAGATCATCGCCGACCGCATGGACATCGACATCCACGAGGTGATCCGGGCGGCCGCCACCAAGCCCTTCGGCTTCACGCCCTACTATCCGGGGCCGGGCCTGGGCGGCCACTGCATCCCGATCGACCCCTTCTACCTGACCTGGAAGGCGCGCGAATACGGCCTGCATACCCGCTTCATCGAACTGGCCGGCGAGATCAACAGCGACATGCCGCAATGGGTGGTCGGCAAGGTGACCGACGCCCTGAACCTGCGCGGCAAATCCGTGATGGGCAGCCGCGTGCTGGTGCTGGGCATCGCCTACAAGAAAGACGTCGAGGACATGCGCGAATCGCCCTCGGTCGAGCTGATGGAGATCCTGCGCGAGAAAGGCGCGGCCGTCGATTATTCCGATCCGCACGTCCCGGTCTTCCCGCGGATGCGCGAGCACTGGTTCGATCTCAGGAGCGTCGAGCTGACCCCGCCTTCCATCGCCTCCTACGACGTGGTGCTGCTGGCAACCGCCCACAGCGGCTTCGACTACGAGCTGATCCGGCAGTACGCCGCCCTGATCGTCGATACCCGCGGCGTCTACCCGGCCCTGCCGAACGTCGTGAAAGCCTGAGGAGCCGCCATCATGCGCCACTACCCTGCTCCCATACTGGACCGCAAGATCCGCTTCGCCCTGGTCGGCTGCGGCCGCATCGCCAACAACCACTTCGAAGCCCTGCGCAAGCACCAGGACCGGGCCGAGCTGGTCGGCGTCTGCGACGTCGATCCGCGCGCCCTCGACCGCGCGGTCGGGGCCACCGGCGCCGAGGGCTATGCCAGCCTGGAGGCAATGCTGCGCCAGGCCGACGCCGACATCGTCGTGGTCACCACCCCGTCCGGCCTGCATCCCGAGCAGGCCATCCAGATCGCCGCCAGCCGCCGCCACGTGATGACCGAAAAGCCGATGGCGACCCGCTGGGAGGACGGCAAGCGCATGGTGGCCGCGGCCGACGCCGCCGGCGTGCGGCTGTTCGTGGTCAAGCAAAACCGCCGCAACGCCACCCTGCAGCTGCTCAAGCGCGCGGTGGACAAGAAGCGCTTCGGCCGCATCTACATGGTCAACCTGAACGTGTTCTGGACCCGCCCGGAAGAGTATTACCGCAGCGCGGCATGGCGCGGCACCTGGGAATTCGACGGCGGCGCCTTCATGAACCAGGCCAGCCACTACGTCGACCTGATCGACTGGATCGTCGGCCCGGTCGAGAGCCTGCAGGCCTATACCGCCACCCTGGCGCGCGATATCGAGGTCGAGGACACTGGCGTGATCAGCCTGCGCTGGCGCAACGGCGCCCTCGGTTCGATGAACGTGACCATGCTGACCTATCCGCGCAATATGGAGGGCTCGATCACCGTGCTGGGCGAACACGGCACCGTGCGCATCGGCGGGGTGGCGGTCAACCAGGTCCAGCAGTGGGAATTCGCCACGCCCGATCCCGACGACGAAAAGGTAAGCGACGCCAGCTACCAGACCACCTCGGTGTACGGCTTCGGCCACCCGCTCTACTACGACAACGTGATCAAGGTGCTGCGCGGCGAAGCCGAGCCCGAGACCGACGGCCGCGAAGGCCTGAAGTCGCTCGAAGTGCTGGTCGCGGCCTATATGTCCGCGCGCGACGGCAAGCGCGTCGCCCTGCCGCTGGAGTACTGAATGAGCGACGCCATCCACCCCAGCGCCATCATTGACGCCGGCGCCGTGCTCGGCGAGGCCACCCGCGTCTGGCACTTCGCCCACGTGTGCGCGGGCGCCCGCGTCGGCGCCGGCTGCTCGCTCGGCCAGAACGTCTTCGTCGGCGACGACGTCGTCATCGGCGACCGCGTCAAGGTCCAGAACAATGTCTCCGTCTACGACGCCGTCACCCTCGAGGACGAGGTGTTCTGCGGCCCGAGCATGGTATTCACCAATGTCTACAACCCGCGCGCGGCGGTGGCGCGCAAGCACGAATACCGCCGCACGCTGGTCAGGCGCGGCGCCACCATCGGAGCCAACGCCACCATCGTGTGCGGCGTGACGATCGGCGAGCACGCCTTCATCGGCGCCGGCGCGGTGGTCAACCGCGACGTCCCCGCATTCGCGCTGATGACCGGCGTGCCGGCGCGCCAGACCGGCTGGATGAGCCGCTTCGGCGAACGCCTGCCGCTGCCGCTGACAGGCGGCGGCGACGCGCGCTGCTCCCACACCGGCGACGTCTACGTGCTGAAAGACGGCGTCTGCACCCTGCTGCCGGCGGCGCCTGCCCACCGGCCCCATCCCTGACCCAGCGAAGCGAACAGAACATGGAATTCATCGACCTCAAGTCCCAATACCAGCGCGGGCGCGCGCGGATCGACGAACGCATCCAGGCCGTCCTCGACCACGGGCAATACATCATGGGGCCGGAGGTGGCCGAACTGGAAGCCAGGCTGGCCGACTACACGGGCGCGCGCCACTGCATCACGGTGGCCTCCGGCACCGAGGCCCTGATCATCGCCCTGATGGCCCTCGGCATCGGCCCTGGAGACGAGGTCATCACGACACCCTTTTCCTTCATCGCCACCGCCGAGGCGATCGTCCTGGTCGGCGCCAGGCCGGTATTCGTCGACATCGACCGGGCCACCTGCAATATCGCGGCGAGCCTGATCGAGCCGGCCATCACCGCGCGCACCCGGGCGATCATGCCGGTGTCGCTGTACGGCCAGTCGGCCGACATGGACGAGATCAATGCGGTCGCCTGGCGCCATGGGCTGGCGGTGATCGAAGACGCGGCCCAGAGCTTCGGCGCGACCTACCGGAACCGGAAAAGCTGCAACCTGTCGACGGTCGGCTGCACCAGCTTCTTCCCCAGCAAGCCGCTCGGCTGTTACGGCGACGGCGGCGCCCTCTTCACCAGCGACGATGCGCTTGCCGCCGCAGCGCGTGAAATCCGCGTGCATGGCCAGTCGCGCCGCTATGTGCACACCCGGGTCGGGGTCGGCGGCCGCATGGACACCCTGCAGTGCGCGGTGGTCCTGGCCAAGCTCGAGCGCTTCGAGTGGGAGCTGGCGGAACGCGCCAAAGTGGCGGCGCGCTACAACGCCCTGCTCTCGGGCCGCCTGGGCCTGGTAGGCTGCAACCCCAACCGCAGCAGCGTGTTCGCGCAATATACGGTGGTGCTCGAGGAACGCGAGCGGGTCCAGGCGGCGCTGCAGGCGGCCGGCATCCCGACCGCCGTCCACTATCCGGTGCCGATCCACGTGCAGCCGGCCTACGCCCATCTGGCCGACGCCGACGGCTGCCCGGTCGCCCTCGAGATGGCGAACAAGGTGATGAGCCTGCCTTTCGGTCCCTATATGCCGGCTGCGGACACCGAGCGCGTGGCCGCCACCCTGCTGGCCGCCGCCGGGATGACGCTCCCGGATACCGCATCATGCGCATAGCCACCGTCCCCCACGCGGCCGGCGCACGCGGCCGGGTCGCCCATCTGACCTCGGTCCACCCACGCCACGACACGCGCATCTTCATGAAGCAGTGCCGGACGCTGGCGGCCCGCGGCTACGACGTGACCCTGGTGGTGGCCGACGGCAAGGGAGACGATCTCAAGGACGGCGTCGCGATCGCCGACGTCGGCCGGCTGCAGGGCCGCATCAACCGCATCCTGCGCAGCACCCGCCGCGTATTCCTGAAGGCGGCCGCGCTGGATGCGCAGATCTACCACCTGCACGATCCGGAGCTGATCCCGGTCGGCCTGCGCCTGAAGCGGATGGGCAGGAAGGTCATCTTCGACTCGCACGAAGACGTCCCGCAGCAACTGCTGGACAAGCCCTATCTCAACCCGGCGGCGCTGCGCCTGCTGGCCGGCGTGTTCGCCGCCTACGAGCGCTACGCCTGCGCCAGGCTCGACGGCATCGTCGGCGCGACACCCTTCATCCGCGACAAGTTCCTGCGGATAAACCCGCATTCAATCGACGTCAGCAATTTCCCGCTTTCGGGCGAGCTGGACGCCCCAATCGGCTGGAGCGACAAGCGGGACGAGGTCTGCTTCGTCGGTGGCATCGACACCATCCGCGGCGCGCGTGAAATCGTGCGCGCATGCGCGCTGCTGCGCTCGCCGACGCGCCTGAACCTGGCAGGACAATTCACCGAGGCCGCGCTGGAAGCGAGCGTCAAGGCAGAGCCGGGCTGGCAGCGGGTCAACGAACTGGGCTTCCTCGACCGCGCCGGCGTGCGCGCGGTGCTGGGCCGTTCGGTCGCCGGGCTGGTTACATCCCATCCGATCGGCAATTTCCTTTATGGGCAGCCGATCAAGATGTTCGAGTACATGGCCGCGGGTATTCCCGTCATTGCATCGAATATTCCTTCCTGGCGCAGCATCGTCGAGGGAAATCAATGCGGCATTTGCGTCGATCCTTTCGATCCCGCCGCAATTGCTGCCGCAATTGATTATCTGGCGGCAAATCGCGCTATTGCCGAACGTATGGGAGAAAACGGGAAAAAGGCGGTGCGCGAGCGATTCAATTGGGACGCCGAGGCGGAAAAACTGACGGCCTTTTACAGCGAAATCCTGCATGGCATTCCCGTTGCGGACCCTCAAGGCTGCACCAATACTTTGCCCTCATTCTAACAGGCAGACGAGCTGTTTTCTTCATTAAATACATTTGAAATACAGGCCCGGGCAATAAGGATAAGCGCCGTTCAATTCCGCGGCGTGCCTGGTAATAAACTCATAGGCTCATATACGTCCCATCATGAAAATTACCGTGGTTGGAACTGGATATGTCGGTTTGGTGACCGGCGCCTGCCTGGCCGAAGTCGGCAATCAGGTCTATTGTCTCGATATCGACCAGAAAAAGATCGACATGCTGAATGCCTCCCGCATTCCGATTTACGAACCGGGGCTCGAAAATATCGTCCGGCGCAATATGGCGGCAGGCCGGTTGCAATTCGGAAGCGATATTGCCGCCGCGGTCGCTTTCGGCGATATCCAGTTCATCGCGGTCGGCACCCCGCCGGACGAAGACGGCTCGGCAGACCTGCAACATGTGCTGGCCGCGGCGCGCAACATCGGCGCCCATATGGACGGCTACAAGGTGATCGTCAACAAATCGACGGTCCCGGTGGGCACCGCCGAGAAAGTCAGGAAGGCGGTCCGCCAGGAACTCGGCAAGCGCGAGCTCAACATCGCCTTCGGCGTCGTATCGAACCCGGAGTTTCTCAAGGAAGGCACGGCGATCGGGGACTTCATGCGCCCGGACCGCATCGTCATCGGCGTCGACGACGAGCACGCTGCCAGGACCATGCGCCAGTTGTACCAGCCCTTTCAGCGCAACCACGAACGCATGATCGTGATGGACGTCCAGGCCGCCGAACTGACCAAGTATGCGGCGAACGCCATGCTGGCAACGCGCATCTCGTTCATGAACGAACTGGCGAACCTGGCCGAAAAACTCGATGTCGACATCGAACAGGTGCGCCTGGGGATGGGTTCGGACCCGCGCATCGGCCACCATTTCCTCTACCCCGGCTGCGGCTACGGCGGCTCCTGCTTCCCGAAGGACGTGCGCGCATTGCGCAGGACGGCGGCTGAGCACGACAGTCCGATGCTGGTCATCGACGCCGTCCAGGCCGCCAACGCCGCGCAAAAGCGGCTGCTGGTCGCCAAGGTCCGCGCCCATTTCGGTCGGCGCCTGGCCGGCATGAACCTGGCGATGTGGGGACTGTCGTTCAAGCCGAATACCGACGATATGCGCGAGGCCCCCAGCATCGCCGTCATCAATGGCTTGCTGGCCGAGGGCGCGAATATCCAGGCATTCGATCCGATCGCGATCGACGAGGCGCGCAAGGTGTTTCCGCATGCATCCGGCGTCCAGTTCGGCAGCAACATGTACGACGTGCTGGAAGGCGCCGATGCGCTCATCATCGTCACCGAATGGAAGGAATTCCGCAGTCCCGATTTCGACCTGATGAAGCACAAGCTGAAAGCGCCGGTGGTATTCGATGGGCGCAATCTCTACGAGTCCGCCTGGCTGCTCGAAAAAGGATTCGATTACTACTCGGTCGGCCGCCCTCGCGTCGCCGTTGCGGCCGCCGGCAATGCTTCGTCGACTTCGGGAGCCATGTGATGATCAAGGTCGGAATACTCGGTTGCGGGCGCATCGCCAAACGCCATATCGAATTGCTCGGCAACGGCAAGCTTGCCAATCTGCGCCTCGGCGCCGTCTGCGACATCGTGCCCGAGCGCGCCGAGCTCTATGGCCGGCAGTTCGAGGTGCCGGCCTACCGGCATATGGATGAACTCCTGGACGCCCCCGGCATCGACGTGGTCGCCGTGCTCACGCCCAGCGGCATGCATGCCCGGCATGCCATCGCGGCGGCCAGGGCCGGCAAGCATGTGGTCGTCGAAAAACCGATGGCCCTGCGCCTGGACGACGCCGACGCCATGATCCACGCCTGCGACGATGCCGGCGTCAAACTCTTCGTCGTCAAGCAGAACCGCTTCAACCTGCCCGTCGTCAAACTCAGGGAGGCGCTCGACGCCGGCCGCTTCGGCCGCCTGATCCTCGGCACCGTGCGGGTGCGCTGGTGCCGCGAGCAGGCATATTACGACCACGACGCATGGCGCGGGACCTGGGAGTTCGACGGCGGCGTGCTGACCAACCAGGCCAGCCACCACATCGACCTGCTCGAATGGATGATGGGCGAGGTCGATTCCGTCCATGCGCGCTCGGCGACGGCGCTGGCCCACATCGAGACCGAGGACACGGCCGTCGCGACGCTCAAGTTCTGCAACGGCTCGCTGGGCATCATCGAAGCGACCACCGCCGCCCGGCCGCGCGACCTGGAAGGCTCGCTGTCGGTGCTCGGCGAGCATGGCTCGGTCGAGATCGCCGGCTTCTCGGTCAACAAGATCCGCTCCTGGCAATTCGCCAGGCCGACCCTGGAAGACGCCGACGTCGTCGAGAACTTTTCCGTCAACCCGCCGAACGTGTATGGCTTCGGCCACCAAGCCTATTACGAACACGTGGCCGCCTGCCTGCTCGACGGCAGTCCGGCCCTGGTCGACGGCCTGGTCGGACGCCGCAGCCTGGAACTGATCAGCGCGCTCTACGAGTC
>OUNM010566061.1_pt1 | contig 12681 bp, 12 predicted proteins | sample 1769961 | NCBI WGS metagenome assembly OUNM01 (sample SAMEA3914820, study PRJEB12502) | metagenome | biome: forest; material: soil | place: USA | collected 2012-03-12 | depth 0.3 m | reverse complement strand
GGACCCCCCCACGCCTTTCGGCTCCGTCCATCGGGACATGCCGCTGACACCGCCGAAAGTCTGGCACGCCATCCAGACCGCGCAACGGAGCTCGACATGATTCCCTACCCGATCGACTATGTCCGGGCCACCAGCGTGCAGCACGCGCTCGATCTGCTGGCGGGCGACCCGGAAGCCCGACTGCTGGCCGGGGGCCACTCGCTGATCCCCATGATGAAACTGCGTCTGGCCCGCCCATCGAAGCTGATCGACATAGGCAGGCTGCCAGAGCTTCATGGCATCGAGATCCAGACGGACCATATCGCGATCGGCGCGGCCAGCACCCATGCCAGGCTCGCCGATGATGCGCGCATCGCGACGCTGTTGCCGATCATTCCGGAGGCGGCCAGCGTGCTCGCCGATCCAACCGTGCGCAATCGCGGGACGATCGGCGGATCGCTGGTCAACGCCGATCCGTCCGCCGACTGGCCCGCCATCATGCTGGCGCTCGATGCCACCCTGGAAGTCGCAGGCCCGGGCGGCTTGCGGCAGATTGCCGCGGAAGATTTCTTCGTCGGATTCATGTCGTCGGCATTGAATGAAGGCGAAATCCTGGCGCGCATCCGCATCCCGCTGCCTGGCCCTGCGGTTGGGGCGTACCGGAAATTCCGGCACCCGGCGTCCGGCTATGCGGTGGCCGGCGCCGCCGTGGCCCTGCAGTGCAAGGCGGGCCGCTGCACCGGTGGCCGTATTGGGATCACCGGCGTTGCGGAAACCCCGTTTCGGGCGCGCGCCGCCGAGGCACTTCTGGGCCGCGGCATGGCGGGGAGCTGGAGCGAGGTCGCACAGGTTGTCGATGCGGCATTTGCCGACGTGACACCGCTCGAAGACCATTTCGCCGACGGCGCCTATCGCGTTCAGCTGGGCAAAGTCATGCTCAGGCGGGCGCTGGAAGACGCGTTGCAGCGCGCATGAGAGGTCGCCCCCATGACACCGATCCGGAAGACATGCTGTGCCGTCCTGGCGTGGCTGACCCTGGCGCCCGCGATGGCGCCCAATGAAGCACAAGCCGCCATGACCGCTACCGACCACTCTCCCATCCTGTCGACGCCACAGCCGATCAGCGTCACGCATATGGTCATCGACATCGGCGTCCCGTTCGCGTCGTTCACACAGCATCTCGAAAACCTGCTTGGACGCTACGACCCGGCTGCTTCCCAGCTCGTGGACACGGACCCCAAGGCCGCGGACGCGATGATGGCGAAAATGGAGGGCGAACAGGGCTTGATGATCTTCATGATCCAGAATCATGGCCGGCTGCTGAAACTGGCCGGCTTATCGGGACAGGCGAAGCGATACCTGGTCGGCAATCCCCGCATCGCGTTGACGATGACCCGGCATGACATTCGTGCCGGGCTCTACGCGCCGCTCACCGTGCTGGTCTATGAAACCCAACCTGGTCGGATCCGCGTCGAGTACGATCAGCCGTCGACGCTGTTCGGCCAGTTTGGCAACAACGAGGTGACGGCGATCGGCAAGACGCTGGACGACAAGCTTTCCCGCGTGATCGAGCACGCCGCCGAGCTGTCTGCGCGGCAGCCCTGAATCGGGCACGTCGATACGGTTGTGCCCCAGGGCCGGCGTTGGCATTGCGATACCATGCACGGCCCTGCCCACGGTCTCCCTATTCGATGTCACCCGCGATGCCACCCGCGATGCCACCCGCCGCCCGCCCAGTCCGTCAGACCTATCACCATGGCAATCTGCGCGAGGAGATGATCCGGTGCGGCCGCGAAGTCCTGGCCACGGAGGGCGTACATGGCCTGACCTTGCGCTCGACCGCGCGGATGGCCGGCGTCTCGCATGGCGCGCCGCGCAATCAGTTCGCCGACAAGGAAGGATTGCTCGCCGCGATTGCGGCAGACGGATTTCGCGAGCTCGTCGCGGTGCGGCGTGCCAGGCTGTCAGCGAACCTGAGCGCCGAAGACAGGCTGCTCACGGTGATGGACGGCTACATCGAATTCGCCGTCAAGCATCCCGCGCTGTTCTATCTGATGTTCGGCCCCCAGATCATCGAGAAGGACAACTATCCCGAGTTGCTGGAAGCAGGCAATGCCTCGTACCAGCTGCTGTACGGCGCGGTGAAGGACTACTTCGACGCCAACGGGTATGCGGCGCAGTTCGACGACATGATGGTGCGCTCCGCCTGGTCGGCGATGCACGGCGTCAGCATGCTGTTCAGCGCCAAGCCCGCCGGCCCCAGCACCACGCGGCGGGTGACGCTGGCGCAGTGGCGGCGCGGCGTCCAGGCATTCGTGCTGACCGGCTTGCTGGCGGCGGCACGCGCGAAGGCCGCCGCCGATGACGCGACTGATAGCGCCACCGATGGCGCCACGGATGACGCCATCTAGGCAGGCCTCAGGATAGTGCTTCCAGCGCCAGCGCAATCCCCTGCCCGCCGCCGATGCATAGCGTCACGATGCCGCGCCGGATGCCATCCGCCTGCATCGCGTAGAGCAGGCGCGTGGTCAGCACGGCGCCGGTCGCGCCGATCGGATGGCCATGGGCAATCGCGCCGCCATCGACGTTGATGATGTCGTGCGGCAGGCCCAGCTCGGCCGCCACTGCAAGCGGCACGGCCGCGAAAGCCTCATTGATCTCAAAGCGCTCGACGTCACCCACCGACCAGCCCGCGCGCTGCAATGCCTGCCGCACGGCGGGCACCGGGCCCAAACCGAACAGGCCCGGCTCCACGGCACCCACGCCGTAGGCTACCAGCCTTGCCATCGGTGCCATGCCTTTTCGCTCGGCAAATCCGCGATCCGCGACCAGCACTGCGGCTGCGCCGCTGTTGATGCCAGGCGCGTTACCGGCGGTGATGGTGCCGCCGGGACGGAACGCCGGCTTCAGGCGTGCAAGATCGTCGAGCGTGGTATTGGGACGGTTGGCTTCGTCCACGTTGAAGGCAACGGTGCCCTGCTTTGACTTCAACGGCACATCGACGATCTGTGCGGCAAAACGGCCTTGTGCCTGCGCCTGCGCGAAGCGCTGTTGCGATCGTTCGGCCCAACCGTCCTGGGCTTCGCGGCTCAGTTCGTAGCGCGCCACGAGGTCTTCGGTGTGCCAGCCTGAATGCTGGCCACTAAACGCATCCTGCAAGCCGTCGAACAACATGCTGTCGTGCATCGTGGCATCGCCCATGCGATTGCCCCAGCGTCCGGTCGGCAGCAGATATGGCGCGCGGTCCATGTTCTCCATGCCGCCGGCCACCGCCACGTCCGTATAGCCAAGCCGTACCTCGTCGGCCGCCGTGGCGATGGCCTGAGCCCCCGAACCACAGACGCGGTTGACCGTCATGGCCGGCAGCGATACCGGCAAACCCGCGCCGATCGCGGCCTGCCGCGCCGGATTCATCCGGTTGCCTGCCTGCACCACATTGCCGAACACCACGCTGCCGATCTCGCTCGCATCGATGCCGGCGCGCCGTACCGATTCGCGGATCACCGCCGCGCCCAGTTCCGCCGCCGGCGTGCCTTTCAGCGACCCATTGAAGGCCCCGATCGCGGTACGCACTGGATGACACAACACTACGTCTTTCGCACTCATCGCACCCTCGCTATGCAGTTACTTGCTTCAAGATAGTCTTCACTCTATATCAACTATCATAATGAAAGCAACATGCAAAAAAGCGAGGAAACCAGAGTGACCGAAGCCATCCATGCGATGGGGGAGTTGATCGGCAATGGCGGCGCCGAGCGCTAGCGCAAGGCGCCCGACTTCAAGTGCGGCGACGGGTGAATCGACCGTCTCAGGTTGATGTCTCGCGTTCGAAAGCGGCTTCCGCGCGCAGGCTCATGAGGTCGCGTCCGACTGTTGCGACCGCGAGCTGCTTGTTGTCGCGCCAATAGGTCACGATGCAGTCATGCGCGAGAGGATCGCCGTCGATGTCGATTCGATCCCAGTGCTCGGCATGACCGACATAGTTGATGGCGAGGTCGTAGTGCTGGCTCCAGAAGAACGGCACCGCGTCGAATCGTTGCTTCTGCCCGAGGATATTCCGGGCCGCCACTACACCCTGGCGCTCGGCAACCACCCAGTGTTCGACGCGGATGCGTTGGCCCGTACCCGGGTCGGGCCAGCGTGCAATGTCGCCAGCGGCGTAGACGCCGATGGCGCTGGTCTCCAGGAATTCGTCGACCACGACGCCATTGTCGATGGCAAGCCCGGCCTCCTGCGCCAACGCCACCGCCGGACGCACGCCAATGCCGACCACAACCAGATCCGCAGGCAACGTCTCGCCGGAGTTCAGTTTTACCTGACTCGCTCCGATCTCCGCGACCGTGGCACCGAGGTGGAACTGCACTCCATGCGACTCATGCAGGACCTTCACCATCTCGCCCAGCATTGCGCCCAGGATGCGCTCCATGGGGTGCGCCTCGGGTGCCACCACATGCACTTCCAGGCCACGCGTGCGCAACGCCGCCGCGACCTCAAGGCCGATAAAGCTTGCACCCACCACCACGCACCGGCGCGCGGCCCCGAGCCTTGCGATCAATGCATCGCAGTCCGCCAACGAGCGCAGCACGCTCACATGCGGCTGGGTTGCACCGGGAACGTCGAGCCTGACGGGTTCTGCGCCCGTGGCCAGCAAGGCGGCGCCGTAGCCGACCGTACTGCCATCCGCGAGCAAGAGGGTTTTCTTCGCGGGATCCAGCTGGACCACGCGGTGTTCGCATTTCACTTCGATGCGGTGATGCGGATAGAACTCTGGCGACCTCAACGGCAACCACCCGGGTTGCGCGGTCCCCGCCAGATAGTCCTTCGACAGATTCGGCCGATCGTACGGCAACGCCGCATCCTCGCTGAACACCGTGATCGGACCCTCGTAGCCTTCCTGCCGCAACGTCATCGCCGCGGCGTTTCCGGCTGCGCCACCCCCAATGATCACGACCGATTCAGGCAACTTGCCAGGCGCCAGCACGGGTGGCGTGGGCGCCGGCAGTTCTTCGCACACGAAAGCCCGATCGTCACGACGCTCGACACGCCAGCATTTCAAGCCATCGAGCGCAGGTGGACGGAGCGCCTGACCGGTACGCAGGCTGAAGCAGGCGTGGTGCCACGGGCATCGGATCGTGCCATCAACCAGCAGGCCTTCGGCCAGCGGCGCGCCGTAGTGGGTGCAGGTCGCACCCACCGCGAACAGCTCGCCGGCATGAGACACCAGCAGCGCCGGTTCGCCGCCGACCTGGCCTTGCACCATGCCGCCGTCCGCAACGCGCTCCAATGGAACGCCTTGGGCAAGGTCAATGTCCGCCTCGGATGATGAGCGTTCGGTCATGGGGCCGCTCCTTGCTGGTCAACCACAGGACCATTATGGGCGGCAAACCTCCCCTGCGACAGGCGTACTTCCACCTGCCGCAGGCGCCGAACATTACCAATGTGCTGTTCGAGAGCCCTGCCTCAATGGGCCGTCGCTTCCGTGGCGCCGATGCCGGTTTCGGAACGCAGCGTCTGGGCTTCGAATCCCGCACGGTCGATACGTGCCCGGGCCGATTTGTCGGTCACCGACACCAGCCAGATGCCGACAAAACCGATCGTCATCGAAAACAATGCCGGCGACGTATAGGGGAAGATCGCTTGCTTGAAGTGAAACACATCGACCCAGACCGCCTGCGACAGGATGGTAAGCACCATGGCCGACAACAAGCCGAGGAACCCGCCGACCATCGCACCGCGCGTGGTGCATCCTTTCCACAGCACCGACATGAACAGCACCGGGAAGTTGGCCGATGCCGCCACGGCGAAAGCCAGCGACACCATGAACGCGATGTTCTGCTTCTCGAAGACGATCCCGAGAACCACCGCGATCATGCCAAGGATGATCGTCGTGATGCGTGACACGCGCAGTTCCACGGCGCTGGTGGCGTTGCCGTGCTTGAAGACGGTCGCATACAGATCGTGCGACACTGCCGACGCGCCGGCGAGCGTCAGGCCCGCGACAACCGCCAGGATCGTGGCGAACGCCACCGCGGAGATGAAGCCGAGGAAGATGCTCCCGCCCACCGCGCTGGCCAGATGGACCGCCGCCATGTTGACGCCGCCCAGCAGTTTGCCGCTGCCATCCTGGAAGCTCGCATTGGTGCCCACCAGCACGATCGCGCCGAAGCCGATGATGAACGTGAGGATGTAGAAGTACCCGATCCACGTCGTGGCCCAAAACACCGACTTGCGTGCTTCCTTGGCATTGGGCACCGTAAAGAACCGCATCAGGATGTGCGGCAGGCCCGCCGTGCCAAACATCAGCGCAATCCCGAACGAAATCGCCGAGATCGGATCCTTGATGAAGTTGCCCGGACTCATGATCGAGTCCTTCTTGGCATGCACTTCCACCGCCTTGGCGAACAGCGCCTCGGGGCTGAAGTGGTACTGGGCCAGCACCATGAACGCCATAAACGACGCGCCGCCCAGCAGCAGGCACGCCTTGATGATCTGCACCCACGTGGTGGCGGTCATGCCGCCGAACAGCACGTAGATCATCATCAGCAGCCCGACAATGACCACCGCGACCCAGTACTCGAGCCCGAACAGCAGCTTGATCAGTTGCCCCGCGCCCACCATCTGCGCGATCAGGTAGAACGCCACCACGACCAGCGTGCCGGATGCCGCGAACGCGCGGATGGGTGCCTGCTTGAAGCGGTATGCGGCCACATCGGCGAACGTATACCGACCAAGGTTGCGCAGCCGCTCCGCCATCAGGAACGTGATGATGGGCCAGCCGACCAGGAAGCCGATCGAATAGATCAGGCCGTCATAGCCGCTGGTATAGACCGCAGCCGAGATGCCAAGGAAGGAGGCCGCGGACATGAAGTCGCCGGCGATGGCCAGGCCGTTCTGGAACCCCGTGATGCCGCCCCCGCCCGTGTAGAACGCCGCCGCGGACTTGGTTTTCTTCGCGGCCCACTTGGTGATGAACAAGGTGCCGATCACGAACACGACGAACATGCCGATCGCCGTCCAGTTGGTGGGCTGCCGCGTGGCCTGTCCCAGATCCCCGCCCGCTGCAAGCACGACCATCGGCAAGACCAGCGCCGCACCCGCCAGCACAATGTGAGACTTCCTCATGCCAGCTCCCGCTTGATTTGCTCGGTCATTTCGTCGTAAACGCTATTCGCATGGCGGACATAGAGTCCGGTGATGACGATGGTAAAGACGATCACGAACAGCCCGATCGGCATGCCCCATGTCGTCACGCCGCTTCCCACCCGCGTGGCAAGCAGTTCCTTGTCGAAGGCGATCAACAGCACGTAGCCGTAATAGATCACCAGCATCACGGCCGTCAGCAACCATCCCAGCCTGCTGCGTTGACGCACCAGCTCCCGGTACTTGCGGCTTTCCTTCAGTCTTGCGACCAGATCTTCCTGCATGCTGTCTCCTGCTTGCCTGGGCTCTCGTTTCGACCCACGACGCAACGGTAAGGCGTGCGGCTTACCTGCGTCTTACACGGTGCGTCAGGCGTCGCAAGGGTAAACGCGGGCATGATCGGCGTTCCTGGCCTAAGCTGAATCTGGTGCCCGCACTGTGCTCACTCAATGTGCTCACTTCAAGACCGTTCGCCGCGAGGATTCCCATGGACAGCCCATTCCACAAGTTCTCCGACCTGTTCGCGCAACTCGGCCTGCCTTCCGACGAGACCGACATCCGCGCCTTCATCACGCAACACTCGCCACTGCCGCAAGACGTTGAGTTATGGGAAGCACCGTTCTGGACGCCCGCCCAGGCAACGCTGCTGCGCGACGAAATTGTCGAGGATGCGGATTGGGCCGAAACCGTGGACCAGTTGAATCTGGCGCTACGCGCGCCAGTCTGAGCGGGGCCGGTCTGAGCGGGGCGGGGCGCACGCAGGGCGAGAGCCGCAGCGCTGTGACAGCCCACGCGCCCCCTATCGCTGCGCGTGCGCCTGTTCGCGAATCAGGTCGATCAGCGCGCGCAAGCGGGCCGGGATGTGGCGCCGCGCGGCGAAGTAGAGCGAGAGCCCTGGATAGGGCGGCGTCCAGTCCTCCAGCACCATGACGAGCCGCCCGGCCGCCACATGCTCCTTGACCGATGGCTCGCCGATATAGGCCAGCCCGGCGCCAGCCAGCGCCGCTTCCAGCATGAGGCTGGAATCGTCCAGCGTCAGGTGGCCGGGCGCGTCGATCAACACGGCCTGGCCACGTTTCTGGAATTCCCAGCGATACAGCACACCGCAGCCCATGCGCGAACGGATGCACTGATGGCGCATCAGGTCGGCCGGGATCGCCGGTCGATCGCGGCCGATGAAATAGTCCGGCGCGCCCACCACCACCGAGCGAACCGTCGGCAGGATCGGAACGGCGATCATGTCGGGCGGCACCATGTCCGCAAGCCGGATCCCCGCATCGAAGCCGAGGCCGAGCACGTCGACCAGCGCATCCTCGGTGGCGATCTCCAGTTGGACTTTGGGGTGGCGGCGCATGTAGTCGAGGAACAGCGGCTGCAGCAGCATTTGCGCGGCTCCTCGCGACGTGTTGATGCGGAGCAGGCCCGATATCTCGTCGCTGCGCTCGCCAATGCTCTCCATCGCGGTATCGATCGCGGCGAGTGCCGGCGCAATCTCCGCCACGAATCGTTCGCCGGCTTGCGTCAGCGCGACGCTGCGTGTGGTCCGGTTGAACAGGCGTACGGCCAGGCGATCCTCGAGCGCCGCAATGGCGTGGCTGAGCGCCGAGGATGAAACGCCGAGTTCACGTGCCGCCGCGCGAAATCCACCCGCGCGGGCGACTGCCGCAACCGCCTCCAGTTCGGCCAAGCTAGCCTTGTTCATTGCGCAATTTTACTCATCAGACTGTCCGTTCGCGGTGAGCTTATCAGATCAGCCTCGCGCCGGCATACTCGACTTCGACATCCACAGACGGAGCAGAAACAGTCATGCGCATCATCGACAAGATCTATCTGGACGGCGCATTCGTCGCGCCGCACGGCGAGGCCCGCGCGCCGCTTTTCAATCCCGCCACCGAAGCGCAAATCGGGGAGGTTCGCCTTGGCGATGAAAGCGACGTGAACGCCGCCGTTGCCGCGGCCAGGCGCGCGTTTCCCGTGATGGCCGCGACGACACCCGCGCAACGCGCGGCGATGCTGCGTCGCCTGCACGACGCCGTCGCGGCACGCGCGGACGAACTGGTCGCCGCAATGCGCGAGGAGTATGGCGCACCGCAGGCCTTCACCGGCTTTTCCGTACAGCACGCTGCCGCGCTGTTCGAGAACATGGCGCAGACCGTCGAGACCTATCCCTTTCGCCGCACTATCGGCCGTGCCGAGGTGACCATGGAGCCGCTCGGCGTGGTCGCCGCGATTACGCCGTGGAACAGCAATATCGGCTTTATCGCGTCCAAGGTGGCAACCGCGATCGCAGCCGGATCGACCATCGTGGTCAAACCCTCCGAGATGAGCGCGATCCAGACCCAGGTGATGGCGGAGGCGATGCACGCAGCGGGGCTGCCGCCGGGCGTGTTCAACATCGTCAATGGCTTTGGCGATGTCGTCGGTGCTGCGCTGAGCAGCCATCCGGACGTCGCCAAGATCAGCTTCACCGGCTCGACCGTCACCGGACGCGCGATCCTCAGAAGCGCAGCCGACACGTTCAAGCGCGTGACGCTCGAACTGGGCGGCAAGGGTCCGCAAGTTCTGCTGGAGGATGCGGATCTGGAGCAGGCTATCCCGATTGTCGGGGCGAGCGGCTTCGCCAACAGCGGGCAGGCCTGCATCGCCGGCACGCGGATTCTTGCGCCGGAGAGCAGGCTCGATGAAGTGCTCACGCGGCTCAAGGCCAGCGTCGAGAACGTGAAGACCGGCCCGGCCAGCGATCCTGAGGCGAGCGTCGGCCCGATGGTCAGCCGCAAGCAGTGGGAACGCGTGCAGTCCTATATCCGTCTTGGCACCGAGGAAGGCGCGGCGATACTGACTGGCGGCGAGGGGCTGCCCGAGGGGCAGTCGAGTGGCTGGTTCGTCCGCCCGACCGTGTTCACGGGCGTCACCAACCAGATGCGAATCGCGCGCGAAGAGATCTTCGGCCCGGTCCTGTGCGTGATTCCCTATGCCGACGAGGCCGACGCGATCCGCATTGCCAACGACACCCGCTACGGGCTGCAATCCTATGTGCTCTCGTCCGACGTCGAACATGCGAAGCAGGTCGCCGCGCAGCTTCAGGCCGGGCGCGTCGTCATCAACGGCGCACCGCATGAACCGTTCGCGCCGTTCGGTGGCTTCAAGCAGTCGGGCATCGGCCGCGAATTTGGTGAATTCGGACTCGATGCCTTCCTCGAACCGCGCGCGGTGCTGAGCTGACCGGGACCTCCTAGGCGGCGCTGTCCGTGTCGGGCAGTGCCGTCAACGGTCCCTGCATGCGGTAGAACGTTCGGTCCGCTGCGGTGAAGAAGGCCATGGACCGCCCGTTGACGAAGTCGTCGACATGCACCACGGTCGCACCGTCGGCTTCCTGCCACGAGATCGCGTAGATGCCCTCGGCAATCTCGCGCCATTCGCACGGCGACTCCCCACTCGCGCCCGCGTAGGGACCGGAAACGATGGCGTAGCGGATCGATCGCCCATCCTCGGCGTAGAGGTTGTGCGCCGAGAGGCCGTCGTAGTCGACGCGAAAGCCGCGGCCTGCGAATGGCGGCCGGGGCGGGAGGTCAGGAGTGATAGGGTTGCTCATCGGATAGCCACCGGGTTGATGTTGACCTGCGTGGAACCCACGTACAGCGGCTGGCCCAGCACGAACAGGAATTCCCACGCGCGATCGCGCACCAGCGCGCGGCTGTCGATCAGTTCCAGGTTGTAGATGCCGCGCTTGGCCAGCATGAACTGGTTGACCGGAAATTCGTCCTTGCCGTGCGGATTCGGATAGACCTCCGATGCCCAGGTGTCCCCGCCGAACGCGACGATGCCCTGATCGGCCAGCCATTGCGCGGCGGCCATGCCGATGCCCGGTTCCACTTCGAGAAACTGGCGGTCGTCCTTGCCGATCAGTTCGAGCCACCCGGTATTGAACAGCACCACGTCACCCTTGCGCAGCGTGACCCCCTGCTTCTTCAGCACCGCCTGGATGTCGGCCACCGTGAACTCGGTGCCGCCCGGCACGATGGACTTGCCATAGTGCGCGGTCATGTCCAACACCACGCCACGCGTGACGATGGGCGGCACTTTCTCGACGCCGAGCCGGCGCACGCCATCGACGGTGACGAAATCGGCGGCCTGGTTGCCGTTGTAGTAGACGTTGTCGATGCCGATATGGCCAATGCCGTTAAGCTGCGTGCCCACGCCGGTCCAGGCGTTCACAAGCTCATCGTTGAACGTGAACTTGTTCGGTCCGAGCGATTTGCCGGCCTGCTGGCCAACCTGGACGTTGTAGAGCCGGAAGCTGCGGTGGCGGAACGCGGGCAGGTTCTTGTCCACGGGCACGGCCAGCGGATAGGTCTTGCCAGTCTTCACCAGCGTCACGGCCTGCTTCACCACGTCAAGCGTGAGCAGATTGGCAGCGCCGATCTCGTCGTTCGCTCCATACGGCGACGGATACCAGTCAGCGGCCGCCGCGACGTGCATGACGAACGGCAGCGTCGCCGCCATCGCGAGTCTTGTCAGTGTCTTCATCGTAAATATCCTCGTGTAGCTCAGGCCGCCTTGGCGGCCAGTGCGGGATAGTCGGTCAGACCGGGCGCACCGCCCCCGAACAGCGTGTCCCGATCGTGCGGGTTGAGCGGTGCCCCGGTACGCAGGCGCTCGGGCAGGTCGGGGTTGGCCACGAACGGCCGGCCGAAGGCGACCAGATCGGCCCAGCCTTCACGCAACGCGGCATTGGCGCGTTCCACCGTGTACTTGCCGGCGTAGATCAGCGTGCCCGGATAGACCGCGCGCAGTCGCTGCTTGAATGCGGCGGGCATATGCGGGGCATCATCCCAGTCAGCCTCGGCGATATGGAGGTAGCCCACACCGATCTCGCCGAGCCGCTTCGCGGCAGCGGTATAAGTCGTCTCGGGGTCGGCATCGACGCAGCCATTGAGCGTCGTCAGCGGCGCGAGTCGGATACCGACGCGGTCCTTGCTGCCCGTCCCCTCGATCAGCGCCTCGGCCACTTCTCCAAGAAAGCGCAGGCGGTTTTCCAGCGAGCCGCCATATTGATCCGTGCGATCGTTGGCCTCGGAGTCGATGAACTGGTTCACCAGATAGCCATTGGCGGCGTGCAGCTCCACGCCGTCGAAGCCGGCCGCCATGGCATTGCGCGCGGCCTGACGGAAGTCGTCGACGATCGCGTGGATCTCCTCGACCTTGAGCGCGCGCGGCTGGGACGCCTGCACGAAGCCCGGCGTGCCATCGCGCTCGGCGATGAACACGTTGACCCCTTGCGCCTGGATCGCCGACGACGACACCGGTGCGTGGCCATCGAGCAGGCTGATATGGCTCAGGCGGCCAACGTGCCAGAGCTGGGCAAAAATGCGCCCGCCAGCGGCGTGCACGGCACTGGTGACCTTGCGCCAGCCTGCCACCTGTTCCGGCGTGTGGATGCCGGGCGTCCACGCATAGCCTTTGCCGAGCGGCGAAATCCAGGTGCCTTCGCTGACGATCAGGCCAGCGCTGGCACGCTGCGCGTAGTACTCGGCCATCAGTTCGTTCGGCACGTCGCCAGGC
>OUNM010092118.1_pt1 | contig 12686 bp, 15 predicted proteins | sample 1769961 | NCBI WGS metagenome assembly OUNM01 (sample SAMEA3914820, study PRJEB12502) | metagenome | biome: forest; material: soil | place: USA | collected 2012-03-12 | depth 0.3 m | reverse complement strand
GTCGTGGGTGATGGTCAAGGGGGCGGCGGCCAGGGGGGAGGGGGCGCGCGGCACAAAGGGCTGGTAGAGGAAGGCGTCCGGCTGGGCGAGGACTTGGGGTTGCGGCGGCGGCGAGGGGCTGCTGCTGGGCCGGGCCGACGGCATGTAGGTGGGCATCTGGTAGGCCGGGAAGAAGTTGTCGACGACCACGTCACATGACGACGCGCGCCTCGAGTGCATCAGCGAGGTGTCGGGCGCGAAGCTGACTGGGGAGCAGAGGAGCGGTGCCGGGTTGGTGTCCTCGGCGAACAGGGCAGCCGAGTAGGAGATGGCGGTCGGGCTGGTGTGGCTGCGGGTGTGCGAGGGGCGGAAGACGCTCTTGCTGGGCCTGGCGGGCGCCGGGGCGGTCCTGGCACGCTTAGTCGGGCGCGGGGCGACAGCCGAGGGGATCATGGCCTGGTCCTGGGTGCGGATCTTGGGCAGGAGGAGCGGCCCGTGAGTCCGGATGGGCGAGCGCGCAGGAGTGGTCCGGCGGGTGCTGGGGGCGGAGGAGACGGAGGAGAACGAGTCGGAGGGCGACGACTCGAACGAGTAGGCGGAGCCATGCGAGCTGGAGCGGGCGTGGCCGGGGTTGTAGGGGATCTCGAGAAGAGAGGGATCAAAAGTGAAGGTGGGCGGGGTGATGGGATCGCAGGACGGGAAGGTGAAGTCAAAGGTGACATCCGCTGCCAGACTGGAGGGGGTCAGCACCAGCACTGAGAAAACAGGGCAGGAAACTCACGTGGACATGGTGACAGTAGTCAAGCGTGTCGACAGACACGGGACAGCAGATTACAGATTAGTGTTGTGTGTGTGAGGGAGCTCCGTGAGGAGTGGGAAGGAGGCCGGCTCCGGGTGTAAGTGAGGAATGAGACAAAGAAACGAGGTGGTCTGGGTGTCGACCAAGCCTCTCCAAACAAATGCAATGGTCTGGGGGATGAGAAGACGATGTCTGAGAATGGACAGACGAGAACTACGAGGAGAGGGAAGCGAGACGATACTTATCCTCGGCGGCAGGTCATGGCCGGAATCATAGGCTACAGATGGCCGCCGCGGTGCGGGCCTCGATGCCCCAGCCGACTCGCGGGACGGGCATTGGGCGCGGTCGTCGCCTCCGCGATGCCATGCTGTGGACCGCGACTGGAGAGATGAGTGCCGCGCCAGGAACCAGGGTGTACGGCATGGGTACTGTGGTACATAGTACACGGCAAGGGTGGGGTGGTGGGTGGGATGGGATGGGATGGAGGATGGGATGGGCCGATGTCCAAGTACTGTCCAGAAGTACGTACCCGTCCTACCAGAGCTGCAGCTGGCGTCGCCTCAGAAAACCGCCTCTGCGATTCGATAAAAATATAAACCTGAAACACGGAGCTAAGCCGGCCCTCATGTTCCCCATTTCCCCTTCTGTGGGGTGGATGGCGCATGTGGCGGCCACACAGAGACGCCCGCAACCGTCCGAGGCCGTGTTGAGACGCTCGAGACGCTTGAGACGCCCGAGCCGAGAGGCGCACAAAGACGGGTACGTACCTTGGCGCTGGGTGTCCGCGGCTCTGAATCTCGTCTGATCATATTCTAATTTCTGGTGCCCGTTTGGGCCAGCGCCAGAGGGAGGGAGGCTCATCCATGATGTTGGCGACCCTCAACGGTGCGGGAATGGGACAGCGGGAGTGGGATCAGTGGGCACTGGATGGGAGAAAGAGTGCGGTGAGCATCCGCGATGGTGCCCAAACCCGCAGATCTGCAAAAAGGGACCCGTGGACCTGCACGGAGTACCTGCAAGCTGCCCGCGTACCCGTCCGTGCCGGCCCAAGCTCCCAAGCTCCAGAGAGACAGCTCACCTCTCGAAAATCCGAACAAACGAGAAGCCCTCTCGCACTCTCCCAGCAAAAAACCCGGACGTTGCAAACAAGTGCAGTCGCTGCGCATCCCAGCGCCCTGATTGGCCCGGGCCCTCGCCTAATGCAAGCCGCATGCGGGCGTCTAGTGAGTCATGTTCGGACACCTGGCAGGCACCGCATTAGCGGGCTTGTCGCCGTGCTCCACTGCACAGGGCCCACCGGGGCCCACCCCGCAGCAACCCCAGGCAGCCTGCCGGGCGCCAATGGGAGGCCAGGGACGGCCTGGCGGGCGGCGCGCTCTTGCTGCCGCGACTGGGGCTCGACTTTGGAGATTCGCGGCTCTCGACTCGCAACGCTCCCCCGCGGCCCCGCGTGGTGGACGTGGAGGGACGTGAACGTGGACGTGGGCGTGCATCTTTCGTGGGGCGGACGAGGACAAGCTTCGATGATCACCAGACCGGACAATGGCCATTGACACCGCCGAGTGAAGCAGTTCAGATCAGATGGCCTCGACTGCTCGCCCGGCCGGCCTGGCATTGGGCAGCCACTCCTCCGGTCTGCGGCGCTTGGGCAGCCGGGCAGCTCTCTTCGCAATCTGCCACAGCAGAGCCGACTGCTGAATTGCACCCTTGGGAAAACCCTCATCTCGGCCCACGACAATGGAAGCCGAAAAGCCAACCCTAAAACTATTTTTGTCCTGTCAAACCCGCAACTCCAGCATCCGCCGATCGAGATCTCATTCCGGTTCCGTCCCGCTCGGACATTAGACTGCTGTGTTAGGGCTGACGGACATGCTGATGGCCTGCTCATGACCTGCGTGAGAGCGGTTACTGAGATTGCCTCTGTTTTACGGCCGCCGGGGGAGCCCGTGGTTGGGCGGCTGCCAAATTCAGACGTCGAGGGTGCTAGCCGCCCGAGTAAACGCGGGGCGCTTGGGGTGGGCTGTTACCGGCCGGGCGCCAGATGTTAGTGTAGCATGTGTGCAACCAGCACACGCCTTATCAGAATATAGCCGCACCCTAGCAGCCCGGCTCGACCACACAAGGCGGCCGCCACCGAGTTACATTTCTGGAGCGGGCGGCTGCTGAATCCCGTCCTGGGACCGATCCCCCAGGCTCGGATTTCCTTATTTTCTCCAGGGGCCGTCTTTCCGATCCGATTGCTTCAGGTTTTGCCGCGCTCGTTGCACTGCCTCCCCCAAAGCTGACCAGGCGCTTAAGGGCCGCGCAACCAAGGTGAGACCGCTGTGGGCTCGGTCAACGGCGAGCAGCCGGCCAGGTCTGCCACATCTCTCCACGCGACACCACCACACCACGGTTCCCGGCTCCCACCGAACACGCAACCACGTGCCGTCGTGTCCTCACCACGGACCACAGCCCCCCGATTCGCCGCACACCCCCTGCCCGCCGCCATGCACGTCGCGCCCGACTCCCAGCCAATCCCGACCGCGCAAACCCGAATCTCACCTGTCAAGTTCGCGATTGGCTGTCACCGCCTTTCCGCGGCCGACCTCAACACCAGAGTATGACTCGTAGCTGCAGCTCGTCTCCCAGGATGCCCGTTCTAGATGCAGCCCGAACGGCCTGTTTTCTCGATGGCGGTGGGGAGACGGGCAGCAAATTCCCGCATCCGGCAGTTTGTTGCTGTGTGTTTCCCTGCCTGCCGAGCCTGCCTGGCTTGTTGCTGAGCTGTTTCTTTCCCCGCTGCGCGGCGCTGCGCTGCCGGCCGCATCCCGCCGTTGCAATGCCGCCATCCGGATGCAGCACACCCTCACACCGAGTTCAACGACGCGTTTCGTTTCAGGTGGACGATGCAGCTGCTGAATGACTCACACGCTAGGTACCGACACGATTGTGGTGTACAATGGCCCACTTACATGGCACTTTGAGATTATCCACGGAGAAGAGAAAAAAGCCTCGAGTTGAGGTTGAGTGATGGATGGCGTGTTGGAGCCAGCCACAGCCGAGTGTCCCCATGCCCTTCGGCGCTGCCCTTGCTCCTCCCACCCGTGGCCCGAATGTTCATGGCCGCATCCCTTAGTCCGAGGGTAGGTCTCCGAGAGAGCTCCTCGAGTGGGAAGGCGACGTTCGAGATCGGGGGCTTTGTCCTTGGCGTACGGGCCCGGATTCTTGTGATTGACTTACATGGTTGTGAGACTCGGGAGGGTTGGTGATGTTCCCGTGCTGATTACTACTTTTGCACAAGCCATGAGAATCAAGCCCTATTCGTAGGGAAGAACTAGGAAATTCTGGATACCCAAGGCGAGGAATTCCCAACTCCTGCTTCATACTCAGAGTCAACATCTTGCCCTCCTCCTCTGGTTCCATGTAATTCAATTCTTGCATACATCATGGCCTGCGAACGAAATGTGCGTAGCAAATGAGGTGGGTTTGGTACAATTAACTTAGATTCAACTAGAAGTAACTTGTGATACCGACTTGCTTCCCTACCCTAAGCCCGCCCCGTCCGAATCCACTCGGCCGCCTTCAAAATATCCTCCTTCTCGCAATCCGTCGCCTCCGAGCCCTCCTCGGACACCACCGAAAACTTCGAGGCAGATCCAGCTGAGTACCTAGCCCGCCCATACGACGACGGTGCACTCGCCGCCGGCACCGCCCCAACATCCTGCACCACCTTGCTCTTATACTCCTGCACAATCTCCGCAACCCCCGCGGCGATCGCATCCGTCCGGAAGCTCCGGAGCACCTTGAGCCTTGGCACCAGCCGGCGCACGCGGTCGTGCACCTCGCGGCAGTACCGTTGCCCGTAGGCCACGGCGGCCATCTCGACGTCGCGCTTGAGCGGCTGCCCGACGCACTTGGCCGCGGCCTCCTGGAACGCGCGCGTCAGCACCAGGATGAGGTCGCACGCGAGCATGAGGAACAGGCGCGTCGTGGCCGGCACGACGGCCGCGACGTTGACGGCCATGGGGATCAGGAAGAAGGGCATGCCGCCCGAGAGCACCGTCGCGCCCATCGACAGCGCCGCGACGCCCTCGGCGAGGAGCACCGAGACGTTGTTGCCTAGGTCGTCGAGCAGGTTGGCCTTGCAGATCTGCAGGAGGGTGTCGGCCGAGACGCTGGGGAGGCCGAAGCAGGTGAGGACGGAGCGGCAGATCTGAATGATGGCGGCCATACGGTTGGACGAGGCCGCGAGTGGGATGCCGCCCGAGGCCGCGGCCGTCTTGAGGATGACGCGGTAGACCGACATGGTCTCGTATCGCGCGAGCGAGATCTTCAGGTCCATCCGTGTGACTTCGCGTGGACGTAGAGCAGCCTTACCCGGTCGTGGGTGAAGCACTGCGTCGTGGTATCGCTGAGCTTGCCGATGGACTCTTCGTCGTCTGGTGAGGGGAGGGGGTTGGTTAGTTTGAATTTGAAATGTGCTGATCGTGGGCTGGTTGGCTCATACCTTTGGACACGGCAACGCAGGCGTCGAACCGGCCGCCTTCGAGGGACAGCAAATCTTCCTCGATTTGCCGCACGCGTTCCTGGACGTCCTTCTCGGCGAGTTCCTCGAGTTGATCCATGGTATGTTTGATATTCTGTTTCTTGAATGACCGTCGTACTCGCCCACTTTGTTGTCAAACAGCCGGCCTTTCTTGGTCGCGACGACCACAATCGGGACATCCTGCGCATGCTGTGAGACTGTCTGGAACAGCTTTTGGGTAGCCGTCGGCCCGGGCCTCGGCGCGGGTCTAGTCTCGGTGCAGCGCGGTATCTATAATATCCTCGTCTTTGTATGTTCCGCGAGATCTACAGCCTTTAGAGCTTCTAGAGTGTGTTTTGGCACTAGACTAACTCGCACCGCTTGTGAGTTACGTCCGGAGCACGCGGCGAAGGGACCTTGCCAGCTGGTAATGGTGCTTGCATTGCTCGTTCATGCGTTTTATGTGGTTTTTCGAAGACGCTCGTCTCCCTACCTAGAGCTCTCTAGCCTAGTACCTCTTATACATCCTATATAGCCCCAGTCTCCGTTTCATCCTCAAACGTGAAACAGAAACAGCTCCGGACGGGCGACGGCCGCCAAGTTGTAAGTGTTCGTCCGGGGATCGAAGGGCTGCGGGACCGCCTCGGCGGGGAACAGCCACAAGCCGACGGCGGTGCAGGGCAGTTTCTCCATGGCCTCATACACCTCGGCCTCCTGCGGCGAGTCGCAGCGGTACTTGGGGAACGGGTAGGTACCGCCGCTGATCCTGGTGGGGAACCAGCGCGCCCTGACCCAGTCCTTGGCCTCGTACCTGAGGTGCTGCGCCAGCTCGTCCCGCGACCATGCCGCCTCCCCTTCGGCCTCGACCCGCCGCACCCCGCACAGCCTCGGGTCGTTGTTCCGGGGCTGCATGCCCTGGGTCGGCCAGCGCTGGGATGGGCAGAGGTAGACGCGGCAGCCGCCTCCCGTCACGCCGAACCCACGCTCCAGTCCCCGCCAGCCTCGCAGCATGATGTGGGGGTAGTCGCTGACGGCGACTTGGCGGAGGTCGAGCTCGACGCCCGGTCGCGGGTCAGCGGGGAGCCAGGAGAATGAGCCTGTCTGGTGGCCCCGCCGGCTGAGGGGGAATGTTTGGGCGAAGTGGATGCGCCAGCGCCCGCTTGGGGGCGGGTAGTCGCCCATGTCCCTCGTCGGGTTCCGGAAGTTGACGAGGCAGAGCAGGGAACGGAGCCTACGGCGGAGGATGTCGGCAAACGACGCCGCCGCGGCCGGGTGTAGGATATCTGGGGTCAGGAATACGTCATCTGACCAGATCCCAATAAGGTGCTGGCGGTAAAGGTAGTCTAACGCGAGATGGCTGACCCTAGGTAGGTAAAGACAGAGATGGCGGGGTTAGACGACTTGGGAAGCCAGTGCTATGTAGTGGTCAGAGCGGAGAGAGGAGTAAGAAGCAAGAACGTACCCTTGGCCCTTGTAGTCGTAGGCCCGGGCGTCGTGGAGGAAGTCGACGAGGATAGGTCCGAATGCTAGAGGGGGCCGTGGGTCGGTCGGCCGGCCCGGCTTGGGCGACCAGGTTCGGACATGGACGACATCGTACTCGGAGCTAAGGTATAGGACCTGCCCCGTGCCCAAGGGTAGGTGGATATGGTAAAAGCTGCGGGCGGCTTCCCTCGCCTCGTGGCTGACGCGGAGGAGCGAGGGGAGGTGTGCGGCATAGGATCCGCGACCCGCGAGACGGGAGGCGTAGGTCCCGCCGCTGACAATCCTGCCGAGATGGTTCTGGTCGGTGTAGCGGCAAGCATAGTCGTCGTGGCCCTGGTCGTCGTCGTCGTGGTCCGGGTCGTAGGTGCCTGCGGCGGCGGTGGGGCCGAGACGGACCTCGATCATGCGGTGGCGCCGGAGGTGGAGCAGCCAGATGCGCCGACGCAGCTCGGCGGGGAGGCGGGGAAACGGCGGCCATGTTGACGGGGACGCGGACGGTGACGCGGACGGGGACACGGCCTCGTCCGCCCGGCTGCCAACATACACGTCGTTGAAGAGCACCGACGTCGGGTTGGTTTCAATGCCGGCGAGCTTCGCGTCTGCGTCTGTCGGGACTGTGGCGTTGGCGGCGTCCATGGCGGCCGCCATGGCGTCGACGGGGTCCGTGATGATTGACATTGATGGATGGCTCCGATCGGGTTGCGACGGCTCCGGGAGTCCAGGATATGAAGAGAAGAGCAAAGAAGACCGGCCAGGATGATATACGTCAGCCAGTCACGTCACGTACATGTGCATTTGCTTCGGCCCTGTGGCGTGCTGCATGATAACGCGCGCTATGTTATGTAAGTGACTACTCCGTAGGTGGTGATGTGCTGTCCCGGAACTCTCTGATGTCTGATGATGCTTGTCGATTGCCGCGCGCCAAGAAGGGGCGACGATCGGACGGCGGGGAAATCCAATGCATGGCGGGCGGCACCCCGGACACATCCGGCATCGGTAGAGGCGGGCGCAAATGTTGAAATGGGCCAGTTCATCTGGGACTGGGAGCCGAAGCCGGGCGTCTTCATCAGGTTGGCGAAAAGGCCGGGGAGGAACGGCGTAATTTCAAGGGCTGGGTAGAGTGTAGACCGTGTCGGTGCTGATGGCGTCGGCCAAGCTACAGTTGCCTCGACATTGAGTCGTCAACGCCGGCTTGCATGTCTACTGCTCATGTCAGAGAAGCCCCTTGTTTGCGGTGAGCACCAATGAGAGATGAGACGCTACGAGGTAGCCAGCGGGGTTTTCATGGCGATGAGGGAATGGCATTAGGATACCGCAGATTCTAGCTCTGGATGCTTAGGTAGGGACAGTTGTACACGTGTAGTCGGTATTGTATACCGCTTCTTGACTAGTTAATCTGTTTTATCAAGTGCTGTGGCTGTGAATTTGCTGTTTTTCAGACGAGTTACTGCAAAGGTTCTTGCTCCGTGGTGTTTCCGTTCCTTCAGTGCAAGGTTCGTGGCAACATGGTCCTGACCAAGTCTCCTTCATCCTCACGTTCGACTACGACGCTACTGACCCACAGCCTAACACGCTCAGCACGCTAGGTCGGGCAACTATTACAATCTGACTATACATTTCCCAAGATATGTCCTGCTCTCCGTAAGCCTATACAAAGTCTATTCTAGTTTGTGTAGCCTCTTGTACCATTTCTCTGCGGATGCTTGTGGGTTAGTAGGGTTGTTAGTTGGCTAGCTTGAAGGCGATTCTCCAAGTGTTTAATGTCCCATCCTCGGCGGCTCCCCAACGATCACCAGCCACCCTGGCGACCTCAAGCGACACCAGAAGGGCATCCACAAGCTTGACAAGGGAGGAGAAAGCTGAGAGTGTACCATGGTGGGGTGCAAGAGTCTGACGGACGCATGTTTACTGAACAGTCGCATCCTCGTCCATGGAATTAGCGGATGCATTGAGGTGGCAAAGTGGGTGGCAACTTTAGATCAACCCAGCTGAACTGATCGACTTAGTTCAGCTCTACTGTACTCGCTCTTTATTTGTTTGTACGCAACCCACTTTACCATCTGACTGGTCCAAAATCAGGGTTCCAGCCCAAGCTGACTCTTGAGTGAGTCAAGTTCATCGCCGTGCCGGAGCACTTTCCTGTGAAAGATTTAGACCATTTTCTCCTTTGTAAACATCTTGTAGTTTACTTGCCTCTGAACGAATGTCAGCTGAGCCGCCGTGAGATGCCGTGAGCAGCTTTCAAGCTTTGAAAATCCGGCCGCTGTCTCCTTTTCCTGATACCACCACTTGATATAAATCCAGCGCAAACCAATACCACTTCTGCCAACCTCCTTTGCCTCAAAGCGTTCCATGTACTCCTCCATTTCCGTTGTGGCAAAGTCGTAAGCGTCCAAAGCCGGCCTGATGACTTGGGCGAGATCATCAAATTCTTCATCTGCACGAATAGTCAAGTTGTTCAGGGAAGCCCTAATCCGGGAGATGTGCAGCTTTGTCCGCTTCAGTGAGGTGTTTCGGCTCTTTATCTCGTTTCCTGCGTTCCGAGTCGCAGCCAAGAGGGCGGTGCATGTGACAAAGATGCCGAGCGCAAATGTCAGAAGACCTGACAGGTTTCCTGCCCAGGAGAGAGGGCTGTCGCCGCTTTCTGGACAGGTTCCGATGAGTGTCTCGTCCATGAGATGTTCGGAGAGAGATAGGAGAAAAGCGATCGAAAGCGGGGGCTCAACGCAGAAAGGGATTGTGGCCGTAATACTGGCACCGAAGGGGCCGAGGGACGCAATCGACCAAATACGCGCATACCTCTCTGATCTTTCCCTGAAGGACGCGCATTCGTGGCGAAGCCGCATCGACCCTCTCGGCTTGCATGATCAGGATGTGCTCAACTTCTAGCTGCAGACGCACACTCGTGGCGAACTCGCATTGGCCCTCTCGGCTTGCACGATCTGGATGTCCCCAACTTCCAGCTGCAGGACGCACGACTGTGCAGCGGAATTATTGGCTCGACTACCTTACTGGACGCGAACAAGCCCTGAGGTACCTGGTAGCCAGCCGCACTTCGCCTATTGTCTAAAAGCCTGTCGGGAATGCTCACCAGAAAAGGCAGGGCGCAGGCATTCACTTGATTGATCCACGACTCGGACCCTTGGGGTGTCGAAGTTCTTTCACGCACGACTTTCATACACCTTGTACCGATATTTCTTCTTCTCTTCCAAGCGTATCAGTCGATTATCAAGATGGAAACCAAGACTACACAGGTTGGGATAGAGGGGTTGTTGGCAATTTCCTTCCACCGATCACGTCGCATCCCCGACGTCGAGAAACCCGAGATCCAGAGGATCTACGAGCCTGAACCTTCTCGTTCGCAGCCTTACACTTTAGCTACACGGACGGATTTCCACGGCAAGGGGGACGACTATGACCTTTTCACTGATTGTAAGTTCCTAGCCTTTGGCAGCGACTAGGAGTCCTAAATGTGTGCTGACAAGGGCGGATGCAAGCTGGGGAGGCCATCGCTATATGCGCAAAGCGCCCTGACGATACAACGCGGGATGCAAACTGGACGCTCGCTGCCTGCAAGCTGGAAGTTACAGTTGCGGGGGTCAATGTAGCTTCTCCAAAACCTGGGATGTGCCAGGATCATTTCGTCGTCTGCGAAGACACACCAACGGTTTGGATCGACGGCCACACAGTTCGCTTAGACCCTCGCTTAGTACGACAGTTTGTCCTCATCAAGCCAGGAACTGGGTATGTTACTAGTAATATGCTCTCCAAAACCTCGCCCAGATAAGGTCCCTCGAACGAACGGCTTACCATTCCACAGGCACGCCGTCTTCGATCAGCTTGGCCTTCCAGACGGCCCAACTGACGTCAACATTCGGATGACGCCCGGCTTCAGCAAAGAGGAGCCCAGGACGGCATCACCTCCACCACGATCAACTACTTTCGTCGAGAAATACCATCACAGATTAAAACGGGCAACAACAATCGATCGCTCAAGGAATGGTACTAGCCAGATTTTTGTCAAGACGTTAACTGGAAAGACCATCACGTTGGAGGAGAATCTGAACAACGCGACAGTTGAGCAAGTAATGTGGCAGATTCAGGCCGAGGAAGGGATCCCAGTGCCGCAGCAGAGGCTGATTTTCGGCGGGAAGCAGCTTGAATATAGTAAGTTTTCATGACAGCACTAACTGACTGGAGTGATGAGATGCTAACGGACAACCAAAAGAGAAACCCTTGGCCAGCTACGAGATAAAGAAGGCAAGTTCAGAGCGAGAGGATCGGTCGGCGGTGCCCAAAGTCTTAGACCCACGTGTGTATCGCATCCCCCAAGCCTGTAGGCTAATCATCACTAACAGGAATCCACCTTGCACTTGGTTTTAAGAGTACAAGGAGGGAAGAACCCTGATTTCGAAAGAACCGTCGAGGTCGCACCAGGCGGCCTACTCAAGCAGGAGGTCACGAAACCCAGAGGTGAATACGACTGGGACACGACTCGGAGTGTAGAGACCACGGTCAGGATTAGGCTCGCCAGCCGGCATTTAGAGGCACCCAAACTGCCCGAAAAGACGACTGGGAAGAATGAGGGCATCGGTTACAACAAGCCCAAAGGAACCGACGACATCAACTCGATTGCTGTGAACGAAAAGCAGAGGCCGAGCGGTGTACCGGACTTCATGGACCCTACGGCCCAAACGCAACCCCACAGTGATTCAAATCCTGGCCCCGGTCAGGGGCGGCATACCTGGTTGCGAGCGGTTCTACGAGGGAAGAGGAACCAGCCAGTGCAAACGCCACCCCAGTAAGATCGTCTCTTGCCCTTGCGAAAGCTGCAGCTAGCGCGCTAATTCAAGCATAGGGGGAACCCGATGCGTCGGAGCACGTTCAGATTGTCAAGGGCCTTGAGGAAAATCGGATCTGAGCAGGCAGAGAAAAGGAGGTAGGCAGAATCCGCGTTGCGCCGCCACGGGCACGGGGGGGTCGGGCAGGCATGCCAGGGCAGAAGGCAATTCTGCTAGAGATGAGAACTGCACGAGGGCTGCTCTGCCGGACCTTCTCTGGGGGCATGTCCCGCATGTCAATTAGTGTGGCTGTGGTCTGGGTCGCTGCCGAGCAACGGGCTCGCCTTTTCCGTGGCCGATTGCTGTGCCTCCTCATCGTGGAGCCGCCCTGCTTCCTGGCGCCCCTTTACCACTGCAGCGTACAGGCAAGTCGGCCACCTATGTGCCTCTGCGACGAACATGGCCTGCAAAGCCCCCCAAGCCATAGGTAGTGGTGGGTGAAGAAGAAAGGCCAGGGCCAAGGCAGCAACTTCGCCTGTGATTCCTCAACCACCCCGGGGCAGCAGTAAAATAACGATTCCACCAAACAGAGCAGAAATCAAAGACAGCCTCACAGTTTCCCACCACCATCAGCACAGCACACACACTATTACACAGTCCAAGTATGCGTAACAAAACGAACTAAGATATCAACTCAAAACCATAAACAATTGTAAATCAACCCAACCCACGCCTGTCAAGCAACCCAAAGCATCCAGCAACAACCGCCAACAGAACCCTCGCCCAACAATGCAATGTACCAGTACCTCTATCTTGGCCAAAGGGAAGAGGAGGGGGTATCCTATCCCGACAGACACGGATCCATCCGCCCTCCAAGAATCACGCATACCAGCATGAAGGAAGAAAGAATAAACCAAAACAGATTACATCCTTCAGCCGAGCCAGCGCGGCAGCGTAGCTACCGCCCGGTCCCAAACCTCAAAAGGATTGAGTAAAAGGGAGAATGTGGTTCTCGACCCCCCAAACCCGTCCGCTTCTCTCCCTCACACCACCATTGACTCCACCCCCTCCGCGCGCTCACCAACTCCCACTCCCCTCCCCACCACCACCACCACCACCACCACCACCACCATCCTCC
>OUNM011380556.1_pt1 | contig 12688 bp, 6 predicted proteins | sample 1769961 | NCBI WGS metagenome assembly OUNM01 (sample SAMEA3914820, study PRJEB12502) | metagenome | biome: forest; material: soil | place: USA | collected 2012-03-12 | depth 0.3 m | reverse complement strand
GCGCCACCCAGGTCCAGGCCGTCGAGATCAGCGAGGAGTGTGTCGAGCTCATCCGCCGCAACGCCACGCGCAACCAGCTCACCGTCGACGTCCGCGCCGAAAACGTTTTCGACTTCCTCAAATCCGCTGACTCCGCCACACAGGCGAGTGGCGGAAATTCCGGACTCTACGATCTCATCATCCTCGACCCGCCGTCCTTCACCAAAAGCAAAGGCAAGCTCGAGGACGCCCTCCGCGGCTACAAGGAAATCCACCTCCGCGCGCTCAAGCTCCTCGCCCCCGAAGGCCTCCTCGCCACGTTCTGCTGCTCGCACCACGTCACCCGCGAGCTCTTCATCGGCATGGTCAACGACGCCACCGTCGATGCCAAAAAAACCCTCCGCCAGCTCGCCATCTACTCCCAAGCCCCCGACCACCCCATCGTCCCCACTCTCCCCGAAACCGAGTACCTCAAAGGCTTCCTCTTCGACCTCGCCCCCGGCCGCTAGAATGAAGCAAATAAAGATGCAGCCGCTCGCGGGTCGCGCCGAAGCAATGTAGCTGCGACCGGAAGGTCGCAGAGAGCGGCTATGGGACGCTTTAAACAGCTATAGTGCACAAGGAGCGGCGACATTTGTGGACCAAATCGCCGGCCGTCCACAACGCCACGTAGCTGCGACCGGAAGGTCGCGGACGCTCGCGCAGAGACCTCGCAAATTTCCGACAGCCGCCCGAACGGAAATTTCTCCACTTGCCCCACCCCCACATCCAAAGATCCTCCCCCGCACACTCGCGCCAAATCCTAATTCCTAAATCTTAAATCCTAAATCCCGTGCGCACGCTTTTCTTCCTCCTTCTCCTCGCGATCACCGCCCCCGCCGCCGATCACGCCTTCGCCGCCACCGTCAACCCCGTCGCCACCGAAGCCGCCCTCGACGCCATGCGCAATGGCGGCAACGCCGTCGACGGCGCCATCGCCGCCGCGGTCACGCTCGGCGTCGTCGATAGCCACAACTCCGGCATCGGCGGCGGACTCTTCATGCTCATCCGCAAACCCGACGGCACCTTCATCGCCATCGATGGACGCGAGACGGCGCCCGCCGCCGCCACGCACGACATGTTCCTCAAGAACGGCCAGGGCGACCCGAATCTCTCGCAGGAAGGCGCCCTCGCACCCGCCGTCCCCGGCTGGCTCGCCGCGCTTGATGACGCCGCTACGCACTTCGGCCAGCTTCCGCTCAAACGCGCCCTGTTCTTCGCCGCGCGAGTCGCCGACGCCGGCTTCCCACCCGACAAAGGCTTTGCTTCGCGGCTCGAACAAAAACGCGCCGCCATCCAGCGCCATCCCGAAACCGCGGCGATCCTCTTACAGCCGCTCGATGATGGAAAAATGCGCCTGCCCGAGCTAGCGGAGACTTATCGGCAGATCGCCGACCACGGCATCGGCTGGTTCTACCACGGCCCCTTTGCCAAAAAGACCGAGGCTTGGATGGAAACCCACGGCGGGCTCCTCACCACCGAAGATTTCGCCAATTATCAAGTCCAGCACCGCGAGCCTCTGCACACCACGTACCGCGGCTACGATATCATCGGCTTCCCTCCGTCAAGTTCCGGCGGCGTGCACGTCGCGCAGATCCTGAACATCCTCGAAAATTTCGATCTCCACAGCATGGGCGAAGGCTCCGCCGATTTCATCCACGTCGTCTCCGAGGCCATGAAACTCGCCTTCGCCGATCGCGCCTGGTGGCTCGGCGATCCCGACTTCGCCTCCGTCCCGCGCGGCCTCGCCGAGAAAGCCTACGCCAAAATGCTCGCGGCCAAAATCGACCTCCAGCACGCCAGCGCCAAACCCGCGCACGGCGAACCGCCGGACGCCGGAGTCTTCGGCAAACACACCACGCACTTCTCCGTCGCCGATTCGGATGGCTGGTGGGTCGGCTGCACTGCCACCATCAACACGACGTGGGGTTCTCTCGTCACGATTCCCGGCACCGGCGTGATCTTGAACGACGAGATGGACGACTTCTCCATCCAGCCCGGCGTGCCGAATGCCTTCGGCCTCGTCGGCGCCGAAGCGAATTCCGTCGCCGCGCGCAAACGCCCGCTCTCCAGCATGAGCCCGACCATTGTTTTGAAAGACGGTAAACCTCTCCTCGTTGTTGGCGCCGCCGGCGGTCCCACCATCATCAGCCAGGCGCTCCTCGCCATCGTCCGCACCATCGACTTCGGCCTCTCCCCGTCCGAAGCGCTCGCCCGCCCGCGCTTCCATCACCAATGGCGCCCGGAGACCTTGCGCATCGAACGCTCCGTCCCCGAAAAGATCCGCGCCGAACTCGAACGCCGCGGCCACCAACTCGAAGTCGTCGGCTCCCTCGGCGTCTCCCAAGCCGTCGGCCTCGACGCCACCGGCCATTTCCAAGGCGCCGCCGACCCCCGCGCCGGCGGAAGTTCCGCCGGTTTTTAAAGGCTCTACGGGATTCACCTCTAATCACTCAACAGCCAGCCAACGCGCGAGCGAAGCGCCGGGCGGGTCCTGGGAGCGCCGCCGTTCCGGCGGCTTCTTAAGCATAGCGCGAAGCGCCGGACAGAATGCGCTTGACGCTATGCGCTGGGTTCACGAAGCCGCCGGAACGGCGGCGCTCCCAGGGCCATCCCGACACTTCGCTTGCGCCATCGCCCTTCGGCTACAAACTCAGGGCCGAGTGGGATGTTTCTCGGTTCTCAGAATGCCGTACAGCCACGATGGCCATATCGCCCACGCCGCAAACAGTAGGCGCCGCCGCCGCTCATTGAACGTTGGACGTTGAACGTTCAGCGTTGGACGTTGAACGTTCGATGCGGCCCCCGCCGCATCGCTACACCTTCTTCTTCTCCGGCTTCTTCGGCTCTTCCTTCTTCGGCTCCTCTTTCCCCTTCTTCTCCTTCACCCCGTAATTCGTGATCTTCGTGATCTCGTATTGCGTCCCATCCGGGTTCGTCTTCAAGCGCAGCCCCGAAACCGAATCCCCCACCTTGATGTCCTCAAATTTCCCCTCCGCCTCGCCCTTCTTCACCGGCGCATCCGCCGCGAGCACGAACTTCACTTTCTTCCCGTCGACGTTGTTATGGACGAATGATTTCCCGGCGGGGTCGATTTCGTCCACCACCGATTCAAACGGATAAGCCTTGGCCGGCTTCGCCTTCGCATCCGCTGCCGCCGGAGCCGCCGCTGCTGCTGCTGGTTTGGCGGCTTCCGCCGCAGGTTTGCCAGCTTCCGCCGGCTTCTTCTTCGCTTGAGCCATCGCTCCCGGAGCCAATGCCATCGCCACCACAACCGACAAAACACACGTAATAGTTTTCATAGTGTCTGGTTTTGAGAGGGTAGGAATATTACGGTTAGATCGTATACCCGTCAAGGCCCCCAAAACAGGCGCTCCCAATCACGATCCTTCAATGGGCTGCCACGAACCCCCCGTAGCTGCGACCGGTAGGTCGCGGACGCCCACCCAGGGCGCAGCCAAATTCAAGAGCACCGTACCCCTTCGCGGCGCATGGAACAGTTCACAGCGCGTTATCATTTTGTAGGTCATTATTTTGTCGTCTCCAAAAACGGCCCCTCCGGCCAGATTCGCCTCGTTTCTGGAAAGCGGTACCATCGGAAACGACAAAATGACGCCGGACAAAATGATAATGCGCTCTGAAAGACCTTGCTGCGCCGCGGCAGAAACGAGCTTCCCAAGCGTCCCCAAAAGGAGGATAATACCCATCATCAAATCAGATGAGGCCCCCACCGCCGCAAAGGTCCGTTCGGCAAGCGCAAAACCAGCGCCATTTGGGTCCCCAATCCCCCTCCAAAATTCTCGCGAAAAAGTCAGCAAAAGTCAGCCTCCTACTCTGAAAACCCAAACCCCTCCGCCAGCTCAATCCTGAAAGGGTTGCATCCATTCGACGGCCCGCCGGAAATAGCTTTTGGCATTCGCTATTAAAAACCTCGCCTACGATTCCCACCCTCACCGGATTTCTTACACCGCTTCCTTCCGTCATTCGTCTTTTCATGAACCGCTTCCTCCTGCTCCCACTCGTCATCGCCGCCACCGTCCATGCCGCGGATAAGAAAGTAGATCCCTTCGCCGACATCGTCCGCCCCACCGATCCCCTGACGCCCGAGCAAGAGCGCGCCACCTTCACACTGCCGCCCGGCTTCGAAGTCCAGCTCGTCGCCGCCGAGCCCGATCTGCGCAAACCCATGAACATGGCCTGGGACTCCCTCGGCCGGCTCTGGATCACCGAGTCGCGCGAATATCCCTTCCCGGTAAAAGATTTCAGCGCCCCCATGCGCGACACCGTCCGCATCCTCTCCGATTTCGGCCCCGATGGCCGCGCGCGCAAAGTCGAGATTTTCGCCGACAGCCTGAACGTTCCCATCGGCCTCTACCCCTTCCGCTCCCCCGGCGCCAACGGCAAGGTCACGCAAAAGTGCATCGTCTGGAGCATCCCGAATATCTGGCTCATGGAAGACACCGACGGCGACGGGAAGGCCGACAAGCGCGATGTGCTCTTCGGCCCGCTCGGCTGGGAAAAAGACACCCACGGCAACCTCGCCTCCTTCCGCCGCGGCAACGACGGCTGGCTCTACGGCACGCACGGTTTCAACAACCACTCCGTCTTCAAAGCGAAGGACGGCTCGTCCATCGATCTCACTAGCGGCAATACCTGGCGCGTCCGTACCGATGGCTCGCGCGTGGAGCAATACACGTGGGGCCAGGTGAATCCCTTCGGCTTGTGCTGGGACGAGCACGGCAATCTCTTCAGCGCCGATTGCCACAGCTCCCCGCTCTACCAGCTCCTCCGCGGCGGCTACTACCCCAGCTTCGGCAAGCCCAATGACGGCCTCGGCTTCGCCCCCGTCACCATCCTGCACTCGCACGGCAGCACCGCCATCTGCGCGCCCGTCATCGTGCAGGACCCGTCGTGGCCCGCCGAGCTGCAGGACCATTTCTTCCTCGGCAACGTGATGACCAGCCGGCTGAACCACGACGCCATCACGTGGCACGGCTCCTCGTCGAAGGGCAAAGAGATGCCTGATTTTATGACGACCACCGACCCGTGGTTCCGTCCCATGGATCTCGAATGGGGCCCCGATGGCGCGCTCTACGTCGCCGATTTCTATAACCGCATCATCGGCCACTACGAAGTCCCGCTCACCCATCCCGGCCGCGACCGCGAGCGCGGCCGCATCTGGCGCATCGTCTATCGCGGGGCCGACGGCAAAAAGCCGCTGCCCGCCGCGGCCCTGCCGCAAGACGCCGCTGGCCTCGTGAAAGAATTGGGCTCCACGAATCCCACGCGCCGCGCGCTCGCGCTGAACGATCTCTGCGACCGCATCGGCAAAGAAGCCGCGCCCGCTCTGCACGCGACGCTGGCGCGAAAAGAAAATCCGGACCAGCGCCTCGGTGCACTCTGGGCGCTCCAGCGTCTCGGCGATCTCGCCGAAAACGATCTGCTCGGCGCGCTGGCCGATACCGATGCGCGCGTTCGCACCCATGCCGTGCGCGTCGCTGACGCCCGGCCCCAGTGGTCCGCCGATCTCACCAAGCAAGTCCGCGCCACGTTAAAAGATCCCGATGCCTTCGTCCGCCGCGTCGCCGCCGAAGCGCTCGGGTCCCATCCTTCCGCCGAGGATTTCAGCCCGCTGCTCGATACGCTCCGCGCCACGGCGAAGGATGACGATCACCTGCAACAAAGCCTCCGCATCTCCCTGCGCGATCATCTTCGTGTGCCCGAGGTCGCCGCGAAGGTATCGCTCGAAGGTCTTTCCGCCGACGATCTGAAAACCGTGCTCGACGTGATGCTCGCTGTCCCCGGCGAACACACCGCGCTGCTCCGCCTCGCCCTCTTCGAAAAAGTCGAACTGCCCGCCGCCGACCTCGCCAAACAACTGCCCAGCATCGCCCGTGAAATCCCGTACGAACATCTCGAGCGCGTGGCCGAACTCGCGCGGCGGAAACTCAGCGACGACCTCACGACGCAAGCCTCACTGCTCGCCCACATCGTCGGCGCCTTGGATCAGCGCGGCGCCAAGCCCGGCCCCATTCTTACCGAGTGGGCCGGCGCCATCGTCCCGCAACTGCTCGCCAGCAATGCCAAACCCACGTGGGCGAGCACCGGCACCGGCCCCAATCCTTGGGGCACGCAGATGCGCAAAGCCGCCGATGGCCAGGACACGCCCGTCATTTCCAGCTTTCCGCACGGCGAAACACTCACCGGCGTCCTCCGCTCCGCGCCCTTCGCGCTGCCGGAGAAGCTGCGTTTCTATCTCTGCGGCCACGATGGCACACCCGGACAGCCCGCGGGGAAAAAGAATTTCGTCCGCCTCATCGACGCCGCCGATGGCAAAGTCCTCCGCGAAGCTGCGCCGCCGCGCAATGATGTGGCCCAGCGCATCGAATGGGATCTCAAGGAATTCGCCGGCCATCGCGGCTATTTCGAAGCGACTGATGGCGACACCGGTAAAGCCTATGCGTGGCTCGCCTTTGGCCGCTTCAAGCCCGAGCTGCCCGAGCTCGCCATGGAAGAGCCCGGCACGAACAACCAGCGCCGCCTCTTCGGCGTGGAACTCGCCAGCCGTTTTCGTCTGGATGAAAACGTCTCCCGCATCGGCGCCCTGCTCAGCGATTCCACGAGCGACAACGACACCCGCGCCTCCGCCGCGAGCGCCCTGCTTAAGCTCGCGCTCCCGGATGGCGTGAAGCAAACCATCGCCGTCCTCCGCAACGCTCCCACCTCTCTGCAAACCGCGCTCGCCCGCACTCTCGCCTCCACGCCCGAGGGCTCCGGTGCTCTGCTCACCGCGTTCAGCGACGGCCAAGCCTCACTCGGCCTCCTGCGCGATCCTGCGCTCATCAATGCGCTCAAGGCCACCTCGCCGGCCGCCGCCACTGCGACACTGACGAAGCTCATCGCCAAAATGCCGCCCGCCAACGCCGAGCTCGATAAACTCATCGCCGATCGCCGCACCGCCTTCGCCTCCGCCAAGGCCGACGCTGCCAAGGGCGCGCAAGTCTTCCAGACCAATTGTGCCGTCTGCCACCGCCTCGGCACCGTCGGCAATCTCGTTGGTCCACAGCTCGACGGGGTCGGCTCCCGCGGTGCCGACCGCATCATCGAGGACGTGCTCGATCCAAACCGCAACGTCGATCGCGCCTTCCGCCTCAGCCTCATCACGCTGAAGGACGGCACCGTGGCCAGCGGCCTCATTCGCCGCGAGGAAGGCATGCAGCTCGTGCTCGCCGATTTCACCGGCAAGGAAACCACCGTCCCTCTCGCGCAAGTCACCAAGCGCGAGGAAAGCGACACCTCCCTCATGCCCCCGGCCTTCGGCCAGGTCATCTCCCCCGCCGATTTCAACGATCTCATCGCCTTCCTCGTTTCCCAGCGCGTAACGAAGTGATCGTGGCGGTATTCTACAGTCACCCTTCCAATTTCGCCCATTCCCCGATCGCGCCTCTCGCCGAGTTCACCAACTCCAGCAACCGCTCCCGCGAACCAAACCCACACCTCCGCGCCAGCTTCGCCTGCGCCCCTTCCTCCGCTGGCAGCGACGACACGCTCGTGTCCTCCATCCGCCGCAACACCGTCTCCACCTTCCGCAATAGCAGATACGCCTCCCGCAACTCCGCGCCATGCGGTACCGCCAGCCGCGCCAGTGCCGCCAGCGTCTTCGGCTCCCACAATCCCGCGTGCATCTGGCGCGCCTGCACAAAAAATTCGAGCTGCATGAGCCCGCCCGGCCCCGTCTTGAAATCCAGCACCGCATCCGCGCCACGATGCTCGCCCACGCGCTGCAGCATCGCCGCAACCTTGGCAAACAAATCGTCCCGCCGCCCATGCTGCCGCCAGATCCGCTGCGCGACCTCCGTCCATTCCGCTCTCTGCGAACCGCTCACCGGCCGCGCCTTCGTCAGCGCCTGCACCTCCCACAAGTGCCCCCGCCCACGCGAAAAATAATCCTCCCACTCATGCAGCGGGACCGCGAGCAGCCCCTTCTCGCCCTCCGGCCGCAGCCGCGCGTCCACCGGGAAAACCCGGCCTTCCGCGGTCTGCACCGTCATCGCGCCCATCAGCCGCGCCGCCGCCTCGGAATCGTCGCCGATGAACAGCACATCCAAATCCGCCCCGTAACCGAGCTCTTCCCCGCCAAATTTTCCCAGCGCCACCACCGTCAGCGACTCCGCCTCCGCCAATTCCCGCTGCGTGAAAACGAGGCACGCTTCCGCCAGCGCGCTGCATTCCGTCCACACCTCCGGCAATTCCGCAAAGCCGAGCAGATCCCGCAAACCAATGCGCAGTTGCTGCGCCCGGCGATAGACCCGCACCCAGTCCTTCGCCGGCAGGCCTTCTTCGTTGTGCGCCAACCCCGCCAAATATTCCTCGCGGCCCAGCGCCCGCCCCAGTCCCCCCACACGCGCCACCTCCTCCAGCAGTTGCGGACGCCGGATCGCGATGTCGCTTAAAAATGAACTCGCATCGAACAACCGCACCAGCAGTTCCAGCACCCGCGGATTCGTCAGCAGCGTTTCAAACAGCGCCCCGCGCAGCCCATACCGTTCGGCAAAACGCACCAGCCGCGTGAGCGCGGCATCGGGATCCGCCACCTCGCGCAACCGCGCCAGCAGCAGCGGCTCCAGGCGGCCAAAGAGCTTTTTCGAGCGCGGCGAAATCATCGCGCTTCCTTCGCCGCCCAGCCCTGCCAATTCCCGCGCCGCGCGCACCGGGTCGGCGAAGAACGAAGTGTCCGCCCGCACTCGCGGGTGTTCTCCCGACCCCCGCATCACTTTTTCAAAAATCATACGCACGGCACCAGTATGCCGGCTCAACTCCGCGCCGAAATCCGCGGGAGACTGCAGCACGCCGCTCGCATGCAGGCTGCGCGCCAGCCGGTCCTGACCCTCGGCGTTCTCCGGCAGCGTGTGCGTCTGCGCTTCATTCTCGATTTGCAGCCGGTGCTCCACCGTGCGGAGAAAGCGATACGCCTGTGCCAGGGCGTCCATCTCCTCCACCGGCAGCAGACCCAGCTCGCGCAGCCCCCGCAATGCGCGCAGCGTATTGCGCTCCTGCAAAAACGCATTCCGCGCCCCGTGCAGCAATTGCAGCGACTGGCAGATAAATTCGATTTCGCGAATGCCGCCGTGCCCAAGCTTCACATCCCGGTGCAGATTCTCCGCACCGAGGACCTCACGCTCGATGCGTTCCTTGATCTCCGCGACTTCCTCGATCATCTCCGGCCCCACTGCGCGCGGATAGATGAAGGCCTGATGCCGCTGGAAAAATTCGTAGCTCAGCTCCGGGTCGCCCGCCACCAGCCGCGCCTTGCCCAGCGCCATGCGCTCCCACGTTTCACCAAACGCCGCATAGTAGTTTTCCATCCCATCGATCGACAGCACCAGCGGTCCGTTGTTCCCTTCCGGACGCAGCCGCAGATCGATCCGGAAAAGCGGTCCCGCCGCATCCGATGCGGAAAAAGTTTCCACGATGCGCTGCGTCACCCGCGTGAAAAATTCCTGCCGGCTCATGCCGCTCGCCAGTTCCCCCGCTCCGCCGTAAAAGAAAACCACGTCGATGTCCGAGCTGTAGTTCAACTCCTCCCCGCCCAGCTTGCCCATGCCGAGCACGCTCATTCCAATGCCGGGATCCCCCATCCGGCGCATGCCGTCGGCCAGCCACGCATCCACTACCGTGCGCACGCAAAGCTCCGCCACGCGCGACAGCTCCAGCGTGGTTTGTTCGATGCCCGCCGCGCCGGCCACATCGCGCAACGCGAGTCGCAAGAGCGCCCACTGCTTCCACCGGCGCAGGGTGGTGAAGTGCTCCTGGCGCAAAATCACATTCCGCGGCGGAGCCGGCCCGGCCATCGCGAGACTGGCGCGCATGTTGGCCATGGTGCGCGCACTCGATCGCACCGCCGGTGCTGCGAGCCACACCAGCGCCGACGGATCGCGCGCGAGTTTGTCCACCGAGACGGGTGAAATGGAAAGCAGATGCGCCAGCGCGGGCAGGTGCTCGCCAAACGAATCCAGCACTTCCCCGAGCGGCGGCAATTCCACCGGCCACACATCCGCCACTCTTCGCAGACCAAATTGCGCGCGCTCGGGATCCGGCGATGCCGCCGCGGCCGATGCGAATACCGGAGGAAGGGACGCGCTCATGACAGCGCCGGAGTCTCCAGCTTTTGTGGCGCGCTTCCAGCGTTGTTTTCGAGACCCTGCCTACGCGCTCTTCGACTCGATCTTCTCCTTCGCCCGTTCCAGTACCCGGCGTTCCGCGCGGCTGAGGCTCCGCATTCCCTCGGTAGCGATCTTTTCCAAAATCGGATCCACCTCGGAAGCGATGAATTCATCGGCCGTCATCCGGTCCTGGCGCCGCTCAATCGCCTCGCGCTCCCCGGCCGCGCGCTGGAACCAGAACAGCCGCCCAAACCCGAGCGCGCGCGACCAAATCCAACCCACGCCAGCGCCGGCGAGGATTCCCGCGGGACCCGCTTCGCCCACCCATTGGAACTGCACGCAGCACGCCGCGAGCATCACCAGCAGGATCACCGCATGCCGCGTGTGAAAGCGCAGCGGCAGCACCCAGAAAAACTTCACGCGATGCTCAATTTCCGGGAGAATGGTCGCGTAGGAAACCAGCATCGCCATCGCCGCCGCCGAAGAGCCCAGCACGTCTTCCTCCGTCTGCGCGACGAGCGAGGCCGCACCACCGGCGAGATTGGCCACGAGACAGATGCCCAGCAAATGCCGCCGGCCGATGATGGGTTCCACTTCGCGGCCCGCGTAGAGCAACACTCCCATCGTCAGGAGAAAATGCAGCACGTTGGCGTGCAAAAGTTGATACGTAAACAGGCGCCAGTATTCCCCGCCCCGGAAGCTCGCGAGCTTCAGCGACAGCCCCTCATGCATCGCGGAAACATCCACACCCCACAGCAGCGCCTGCGCCGCCCCCCACCCCGTCAAAAGGCACACCAGAAGAAGCGTCCCCGTCGGCCTCGGATGAGACCACGCCCGAGGGAACGGAGTCGTCTGGCGTCGCGGGAAACTCATGGGAAAAAAACTAGGACGGGCCGTTCAAAGCTGCAAGGTGTTAAATGTGACAAGGCCGATGGCTAACATCGCCTCTCCCAATACGGATGATCCACCCCGCGAGACCGTGCGGAACTCAAAAATTTCCCGGGGCGTTCTCGGCATATTCCCGGGGCACGCAGAGGCGCATCCGCCCGGCGATGCGGAACTCCACCGGGCTTTCCCCGCTCAACTCCCCATCCACCTCCACGGGCACCGGCACCTCGCTTTGCACGCGCACCTCGCGGGCCTGGAAATAGCTGACATCTGCAAATTCTGTATGACTGCCCACGAGGATACCGCCGAGATAACGGGCAATGTCGATGTAGCTCACATGTTTGAAAACCAGCACATCCAGCAAACCGTCGTCGGTCTGGGCTTCCGGAAATACCGTCAGCCGTGCCCCGTAATAGCGCCCATTGCCAATGAGCACCGCCGCGCCCTCGTATAGCCGGCCATCGGCCTCGGCCACCAGCGTGGCGGGTTTCCGCCCCGCCACCGCGGCCGCGCTCATGATGTAACTCAGTGGGCCGTAGCGCCGCTTCGATTCCCACGCCGTTTCCTTCACCACTTGCGCATCGAATCCCACACCAGCCATCTGCATGAAATACTGCTGGTTCGCCATGGCCACATCCACCTCGGTACTCGCACCGGCCCGGATGACCTGCCAGGCCGCGCTGAGTTCCTCCGGCAAGTGATGCTCTTTCGCAAAAATATTCATCGTGCCCAGCGGCAGTACCCCGAGCAACGCTCGCGAGCCGTAAATGCCGCAGGCCACTTCGTTGACGGTGCCGTCGCCTCCTGCGGCGACGATAATTTCGTAGCCTTCCGCGACAGCCGCCGCCGCCAAATCCCGCGCCGTGCCAGGACGTTCCGTGAGTCGCAGCGCCGCGTCGGGAGCGATTCGTGCTACCTCCTCTATCAGGGATTGCGCCCGCTCTCCGCGGGCGCTCGGATTCAAAATAATCGCAATTTTTGTCACATGAAGTTACGCTGAAACACTCAACGCGCTGTCATGGGCGCGATTGAACGTTCCGCGTCTTTACTGCATCCATTCTCGCATCAAGTAGATATTCCTGCAAATCCGCCTTTTTTCGTGTCGAACCGCTCCCGCCTCATCCGCCGCCTTACCAGGATTTTCGTCATCGCCCTGGCCGTTCTCGCCGTGCTGGCGGCAGTCGGCGTGTGGGCCGTAAACCGCTGGCTGCGGTCCCCGGAGGTGCATGCCCGGATCGAAAAAGAATTGAGCCTGGCGCTGCGGATGCCGGTGAAATTCAGGAGCCTGCGCATCTCCGCGCTGGGAAATCTGAGCGCGGAAGGCATCTCCATCCCGGACCGCACCGGGACCTTTTTCGAGGCGGCGGCGTTTTCCGCAAAGAGCGATCTCACCGCCCTGCTGCGCGGCAATATTGTCTTCAACAATATCCGGGTGGATTCGCCGAAGTTTTTCCTGATCCAGCGCGAAAACGGTGATTGGAAGCGTCCCGATCTCCCGCCGGAATGGCAGGCGGAACTCGACGGGCGGAAGAAGGATAAGAAGGTCGCGAAAACCGGGGAACCCAAGGCGGCCAAGCCCGCGGGCGGCTCGGAATCGAAGAAATCCAGCGAGGTGAAAG
>OUNM010740529.1_pt1 | contig 12689 bp, 12 predicted proteins | sample 1769961 | NCBI WGS metagenome assembly OUNM01 (sample SAMEA3914820, study PRJEB12502) | metagenome | biome: forest; material: soil | place: USA | collected 2012-03-12 | depth 0.3 m | reverse complement strand
ATCGATGGCAGTCGCCTACATCCAGGAGTTCGAGATCGGGGATCGCACGACGACGAACTACGACTTCGTGGCCGACGAGATCGGCGACGGGCCGTTCGACGGCCTGATCGTGCACACGGCCGGCTTCGACGACGAAGCCGGAGTGTTCAGGATCCTGGACGTCTGGGAGACGCGCGAGCAGGCGGAGCGGTTCCTCGCCGAGCACGTGCAGCCGATGATCGACCAGGGGCCGGATGCCTTCCCGAATCCAGGTGCGTTCTCGATGCCGACCAGAGACGGCTTCTACGAGCTGCATCACGTGGTCGGCGGCTAGGGCACAGCCGAGATCGTGCTGAGCGGTCGCTGCGCCTGCACCGCTGTCGCGTACGAGGTCTCGGACGAGTTCGTCGCCGCCTACAACTGCCACTGCTCGAACTGTCGCGCGCTGAGCGGGTCGGCCTTCCTGCCGTGGGGTGACATCGAACGGGGCAAGCTCACGGTGACGAAGGGAGCGGACTCGCTGCTCGTCGAGGGCGATCCCGAGTCGTCCTACGCGGTGCGGTGCAGCGAGTGCTTCTCGCTCCTCTACTGGACCCCGCGCGACGGGTACTTCCGGGTCCCGTACGGAACGCTGAGCGACGAGCCGACGCTGAAGCCGACGGCCCACATGTTCGTCGGGTCGAAGGCTCCCTGGCACGAGATCCTCGACGACCTTCCGCAGCACGCCGAATACCCCCCGTGGTCTTGACGGCCTAGTCCGCCCACCAGTCGCGCTGCCCCTCGACGTCTTCGCGCGGATCTTCGCCGAGGTTGGGCGCGCCGATGACAAGGATCTCGAGGCCCTCGGGCCCGGCCTCGTAGCCCCGCCACGTACCGGGGGCGACGCGCACCGCGTCCCATTCTCTGAGCTCGACGATCTCGTCGTCGACCTTCATGCGCCCGCTCCCGTGCACGACCACGTACACCTCCTCTTGCTTCGCGTGCGTGTGGCCGTACGGAAAGCGATAGCCGGGCGGAATGCGCTGGTAGCTCAGGGCGGATTCCTGGAGCTCGAGCGCCTTGGTCGCCGCACGGAACTCCAGCTCCGCTGCGCCGCCGAACCCCGGGCCGATGTCCTCCAGGTCGTCCCTGATGTTGCTCAGCGTGTACGGCACGCCGCAATCCTACGAGTGCCCCCCGGGTGAGAGACTGTGACCGTGGGGCTCGAAGGGTCGGGACCGGCGTACTCAGTCCAGGCGCTCGGGGTGTCGACCTGGGACGCATTCGCCGCGTTGGTGGAGCGAAACAACGGTGTCTTCGGCGGCTGCTGGTGCATGGGCTTCCACCCCGAAGGGGTCGGCAAGGAGACCACGCCGGAGCTGAACCGCGCGCGCAAGCTCGAGCGTGTGCGGGCGGGAACGACTCACGCCGCGTTGGTCTTCGAGGGCGACGACTGCCTCGGCTGGTGCCAGTTCGGCGCACCTGCGGAGCTCCCCCGGATCAAGAGCCGTGCCGCGTACGAGCGGGGCCTGACCACCTTGCCGGACTGGCGGATCGCGTGCTGCTTCGTCGGCAAGGGGCACCGCCGTCAGGGTGTCGCTGCCGCGGCGCTCGCCGGCGCGGTCGATCTGATCGCGAGCCTCGGCGGGGGGACGGTCGAGGGGTACCCGGAGGACGCGGGCTCGGTGCCCGCCGGGTTCCTGTTCAACGGCGCCCTCTCGACCTACGAGCAGCTCGGCTTCGCGCGTGACCGAAGGATCGGGAAGCACCGCTGGGTCGTTCAAAAGGTCGTCGAGCCGCGCCGGGCGCGCTCAGCCGGGACGTAGCTACGCGCCGCAGCGCCGGAAGCTGACGACCTCGCCGTCGAACGTGGCGATGCCGCCCGGCGACACGGCGCGGACGTCGAAGCCCTCCCGGGCGAGGAGCGAGGCTGCGATCGCCGCCCGCGGGCCGCTCTCGCACACCGTCAGCACCGGCTTCGACTGCTCGAGCGCGCCGCAGCCGAGCTTGCGCAGCAGGCGATACGGGATGTTCCGCGAGCCCGGGATATAGCCGTCGTCGCGCTCCGACGCCTCGCGCACGTCGATCACCTGCACGTCGGCGGCGGCGTCCAGCAGCTGCTTCAGCTCGACGACGTCGACCGTCGCGAGCGTCTCCTCTGCGCTCGGCCTGAGGACGTAGCCGTCGAGATCGAACAGCCCGACCTTCCAGAGCGCGCGCGCCGCCGCGCGCGCCTCCGCCTCGTCGCGGGCGTGCAGCACAACGCGCTCTCCTGCCAGGAGGACGAAGGCGGCCTTCGTCGAGAACGAGGCGCCCGAGACCGGAACGCTGATCGCACCGGGCACGTGGCCGGCGGTGTAATCCTCGAACGGCCTCACGTCGAGGACTGTCGCGTCGCCGGCGCCTGCGATCTCGTGCGGGTCGCCCGGCAGCTCGACCCACGGCCCGCGGTTCAGCGAGACCACGCGCTCCGTCGTAGGCGGCCGGGGCGTCGACACCGAGGCGCTGACGAGCACGAACTCCTGCACGTCGCGGAAGGCGAGCGCCTCGTTCGTCTCGCGCTCGCGCCCGATCGTCGTCGAGCGGTCCTCGCTCATCTTGCCGCCGCAGAGCGAGCCCGCCACGTGACCCGGGTAGACGGCGACGCCGTCGCCGAGCGCGGCGAGCTTTGCCAGCGAGTGGAAGAGATCCTCTGCGCCTTCGCGTGCCGCGACGGCCAGATCCGGCCGCGCGGCATCGCCGACGAAGAGCGAGTCGCCCGTCAGCACGAGCTCGTCGTCGACCACGAACGCGCAGTGCTCGGGACGGTGACCGGGCGTGTGCAGCACGCGGATGCGCGTCGCGCCGACCTCGAGGATGTCTCCGTCGCCGAGTGCCTCGTGCGGGTACTCGGGCTCGGCGAACGAGTGGATCGCGACCGGCACGCCGTGCTCGAGCGCGAACCGGCCGTGCCCGGACACGTGATCTGCGTGTGTGTGCGTCTCGAGCACGCGCTCGATCCGTACGCCTTCCTCGGTCGCGGCTTCGACGTACTGCTCGATCGCGAACGCGGGATCCACGACCACTGCCACACCGGCCTCGGAGTCGCCGACCAGGTATGACGCACAGCCCAGGTCGTCGTCCACGAACTGCCGGAAACGCAGCACGGCTGCTGAGCTTACAGGCCGAGGTGGCGGGCGATCACCATCCGCTGCACCTCGTTCGTGCCCTCGCCGATCTCGAGGATCTTCTGGTCGCGGTACAGACGCGAGATCGCGTACTCGTCCATGAAGCCGTAGCCGCCGTGGATCTGGAGCGCCCAGTTGGCAGCCCGGTGGGAGAGGAGCCCCGAGTAGAGCTTCGCCATCGCCGCCGAGCGCCGGAAGTCCCGGCCCTGATCCTTCTCCCACGCCGACTTCCACACGAGGCCGCGCGCCGCCTCGATCTCGGTCGCCATGTCGACGAGCTTCTCCTGCACCGCCTGGAACGCGGCGATCGGCCTGCCGAACTGCCGCCGCTCCTTCGCATACGCGTACGCCAGGTCGTAGGCGCCCTGCGCCAGGCCCACGCCCATCGCGGCCACCGAGATCCGGCCGCCGTCGAGGATCTCGAGGAACTGTCTGAAGCCCGCGCCCCGCGGCCCGAGCAGGTTGCCCTCCGGCACGCGGGCTCCCTGGAACGAGAGCTCGCGGGTGTCCGAGGCGCGCCAGCCGAGCTTCTGCATCGGCGCCGAGATCGTGTAGCCCGGCGTGCCGTTCGGGACGATGATGTTCGAGATCTCGCCGTCGCCAGTGACGGCGGTGATCGTCACGCACGCGCTGATGTCGGTGCCTGCGTTGGTGATGAACATCTTGGCTCCGTCGACCACCCACTCGCCGTTCTCGAGCCGGGCAGTGGTGCGGGTCGCGCCCGCGTCCGAGCCGGCGTCCGGCTCGGTCAGCCCGAAGGCCGCGAGCTTCCTGCCGGAGGCGAGGTCGGGCAGCCATTCGCGCTTCTGCTCCTCGCTGCCGAAGTAGTAGATCGGCAGCGTGCCGAGCGAGTGATGCGCGGCGACGGTGATCGCGACCGACGAGTCGATCCGCGTCAGCTCCTCGACCGCAATCGCGTAGGCCAGCGTGTCGGTCCCGCCGCCGCCGTATTCCTCGGGGATCGTCATCCCCATCAGCCCCAGCTCGGCCATCTCCGCGACCAGCTCGTACGGGAACCGCTTCTCGCGGTCGAGCTCCTCGGCGACCGGTGCGACCCGCTCGAGGGCGAACTCGCGCACGGTGTCGCGCAGGAGCTCGTGCTCGCCGTCGAGGTCGTAGTCGAGGCTCATGACGCGAGCGCGTCCGCGAGGTCGACGATCAGCCGGACGCCGTACCCCGTGCCGCCCTGGTCGAGCGCGTAGTCGGGACGGCGCCGCCGGATGTACGCGGGGCTGAGGTCGAAGTGCGCCCACGGGCCTTCGCCGGTGAACTCGCGGAGGAACTCGGCCGCCAGGATCGCGCTGCCCTCGCGCAGCTCCGAGGAGTTCTTCATGTCGGCGAAGTCGGAGTCGATGTACCGGCGGTAGCGCGGATGAAGCGGGAAGCGCCACGCGAGGTCGCCGCTGCGTTCGGCGGCCTGTTCGATCGTCTCGGCGAACGCCTCGTCGTTGCAGAACCATCCCGCGTAGAGATCGCCGAGCGCGACCACCATCGCGCCGGTGAGCGTCGCGAAGTCGACGACGTGGGTCGCGCCGTGCCCGCGCGCGTAATGCAGGGCGTCGGCGAGCACGAGCCGCCCCTCCGCGTCGGTGTTGACCACCTCGATCGTCTTCCCGTTCGACGCCCGCAGGATGTCGCCGGGCTTGTACGCGCTTCCGTCCTGGACGTTCTCGGTCGCCGCGACGACGGTGAGGACGTTGAGCGGCAGCCCGAGCTCGGCGATCGCGGCGGTCGCCTCGATCACCACGGCGCCGCCCGACATGTCTCCCTTCATGTCCTGCATGTAGAGCGGCTGCTTGAGCGAGATCCCGCCCGAGTCGAACGTGATCGCCTTGCCGACGAGGCCGAGAACGATGCCCTCGCGCGGCTCGGGCGGCTCGTAGCGCAACACGATCAGCTGCGGGTCGTGGGCGCTGCCGGCTGCGACTCCTGCGAATGCGCCCATACCGTTCGACTCGATCCACATCCGCCCATGGGTCTCCACGCTCACGTGGTCCCGCGCAAGAGCGTGTGCATGCTGCGCGAGTGCCTCGGGCGTGAGGTCGTTCGGCGGTCTGTTCGTGAGGTCGCGCGCCGCGTCGAGGTGGCGCATCACGACCGCCTGGCGCTCGGCCAGGGCGTGCAGGCTCTCCGGGGCGTCGAGCGCGAGCACGACCTCGTGGCGTCGCGTGTAGCCCTCCTTGAAGAGGCCGGCGTCGTAGGCCCCGTAGGCGGTCCCTTCGACGACCGCGCGCACGTCGGCTTCGGTGCCGGCGGCCCAGGCGACGGTGCCGCCCGTGCGGCGCAGCGACCGTGCAGCCTGCGCGGCGGCCGCCCGTAGCGCATCGCTCCCGGGATAGCCGGGCGCGCCGACGCGGAGCTCCGATCCGTCCCGGACCAGTTCGCCGGGCGACAGCTCCGGATCCACCCGGGCCTGGACGTCGCCGTCTGCGGCCCCCCTGAAAACGACCCGCACGGGCCGCGACTCTACCGTTGACGCGCCAGGCGAGTCAGGTACGGTTGCGCGCGATGGCAGCCAAGGACTTCTTCGACAGCCTCCCGACGCGTGCGGACGAGTCGAAGCTCGCCGGCATGAACAACTCGTACCTCTTCGACATCGAGGGCGAGGGCCAGTGGCTCGTCTCCGTCGCGGACGGCAAGCTCAGCGTCACCGACGGCGGCGGCGAGGCCGACGCCACGATCTCTGCGAGCGGCGAGACGTTCGACAAGATCGTCGCCGGCGAGCAGAACCCGACCACGGCCTACATGACGGGCAAGCTGAAGATCAAGGGCGACATGGGCGCGGCCATGAAGCTCCAGAAGCTTTTCTAGTCGAGCTCGACGAGCAGCGCCCCGCCCGCAACGCGATCGCCTTCGGCGACGTGGACGGCGCGCACCGTCCCGTCGTACGGCGAGACGAGCGGCGTCTCCATCTTCATCGCCTCCAGCACGACCAGCGTGTCGCGCGCCGCCACCTGGTCGCCGGGCGCGACGGCGACCTTGATCACCGTCCCGGGCATCGGCGCGAGCACGCTGCTCGACTCCTCCGCCGCGCCGTGCTCGTGCCCGGCTGTGTCGACGTCCGGCGGAGGCTGCGGTGCCGGCGGGGGGAGGTTCAGCCGGAACGGGTCGCGCCAGACGTCGTCGGGGAGCCGCGCCGGCGGCGCGGAGAGAGGCGGGTACTCGTCGAGGAAGGCGGTCGTGGCCTCGCCGGCCCGCACGACCGGGTGCGCGACGAGCCAGCGGAGAAACGGCAGGTTCGTAGTCACGCCGCCGACCTCCGTCTCGGCCAGCGCGGCCGCCAGCCGGTCGAGCGCTTCCGCCCGCGTCTCGCCGCTCGCGATCAGCTTCGCGATCATCGGGTCGTAGCCGGTCCCGATCTCGTCGCCTTCCACGATCCCCGCGTCGACGCGAACAGCCGCGGGTAGCCTCAGCCGCTCGACGCGACCCGCCTGAGGGAGGAAGGTGCGCGGGTCCTCCGCATACAGGCGCACTTCGACCGCATGGCCGAAGAGCTGCGGCGCGACGTCGAGCCGCTCGCCGGCGGCGATCCGCAGCTGCCACGCGACGAGGTCGAGCCCGGTCACCGCCTCCGTCACCGGGTGCTCGACCTGGATGCGGCCGTTCAGCTCCAGGAAGAAGAACTGTCGTCCTTCGACGACGAACTCGGCCGTCCCGGCTCCGACGTAGCCGATCGCGCGCGCGAAGCGGATCGCGGCCGCGCTCATGTCCGCACGCAGCTCGGGATCGAGCGCAGGGGAGGGCGATTCCTCGAGCACCTTCTGGTGACGGCGCTGCACCGAGCAGTCACGCTCCCCGAGCGCGAGCACGGTGTCGTGGGCGTCGGCGAGCAGCTGGATCTCGACATGCCGCGGGCGCTCGAGGTACCGCTCCAGGTAGACGGTGTCGTCGCCGAAGGCAGCCTTCGCCTCACGCCGAGCAGCCTCGAGTGCCTCAGCGAGCTCCGCGGGGGCCCGCACGACGCGCATCCCGCGGCCGCCGCCGCCGGCGGCGGCCTTCACGATCAACGGCGGCTCGGATGCCTCGGGGACGGTGGGCACGCCCGCCTCGGCCGCGATCCGCTTCGCCGCGAGCTTGTCGCCGCCGGCGCGCAGCGCCGCGGGCGGCGGTCCGACCCAGGTCAGGCCCGCGCTCTCGACCGCCTCCGCGAAGTCGCCGTTCTCGGCGAGAAAGCCGTAGCCGGGATGGATCGCGTCGGCGCCGCTCTGCCTGGCCGCGCGGACGTGCTCCTCGGGATCGAGATACGACCGGATCTCGACGGTGGCGTCGGCCGACCGGGCGTGCAGCGAGCCGGTGTCGTCGGGCGCAACGACGGCGACGGCGCCCAGCCCGAGCCCGCGCGCGGCGCGGAAGACGCGCAGGGCGATCTCGCCTCGGTTCGCGACGAGGATCCGCTGCATTCAGCCGTCCACGAGGAGCCCGTTGAGTGGGCCGAGGAAGGCGCGCGAGCGGCGCGAGACATGCGGCAGCTTGCGCAGGCGGTCGTAGCCGCTGTCGTCGAGCCGCTCCGCCCACGTGTCGAGCGTCGGGTCGTCGTCCTGCAGGTGCTCCCGCCAGAGGCGAAGGCGTGTGTCGCGCACGATCGTCTCGTCGCAGGTGATCACGCACGCCTCGGTGTCGTTGAACAGCGAGTGCTCGTTCAGGTTCGCCGAGCCGATCGACAGCCAGCCGTCGTCGACGATCGCGATCTTCGCGTGCACGTACACCTGCTGGGTGCGTCCCGGCTGGTACAGCGTGCACGCGAGGAGGCGCTCGTGACGGTCGGCCGCGAGCAGGACACCGAGCTGGCCCCGGGTGTCGTCGGCGCCGTTGTTCGGTCGTGCAGGCAGCAGCAGAACGACGCGGAAGGCGTCGCTGGGCGGATCGTGGAGCTTCGCGGCGAGAATGCGGACCAGCTCCGGCGACCACAGGAACTGGCTCTCCAGGTACACGAGCTCCTCGGCCGACTCGAGCGCGCGGACGTACGACTCCAGGATCCGGAAGTCCCCGTGCGGGACCGCGTCGTACACCCGGTCCGGGACCGTGCGCACGAACTGCGCCTCGGTGCCGCCGGCCGCCGCGTCCGATGCGACGACGTCGAGCTGCTCGCCGGCCACCTCGTGCCAGCGCATCGCGACGTGGCCGGCGACGTCGGGCACGATCGGGCCCTCGAGCCGGACCGTCGCGTCGTGCCAGCCGCGGCCGGGCCGCGGCGGGTGGTCGCTCGAGTCACGCCGGTCTCCTGCGAGACCCGTGAGGTCGATGCCGCCGACGTACGCGACGCGACCGTCGATCACCGCGAGCTTCTCGTGGTGGCAGTGCAGCGGCCGCTCGCGCGCGTCGAGCTCCATCCGGATTCGGGTCCCGCGCACCAGCTCGTCCCGCTCGCCCCGCACCGTGGCACGCGAGGGCGAGAAGAGCGGCAGCGGCGCGCCCGCCCACGCAAGCACGCGTACATCCACGCGTTCTGCTGCCTCGGCGAGCACGTCGCGGAGCGGCGGGCCGCCGTCGACGAGCCGGAACGACGGATCGAAGTGCCAGCCTGCGAGGAGCACGCTGCGCTCGGCCGCGGCCAGGTCGTTCTGCAGCCGCAACAGCGCCGCGTCACCGTCGATCAGCGGTTCGAAGCGGTTTCCGGGGCGGGGCGGAGGCTCGCCCGCGCACCAGAGGCCGTCCTCGGCAGGCTCGAGGGCGCGGCGCCAGCCGTGCCGGCTCAGGCGGCGTCGATGGTGGGCGACGACGAGGCGTTCGACACCGGAGCCGAGGGCGTCGTCCAGGCGGTCGATTCGCGGGAGCGCCATACGGCCGCAAGGGTAAGCGCACACACCGCCGAGAGGAGGAGGTAGGGCACTGCGTCGCCCGCCGCGTGCGCGAGGGCGCCTCCACCCGCCGCGCCCAGGGTCTGTCCGGGCGCCCAGGCGAGGCCGACCAGAGCGAACGTGTAGCCGTAGTCGAGCCCCCGCCGCTCGGAGAGGTTCGTGAGGAGGGTCATGCCCGGCGTGAAGAAGGTCCCGAACGCGAGCCCGGCTACGACGACGAGGGGCGCGAGCACCGCCGCCCGCTCGGGCCAGGGCAGGAGCGCGGCGACGATGGCCGAGACCACGAGCCCCGCGGCGATCGGGAGCGCGGTCCCGCGGCGGTCGGAGACGCGCCCGATCGCGACGTTGTTGACCGCCTCGCAGGCGGCGGAGCAGAGGAAGACGGCGCCGATCGCGGCGCCGCCGAGCCCGAGCTTCGACAGTTTCAGCGGCGCGAGGACCGAGAGCGTCCCGAAGAGGACCCCTGGGAGCAGGACGAACCAGACCCCGCCGAGGATGCGGCGATCGCCGAGTGCGCGCAGGAGCATCCCGAGCGGCTGCGGTGTGTCCGGGACGGACGACGGCGTGCCCGCCGCGAAGGCGACGAGGCCGAGCGAGGCTACGCCGACGACCCCGAACGTCCAGCCCGTCCCGGCGAGCGAGGCGACTGCACCGAGGACCGGGCCGAACAGCGCGCCGCCGACCGCCGCCGCGAAGGCGTTGCCGATCAGGGCGCCGCGCCGGGCGGCAGGGGCCGCCGCGACCAGCCACGCGAGCGCTCCCGTCCAGGAGAACGAGCTTGCGAGCCCCTGCACGAACCGTGCGAGATCGAGCTGCCATGCCTGCTCGGCGATGCCGAAGAGGACGGTGCACGCCGCCACCGCGCTCAGCCCCACCAGAACCGTCGGTTTGACGCCCGCGCGGGTCGCGACGATGCCGCTCGGGACGGCGCCGACGAACGCGCCGGCCGGGTACGCGGCTGCAAGAACCCCCGATCCGGTCTTGCCAAGCGCGAGCTGATGCGCATAGTGCGGCAGCAACGGGGTGAGTGCCGCGAAGAACAGCGTGTCGAAGAAGACGATCGAGCTCGTCAGGAGCAGGAGGCGCCGCATGCCCATCGACGGTACCCTCCGCGAGTCCGTGAGGGTCTGGATGGCAATCACGGCCGCCGTGCTCGTCCTGCCGGCGGCGGCGTCGGCGGGAACGGTCTTCCTGCTCGACGGCCGTGGCTGGGGCCACGGCGTCGGCATGAGCCAGTGGGGCGCGGAGGGGTACGCGCGGCACGGCTACTCGTACCGGCAGATCCTCGCGCACTACTACCCCCAGACGCACATCGGGATCGCACAGCCGCGTCCCGTGCGCGTGCTGCTCCTCCAGGGGCAGAAAGCGGTCCGGGTCGGATCGGCCGCGCCGTTCCTCGTCGTCGATGCGATCGGCCGCAAGCTGCATCTCCCGGCGCGCGCCGTCGTGATCAACCGCAAGTTCGTGCTCCGGCACCTGAAGCTACGGCCGCCGCTCCGCTTCGAGCCCGGCGCGCAGCCTCTGCAGGTCGACCTCGCGGGCTACCGGGGCGACGTGGTCGTCAAGCCGAAGCCGGCCGGGCTGATGGCGGTGAACGAGCTGCCGCTCGACCGGTACCTGCGCGGGGTGGTGCCCTGGGAGGTGCCCGTCGGCTGGCACGAGGCGACCTACGAGGCTCAGGCCGTGGCCGCGCGCTCGTACACGCTCGCGATGATGCATCCGACCGAGGACTACGACCTGCTGCCCGACGACCGCTCGCAGATGTACGGCGGCATCCGGGCCGAGCGGACGGAGACGAACCTGGCGGTCGGTGCGACCGCGGGCCAGGTTCTCGTCTGGCGCGACCGGATCATCCCGGCGTACTACTTCTCGTCGTCGGGCGGTCGCACGTCGTCGATCCACGATGCGTGGCCCCGCTCGCACCAGGTGCCCTACCTCGTATCGGTCAGCGACCCGTACGACTACATCTCGCCCCATCACGTCTGGCCGACCCAGGTGCTGACTGCGGCGGACGTCGACTCGGTGCTCAAGGTGTCCGGCGTGCGAGACCTGGAGGTCGTGCGGAACTCCTCCGGGCGTGCGCGCGCGGTGCGCGTGCTGACCGCGCGCGGGTGGCGGGTCTTCACGGGCGCGGTGATCCGCGCGAAGTTCCATCTCGGCTCGACCGACTTCGACCTGCATGCGCTCGAGCTCGACGACCCCGGCCGCGCGCTCTACGGCTCGTCCGTTCGCGTCACCGGCTTCGTGCGAGGGCTCGGGCGCGCGCGCCTGCAGGAGCTCACGCCGGTCGGCTGGAAGACGATCCGGCACCTGAAGGTCGAGGCGGACGGCCGCTTCGTCGCCTGGGTGAAGGCGGCCGCGTCGACCGAGCTGCGAATCGCCTACAACAGTGTCGCCGGCGACGCGGTCGGCCTCCAGGTCGCGCCGCAGGTGCTCGTGCGGGCCGACGGCTCCCACCTGCACGCGATCGTACGTCCGGCGCTGCCGTTGCAGGTGCAGCGGCTGAGCCATCAGCGGTGGCTCGACGTCGCCTCGTCGCGCGGCGTCTTCGACCGGGACCTGCGCCCGGGGAGCTATCGGATCTCCGTCCGCCGCGACGGCCGGTACGCCGCGCAGGTCTCCGAGGCCGTCTCGCTGCGCGCGCCCTAGGTCTCGCGCCAGTCGGGCGCTCGCTTCTCGAGGAACGCCCGCAGGCCCTCCTGCCCCTCGGGGCTCGTGCGGTGGGCGGCGATCCGCCGCGCCGTCTCCTCGCCCGCGAGCGGGGCACGTGCGAGCTCCTTCGCCGCACGCGCCGCGGTCGGGCCGGAGGAGAGAAGCTCACCGACGACCCGCTGCACGGCGGCGTCGAGATTTTCCGCCACCTCGGACACGAGCCCGATCCGCAGGGCGACGTCCGCGGAGAAGCGCTCCCCCGTGACGAAGTACCGGCGCGCTGCGCTCGGCCCGATCTTGGCGAGCGCGAACGGGGAGATCACCGCCGGGACGATCCCGAGCTTCACCTCGCTGAACGCGAACTGGGCCACCGGCTCGGCGATCACGACGTCGCAGCACGCCACGAGGCCGCACCCGCCGCCGAGGGCGTGGCCCTGCACCCGGGCGACGACCGGGGCAGGGCACGAGTCGATCGCGTCGAGCATCGCGCGCAGACGAAGCGCGTCCGCGACGTTCTCCTCGTAGGAGAGGTCGACCGACGACCGCATCCACTCGACGTCCGCGCCGGCGGAGAACGACGCGCCCTCGCCCGAGAGGACGACGGCGCGCGCGTCGCCGACGTCGGCGAACGCCGCGGCGAGCTCGTCGATCAGGGCGGCGTCGAAGGCGTTGCGCCGTTCGGGCCGCGTCATCGCGATCCGCAGGACCTGACCGTCCATCTCCACGCGCAACGAGCTCACGGCGCCCGACTCTAAATCCTTACGCGCCGATCACGGCATTTAACGAGCAGCACATGCGGTGCGTACGTGACCGTCCGAGGATCCGCTCGCAACCCGACCGAGGGGGACGAGATGAAGCTCGCAGTGCTGGCAGCCGCTGCGCTCGCGGTGGCCGCGACGACCGCCGGTGCGTCGACCACACCGGTGAAGAACGGGCGAATCCTGTTCACGCAGGCGTATGCGTATACGAGCTACGGCTCGCTCTACGCGATCAATGCAGACGGGAGCGGGCGTGTCCTCATCACCGCCGACGCCGGCAACGGGGAGTGGTCGCCCGACGGGAGGACGATCCTGTTCGACTCCTACCGCGGCAACGACCCGGACCTCTGGACGGT
>OUNM010928420.1_pt1 | contig 12695 bp, 8 predicted proteins | sample 1769961 | NCBI WGS metagenome assembly OUNM01 (sample SAMEA3914820, study PRJEB12502) | metagenome | biome: forest; material: soil | place: USA | collected 2012-03-12 | depth 0.3 m | reverse complement strand
GATGGTAACGAGAGTTGCGGTTGAGGCGAACCTGCGACGACTTACGCAAACGTGGCAATCCTCGTCCATCCTCCTTCCTCACCTGCCAGCCGGAACTCTACGCCCTCACCAAAATAGCCGGCGTCCTGCCATGCCTTCATGGTCGGCCCATCAAAGGGACCCTGCTTGGCGGCGGCGTCGCGCCCGTCTGTCCAGCGGAACTCCCACATCTTGGCCGCCCCGGTGCCACCACCGCCGCCCTCCTCCTCCATCTCGTCCGGCTCGGGGGGCTCGACCCAGGCCTCTCCGGTCTCGTTGCGGTACTCTCGTATGAGGCGTTCCCGTTCTGTGTCGTAAATGTTGGCAAAGTCTCGCTGCATCAGCTTGTCCGCGGCGTCCGCAATGTCGTTGATCGCCTTCTTGATCTTGGCCTGCCTGGGGTCCTCGGGCTCCTTGTCTGCTGCCGTATCGACATCCATCGGGTCCCCCGCGCCGTCACCACCATCGCCGTTCGCATTCTTTATCTTTTTCTGTTTCCATTTTGGCAGCCTTTTGACTTTGGGTTTGACCTGGCCTTTCCTTAGCCTCGCCAAGGCATCCAACGCCGTCTCGCCCGGTTCCAGCCTGGTGATGAGCTCCTTGAACAGGTCGCCCGTCAGCACGCTATCATTCTCGCGCTGCTGCTTCCGCTGCTCGGCCTCGCGCTTTTCGTGCGCCGCCGCCGCCTTCTTCATCTCCTTCTTGCTGATCCCCTCGAGCCAGCGATCGTGCAGGGCATCCGTGTCGACCGCTTTGCGAATGAAGTTGCCCGACTCGTCGAACGCGCCCTCCTCTTGCTCTTCTCGCATGTTGAAGGCGTCGATTTTCGGCGCGTGCTTTTTGAGCCCTCCCAGGCCGACTTCCTCGTCTACGCCCCCGGCAATGCCATCGTCGTCGTCGTCGTCGTCGTCATCGTCGTCGTCGTCATCATCGTCCTCACCCGCTTCCTTGTTGTCCAGCCGGACGGTGCCGCCGCTCTTGCTGGTCGCTTCTTGGCCTTCGATCTGCTTGTCGGCGAGAAAACGCACTTGCTTGTCCTTTTTCCCGGTCTTGGCGCTGCCCGCCGCCGTGTTTTCGCCGCCATCAGAGCCGCCAAACATGTCCACCTCGTCGTCGTCCTCACCGGCGCCCCCGGCAGCGGTCTTGGAGTTGTAGTTGTCCATGACGTCGGCCAGATCCACATCTTCGGCCTCCTTGCCCTTCCTCCCTCTGGCCTCCGCGCGGGCGTTGAAGGTCTCGTTTTCCGAGTCGGAATCGTAGCCGTCGACGTTGACGGCGCCGCGCTTGACTGCTCGCCCCGACATGCCAATGACGTCGGCGCCGAGTACCTGGTCATCTTCGTCGTCATCGTCATCGCGCGCGCTGGGGGCGAGGGCCGATGGGTTCCGGACGTCAAACTTGACCCTCTTGGATGCGGAGCCGCCCTCTTCGTCCTTGTCTTCGCTGTGATGCGCCCGTGCAAACGCCTCCCCGGCGCGTCTTGGGCGCGCAGCGGAGAATCTCGATGCCATGGCGCTGTGATTCTGGCCAGTGACGATATATGGCGGTATTGCTGCGGGCACCAAATATCATCGAAGGGCGAATGGGCAACGAGTCTGCATCAGTGTGCTGCAAGAAGCTTTGACGTCAGTTTTGAGGATGCCGACAATTTCGCAGGGATGCTGCGGCAGAGGAACGCACAATCGACAAGGGCTGCAGAGCAAGGCTGGAAAAGAGGGCTGCAAGACCTTTCTCGAATGCACCTCTGCCCCAGATAATGATTCATGAATTGGGCAAGTCAAGGACATAGGTAGGTAGTTGAAGCCAAGTTTGACACAAAAATTGAGCATGTAGGCACCTACCTACGAAGTACTTGCATACAAGTCCTGTGCAACCAGAAAACAGTGGGGTCAGCCTGGAACAGAGCTCCAGGAACCCCCGAGCAGCGAGTTGGCGTCAAAGACAGCCTGCGCGACCGCAATCCCCACACTGTGCTGCTGCCTGAGCTCAGTGGCCCAGTGCACGGAGGGCAGGGACAAGTACGTCGTCTGGGAGCTGCCTTGAACAAACCGACCTACCCACCTCAACTTTCTTACGTTGAATCAACCAACCACCTTCACCAGCATATTTCTAGGCCTATTGGGATATTCCGACCGCACAAATATCCGAGCCATCTCGACAACCCAGACAGTGAACCGATCCAGCTCCCCCGCATCTCCTGCCCGGAGCTCCACGACCGCAACGATGGTGAGCCAAGCCTTTGCTGCAGCTGCAGTCTGCGCTGCCCGCGATTCCAACCACCCCACCATCCACCCCGCCGTCTGCTGTCCGGCCACCCCTCCAAGCCCAACCAACTTTGCTGATACCATGAGCGCGCAGTTTAATCCCTACCAGCACCCCGGCGGCAACCTTCGCTCCACTCGAGGCCAGCGCTTCGATGAATACTACCGATGCTACCCCCTCGTCATGGCCCCCGGCGCCGAGCGCCCCGAGCTCAACTACGGGTCCAAGATTTTTCTGCCACCGTCGGCTTTGGATAAGGTGTCAAGGCTCCATGTTCAGTGGCCTATCATGCTCGAGCTCATGAACGGTTCCGCGGGCAAGCACACGCATGCGGGCGTGTTGGAGTTCGTGGCGGAGGAGGGCAGAGCCTACATTCCACAATGGGTACGTGGCATCTGTCCTGATGCCAAGGGTGATCCAAGGATGCTGACTGTCGGTAGATGATGCAAACACTCCAGCTGGAGGTAGGGGATATGATCCAGGTCAAGACGACTTCTCTGGAGTTGGCCAAGTTGGTCAAGCTGCAACCCCAGTCTATCAACTTCCTCGATATCTCCGACCCCCGCGCCGTTCTCGAGAAGGCCTTCCGCAACTTCGCCGCCGTGACCAAGGGCGACGTCTTCAACTTCGAGTACAACGACGAGATCTACGACATGGCCGTTCTCGACGTGAAACCCGAGACGGACAAGATGGGTGTCAGCATGATCGAGACTGATGTCAGCGTTGACTTTGCCCCGCCAGTCGGCTATGTCGAACCTGAGAGGGTACCGCGAGGCAGCGGCACTAGCACACCCCACAGCACACGAGGCGGGATGCCAGCCGGTGGGCTGCTCCGCCATCAAGGCACCATGGCACAGGCGATCAACTACGACGCCATTGCCCCAGGCGCCCCGGCAACCTTGGCAGGCAATTTTCAAGGGGAGGGTCATCGGTTGGGTTCCAAAAAGGGCAGTAAGGCATCCACACCGAAGCCGGCGACTCCCGTAGCTGGAGAGTCGAGCACAGCCAAGAAACCCGTGGTTCAGGGGCGGAATGGGGCGCCCGCGCCACTCCGTCTCCCACCAAACAAGTTGTTCCTCGGGTATCCGATCAAGCCCGTGAAAACAGCTGAGGACAAGGAGAAGGAGGCGGCAGACGCCAAACAACCCCACTTCGCCGGTCGAGGTCAGACGTTGAGGGAAACTGCGAAGAAAGACGACAAGAGTGGCTAATATGGCCGCGAGTGAGGGATTGAGACCCAAGATGGGGAAGCACTACACTTGGGCCGTGATTGGAATTGCAATGTCATTGGAGCGACGACCCCACAGTGCCCAGTCTTATCAGCGTTACGGGGAATGGCCTTGGGAAGCTCTTGCGCGCCAACACGGGCGGTAGACATGGGATCAGCGAAGAATCTGCGGTGCTTGGGAGACGCGGAATCCAGCCGCCCTGTGTTCAGAAGGCACATCGACCAGCGAGAATGCGGGGCACTCTTTACTCGATAGCTACGAGCCGCGGGGTAGCATGGAATAACAGAGAGCTCCTGCAATCGTGGTGAGCGCCAAATCAGATAATAGACAGACAAGCAACAAGGCACTAGTACTCCGTACCCAGGCCTATACAGTCCCACGGGCAGAGAATACGGTGCGAGTTTGGACATTTTCGCATTTTCGCACTGTGTGTCCCAAGGGCAGCCACTGGTCGTGCGCTCCGAGCGCCAGCTGAGGCCACCTGGAGGCAACTCTTCTCCGGCCGTCTGGGCGCTCAATCCATCCACCGATCTCTGCTCGCCGCAATTGACCGACCAATCGATTCCCAATCCGTCACACATCAAGCTCCTTCAACGCATTGCATTTTTTGTCATTCCCCTGCTGCCCAAAACTCACAGGCTGTCGGTTTTGGCACTCCAACGAGCAATTTGATCGCACGATAATCGCATTCGCCATGAGGACTCGCGGCGGCAGCGCCCCGGGTCCAGTACCCGCTGCCTCGCCGACGACCCATCGCGAATTGCGACCGCGCCAAGCATCCGGGCCCCGGGGTGCTCCGGCTGGCGGCGCCGTTCGGCCAGCAGGAGGCCGGCTTACGAGGAGTTCAGCTGCGCTCGCCCAACCGGATCGAGCCAGCGGCACCGATACGGTGCCACAAGCCCCCCCTCCCGGCTCTTCAAGGCGGTCGCACAAGCGCTCCGGATCCTCGGGGGAGAGTGCAGCTCGACGGGCAAAGCGGACCCGTCCGGGCCGTCACTTGCCGGGGTTTTATGGGGAGAGTGATGAGAGCGGGGATGGCCTGGATGAAGCCGACAACCCTTATATAACCCCCGGCTCCGATGTGGAGCAGAAGAGCACCAGTCAAGGACGACCCAAACCCCGGAGCAACAATACATCTCCAAAAAAGTCGAGTCCAACAAAGAACCACGCACACGGCGCTGCCGTCGCCGCGACACTGCCTGGACAAGAGGTCTCCAAGGCCGCGCCTGAGGATGCCTTCATCCCAGACTGGACCCGGTTGCCTTACCTCGTCCTGGTCCAAATTTTCCGATATGCCGGTGCACCCCTCACCGAGCTTCAGCACGCTCAATGGCTGACGGCAGCCGGCCGTGTCTGTCGTGCATTCGCCGAGCCTGCCTTGACAGCGCTCTACGAGGCTCCTCCGTTGCTGACTCGGCCGATGGCACACGGCTTGGTGTCGCTCCTGTCCAAGGACCCGTCCACTACCCTCTTCAATTACCGGCCAAAAGTGGAGGAGCTATGGATCGACGTTGACCAGATTGCGTCGAAAACGTATAAAGGCCAGCCACTGGATCTCAAGGCCCTAGTCGGCAACCTGCCCCGGCTCAAATCCATCCAATTCTTTCACCACAAAGATGCTCCGCCATACCGATCTCTGGACGGCAGTCTGCGCTGGCAATATCCCGCCGCCCTTTTCGAGGCCCTGAACGGACTGCAAGATCACGCCGATGGAGGGAAGAGGCCTCATCACGCGCAGCTCGTCTCGTGGCAGTGGAATCGACGCCTGATGGGCCCGGATCTCGACCTCGCCGGCATCAAGGCGGTCCACCAAACCCCGCCATTTCGCGGGTTGAAAAGACTGTCTTTGGTCAACTACCAAGTCCCATCGCTCCACGCCAAAGCAAATGCCGATGACGCTGAGCTAGCCACGCTGGACGATGCGTTCATCCACGGCGTCGCAGACGCCATCACCGCGTTGCCCTCCCTGAAGCATCTCTCGATCGAATCTTCCACGACAGTCAACGGCAACTTCCTTCCACTCCTGCCCAAGACTCTCGAAACCCTGGAGCTGATCAACTGCTGGGATATTAATGGTGACGACCTGGCAGAGTACCTCCTCTCAAGCGGATATCAGCTGAGAAACCTGATTCTGCACCACAACCAGTCGCTGAACCTTTCATTCCTCACCGTCCTCGGGGTGGCATGCCCGAACCTCGAGTTGTTCTCCATGGACTTCAAAACGTTCAAGCATCACGAGTTTTACCATGACTCGGACCCGAGCTATGACTCGTTGCTCACCGAGAATCAAGTTCCAGACTGGCCAGAGAGCCTGGAAACCCTCCAGCTTCTGAACATGAAGAAGTGGACTGCAGAGGCCGCGGAAAACCTTGTGCAATCGCTCGTCGACAATGCGCCAAAACTTCTCAGACTCCGCCGGCTTGATCTCAAGGCCATGCTGAGCATCCCGATTCAGCAGCGCTCGCAGCTCCGCAACAAGTGGCATCGCAAGCTGCGGCAGGTCTTCCTGCGCGAGAAGCAGGACCCGCTCCCGCTTTTCTCCCTGAGAGAAAAACCGGTGCCGCAGACAGTCACCGCCGCGACCAAGAAGCTTCTCACTCCGAAGAAACCGTCAGGGCACCTACGTGCACTGGCCGCCGAGAACCCGTCCCGGCGGATCAGCCGGCTTGTTGCGCAATCCCCCCATCCCTCGTCCCGCGCGAGTAGTGTCGGTCGGGATTTGAGGCACGGCCTTGGCCGGCCGTCGTATGCGGAGCCGGACACGGACGAGGATGAGGACGACCTTGATGAAGAAGAGGAGGAGGAGGAGGGGCAGGAAGGCGAGGGGACTGAGAGCGGCGAAAGCCAGCCTGCGACCCCCGCGGCGGGCGAGCCGGCAGCTTTCTTCCGCCACGGAATGTGCGAGAAGGTCGAGATCCAGCTGGACAACCAAAAGTCGGCTGAGACGACGCTCACCATGGACGATTTCCTGGATAGCGAGCACGACGACCTCTCGGATGATGATTGGGTAGGGGACGATGAGGATTTTGATACCGGGTATGCGTGGTAGAGGGCGGAGATCCGGAAAACCCCTTTCTTGTGTCACCTTTCTCTGGGTTCTTGTCATTTTGCTTGGCGGTTTTGGGGGGGGTGGCATTGGCATCTCGTGGCTTGGTTCTAGGGGACCAGGCTTGGATGGCGTTCGGTTGCTTTGGTTGGGCGGCTGGCGAACTTGCTCATGGGAAGAGAGCTTGGGATACGGTGTGATATATATCTGATACAAGGGAGCCACGAGATTTTGCCTATATTCGGTTGGGAGGATCATTGGGATGGACTTTGCTACTCTTCTTGCGCACTTGGAGGGTAATCAGGCCGAGTTCCTGTTAGCTTCGGTATTGGCTGAGATCGTTATCGGATGGACATCGGGTTGAAATTGAGAATTCATTGTTCAATTCGCGGGCTGCAATGTGATATTCACCCAATGACTGACCTCTTTGAACTGATTTGCTGTATAGAGTTGGTGTCTCTTTGTTGCCTTGATTCAGCTCGACGCAAGGGAAGAGTGACAAGTGTTATGAGATCATATCTGAGAGTCCAACGATTACCAGTGATTGCCAATGAGGTACAGGCATATGTCAAAAATTTTGCCGCGCCGCCGACATGAAAATGCTTTCTCACCCTCCCCTTCTCTCTTTTTCCTCTCTCCCTGGCACACAAAGACAAAACGACAAAAGAAAAAGAAGAAACAAGTGAAGAGAAGTGGAGAAGGGAAATAAAAAAATAATAATATGGTGAGAAAAGAGAGTTAGTCTGCTTACAACCCAAAATCGGTGGACTAGACGAAGCTTGTGAGATGCGAGTGTAGGCAATTGCTGGGCACTTTGGACTAAGTCGACTTTCTATCGCGTCTGCCGTCATTGCGATGATGTTTCAAACTGGAGGCCCCGGGAATACGGACAATCCCATCCCGACAAAGGCCCGAGGCAGCGTGCCCATCCACCCCTTCAAGGCCTTTATTAGAGATTAGTGGGAGGTGTGCTGAGCTGAATGCGCCTTTGTTTTCTTGTGGAGCTGGGGGTCTCGCTAAAGAGGCAAACAGCAGGATGCCCGATCGGAGGAGCAAGATTCAATGCTACTTGAGAAATGTTTATTGCCAATCCTTTCCTTCGTGGCCGGTCAACTTGCCTCCTGCCTCCTGTTACATTTGGGAGCCTGTGTGTAGTTCCTTTTTAGGTCTTGCTTTCAAGTGCCAGTGCTTGGGCAAAGTCTTGGAATGATTAAAACCTCCGGGCCTCGGCGTGGATGGCTGATCCGCGAATTTACCTGGACGCTGAGAGGTTTCCAAATCACAAAGACCCTGTCCAGAATGCTTCTAATTTTTTTACGACTTATTGTAGGAATATATCATGCCCGTACATGGTGGCTCTTCGACTTGGCGTAGATTTAAGATGACCGCACCCTGATGTCAATTGTCACTTGTTAGGTGGAAGACGGATCGCGAAGAGGCAAAAAAGCGTTCCCGAGCAAGACATTTCAAATGCAAAAATGCGACGGCCCAGTCACAGGATATTCTGATTACGGCCTTGGAGGTCTTGAAAAGTCGGAATATATTTAGCCACCGCGCAGTTTTGGGATCCCATTATCGTGGACTCTTCGAGTTGTTCGTCCTGTGTGGGGGTCAGAGGCGACGGATCAGCAACTTTGAGGTTGGGACTCTGGTGTGTCCAACCAAATATTTTCCCAATTTTAAATTAATTTTTTTTTTCGTTCTCACAGACTTGCATGTGATTTCCATGCCCGGCAAACAACATTGAGACACTGCCAAACAACCAACTGCCACTCGGTCTGCGTCGTGCTGCGCGCAGTGGAGGACGAGGTTCAAACCCAAGTTCCAGGGTCCGGGCACCTTTCCCCCCACAACGGCTGCTTGGCTGCATCCGACCCGTTGACACTTTTCAGGTCTCCGCCCGGCGGTATCCCCGGCCTTCAAATTGAGCGAGTTTCCAGCCCGACATCATCAACGCTGGCGAGGTTTGCGTGCAAACGACAGGGGTGTTAGCGGGATACCCCCCACCACAGGTAATTTGTGTGGCTGCTTCGGTACCGTGCTACCGCGATCGCCGCTAACCATTCCAGGGGACAGAGACGGAGGAGAGGACGCCCCACGACCAGGGCGCCGAGTGGCACAAATCAACTGCAGCCAATTCGCGGTATGAGAATCTTCTTGTCGTCTTCGGTTACAGTACGCGTCTTCCCCAGCCCGCCAACTCCCATTCAATGCTCCACTGCCTGCCGTGCCCCTATTCCGATATTTTGATGTTCCTTTGGCTGCAAAGGCCACACACCGCATTTCATACACCGACTGTGCGCGCTTAGTTGATTTTTTCAACCGGCAGCGCCCGCATTGCTCGGTGCTTTCGCGTGCGACCATCCGCAGCAAGGCCCAGTGGTGCTCTCGCGGTCGCGGGCATTCGTCCTGCCGGCTCCAAGCCGCCGTCGACTCGCAACATCGCCGAGCTCACGCAGGCGACAACAGACTGCCATCCCTCTTCACGCGGCATTGGCTGTTGTCGCTGCCTGCTTCGGCCACACCTTCCCCCAGCCGAGAGCCCATCACACAACCTTCACGCCCAACAAAAATCGACCCTTGCAGACTTCGCACCCGCATCTTTTTTTCATCTCTGCTTCAGCTTTCCCTATTCCCTTCATCTCACAACCACTCCGGCCGGCGCCGCTGGGCTGGCCTGCTCCACTTCTCGTTGTTGTCGTCGTCAAGACCCAGCCCCGTTCCAACCACGTTCATCACCTTCACGCTTTCCCAATTTCCCGCTCGGTCCCCGGACAATGCGGCTTTCTCTCCCACTTTTAACCCATTGACACCCCTGCACCTTTCATTCGGCCTCCATTCACGCAAAGATCATTGTCACGCTTTAGCGCGCTGATGAACTCACACGATGACGAACCTTAGCCATCGCACCCGTGGCCTGCCCTTCCTGCATCGGAATTGGCTCAAGGCGACCAACCACTGGAACTCCAAGATGGGCAACAAACCGTCTTCACAGTCGCGCGACCCCGCCGACAAGCTCGCTGACGACGACCATCCGCAACCACAGCGCGCGGCAAAGCGCCGTCGTATCGACACCGAGTACGATGGCTTCCCGCTTTTCGAGGACTACGGAAACGCCCAACGCGCCCTCCGGATCGAGGTTCTCAAGATCAGCCACAAGGACGCGCCACGCCTGAAAAACGGCATTCTGAACGGCGTCATCCCCCCCAACATCCGGGATGTGGTGCAGGTCAGGGCCCGCTGCAAGCTCACCATCTGCGGCCACAAGGGCGGCGAAGCTGTCGTCTTGCACGTCGACAGTCAGGTCTGCGAGCTTAGGATCTTCAAGACCCCATCCGGCTCGACTCCCATGGCCCGCTTCTCCTCCATCAAGCCCTTCCACGTCCCGGAGGAGAAAATCTTCCTCGAACGTGATGACGACGCCGTCTTCGGCCTGGCCAACTCTTATTCGGTCCTTCTCGAGCTGGAGTCTGCTGGCGATTCCAACTGGCCGCCGACCGATCTCGTCACCGTTAGCGACGAGGACATGTTCTACAACCGCGGCCTTCCCTCCCGCCAGTGGGTACTCACCGCCAGCATCGCCGACGTCTTCAGCACCCGCAACCGGAAGTCAACCCGCCTCCGGATCAAGAAGCAGCCGCAGAATGATGTTCCCACCAACTTCCTCATGGACATGGATGTCCGCTGGCTGACCCCCATCTCCAGCCAGCTGAAGCCGAGGGAGCAAACCAAGGACATCCTGCCCTCCATCTCGGTGTTTGATCCGAACGAACCCGTTGCGCCCGTTGTGAACGGCGTGAATGGTCTTGACAAGCAGCGTCGCGAGTCACAGGTGAATGGTGAGATGGATATCACCATGATCGGGCAGACAAATGGCGCCATCCTTGATCCCACCGACGACTTGGCCGAGGGCGAGCTTACCCCCGGCCGCGCGCGGCGGCGAGCGAGACAGGACATCAACTACAACGTCAAGCAAATGTGGAACAACGCAGTCGGGAAGGAGACCAGGAAGCGGCGGAAGTTTGGTGACGAGCACGGCCAGGTCGACGATCACACAATCACCTACCTGCTCCCACCGGAACAGGTCCAAACAGACAAATTTGCTTGTCTCCTGTGTGGTGCCGAAAATGAACGTCTCAGCCAGCTGCGCGCCCACTACCTGAGCCATCCGCAGTATGACTTCCACTTTGAGTCCAGGCCCAAGGCAGGGTACTGTGTCACCGTAAAGCCTAGTGCCAGCGGCCACGGTTCTCCGCTGCGGCCGAGGGTGTACCAGCTTGGTCTTCCGGTTAAGCCCCTGGACCTCGACAGGTACGTGGATGGGGATGACTCCTGGGTCACCTCCCGTCTTGGCCCGGACAACGGCCGTGAAGTCTTCGGGGAGCTCCCCCCCAAAGCAGCCCGAAATGTAAGGATACACCATCTTGATGCCACTCCTTCCCCTCCGAGCAAAACTGACCCCGCTACCCCAGAAACTCAATCCGAAGCGCGCCCGCAAGACCGTCCTCGTCCCCAAGACGAAACAACCCCTCTTCGATGCTCTCAGCAAAGTCCAGCTCCAGCCTGGCACCCCCGTCCCGCAGCACCAAATCGACGACTCGTGGCTGCTGCTCAAGCACCGCGACAACGTGCAGGACTTTATCGACCTGGGCAACGACGAAAAGGAGTACTTCCAAGAGTGGGACTCCTTTGTGCTGCGCAAGCACATCTCGTCGGAGCAGTATCTGCCGCGCCAATTCCTGCGCTTTGTGCGCGAGAAGGCCGGCTGGATGGCCGCCAAGCCGTCGCGCGCCGAGGAGTTTAGCAAGCATGTCGCGACCCTCCTCGCCCGCCGCGTCCTGCCGGATTCCGTCATCTTGGAAGCGACGCAGCTCCTCAACGATGCGAGGACTCGGAGGGCTGCGGGCGAGGCCAGTGCCGAGGAGCTCGCCCCGACGAATGCAGCTAGGAGCAAGGCGTCGGGCGGCTGCTGCTGTGCTTGTGGAACTCCCGTGTCCGTGCCAGCCATGTTGATCTGCACAAACAAGGTACGTGTTTCTTATCCTTACCCTTTTCTTTAGTGTGAACCGAAATGCCAATGTCTCTTGTGTAGGGATGCGAGAACCGGCTCTACCACGACAGCTGCGTAGAGAATCCGGAGGAGGCGGTTGCGAGGAGGCGGCACTGGAAGTGCAAGGCCTGCTCGTAGATTGGGGTGTATGCAAATGAACGCATGCAGACCACGAAGATGCAATACGTAATGGGATGAGATGGGTGGGAGAGGGTGAGGCAGAGACAGAGGTGATAATCAGGTGGACAATAACATGCGAGATAGTTTGGGACGGGAATGGGGAATGAAGCGGAGTTTGATGCGGTTCAGAGTGTCTGTGGGTGTGTGCCTTCTTTGCTAGTGAGGGTCATGGCCTCAGAAACACTGTGAGCATTGGGCGGCGTGTAGGCAACGCGGCTTGTAAAGTCGATGTAGGATTGATAGGATGTAGTTGGCTGTAAAGTTGAATCGACGTTGCACTCTGCTAGCACCTTCTTTTCTGGAGCCTTCAGACAGAAGGGGAGAATTCTGTTCGATCACAAGACTCTCTTCGCTGCCTGGGTACATCCTGAGACTTGGCAGACGCAGCGCATCATCTGCACTCAAATCGACGACAGGAGGAATCCAGGTTCTATTTTTGATCCCATGTATATGGTTTACAGATCCATTCTGGTTTTGCCCGGGTTTCGCCTGGGTTTCGCCCACGTCATTACTGAGGCGGGAACTGAGGGTCAAAGTGTTGATCCGTCTTCATGTTCATTTTGAACAATGACTTTAACCCAAGGTTGGATAGCTGAGACTGATTTCACGTCCACCGGGCCCCCGAAGACGATCAAAGGAGAGCGCTCCAGGTCGACATTGATGTTTGGTATATTCTCTCCCGACACTAACTTGTACACCCACAAACCCATTTGCCACAATTGCACCGAAACGCCCAGATTGGATGCCCAAACCCCGCCGCCAGCCCTCAACGCAATCTCGGCATTATTTTCCCCGGGCTCTGACTACCTCCGCCCCCTCTCCTTCTCACGCTCCCCTCTCCTCTCATCCTCGCGGCGCTGCCTCTTCCGGCTCTCCTGGGCGATCATGTCGCTCAGGTCTTCCTCGTAGG
>OUNM011294368.1_pt1 | contig 12696 bp, 10 predicted proteins | sample 1769961 | NCBI WGS metagenome assembly OUNM01 (sample SAMEA3914820, study PRJEB12502) | metagenome | biome: forest; material: soil | place: USA | collected 2012-03-12 | depth 0.3 m | reverse complement strand
GCTCGGAGTCGGCAGCGTCCGCACTGGCGCGCGGGACGAACCGCAGACCGATGATTACGCCGTCGTTTGCGCCGGTCCGTGGCGTTTGGTGACGAAGCTGATCGAAGGAGTCTATCCGAACTACATGCAGGTGATCCCGGGCGAAGATAGCCAGCCGCCACTTTCCACCTGGGCGACCGTGAGCGTATCGGCTGAGGGACACCGAATGCTGACTCAGCTTCTGAAACAGCTGCCGCCGCCCGAGCACGGGAAGACAAGCGCCAGGCTCTCTTTCCAGAGCGACCGTCTGACCGTCCACTGCAGTTCGCCCGTCTCGCATTTCATCGTGCCGGGCATCGCGAGTAATGCACCGGTCGCGGCCGATTTCGATCGTAGCTTTCTGCTCGATTGTCTGTCCCTGGGGCCGGGGCCCATCCACATCGCGGATCACACGACGCCGTGCGTGTATCTGTGCGGCAGTGCCACCCATGTCCTGATGCCCATGCGAAGCGGCTGCGACGGCCCTGCCATCTCCGATCCTGAACTCGAAGCGGCGCTCGCACCGTGGCTCGGCAAGGATGTGCTGCACGACGAATGCTCCGGCACCGTCACACGGGGCATCCGGCACGGCCTTCACATCTATGCGCTCGTGGAATCCCACGTCAAAGGGGCTGGCAGCACGGAAGTCCGATTCACGGACCTGCGGTTGATGGAAGCTCCTGGACCGGTGCCGGCGCCGGTCACCACTCGTCGCAAGAAGGCTCGCGACCTCGCCGCGGCCTGATCCCTCCCACGCACATCCTTACGTAAGGACCACACGCCATGCTCTCCGAACGCGCCATCCTCGTCTGCCTGTCGCTTGGCCTTCCTCCGATGGCCAAGATCGACAAACGCATCACCCGCAAAAACGAGCAGGACCACGGCACGGCCGCTGGACGGCTCAAGACGACCAAGCGGCTGCTTCCCGACCAGGCCCTCAAGCCTGTGCAGGAACTCGACCGCGAAATTGAGGAATATCACCGGAAGAACACCTGCGCCTGGGGAGAAGGGGAGCGCATCCTGAATTCGGCCATCTACCTCGAGTTTTCCGACCGTCTGCGGCAGTTCCGCATGCGGCGGGAGACCCTGGTGGAGGAATTCGTCCGCAACTATCTGCTCTATGTGGACGAGGCGCGCCGGCAGCTCAACGGCGCCTTCGATCCCAGGGATTACCTGCCACAGGAGCGCATTGCCTCGCGGTTCACGCTCAAGGTGGAATACAAGCCCGTGCCTGATGCCGGTGACTTCCGGGTCACGATCGTCCGTGAAGCCATGGACGAGCTCCGCGAGAGCGTGAATCGCCGGGTCGAGGAAGCAGAGCGGGGGATTCGCCGCGACATTGCCAGCCGGATCGCAAAGCCGCTCGCCCACATGGTGAACCGGCTCAACGATCCCGACGCGGACTTCCGGGACAGCCTCGTGGGAAACCTCCGCGAGATTTGCGACCTGATTCCGAAGCTGAACATGCTCGGCGATCCGCAGGTGGAAGCGACCCGGCAGCAGATCTACGCCGACCTCTATCGGGCCGATACGGGCTTGCTGAAAGAGAACCGGATCGTGCGGGGAGATACTGCCCGAAAGGCGCAGGATATCCTCGATAAGATGCAGGACTACTTCGGTGCCGAGGATGCGGCGTGATCCTTACGTAAGGATCCGGCCACGAGGCTTCGCGAGAGCGCGGAACACTCTCCACTTACTACCTAACTTATGGACAAACCCACTGCCATGCGCCCAGCCGAACTCAAAAGCTTTTTGGTAAAGGCGCTCACTCACAAACTCAAAGTGCTCATCAAGGGCCCGCCTGGCTGCGCGAAGTCGGATATCTGCGAACAGGCCGCGAACGAAGCCGGATACAGGCTCATGGTCTCGCATCCCGCCGTCTCCGATCCGACCGATTACAAAGGGATGCCGGCGATTACCAACGGAGGCAAGGAAGCGCATTTCCTTCCCTTCGGCGATCTCAACGAGATGATCCACGCGAAGGAACCGCTCGCCGTTTTCTTCGATGATATCGGCCAGGCGCCGCACAGCGTGCAGGCCGCGCTCATGCAGCTCCTGCTCGCGCGCCGTGTGAACGGCCATCGCATCTCCGATCACGTCGTCTTCATCGGCGCGACGAATGACACTTCGCACCGGGCTGGCGTGCAGAGCATCCTCGAACCGGTCAAATCACGCTGGGATACCATCGTCGAAGTCGCCGTGAACGTGGACGACTGGTGCGCCTGGGCCTTTCAGAATGAGGTGCCGGCGGAAGTCATCGCGTTCATTCGGTTTCGCCCGAATCTGCTCCATGCCTTCGAGCCGACCCGCGAGCTGGTGAATACGCCGAGCCCTCGCACGGTCGCCGCCGTCGGGAAATGGGTGAAGGCCGGGCTCACCGATCTGGCAGTGATCGCCGGAGCTGCCGGTCAGGCCTTTGCTTCGGAATTCGTCGGATTTCTCCGGGTTTACGAACAGCTCCCAACGATCGACCAGATCCTGCTCGACCCGGAACGCGCTCCCGTCCCGACAAATCCGTCCGCGCTCTTCGCGGTCACGACGGCGCTCGTAAAGCGCTTCACCAAACAAGCCGCCCGCAAGGTCTTTACTTACTCGGCGCGGCTTCCAAAGGAATACGAGATGTGCCTCATCCGCGACGCGCAGCGCGTGAATCCCGACCTGCCGACCTGCAAGGAATTCGTCGAGTGGGTCACAGCGAACCAGAAGTGGCTGAACTAAATCAATGAGTCTCCCGACAACCGACCGGCTTACCAAGGCGCGCATGGACGTGATTCTCTTCGCGCCATTCTATGGCTCGCTGCTGATGCGGCTGGCGATGATCCGCGACGACTCCGTTCCGACCATGTGCACGGATGGCAAAGCGATCCGCTACAGTGACGCGTTTGTCTCAAAGCTCAGCGATTCCGAGCTGCGCGGGGTCCTGGCGCACGAGGTCTGCCATTGTGCGCAGGGGCATCTTTGGCGGATGGGTGGCCGCGATCCGAAGAAGTGGAACATGGCCACCGATTACCAGGTGAACGAGATGCTGGAGACTTATGTGAAGGAGGATCGGGAAGCATTTGAGCAGCGGCACGGAAATACTCGCGGCTATGCCGTTCCGTGGACGCTGCCTGAGGACGCGCTCCGTGAGCAGAGCTTCGCGGGCCTTTCCAGCGAAGAGATCTACGCCCGCTTGCCGGATGACGACGGTGGAGACGGCGAAAGCGAAGGTGACGGTACGAACCAACCGAATCCATCGACAGGCTCGCAAGGCTACACCTCGCCTGGCGAATTCGTCGCACAGCCCGCGGAGCCCGGAGATCGGCCCGAGGGTGGCGAGGAAGACTGGACGCTGGCCGTGGTGCAGGCGGCGGCAACAGCGAAGCAGCGCGGCCATCTGCCAGCGAGTCTGCAGCGCTTCGTGAAGGAGCTGGTAAAGCCGAAGGTCTCGTGGCGCGAAGTGCTTCGTGAGTTCCTGCGCACGCTGGCGCGCGACGACTACTCCTGGCGCGAGCCAAATCGCCGGTATCTCCACACGGGCATCGTCCTGCCTTCCCTGCGAAGCGAACGCATGGGTCGCATCGCGATCGCCGTCGATAACTCCGGCTCCATCGACGACAAAGTGCTCGCTGAGTTCCAGGCTGAGGTCCAGTCGGCGCTCGATGAATGTTCACCCGAGGCGCTCGAAGTCATCTACTGCGACGCTTCGATTCAGAAGGTGGAAGAGTTCATCCCCGGTGATGCCGTCGGTCTGGAGTCACTTGGCGGCGGCGGCACCGATTTCAGGCCAGTCTTCGAGCACCTAGACCAGGCGGAAGAACCGCCCGTCGCACGGCCACGGTGATCAAGAGCGGCCCATAGACTACCCACAGGGGAGCCCGGTGAGGCTCCCCTTCAAAGGTTTGCTAACTATTCCGTCGCCGCATAAGACCGAGCACCGTAAGCCCTCCCAGCATTGCCGCAAGCGCGGTAGGTTCGGGCACTGGCACAATTTCCCCGCCTGGGAGAAGTTGCGCATTGTACACGCCCTGAGCCATGCCTGAAGGATTCAAGAAGCTGATATCGGCGATCTGGCCGGCTGTTAGACCCGTGCTCGAGCTAAAGAGAAGCTCGTCCGATCCACCACCAGTCAGGCTGCCATTCCAATCCGCAATGCTCAGCGTCGCGCCACTTTGCCAAGTCGCTGCGCTGCTGTTCGCCAGCGTGAAGACTGCTCCTGAGTTACCAACGCCGAAGTCGATCGTGGACGTGCCCGCAGTCAGGCTGAGCGGCCCCGCCATCTGGCCGTTTCCGTTCAGATTCAACGTTCCACCGCCCAGCGCCACTGTTGCCGTTGGGCCCAAAGCCTGCGCGGCATTGAACTGAAGTATGCCGCCATTCACCGCAATTGCGGCCGAGGCGCTAATGCTTCCCCCAACAATCAGGGTTCCCGCATTGACCGTGGTGCCGCCTGCATAGGTGTTCGTGCCAGAAAGTACGGTGGTGCCCGAACCAGCCTGGGTCACGGCGCCCGTGCCGCTGATCGCATTGGCAAAGTCGGTGCCCTGCGTCAGCGTGTTGCTGCGTTTGAAGACGAGCGAAGCGTTATTGATGATCGAGCTGCTGGTAGAGAGCGAGCCGGTAGTCGCGCCATTGCCGAGCTGGAGCGTCCCTCCGCTGATGGTCGTAGTGCCGGTGTAGGTGTTGGTGGCCGTGAGGGTCAGCGTTCCAGCGTCCAGTTTGGTCAGCGCGCCTGTGTTGGACATCGCTTGGTTGACGGTACCAGTGCGGCCGCCGCCGAGATCGAAGGCGTGCGTGCCCGTCCCCACTAGCGCAAAGGTGGTGAGTCCGGTGGAAATCGTCAGGTCCGTCGAGGCGTCATAGTTTTGGATTGTACCGCTATTCCAATTGAACGTGCGGGTAATGGTGGCGCTTGCCCCATTGAGCCCTGGAGCGATGCTCTGTGCAAACAGGGTTGCACCGCCGTTGAGGTTGAAGGTGCCGGTCAGAGTCTGCGTGCTGCCGGAGCTGATGTTGTTGTCGCCCAGGACCAATGAGCTCACTTTCACCGTGCCGCCGGCTCCCGAGTTGAAGGTGCCGCTGATGGTAGAGCCGGTTACAGTATTTGTGGAACCGGCGGTGATTTGACCGATCACCATCGTGAGCGCGTCCAGCGTGCCCGCACCCATCGTGAACGTGCCTTGCGTTTTATACGCGATGGAGAAGCTGCTGCCGCGGTTATTAGTGCCGATGGTCAGGGTATTAATAAGGGCGTTGAGCGTGGAAATGCCTGTGACATTCGTCGTAAGATCAACCGTACCTGCCGCGGTATTGCCATACCCGTAGTTGCCCACGTTCATAGTCGTCACTCGGGAAACTCCGTCCGCGCCGCGGATTGTCAGCGTTGGCGCGTTGGTGCCGGCAAGATACCCAATCTGTCCCGCGTTCATGGAGTTGGAGACCCAGATCGTGTTGGTGTTGATGGCGGTATTTTGCCCCAGATAGAATGTCGCCGTGTTGATGGTGCCTGCGGGGTTGGTGGCGCCAATTTTCCCGATATTCAAGTTTGCAGCCGTGATGGTGCTGTTTGCGGCGAGAGTCACCGTCGCCGAGTCACCCCTAGCAGTTGAAACTGACATGCCGTCCACCTCAAAAGTGCCGGCGGTATTGTTATAAACGAAGTTACTCAACCCCGACATATTCAGCGCGCGGGTTGCTGAACCGGCGCTTGGTGCCAGGGAAAACGAGGCACCAGTCAGAGTCAGCGTGCCCGCCCCCTGTACGGTGCCGGTGACGCCGTCGGTGGTCACTCCAAGGGCGGTGAACGTCTCGTTGGTACTGCCGATATCCAGTGTGGAACTTCCGGAGAAATTGACCGTTCCGCTGGTCGTCAACAGGTTGTCGCCTCCGGAGAGCGCCAGGGTCCCGGCGCTGATGATAGTCGCCCCCGTATAGCTTTCTGGATCAGTAAGGATGAGGGTGCCGGCGCCCGCTTTGGTCAGTCCAGCCGTGCCGGCGAGTGTCGAGCCGATGGTTGCCGTCACACCGCTCGCGGCAGTAATGGTGGGAGTCGTACCCGCGAGGCTGATCGTGCCGCTTGAAAGCGTGTAGTAGCCGGAGCCCGGTGCATTGAACGTGATCTTGTTCGCGGTGACGCTGCTCACCGTAATCGTTCCGGCCGCACCGCTCCCCACGCCAAAAATTGCTTCATCGACATTTGTATTCCCCCACGGCCCGTAGACCTGTGAAGTGCCGTTCAGCCAGGTCGTGCCGCCGGTCGGATCCCAGTTTCCTCCACCGTCGCTCAGCGGACCACCCTCAGTCGCCGTCCACGTGTAGGAGGCCGCATGGCAGACAGGAGTGACAAACGGCAGAGTGATCGATGTCAGCAGGATCGTCTTGAGGATGGTGCGTTTCATTGAACGAGTTTTGATTGCACCCGTAAAAGCACCATTTGCGGCCCAGATCCCTCACCGCTCCGGCACTTTTTTTATTTTGGTCTCGATTTGATCATTCGAGACGAACGGCGCCACGTGCCCCTCATTTCCGATCCTGAGCAGGGGAGCTCTCACGGAAAAAAAGATTGGTTGCGGTGCTTGATATTTGTAGTTGTTTCCACCGGCATTTTCCATTCGCGCAGGATGGCATCCGTCTGGAGAGATGGGCACATTGGAGCGCGTTGGAAATTTCGTATCAGTCCACTCCCTTCGAACTCCCAGTCCTGCGACCGCATCGAAATGGCATTATCCTCCGAACAGCTGCTGCCTTTGGTATACGGCGAGCTCCGAAGGCTGGCGGCTGCCCGGATCGCGAAAGAGGGGGACTACCAAACGTTGCAGCCAACCGCACTGGTACACGAAGCGTGGCTGCGATTGGGCGATGAGGGGCAGACTTGGGCGGATCGCGCGCATTTTTACCGTGCTGCGGCGCAGGCAATGCGCCGGATTCTCATGAATCGCGCGCGGGACAAATCCAGACAAAAGCGCGGCGGCGGCCACCAGCGGCTTGATCTTACGGACCTTGATTTGGGCACGGTGGCTCCGGATGAACGCATGCTGCTGATTGAGGAAAGCCTTCAACTGCTTGAACGGGAGAACCCCGAGGCCGCAGAGATTGTGATGCTGAAGTTCTTTGCCGGTCTCTCCAATAAGCAGGTGGCGCAGACGATCAAACTGAGCGAGGCGACCGTGGAGCGCCGATGGGCATTTGCGAAGGTCTGCCTTTTCCGGATCATCCGGAAGTTGGACGGCGGTTCGGACGAGCGCGAGTGAGATCACAATGGGGGTAGATGTTACAAGTCAGGTTGAGCAAGCCGTGTTCGAAGCGGCTTTTGGGATTCGCGATCTCGAGGCGCGCGAGGCGTTTCTGTTGCAAGCATGTGGCAAAGACGCCGGCCAGTTGGCGCGAATTCGCGAGTTGTTGAGCACCGCCCGGGAGGCCGACAGCTTCTTCTGCGACGCGGTGGATGCCCGCGCGGTCATTGCCAACGAAGCTAGCGAGGAGTTCCCGGTTTTTGAAATACCCCTGGAGAGTGATCCGGAAGGATTGGGCTCTCAGATCGGGGCATACACACTGCTCGAGCGGATTGGCGAAGGCGGATGGGGTATTGTCTATCTCGCCGAGCAACAGGAACCGGTTCGGCGACGCGTCGCCTTCAAGGTGATCCGGCGTGGGTTGGACACCGATAAGGTCATCGCTCGCTTCGAGGCCGAGCGCCAGGCGCTGGCTTTGATGGAGCATCCCAACATCGCGCGAGTGCTGGATGCGGGTGTCACGAAGACCGGACGCCCTTACTTCGTGATGGAACTGGTGCGCGGGGTGCGGATCACGGAGCATTGCGATGCGCAAAAGCTCGGGATCGAGGAGCGGATCAACCTCTTCATCCAAGTTTGCCAAGCCATCCAGCATGCGCACCAGAAGGGCGTCATCCACCGTGACATCAAGCCGTCGAATATTCTGATTTCATCGCAGGACGGCCTGGCCGTGCCAAAGGTGATTGATTTCGGCATCGTCCGTGCGGCCGAGAAGCGGCTGGGTGAGCAAACCTCGCTGACTGGTGCTGAACAGTTCGTGGGCACTCCTGCATACATGAGCCCCGAACAAGCGGAGGGTGACCCTGACTTGGATACGCGGAGCGATGTGTACAGTCTGGGTGCCTTGCTGTGCGAGCTGCTCACTGGCGCGACTCCTTTCGGCAACAAGCGGTTGGCACAGGCCGGCATGTTTGAAACCTTGCGAATCCTGAGGGAGGAAGAGCCGCCAGCTCCCTCGGCGCTTCTGTTGGGACTCGATCTAGAGCAACGGGATGCCGCCGCCAAAACCAGGGGCACCGACCCGAAACACCTCGTGACCACGATCCGTGGCGACCTCGATTGGATTGTCCTCCAAGCCTTGTCGAAAGATCGGCGCCAGCGTTACGGGACCGTCAGTGGCCTGGCATCGGATCTTCAGGGCTATCTGGATGATCAGCCCGTTACGGCCCGGCCGCCGAGCCGTCTTTATCTCCTCGGGAAACTGGTTCGGCGACACAAAGGCTTATTCGTCTCCGCTGCGGCGGTTGCGCTTGCATTGATCGTGGGCACAGCGGTTTCTTGCTGGTTTTACCTGAAGGAACGAGAAGCGCGGCGGGTGCAGGTCCGGCTGCGCGAAGCCGCGGAAGAGGCGGGGGAAAACGCAAACCGGCTTCTGCAGCAAACGAAGGCCCGGGAGTCGATCTCGAAGGCAGCCGTATTGCTGTCGGAAGGCAGCGTCGAAGATGCCGATGCCCTGCTGGCTAATGTCCGGCTGGACGCGATCGGGCCGGCGATGGAAGCCGCTCAGGTTTTTCGAGCCCTCGGCGATTGGAATGCCATTCGGCAACGGGAGCGCAAGGCGGTCGAATACTACGCGCTTTTCCTTAGGGCAAACCGCCTTGACCGATCCGCCACCCCCCCGTCCTGGCGGGTGCTTTTGGCAATTGCGCCAACCTTGGTGGAAGCGGGAGAGATTGAGGATTATCGCCAGTTTCGAGAGGACGCGATCATTGGGTATGGCCGGGCGGCGACTCCGGTCAATGCGAGTGGCCTGCTGAAAGCTTGTTTGCTCCTGCCCTCAGACAAATTGTTTTTGGAGCGATTGCGTAAACCGGCTGAATTGGTTGCCAAGACCTTGAATAATCCGACCGCTGTCCGGGCGGCTGGGCCGTTTGCATCTGCCTATATGGCGATGACCATGGGACTGATGGAGTATCGCAGGGGAAACTTCACCCAGGCTCTCGAATGGAGCAGCCGATCGGAGGGCTTCTCGGAAACCACCCAGCCCCGGCGGGCTTGCGTCCATGCGATTTCGGCGATGGCGGCGCATCGTCTCGGCCAATCGGAGTTGGCAACCGCCGAATTGGCCGCTGCGAAGAAGATCTTTGAGCGGCCGTTTGCAAAGGATTCGCTCTATCCGGGCGGGGAATCGAATGGGCTTTGGTTCGACTGGGCCATTGCGCGGGTTCTTCTGCGTGAATCGGTCAATTTGGTCGAGTCAGGCGTCGAGCCCGTGCGCTAAGCGAATCCACGCGCTGTGGTCTGAGAAAGGCGACAGCGCCCAACTCGCCCTCGACGGGCGTCTCATCGAAGATCAGGTGGAACAAGTCGATCTTGCCGCGCTCTTGGTTAGTGTCCTGAGTGATTAATAAGGAGGATATTGTTGCGTTCAAAATGGGCCGCCGGCAAGGCGCGACGAGGGCGCATGTTCCAATGGACCTGTAACCGAGGAGCAACGCAGCCGCCGGCCCATTTTCAACGCAACCCGTAGGGCGAGGGGAGATTGGGCGTCACTCGGCGTTGCTCGCTCGGACAAGATCGCTGCGGATATTGCCGCTTCGCTCGCGCCTTGATTGACGCCCAATCTCCCTCTCGCAATATCCTCCTTATTAATCACTCAGGACACTTGTGCCGTGCAGAACTTCGATCCCCAAGCCGCGACGATCGACGAACAGGACATCGAGGCCCGCTGGCAGACGCATCTCCGGCACCGCCTGCGCGTCGCCGAACAGCATTTCCGCGAGTTTCACCCAACCATCGCCGGAGGAACCGTGACGCCAGCCGAGGTCTCCCAAGCCATCCAATCGCTCACGCTACCGTCGCCCTCGAAACTCGCCGTGCATATGGCGAGGATCCGGAGGAAGCAGGGGAAGGGGTGATGGGCTGATCCGAGCTTGCGGAGGTGGCGTGGGGAAGGCACGGTAGGCGCCATGCGACGGACTTCCCCCAATGCGAACCCGGACTGTGAGGAAATAGGCTGTGAAGTTGCGGCCAGTGTCTAGTTGGGCGACGCTGGGCGCTCTTTCAAATGACAACGCCCGAAGTAAACTGTGATACTCATGGACGCCAAGGCATCGGCCTTGTTTGCGTTCACGTTGCGCACGCTGTTGATCGTGGCGAGCGCGTCGGCTTTTACTGGGGAGACGATATTGATACTGCTCGCCCGGATGCGTGGTGCTCAGCCTGCGAAGACGCATTAAAAGCGCTCAACGGCTCATCGTGTGAACAGTGGTTCGAGGATGCCGATTTCAAAATATTTTGTGCGTGCTGCTGGGATCGTGCGAAACGTATCTGCGGAGGATTTCGCGAATGACTTTGCTCCTGATGCGTCCTGAGAAACCTCCGAAGTGCTCGCGAGCCTACGGATTGACTGGGGAAGAATCAGTTTCTTCTGCCGGTGCCCCTCGCGCTGCGGGTGAAGTTCTAACCAGGCGCTGAGCTTGGTTTGTTCGGTCCGAACGCTAATGGCTGATATTGCATCCAGGAGGAAGGCTAGAAAGCTCGCCAATGCGCGAAATCTCGCCGCGTTCGCAAACGACACAAAATGGGGAGAGTTCTTCGCCGCAGTCGAAGACCTTGGAATACCATTACAGATCAAGCTCCTCTACAAAAACGAGGCGTTTGAAAGTACGTCGGTGTGGGTCCCCGTGCCGAACTATGTCGACAGCAAGAATGGACCTGTGTTGTTCGTGTTCGTCGAATGGATCAGAGCCAGAGCTGTCGAGGAAGTTTCTCGAATTGCCAGCGATGTCGGGCTCGAGTATTCCGTGGCGAATGCTGAGGTCACTGTCTATGGCTACAAATAGAAGCATCCTCCGAAACTGAAACTCGGGAATCCTGATTTCCAATGACTTATAGAGTACTCGAGAGCCTCTGGATCGACCGGCCTTATACCCTATGTTTCGAGGGTGGTGCGCGATGAAAATTGCACTGCCATCCAAGCTCGTAACGAGCCTGATTCTCGCGGTGAGGGTGCTGCTACTGGTCGTAATTTTCTATTATTTAGTGCTCATTCCGCTCGTTGCTTTTGTCCTTGGATTCTTTGTGGACGCGCAGCGCCATGCGAATGTGTTGTTTTCAATGTACCAATTGCGCAGTACGGACGTCTTTTTAATGAGCAGGGAAGGTCCAAATACCCATGTATCGGTGGTGCTTTTCCGGGTGTTCTCTGCTTTTTTGCCGATTGCGGGGGCGTTGACGGTTGTGCGTTTTCGCGTCTCGCGGAGATATATCCTTTTGTTCATTGGGTGGGCGCTGGCTATTCAGTTTGCATTTTTGAACGGTCCTATCCCGGACTGGGTATATGATGTGTTGTCTTCTATTTCAGCGTTCTTGTTCGGTACGGCAGTCCCAATGCTGATTCGACCGAATTTTCCGTTGCCGAAGCAAATTTCAGTAACCGACGGTTCCGTAAATCACATGACGGATGTAAGTGCCGCCGAGTATCCAGATCCCGTGTGGTTCTGGATTGCGTACGTATTGTCTTCTCTGGTTGTATCTGGCCTTGTCAGCCGGATGTACAGCGACTTCATAGCGTTGCTGCCCGTTGGTTATGTTATCGTCGCCATCGCTGCCGCGTTTACTCCCCGTCGGTCGCGCACCGTGTCCCGAGGGATCACGCTCGCATCGGTTGGTGCGATTTTTCCTCCGGTTGTGGTGATGGTGGGCCTAGGCGTTTTGAAGCTGTTAGGGCATGGCGGCCCGGGGTGGTGACCGCGTGGTCTAATCAGGCTCTCTAGCGGACGGCTGTGCCGTCGCTGATCGCATCAAAGCACGCGGGGCTCATTGGGAAACGCCAACCCCAGATCGTCCGCGATGTTTCCATTTGCATCGACGACATATGCGCGGCGCTTCATGCGGGTGCCGAGGAAGCGGGCGTAGCTGATGGCGTCTTCCTTGCTGGCGTAGCTCGGACGGAGGTCGTCGCTCTCGTACACCATCCAGCCCTGCGGGACGGGGCGGACTTCGACGATGGGACGCGGGATCGCAAGCCCGTTGAGCATCGCCGCGATCGTCTTCGGGGCGCATCCTTCGAGACGGTTGTTCACGTAGATGTGGCAGCGGTGCTTCTTCTGGATCGACCCGGCCAGGAGGCTCCGGCCGGCGGTGCGGGCGTCTTCGTTGACCTCCTGAATGTCGGTGTAGGGTTCGAAGGCTTTGACGGATGCCTCATAGGAGCGGCCATGGGCCTAGTGTCCTGAGTGACTAATAAGGAGGATATTGTTGCGTTCAAAATGGGCCGCCGGCAAGGCGCGACGAGGGCGCATGTTCCAATGAACCTGTAACCGAGGAGCAACGCAGCCGCCGGCCCATTTTCAACGCAACCCGGAGGGCGAGGGGATATTGGGCGTCACTCGGCGTTGCTCGCTCGGGCAAGATCGCTTCGGATATTGCCGCTTCGCTCGCGCCTTGATTGACGCCCAATCTC
>OUNM010631070.1_pt1 | contig 12699 bp, 10 predicted proteins | sample 1769961 | NCBI WGS metagenome assembly OUNM01 (sample SAMEA3914820, study PRJEB12502) | metagenome | biome: forest; material: soil | place: USA | collected 2012-03-12 | depth 0.3 m | reverse complement strand
TAGAGATCTAATTACTGATGACTTATAACTTAAAAGAGACATCCAAGTGGCATTATTGAATCCCCTCCAGCGCACGCAGCGACTCCTTCAGCACATCTATCTCAGACGCCAACTCCTTCCTTCGAGCTTCTTTGACCGCATCCTCCCGTGCAAGCTTCTCGATTTCCGCCAACTCGAGATTTTGGGGCACGATTTCTTTTAGATGGCGCAAGAAATGCCTCTCCACGGTCTGGACAAGCACGTTCATGACGTAAATGTCTCGTTGAATCTGGATACAGGGTGGATTAGCACATAACAGCTCGGACCTGGCACGGCTAGACATACGCGATAGTGCGACCACATGGCATCGAGATACTCGTCTGCTGTGGCCTCGGTCCAGTCGTCCTGGGAATGCAAACCGGCATATTGTGCATACGTCGTCTTGTCTAGGTTCAGGATGGGTGCCGCTGGGTCGTTTGTAGAGGACGCCATCTCGTGCTGAGCCTTCATGGCACGCTTGAACTCGCGTTCCTGGCGGTGCGACCTCCAGTCCTTTAGGAAACGCTTGTCAAAATTGAGAGGCGGAGCCTTGCGGTCCTCTTCAAGCCTTTGCAGCTCCTTGAGGGCCTCTTCCCGACACTTCTCGAGGCTATCCAGAAGATGTCCGTTGACGAATCGGCCGGCGACCTCACTGAAGTTGCTGAAGCCGACAGAGTTGGGCCCAGACCCGCGCCGGAAGGTCACAGGGGTAACTTCGCGGAAGTAGAGCTTGCAACACTCATGGACCTGCTTGATGTGCTCCCTCGCGATGGCGTTCCAGCCACTGGACATGAGCCGGAAGAGACGGCCGATGACGCGGGGGTCTTGGAACGTGGGAAGGTTCTGGGTGCGCAGCTTCTTGATGATGTTGACCACCATCCTGATCTCGTCTTGTCGGCTGCCGTGCACCTCGATCTTGGATATGGCTTGACTCAGATCGCTCTCCTGATGGATGGACCCGAGGTCGCTGTCAGGGTCGGGCGCTTCCAGTCTGATCAGTGTTTTCCACGCGTGGCCAATGGCGAAAAGCTTATCGCGGAAGACGTCGGACTTGTCGTCCACACGAGAGCGCAGGTATATGGAACCGGTCACCTTCGAGTCATCTACGTCGTGTTCGTATATACCACGGGCGTGGTCGCTGCTCGCGTCGCGCAGGCGTTGGAGCGACTGGTACATGGCTTTCTCTAGGTGTTCCTTGCCGGACTCGGCGTCCCTCCCGCCCAGCGCGTTGAATTTCTCGTCGAGACGGCCGAGCTCGTCGCCAAGGGCGCGGCACAGCTCGGGAAGAGCTTTTTTGGCTACGCCAAACAGCAGCTCGCGCAGGCGCTCTCGCAGTTCGCTGATGCCCCGGGACCCCTCGTCCAGTCTGTTCCACGGGTGACTGTCGAGAAGGACACTCTCTTTCCGGTCGCGGACTTCCTGGGTCGTGTTTTGTTCCTCCGACGTGCGGTTGCGGAGAACGTGCCATCGGCGGGGAGATTTATACTTTTCGTTGCGGCCTTGGATGATGTCGATGAGGATGGCCTTTTGGGTGTTGTCAGCCATGTCGGGCCGCGTGATAACGCAGATGGTGCGCTCGCCGTTGCGGTCGTGGGTGTCGCAAAGCTGAAGAATCTCTTGAACCTGAAGGTCCTGGTTGGCTTGGAGGACAGCGAGGATAATGGACCGCTTCTTGGCCATGTAGCGATTCACTATGCTCCGGATGAGCTCAATGTAGATTGGTGGGTCGTACTGGGTGAGGCCGGGGAGGTCGAGGACCTGAAGCGGCCGGGTACCGGGTCTGTAGACAGTGATGAGCAGGATGTCGTTGCTAATCATGGGGTCCCCGTCCGTGCCGGGGAGGATCCGGCTGTGAGCCTCCTCCATGAAGCTGGCGAGACTTGCGGCGCAGTTCTTGGTCTTGTCCTGGCGATGGAAGCCACGCAACGCTTTGGGGTCCGATGGGTCACCGGGTTTGATGCGCACCTCGACCGAGGGGGACTTGGCCGGCAGCATGGTGACTTTTGTCACATAGCGTGTACACGTCCCCGCGCCGCGCGGGAACGGTACTTGGACGAGGGACTCAAGGACCGAGCTCTTGCCCGCCGACTGAGAGCCGCACACAATGATCTGCGGCAATTCATACTTGCGGTCGATTCCCAGCTCCCGCAGCTTGTCCATGGCCGCGAGGATCCGGGAGTCTTCGGCGTTCGTCGGGGTGAGCATCGCGCCAGGGACCTCAAGTTCGGCAGCGTCATTGTATTCCGTGAGACCCGGGCGACCGTTGAGATTGGAGGAGCCATTGACTCCGTTAGCCATGGTTGGAGCGAGCGTAGGGATGTCACCACTGCCCAGCGGTAATGGAACGAGAGTTGACAGAGCACCAGGCATGTACGAACTCCAGCCGGAGGGGAAGGGCAACTTGAAGTGCCGCGGCTTGTGAGCCGGCACAACCCCATTCCCGCTCCCGTCGACTCACGGGCATTGAGCCTGACGGTTTGCCGTGGTGCAACGTTCCAGGGGCCGCCTCAGCCGCTGAGCCGCAATGGAGAGTCATTGGGCAATGTATCAAATATAACCCTCCGAGACCCAGCCCTCGGAGCTCGCTTGCGGCCTAAAGCTCGAATCTGACAGTGGCGTCAATGGCCATTGGGCGGCTTGGGTCACGGCAGAGGTGCGTGTACACTCCAATCCTTGAATACTCGCTAGCTCGTGACCTGGAGACCGGGGTCCTGATTCAAAGCTCCAGCTCAACGACAAAAAACAAGAGATGTTGATGTAAAAAAGAGAAAAAGATTGATATCATCTTTCCGAGTACTTCGAGATATTTTATTTGTTTGTATTCTGGACGAAGAAAGAGAAAAAGATTGATGGCATCTTTCCGAGTACTTCAAGATATTCTATTTGTTTGTATTCTAGACGGTCACTGAGCTGTCAAAAGAGAAGTCTTGAATTTAGGACTAGGGCCCTATCAAAGTATCGCGCTAATGAGTATTCAGTCATTGAACTGTATGTATTGTCTTGCATATGTGGCGTTCGGTAGCGCGGTGAGAGGTTTATTTAAGCAGGAGTCACTATGCAACACGACAGCAAAACAGAAATGCGGTCAGCAAGGCTGACCGTATTTGGGGGCGCTGCGGGACAACGATAACGTCAACCACCTCCTGACTCGCCGGGGCAGACTCTGGGGCTCAACTGCGGAACGGTATGTCCGTAAGCGCATGTGCTCTGCATCTGTACTTCTTGACATCCCTCCCAGGTGTCGGGACTCGGTGCTGGCTGCTGCCGCAGATCATCAATATCATCATTCTAAACACAAGCAACCTTCGACATCATAATCACTGGAAGCTTTGTGATGGACCCCATTACAGCCGCGGCGGCAGTTGTCTCGGCCGTTTGTGCCATTGTCGGCGCTGTGAACGCGGCACACGAGCTCCATGACAGACGCAAGCAGAGAAAAGCCAAAGAAGCCTCTGTGGCGGCCTCTGGCCCTGGGCCTGATGCTCAGTCCGCCATCGTCCCATTGGGGGCATTTCGACTCTCGGTGCGGATCAACTACCTCATGTCTCGGCTCGGGAGACACAATCTAGACGGTGGGTGTTGGGGTCACTTCCCCCGTCTCTTCGGCGATTAGCTGTGCTGATTTACAACGGTTCCGCCCACAAGACAAATTGCTGCGTCAAGTATTCAGTCTTCAACCTCGGCTCAAGGCAGTGCTCTCAGGACTCGACAAGCTCAAAACCGAGCTCGAATCCGGACAGCCGCATGCGGCGCGCGATGCCGAGAAGGTCGAAAAGGCGCTCTGGGATCAAGCCAACAGACTGAAAAACGACATTGAGAAGGCCCTGGCAGAGTTTACGCAGCGCATCGACGCCACCGGTGCTGATGACGCGCTCAACCCGCTGCCAGCGGAAAGGCGCCTCGAGTTCTGCTACGGCGCCATTCTCTGCCAGTCCGGCACTACAGCGAGCAAGCTGGCGGTCCGAGGAGGGGCGGGTGACAAGCAGTGGGCGTTTGTCTGTGAGCATTGCTACCTCGAGGTTGGAGACTACAGCGCCGTTCGCTTCGCCCACGACGGCGAGCCGGTTGTCTACTCGGAAATGCTGGCCGCATGCCATGTCATGGCTTGTGCGTCGTTCACCGACCGACGGGCCTATTACAAATGCCTCGCATGCTGCGAGAACCGGAAGGACGTCAACTTCTCTTCAGCTCCGGCTCTGGAAAAACATATGGAAACTCACCCGGGCTACAGTCTTGTCAAAAAAACAGCCGAAGCCGAGATCGTCAAGGCCACGCAGAATAGCATCCGCCGCTATGTGCTGGAGCCCGATCGCGACACTCAGCCTCCACCGCTCGCGGAGGACAACGCCGATAGCTGGCACGACGCCGAGGGGGAGGTCAGTCCTGTGAGCAGCCCGGAGACGATCCCGGTTCCAGATCTCGCCGACGAGACCGGGGTTCCTCCCATATATCTGCCGACCGCATCGAACACACCGACCAAGCCAATTCCAGTCCCAGTCCGGCCCCGATCGCCAACTCGAGTGCGTCCCATTCCAACCCAACCACCGTCACCACCAGCCATGATACGCCCCGTTCCAGTCCGACCCCGGTCACCACCTATACCGCGATCTCCAAGTGCCAGACCGCCACCGGTCCCCTCTAAGGCGCCTGCTGGCCCGCCTCCAGCCGAGCTGCCGGTAGCCAGGGAGCCACCTTCCCCCGTGGAAATGCCAGCTTCATTCGGGGGTCAACAACACAGCCACTTCATGGGTCCGTACCAGCTGAATGCAACCCCCGCGCGCACTCCGACGAATATGCCCGGGGGTTTTCCTCTGCCAGACGACCCGCCACCGCGACAACAGAGCCGAGAGGACCCATCGTGGCCCCACCCAAGTCCACCCTTTCAACAACCACAACCACAACCACAAGCACCGCCACAACCCCCTTTCCGCCCAGCCTCTGCAGGGCCTCCTCCACCAGAACACGGCACAAGCCCTCAGCTACCTCAACAAGGCCACCCTTCTCGCGCAAACCCTCAACCCTCGCAACGGCAAGGGCACCCTTTCCGCCAAAACGCCCAGTCTCCTCGGCAACGGCCCCCTTCTCCCGACTTCATCTCTACCTTTCGCCGTTCCGGAGGTGCACCGCCGCCGGGGAGATAGCCGCCTGATGCTGAACACCGGTATCTACGGGCGGGTAACCCGTAATAGACGGGAGAGAGTGCGAAGAAGGCGATTCTTTTCGGGAACAGTTTCTGAGGTTGGGCGGGCCGTTGAGTGGGAGGGAAGGTTAGGTAGGTTTTGTTCTCAGGGTATGCGGCGTGGACGCCGATCGGGCAGTTATTAGCGAAGTCACTTCCTGTGGCAGCAAGCAAACCAGTACTCTCTTGGGCCTCGGCCTAGCAAGTAGCAACCTCTGATAAGCCTGGAGCGCATCAAAAGAGTGATCCGAGGCGTTTGATTTGTCACTTTGATCTGGGTTTGATCTCCCTTTATACTCGATCTCTCTGTCTAGTCTCGAGCAGAGAATGGGAACCGGGATTTGCGGCGATTTTCCCTGAACCCCGGATCAGTGCTTGATCACCGGGAAAGGCACCAAAGAACACGGCTGATCGGCGGACGGTTCATGCGTGATTGCTGTGATGGTTCCGGCTGGATGTCTGACCCGACCCGGCCGAGAGACGCGGACTGGACTTGAAAGTGTTGAGTCCCAAATCCTTTGTGTGTTTATTGGGTTTAATTTACAGAAATAGCCTGGTGTTCGACAAAGCTCGAGGCTCATGGTTGGTGTTGTTTGGGGGCCGATGTTGTTGAGAGCTGACCCTAACCCTGCGGATAACCCGAACCTGCCTCGCCAGCGCCCTTGTCCGGTTCGGGGCATCCGGGCGTCCCCGACAAGCGCTGGGAGCGAGGGGCGATCGCCACTGCGAGGCAAGGAGCCCCTCCATTCGCGGCGGTCTCAGATGAAAAAAAAAGGTGCCAACCAACGGAGTCTGGCTCACCGCCAAACCAGAAATCTCTGTCCTCCGTCTCAGCCTTGGTGCATGCTCGTAGTACAGATACTGTGCAGGTTTCGCGGGCGCGTTTGACTTGAGAACAAAGAGGTATGTAACAGCATCAGAGAGGTCGAAGACGACCACCTTCCCATTTGGATCCCTGTTGCTTGTTGTTGTTGTTGGTGCAACACAACATCATCTCGTCACCCGGGCCTGGCTGGGCCTGGCTGGTCCGCAGCAGGGAACCGGGCGAGCCGTCAAGCCTGGATGTTTTCCCCGCGCCTTGCGTCTCGCTCTTGCGTCTTGCGCGCGCATCATGACGGCCATGATTTCGCGCAACGCCCCACGCGAGCCCGGGACGGACGGCGTACAGCACGGCAGACACGAGATTTGGAAATCACCTGGGCTTTCTCACTCCGTTTGTCTTGCATGCAAGCCTCGAGGCGTCCATCGTCCGAGTTTGATACCGCAGTGCCGCCAGTGGCTGGTGCGGCCATCCCCCGTCTCCACCGCAGCGGCGAGCCGGAACCTGGCCGGAAACGGCAGCACTGGACATAAAATAGAGCCCGGCAGAGACGGTGAGGGATTCGGCGGTGGCCCGTCGCTGGACCAGGGCGTAAAAACAAAAATAAAAGCCAGAAGCCTTGTCCACCATCGCTGCAAGGCCTGCCCCGAGCGTGACAGTGCGCCGAATTCGCATTTGCATCGTGTTTTGGCCAACTGTTCCGCTGTGTCGTTGCCTGCAGGCCCTCTTTTCTTGTCCCGCGGGGCCAGCGAGGGCGACGGGGCACGGGCGTGCCGCAAGTCGAACGGAGAGCGGAGCCTGTGCCAGGTTGGGTCTCGCCTCTCCTGCTGACTCCTGGATCACCCATCGGTGGCCATCACTGTCGCCTTACCTCAGCAGCACCAGGAGCCAACGGCTGCGAGAAGAAACCTCGACTCTCCCTACCGCCCGCCACTTTCACCTCCATCCCGCGAATGCCCACGCCTTCCATTTCTTTTTTTTCCGTGCGTGACCAGGCAGCCCGACGCGACCATCCACGCCCCGCCAACACACCGGTTTGTTGGTCCTTGACTTGGCCGGTCTCCGTCTCCGGCCTCAGACCCTTTCCTTGCCTAACGACTCCCTCGCTCGCTCCGTGTCTTCTCCCCCCTCCCCCCTCCCGCCGGCCTTTCTCGACCGCAGGACGGAAAATGGTAGCTGGGTGCTAAAGCCCGTGCTCCATCACCGGTATTTGGCGGGGGATCCTTTTCGGGGTTGACACACGCGCTGGAAGGACCACAGCTCCGTGTTCCGTACGCGTTGGATCGGGTTTCCCAGTGCCACCGATACGACGACACCCAAGCATCCGAAGTCGACTAAAAGTTTCGTTTGGACTTCGCTCGGGCGACGTCGCACGAGAAATCCCTTCAGCACATCGGCCTCCGCAAATCCACGACCTAGGCTCAGGTGAAGCCATCCGACCACCGGGCTTTCTTCTCCACGACACTACCACAGCCATGGACCCCCACCGGCCACGATCGAGCCACAAGGTCTCCATGACCTGGTATGAGGACGAGGCCACAGTAACGCGGATGATGCAGTTTGCCGACGAGTGCATCGAGACCAAGACCGTTACGACAACCACCACAACAAAGCGCTCTTACCCGCCCATTTTCCTCCGCGAGCCACGAGACCTCCACTCGCTCGACTCCAAAGAATACCCCCTTGCCGGGAAACCGACTCCGTCTGCCCTGCGGAAGCTGACCTTTGACCTCGACGAGTACGATCCCGAGGGCTGGGACGACGAGGACGAGGCAGATGCTCAGGTGAGTGCTCGCCATGCCTTCTTGTCCTCGACAGCCGTGAATTAACCCATGCGGCTCCAAGGCCCAGCGATCTCAGAGCGCCGACTATGCCGGCGACATCAAGCGCGAGCCCGGTGTTGAGAGCCCCATTTCCACCTCATCCCACCGCCTCCACGACAACACGGAATCGTCCCCACGACGTCCTCGAAGGTCCGCCACGAGGGCCGTCTCGCCGAGCTACACGCCGATGCCGACGAGGAGTTCCCGCTTGACCACGAAACCGAACATCTCGCAACGTGTGACGGATAAACTCCGCCATGCCGTAGCGCGTGGCACCACTGGCTGGGAGGCGGCCAGGGCGCTTCGTCGCTCGCGGGCTCATCTTGCCTCACCCAATATTTCCGACATCGCAAGCGGCCGGTTGGACCGCGCCTCGCGGTTGAGACCTCTGGCCGTGGACACAGCCGACTCTGCAACAAGTCAGTCAACTACGGCCTACGATGCCGATAGCCTGGCCGAGGATTCGCAAACATTTAGTAACGTCGCCACGCCCCCCATCACCGATGCCGAGCTCCAGCCGTTTCACGACGCCGACGACTCCCTCCTGCACGGCCCTCACCCGAGACGCGGCATCAACACCGTGGCCGCCCAGGACGTCAGTCTCCCTAGTCCTAGGCTCTCCCCTACTTTGGCGGCTACTCAGTTGCCGCCGAGCCATGTTGATGACGAGGAGGAAGAGGAAGTCGAGGGCACCTCCTTTTCGACCCAACTTACACGCTCCGGCCAACACCCGTGGATGGACGAGAGCCAGGCGACCGACGACACCGAGGTGCCGGGGGCTATGGACCTCTCTCAATACGCAGACTCGTTCGCTCGGCTGAGGCCCTCGGGACGATCGCACATGAATCCGGCCGCGATGCTGGATAGTTTTGACGCCATGCCGGACGAGGTCAAGACCTGGATGATGTACCAGTTCTTGCGAAGGTGTCCAAGGAAGACGCTCCACCTCGTGGCCGACGTGGTCAACCCGGCCCTCCAGTGCGACTTTCTCAAGCAATTACCCATCGAGCTCAGCCTTCATGTCCTGTCGTACTTGGACCACCGCGACCTCTGCCGCGTGGCCCAGGTCTCCAAACACTGGCGGCATATTGCCGATAGCAACGAGACGGGCTGGAAGGAGCTTTTCGACCTCGACGGGTACAACTTGCCGCCGGGGGAGCTACAGAGAGCCATTAACGAGGGCTGGGGCTGGCAAGATCCCGTCGGCTTTCACGGTTGCGAGGTCGACTTGAGCAACCAGAGCCGGCTCACCTCTAGCGAGACGGAGCTTATCCGGTCGGCCGTCAAGGCGGAGCAGCCAGAGCTATTGCCGAGGACCAGGAGTGCGAAGCGGAAGCGTGGGCTGACACAGATTAGCTCGGAGAGGGCGAAACGACGTGCCAACGCGCAGGAGTTGAGGACGAGCAGCAGGGTCTCTTCTCTCGCCAAGATGCACAAGTCCGAGGGCCCCATCTCTGCCGCTAACGCCGCAGCCATCGCCGTCCCCGATCCGCGGATTGGCCTCCCGAGCCTGCGGCAGCTTCACCTCTTCAAGTCCCTCTACCGGAGACACTTTATGATCCGGAAGAGCTGGATGAACGGCAAAGTCAAACCCGGCCATGTGGCCTTTGCGGCCCACCCGCGGCACGTCATCACGTGTCTCCAATTTGACGACGACAAGATCATCACCGGGAGCGACGACACCCTCATTCACGTCTACGATACTAAAACTGGCAAGCTGCGTACTAAACTCGAAGGCCACGAAGGTGGCGTTTGGGCCCTCCAGTACGAGGGCAACACGCTGGTGTCCGGCAGCACAGACCGATCCGTCCGTGTGTGGGACATCCAAAAGGGCATCTGCACCCAGACGTTTTACGGGCACACGAGTACGGTGCGGTGCCTACAGATTGTTATGCCCACCGACACCGGCAAGGTCCTGGACGGCCGGCCCGTCATGATGCCTCCCAAGCCGCTCATCATCACGGGGTCGCGAGACAGCCAGCTCCGCGTCTGGCGGCTGCCCGAGGCCGGCTCGCGCCGGTACATCCAGACCGGCCCCCCGCCCAACGACGACCAGTGCCCGTACTTTATCCGGATCCTCGCCGGACACGGCCACTCGGTCCGCGCCATCTCGGCTCACGGCGACACGCTCGTCTCGGGCAGCTACGACAGCACCGTCCGCGTATGGCGCATCAGCACGGGCGAGCAGCTCCATGTCATGCACGGCCACGTGCAGAAGGTGTACTCGGTGGTGCTGGACCCCAAGCGCAACCAGTGCATCTCCGGGTCGATGGACTCGCTGGTCAAGGTTTGGGACCTCCAGACGGGCACGTGCCTGTACACGCTCGAGGGGCACAGCATGCTGGTCGGGCTGCTGGACCTGCGCGACGACAAGCTGGTCTCGGCCGCCGCCGACAGCACGCTCCGCATTTGGGACCCGGAGAACGGCAAGTGCAAGAAGACGCTCGAGGCGCATACGGGCGCTATCACGTGCTTCCAGCACGACGGTAACAAGGTCATCTCGGGCAGCGAGAAAACTGTCAAGATGTGGGATGTTGATACCGGCGATTGCGTCCAGGACCTGCTCTCGGACCTGGGCGGCGTCTGGCAGGTCAAGTTTGACGACCGCCGGTGTGTCGCGGCCGTGCAGAGGGGGAATCTGACTTATGTCGAGGTACGTTTTCTGGTTTTGCAGAGGCAAATCGTTGGTTGCTAACATGTCGTTACAGATTCTTGACTTCGGTGCTGTCCGCGACGGCAAGGCGCCCGAGGAGCTGGGCAGGCGCAAGCTTCTGAACGAAGCCGAGGTCCAGCGGCTGATTGCCGAGGAGTCTTGAGGCTACTGGCGCTTCGAGCGTTCACCAGGCCTGCTGTCCGAGACACAGAGTGTGTCCGAGACATTGGCCGTCATCATTTTTTGAGGCAAGAAACAAACATGGGTTATGACCAGAAGGGCGACTGAAGAAAACGGGCAACGACAAGACACGAATCCAATACAGACAGCAGCACTATGGCGGTTGCATTGGGCCTCTCCTCTACATACATCATCGTCATCAGTCAGCATCGTCAGCGGCGTGACGTGGGTCAACAGGGAAACGGAATGGGATCGGCGGATGGGCAGAGCAAACATGTCATAGGTATATTTCTGGGCGGCGCTGTACATAGGTAGCGCTATCATAGCGGCATGTTTTTCTTTTTCTTTTTCTTGTGTTCTTTTTCTCCCCCTTTTTTCATGGCATTGCTTCTGTGGCATGCGGGGACAGCACTGGCGCCGGAATCGCGGGGTGTTGATGGGTCTAGGGAGTCAAGGGGAGATGTTGTGTATAAGGTTATGTTGCTGGCGGTTGCCGTAGCCTGCTTTCGGCTGTCGTTGAGATAGCCGGGACGTAATGAAGCCACGGCCCTTGATGTCATTGCAAATCCTGTTGAGAAGGTCAAGCTGGTGATACGAGTCCAGTCCAAATGTCCAAGACAGTTGCAGCGTGACACTCACTGATTTCCTGTTTGGGACAATTCCCATCTCGACACCCCTGACTCGCCAAGCCCCGACCCCTGCCAGCCCTGTGAAACTGCACCTGGATGCAGTGGATCAGTGGACTCTGACAGGCTCTCGATCTGACCCTCTGACCGGAGCATCACGAGACAAGTCGACACTCCGCGACTCGACACTCTACGACGGCACGGCGCCCCCGAGCAGCTGCCCCGCATCGCCAAACCTCCCCTTGGCCTTTCGGTCCCCCGGCGTTGTCTGCTGCAACCCCAATGCTTCGGACCCTATTCAAGGCCATCCGACGGCGGTGACTGATCGCCATGGCGCCCTCGAGGGCCGGCTCGGGCGTTCTGGCGGCGTTGTCGAGGTTCTGGACTGCATGTCTTCCCGGAGGAGGGCGGTTGAATAATGGAGTGCCGGCGAGCTAATATTGAGGGTATCTCTGCAGCGAACCTATGCCTCTGACTACATTGGCCTGGTGCTCATCCTGACGGCCTACCTTGCGGTGCGTTCTCTCCATCTGGTCTTGTCTGGTCTCGGACGACAAGAACAACGGGACTGACCTGGCCGAACTACAGATCCAATTCTTCGTCGAGCCCTTCCACCGCATGTTCTCCCTCAACGACCTGCGCATCTCGTTCCCTCACGCCGAAGTCGAGCGCGTGCCCCTGAGTACGCCCTCCCCCTTCCCCCTTCCTCCTTCCAACCACCAGCGCCACCCGATCACAGTAGCTAACCGTAGCTCTCACTCCAGCACACGCCTTCATCTACGCCCTTTTCCTTCCTCTCACAGTAACAACCATCCTCAACCTCGCGACCCGCGCGCCGCGCCACAAGCACCACGTGACCATCCTCCCCTTAATCATCGCCCTCCTCCTGACCTCCCTCCTAACCGACATCGTCAAAAACACCGTCGGCCGCCCCCGGCCCGACCTGCTCGCGCGCTGCGTCCCCGACCCCAAAATCAAGCCGACCGGCCCGCTCGCCACCATCGCCGTCTGCACTCAGCAAGACCACCACACGCTCCACGACGGCTGGCGCTCCTTCCCCTCGGGCCACTCCTCCTTCTCCTTCGCCGGGCTGGGCTATCTCAGCCTGTTCCTGGCCGGCCAGCTGCGCATCTTTGCGCACTCGCACAACGCCAAGAACGCCGCCGAGAAGGTGGTCCGGGGCGACCTGCTGCGCGCGCTGACGTGCCTCGCGCCGCTGCTCGGCGCCGCGCTGATCGCCATCAGCCGGTGTCAGGACTACCGGCATGACGTGTGGGATGTGAGCGTCGGGGCGGTGATTGGATTGGTGGTGGGGTATTGGAGCTACAGGCGGTATTGGCCGCGGCTGGGCAGTGGAAGGTGTGAGGTGCCTTACGAAGGGCCGGTGGCGGTGGATGGCG
>OUNM010459812.1_pt1 | contig 12699 bp, 10 predicted proteins | sample 1769961 | NCBI WGS metagenome assembly OUNM01 (sample SAMEA3914820, study PRJEB12502) | metagenome | biome: forest; material: soil | place: USA | collected 2012-03-12 | depth 0.3 m | reverse complement strand
TTGGCGGATTTGCCCTTCGAAGCGGATTTACGACTGCCCGGCACGACGCGATCCTCCTCGCTGACCGAAAAGCCATCGGAGGATTTCGCCCGCGGCGAGCCCTCGAAGCTTGGTTCGATGCGACTGTCTCTGCGGTTCGCCATGCGCTCTTGCTTGCTGCCCCGGTACCGATGGCGTTCGGGTTGCAGAGTAGATGCGGCGGTTTAAAGGCGCGTTAAAGCAGGGTTTATGCAGCCTTTTGAAAACCCTTACGATTTTCTAAATATGCTACCGCTCTCGACATCTCGGAGAGCAAGAAGAGCCGCCAGACCGGAAGGCGCACACGGGATTAGAATTGTGGCAGCACCGCTCAGCCCACCCTCACAGCGGCTCGAGTTCCACCTGCGGCTGATCCGGCCCGCCGGCTTCGCGCAGCAGCTTGGTCAGCTGCCCGCGCCTGTCGACCTGCGGCTTCCGCCAATGCGAGGCGTTGCCGGCATGCAGCCAGCCGTCGACGAACATGAAGTAATCGCTCAATTCATCCCGCCCATCGCCGAAGCGAAGCCATCTCTTCTCGGCAAAGCGGATCTTGTCGGGATCGCAAGACCGATAAAGCCTCGGCCAGTTACCGCCGCCGGAATCCATGTGGAACCGGTAGCTCGGGGAAAAATCCAGCCGCCGCGGCGGCACGCTGCCGTCGAAGAAACAGAAGCCTGGCCACAGGAACCAACCGCCCGGCGTCGGCGTGTCGGTCCGCTTCCTGCCGTAGAGCAGCTTGCCCTGCATCTTGTCGCGGACGGAAAACGGGCCGGTCGGAAAAATGTCGTGGTCGATGAAGCCGAACAGCGACGGCCGGAAGGCCGCGACGAAATTCCTGGCGATCCAGTTCAGCGCCAGGCCGTGCGAGGCGCTGACGAACATCCGGTTCCTCGGCAGACCGACATAGGGAACCTCAAGCCGCCGGCAGAGGTCGCGGATCGCCACCCGGGCTTCGTCGCGGCTGCTGTTGTCGAAGACGACATAGCCGTCCTTCTCGGCCAGATGGCGCCGGATGAGATGGATCTGCCATTCGATCATGTCCGGACGGTTGAAGGCCACCGAAGCGATGATGGCGCTCGAGAACGCTTTTTCGCTGCCGGAGAGCAGCGTCTCGCTGGCCGGCGAACGCAGGAAGCGGAATGTCCGCAGGCGATCGCGCAACCAGTGTTTTCGCTTCGGCGGCGGATTGAACCTGCGCCATTCTTCGACGGTCTGTAGCCTGTCATGCCCCTCGGGCGGGATGTCGTCGGGGATGATCACGCCGTTAACCCTGCTCAGAGACCCGCCGCTTTTGCCAGATAGGGCGCCAATGCCAGCGCGTAAGTAGCCGTGAGATGATGGTTGTCGCGCAGCACGACGATGTTGCCGACAACCGCCGGGCACGTGTCCCTGGTGCAGAGCGCGTCGTTGAGGTCGACCAGGGTCACGCCCTGCATGGTCTCTGCGGCGCGTGCAAAAATGTCCTGCGATTCGACCTTGTTGCGCGGATTGGCGCATTTGGCCGGATCGGTTCCCAGGCAAGTGCGCGGATCGAACAGGCTGTGAGGCGTGTTGCGGATGGCAACGACGCGCACGCCCTGCCCGGCGAGCTCGGTCCAGACGCTGCGCAACCCCTCGACCATCGCATCCTGCGGCACGCTGGTATAATTGCTCTGGCTGGTGATGACGAAATCAGGCTTCAATTTCGCGATTTCGGCGAGAACCTTCTCGCGCCATACCGCACATTGCTCGTACGGCTTGCCATCGTCCAGAATGGCGACCCGGGTTACCGGACATGCCGCCTTGGTGAAGGCGACGAGCTTCCACTTCCTGTCCTTGGCGATCTTGTCGATGGCCGGTATCCATTGCGCCGCATGGGAGTCGCCCATCACGACAATGGTCCTCGTCCCGGCCGGGTCGCCCAGCGGGCAACCGGACGCGTCGATGCCCTTCTGTTCCTGATGGCACTTCATCTTGTAGACGACGGGCACATCGCTGCCGATCTTGCTGAGCGGCGGCAGAAGTCTGACGCCCTCGGGAACGGGAGCGTCGGCCAGCAAGGCGGCAGGGCCGGGATAGTTCGCCGTTCCAATGAGACCGATGTCGATGCGCTGCCGGTCGATCGCGTAGACCAGCCCGCCGGCCACTGCCACGCACAGCCCCACCGCCACCGTACCGTCGATCAGCGGCCGCCATTCCCGGCGCGCGCGTGAATGACGATAGGGTTCTTCGATGAACCGATAGGAAAGATGCGAGATGACTAGCGTTGTCACTACCAACAAAAGGCCATCGGTGAGGCCGATCGCGGCTCGCTGCGCCGTGTAGAATATGATCAGCGGCCAATGCCACAAATAGATCGAGTAGGAGCGGTCGCCGACATAGCGCAGCGCGGCGATGTCCAGGCCGCGAAACCAGCCGATGCGTATCGTCCCGGCGGCAATGATCAACGCCGCGCCGAAGGTCGGCAGCAGCGCCTTGAAGCCGGGAAAATCGGTCGAACTTGAAAAGAGCAGCGCCGACGCAACAGCCGCCAGTACGCCTAAGCCGACCATCGCCACGCGGGTGCGGTCGCTCGGCCGGATACGCTCGATGGTCAACGCAAGGAGCCCGCCGAGCGCCAGTTCCCAGACCCGTGTGTGGGTGACGAAATAGGCCCATGCCGGATCGGACCGGGTGATGACGATGGACGCCGCAAGCGAAGCTGCCAGGATCAGGCAGAGCACGATGATGAGCATCTGGATCGGCGCGTGCCCACGACGCCTCGCCCACCACAGCGCCGCCATCATCAGCAACGGCCAGACGATGTAGAATTGCTCCTCGATCGACAGCGACCAGAAGTGCTGCACCGGGCTCGGCGCGTCCTGGGCGCCAAGATAGTCCACCGCCTGGTCGGCAAGCCGCCAGTTCTGCACATAGAGCGCGCTTGCCATCACCTGCCTGGCGGTCTCATCCCACCAGGCGTCGGACACGAACAGCAGCGTTCCGGCGAGCGTGGCCATAAGCGTGACGATCGCCGCCGGCAACAGCCGGCGGACCCGGCGCGTGTAAAAGCCGACAAGCGAGATGCGGCCTTCGCTTAGCGCCATGCGCGCCAACAGGCCGGTGATGAGGAACCCGGATATGACGAAGAAGATGTCGACGCCGACATAGCCGCCGGGAAGTGCCGCCGGCCAGAGGTGGAAGATCACCACAAAGGCGACGGCGAGGCCGCGCAAGCCCTGGATTTCCGGCCGAAATCCTGCGGCCACTCTATTGTCTCGCGAAGCCAGTTTGACTCACCCCATGGCGCCGGCCTGTCTCGGCCGGTCACCATCTTCAATTCTGCTGGATTGAAATACCCTTGTCGTCGATCTTGAGCTCCACGCCTTTCGGCTTGGTCTGCTCGCGATAGACATAGACGCCGAGCGCGATGACCACCACGACCAGCGCACCGATGATGAGATAGAGCATGTTCTGCCGCATAGTGCCCCCTTGTTGCGACCGAGCTTCAAAATCCTCCGCCGGCGGCGGGGCTATTGGTCTTCGTCATCCTCACCGGAAGCCGGCCGCCAGCTTGTCGGATCGACCTTCTTCTGCGTGTTGCTGTCGGTGTAGACCCACCAGCCATTATCCCGGAATTGTGCGACGGATTCATTGATCACCCCGTCGCTGTCCTTCCACATGACGGTGACCTTGGAGCCGTCCTTCGGCGCGCTCGCTATCGGCTTTCGCTCTGCCATTTCACTCCTCCCCAATACCCTTCATCGACCGGCAGGAACGCCGCGCGGTTTCCTGGGGTTCCGTCAGCTATGCGCGAAGATGTCTTCCTCCGCCCAGCCCATCAGGTCGAGCTTGGCCCGCGTCGGCAGGAAACGGAAGCAGGCCTCGGCCTCCTTGGTGCGGCCCTCGCGCGCCAGCCGCGCGGCCAGCACCTCGCGCAGCCGGTGCAGGTAAAGCACGTCGGAGGCGGCATATTCGAGCTGCTCGGGCAACAGCGTTTCCGCCGCCCAGTCCGACGACTGCTGCGCCTTCGACAGCCCGATGCCGAGCAGTTCGTTGCAAAGGTCCTTGAGACCGTGCCGGTCGGTATAGGTGCGCGTCAGCCGCGAGGCGATCTTGGTGCAGAACACCGGCTCGGCCATGACGCCGAACGCGTTGTAAAGCACGGCGATGTCGAAGCGGCCATAGTGGAACAGCTTGGTGATGGCGCGGTTCCGAAGCAGGCTGACGAGGTTCGGCGCCTTCTTCTGGCCCGGCGCGATCTGGATGACGTCGGCACTGCCGTCGCCGGGCGAGATCTGCACCACGCAGAGCCGGTCGCGATGCGGGTTGAGCCCCAGCGTTTCCGTGTCTATGGCCACCGCCCCGACATTGTAGTGGGCGAGGTCGGGCAGGTCGCTTTTATGGAAACGGATGTCTGCGGTCATTCTCTTCTCCGGATCGCTGTCCAGCCCGTCCTCGCCGCGATCCGGAGAAAAATCAACAAAAAGTTGAATCTCTCATCTGTCGTGAAACTTCGCTTATCTGGTCAGCGCCTCGAGAATGCGCGCCCAGGAGCGCTGGCCCTTGTGGAAGGAGGTCAGCTCATATTTCTCGTTCGGCGAATGGATGCGGTCGTCGTCGAGGCCGAAGCCGACCAGCAGCGATTCCATGCCGAGATAGGTCTGGAAGTCGCCGACCACGGGGATCGAGCCGCCGCCGCCGGTGGTCACGGCCTGCTTTTCCCATTCGTCGGACAGCGCATCCTTGGCCTTGGCCAGGAACGGCGAGTCATAGGAGAGCTGGATCGCCGGCGAGCCGCCATGCGGGTGGAACTCGACCGAGCAGTCGCCGGGGATGCGTTCGCGCACGAAGGTCTGGAAGGCGGCGCGGATTTTCTTCGGGTCCTGCTTGTGGACGAGACGGAACGACACTTTCGCCGACGCTTCCGCAGCGATCACCGTCTTGAAGCCTTTGCCGGTGTAGCCGCCGATGATGCCGTTGAACTCGGCCGTCGGCCGTGCCCAGGTGAGCTCGAGCACGGATCTGCCTTTCTCGCCGGCCGGAATGGAAAGCCCGACCGGTCCAAGGAAGGTCAGGGCCGTCTCGCCAAGCCCCTCCCAGGATTTCAGCACTTGGCTGGGCGTCTCATCGACGCCGTCATAAAAGCCCGGAATGGTGACGTGGCCGTCCTTGTCGTGGACGTCGGCCAGCACCTTGGCCAGGATACGGATCGGATTGGCGGCCGGACCGCCATAGAGGCCGGAATGCAGGTCGCGGTTGGCCGCCTTGACGGTGACCTCTTCGCCGACCATGCCGCGCAGCGAAACGCAGATCGACGGCGTCTCGCGGTTCCACATGCTGGTGTCGCAGACCAGCGCGAAATCGGCTTTCAGCTCGGCGGCGTTGGCCTCAAGGAACGGTTTCAGCGACGGCGAACCGGATTCCTCCTCGCCCTCGAACAGGATGGTAATGCGGCACGGCAGATTGCCATGCACCTGCTTCCAGGCGCGGCAGGCCTCGACGAAGGTCATCAATTGTCCCTTGTCGTCGGCCGAGCCGCGCCCGGTGATCACCTTGCGGCCGGACTCGATCTCCTTGATCGCTGGCGCGAACGGATCGGTTTCCCAGAGCTCGATCGGATCGACCGGCTGCACGTCGTAGTGGCCGTAGAACAGGACATGCGGAGAGCCTGCCGGCCCCTCATGATGCGCCACCACCATCGGGTGTCCGGGCGTGTCGCGCAGGCTCGCCTCGAAGCCTATCAGCTTCAGCTCGGCGACCAGCCATTCGGCGCCCTTGCGGCAGTCGGGGGCAAAGGCCGGATCGGTCGAGATCGACTTGATGGCGAGCAGGCCGAACAGCCGCTCCAGGCTCTGGTCGAGATTCTGGTCGAGACGGTCGAGGACGGGGGAAAGTCTGGACATTTTAGGGCCTTTCGATTTTTGCCGCCGACCCTAAAGGGTGAGCCCGGAAACGAAAAGCCGCGATCGTTGGACCAAGCCGGGAAAGGCTTGGCTGAAGGCAAAAAAGACCGCCGTGGTGGAGGGGGAACCACGGCGGTCTTTTACTCGAAATGTTGCGGCAGCCCGGAGAGGGGGGATAGGCTGCCGCAGTTGCCCGGATAGGCGGGGGACGGGCCTTGCTCCGGACTTCGGCGAAAAACTGCCGATGACGTTTATTTGGGTCTTTGAACGTGGCGATTCAAGGGCGCGAGAATTACACTTTTGTAACATGGCCGTGAGTGCCCAGGACCGGCAACGCGCATATGTCAGGGTGTTGCCGGAACCGCTGCTTTCTTGAGCCTTTGGCGTAGACCCTGAGCCCGGGCCGCGCTATCCCTGCCGGCATGAAAAAAGGCGATCATCTTTTCCTTGTCGACGGTTCCGGCTACATTTTCCGCGCCTACCACGCGCTGCCGCCGCTGAACCGCAAATCCGACGGCCTGCCGACCAGCGCCGTGCTCGGCTTCTGCAACATGGTGTGGAAGCTGATGCAGGATGCCCGCAACACCAATGTAGGTGTCGTGCCGACGCATTTCGCCGTCATCTTCGATTATTCCTCGAAAACCTTCCGAAGCGACCTTTACCCGGAATACAAGGCCAACCGCTCCGCGCCGCCGGAGGACCTCATCCCGCAATTCGGTCTGATCCGCCAGGCGACGGTGGCCTTCAACCTGCCCTGCATCGAGATAGAGGGTTTCGAGGCCGACGACATCATCGCCACCTATAGTCGGCTGGCCCGCGAGTCCGGCGCCGACACCACCATCATCTCCTCCGACAAGGATCTGATGCAGCTGGTCGGGCCGACAGTCGGCATGTACGACCCGATGAAGGACCGCCAGATCGGCATCCCCGAGGTGATCGAGAAATGGGGCGTGCCGCCGGAAAAGATGATCGATCTGCAGGCCTTGACCGGCGACTCGGTCGACAACGTGCCGGGCGTGCCCGGCATCGGACCGAAGACCGCGGCACAGCTTCTGGAACAATTCGGCGACCTCGACGGATTGCTGGCGCGCGCTTCGGAGATCAAGCAGGACAAGCGCCGCGAAACCATCATCGCCAATGCCGACAAGGCGCGAATCTCGCGCGAATTGGTGACGCTGAAGAACGACGTGCCGATGAAGGAAGGGCTGGACGAACTGGTGCTGCGGGCGCCGGACGGACCGAAGCTGATCGGCTTCCTGAAGACGATGGAATTCACCACGCTGACCCGCCGCGTCGGCGAGGCGACCGGAACCGAGGTCGGCGATGTCCAGGCATCGGCCGTAACCGTCGAACGCGCCGATACCGCGCATGGCCCCGATGTCGGCGTCGGGGCGCCCGTTGCCCCGAGAGCCGCCGCGTCAAACGACGCCGCGAAGCCTGCAGCCCCGACAAGGGGCGAGGATGCGCCGCCACAGGGCGACACCCCATCGCTGCTCTCGGCGCTGCGGCTGGAAAAGGCCTCGGCAGGCAAGATCGACACCTCAGCCTATGCCGCCATTCGCGATACAGCCGCGCTGAAATCCTGGATCGTCGAAGCAAGGGAAACGGGCATCCTTGCCCTCGACGCCGAGACCACTTCGTCCGACCCGATGCAGGCCGACCTGATCGGCATTTCGATGGCGATCGCGCCGGGCCGCGCCGTCTATGTGCCGCTCACCCACAAGAGCGGCAATGGCGACCTGCTGGGCGGCGGCCAGTTGGAGAACCAGATACCGGTCCGTGACGCGCTGGCGCTGCTGAAGCCGCTGCTCGAGGACAAATCCGTCCTCAAGATCGTTCAGGACATGAAGTACGACATCGTCGTCATGGGCCGGCACGGCATCGAGGTCGGTCCGTTCGACGACACCATGCTGATCTCTTATGTGCTCGATGCCGGCACGGTCGGCCATCACGACCTGGCCGGGCTCTCGGAAAAATGGCTCGGCCATGCGCCGGCCTCGAAGAAGGAGCTTGCCGGGTCGGGAAAGAGCGCCGTCGGCTTCGATCAGGTCGATATCGAACGGGCAACCGTCTATGCCGCCGGGCAGGCCGATCTCACGCTCAGAATTTGGCAGGTGCTGAAGCCCAGGCTCGCCGCCAAGGGACTGGTTTCCGTCTATGAGCGGCTGGAGCGGCCGCTGGTGCCGGTGCTCGCCCGCATGGAGCAGCGCGGCATCTCCGTCGACCGCCAGATCCTCTCCCGGCTCTCGGGCGAGCTGGCGCAGGGCGCCGCCCGCGTCGAGGAAGAGATCTACGGCATCGTCGGCGAGCGCATCAATATCGGCTCGCCAAAACAGCTCGGCGATATCCTGTTCGGCAAGATGGGCCTGCCGGGCGGTTCCAAGACCAAGACCGGCCAATGGTCGACCTCGGCGCAGCTTCTGGAAGATCTCGCGGCGGAAGGCCATGAATTGCCCCGCAAGATCGTCGACTGGCGCCAGCTCACCAAGCTGAAGTCGACCTATACCGACGCGCTGCCGGGCTTCATCAACCCCGGCACCAATCGCGTCCACACTTCCTATGCGCTGGCCGCGACGACGACCGGCCGTCTGTCCTCTTCCGATCCCAATTTGCAGAACATTCCGGTGCGGACCGCCGAAGGCCGCAGGATCAGGACCGCCTTCATCGCCGAGAAAGGCCACAAGCTGGTCTCGGCCGATTACAGCCAGATCGAGCTGCGCGTGCTGGCCCATGTCGCCGAGATCCCGCAGCTCAAGCAGGCCTTCGCCGACGGCGCCGACATCCACGCCATCACAGCGTCGGAGATGTTCAACGTGCCGGCGGAAGGCATGCCCTCGGAAGTGCGTCGGCGGGCCAAGGCGATCAATTTCGGCATCATCTACGGCATCTCGGCCTTCGGCCTCGCCAACCAGCTGTCGATCCCGCGCGACGAGGCCAGCGCCTATATCAAGCGCTATTTCGAACGCTTCCCCGGCATCCGCGACTACATCGAAGCGACCAAGGCCTATGCGCGCGAGAACGGCTTCGTCGAAACCATCTTCGGCCGGCGCATCCACTATCCGGAGATACGCTCGTCCAACCCCTCGATCCGCGCCTTCAACGAGCGTGCCTCGATCAACGCGAGACTCCAAGGCACCGCCGCCGACATCATCCGCCGCGCCATGGTGCATATGGAGGAAGCGCTGGAGAAGGCCAAGCTCTCGGCCCGCATGCTGTTGCAGGTGCATGACGAGCTGATCTTCGAAACGGTGGACGAGGAAGTCGAAGCGACGATCCCGGTAGTGCGCAAGGTGATGGAGAACGCGCCGATGCCGGCCGTGTCGATGTCGGTGCCACTGCATGTCGACGCGCGGGCGGCGAACAACTGGGACGAGGCGCATTGATGCCACGGGCGAGAGGCGCCGCGATCCGTCGCCCCCCTCTCCGTCCTGCCGGACATCTCCCCCTCGAGGGGAGATCAGCCGTAATCACGGCTTTCGCCAACCTTTAACGTTGCAAGATGAGCGCCGGCGCCGGAACCGCCAATCTCCCCCCTTGAGGGGGAGATGTCCGGCAGGACAGAGGGGGGCTTCGCGCCGGCATCAATAGGCTAAGCGGTACAGAGCTAAGCAGCTTCCGCCCGGCACTTCGCACAGACACCGCGAAACTCGATCACGGCCTTCTTGGCGGCAAATCCCGTCGAGCGCACCCATTCGTCCAGCCGATGGTCGACGTCATGATCGGACATCTCGATCACCTGGCCGCAATTGTCGCAGATGGCAAACGCCGTCATCGAGTGGCTGTGGTCGTGCGGTTCGGCGCAGGCAACGAAGGAGTTGAGGCTTTCGAGCCGGTGCACGAAGCCCGACTTCACCAGCGTGTCTAAAGCGCGGTAGACCTGCAGCGGCGCGCGAAAGCCGCGCTCGCGCAGCTGGTCGAGCAGCGTATAGGCGCTGAGCGGCCCGCTGGACGCCTCGAGCTTCTCGAGCACGCACAGCTGGTTCTTGGTCAGCGCATCCCTTGCCGTCATCTTGCCGTCCACTCATGTGCCGTCCGCAGGCGACTGTCGCGCGCGGACGATCTCGGTTTCCATGAGATAGCGACGAACGAAGGTTTTTGCCACTGTTTCCTGGCGCTCGCTGCAACGCCGCGAGCGGCAGCTGATAATTCGCCGGCTAATCGCTACTTGCGCGGCGGTCCTTTGCGCTCGGCCGAGGCGGCCCACAGGTTGATATCGGACTCGCGCGCATAGGTGTCGATTTCGGCGAGTTCGGCATCACTGAACTCCAGCGCCTTGAGCGCGCCGACGCAATCCTCGACCTGTTCGGGCCGGCTGGCGCCGATCAGCGCGGTGGTCACCCGGCCTTTGCGCAGCACCCAGGCCAGCGCCATCTGCGCCAGCGTCTGGCCGCGGCGGCCGGCAATGGCATTGAGCGCCTTGATGTTTTCGATCGACTGATCGTTGATGAAGGCCGGCCGCAGCGACTTGCCCTGACTGGCGCGGCTGCCTTCCGGAATGCCGCCGAGATATTTGTCGGTGAGCATGCCTTGCGCCAGCGGCGAGAACACGATCGAGCCGATGCCCAGCCCCTCCAGCGTGTCGAGCAGCCCGTCGTCCTCGACCCAGCGGTTGAGCATCGAATAGCTCGGCTGGTGGATGAGGCATGGCGTGCCGAGCCGCTTCAGGATGTCGGCCGCCTCGCGCGTGCGCTGCGAATTGTAGGACGAGATGCCGGCATAGAGCGCCTTGCCGGAGCGCACCGCATGGTCGAGCGCGCTCATCGTTTCTTCCAGCGGCGTCTCCGGATCGAAGCGGTGCGAATAGAAGATGTCGACATAGTCGAGCCCCATGCGCTTCAGGCTCTGGTCGAGGCTGGCCAGCACATATTTACGACTGCCCCACTCGCCATAGGGACCAGCCCACATCTCGTAGCCGGCCTTGGACGAGATGATCATCTCGTCGCGGTAAGCGGCAAAATCGGTGCGCAGGATCTCGCCGAAAGCGGTCTCGGCCGAGCCGGGCGGCGGGCCGTAATTGTTGGCGAGGTCGAAATGCGTGATGCCGAGGTCGAAAGCCTTGCGCACGATCGCCTGCTTGGTCTTGTGCGGCGTGTCGTTGCCGAAATTGTGCCACAGCCCGAGCGAGATCGCCGGCAGCTTCAGGCCGGAGCGCCCGCAGCGATTGTAGATCATTTTCTCATAGCGGTTTTCAGCGGCGATGTAGGGCATGGGAGATCCTCGGATCGGCGCGGCGTGGGATCGCCGCGGAAGAATTGAATCGATGCTTGCCCCTCTCCTTACCCCCTCCCCGGCGAAACGGGGAGAGGGGATTTGAAAAATTATCGATAATCGGCAAAGCCTACTTTTTCTTGACGAGCAGCGCCTTCGCTTCCTTGATGCCAAGCGCCGCCGGCCGCTCGCAGGTCGTCTGCATGGCGACGACCTTGCCGCTTTCGCCGGCGCGCAGGATGCCGGTCATGACATCGACGGCATGCAGCGCCAGCTCCATCGAGCAGCGATGCGGCCGCCCCTCGGCGATCGCGATCGCCATGTCGGCGAGCCCGGCGGTGCGGTAATTGGCCATCATCCCGTGGCCGTGCATCTCGTTCGGCACGCCGAACGGATGGTGCCATTTGGGCAGCTTCTTCACCGGCTTGGCGCCATCGGTGAAGCGCACATCGCCACCGAAGAAGTTCGGGTCCGGCACGAAGACGGTGCCTAACTCGCCATAGAGTTCCATCGGCGCATGGCCGTGGTTCCAGACGTCCCAGCTGGTGTTGAGGGTCACCACCGCGCCGTTGGCGAACTCCAGCAGGGCATGGATCGTGGTCGGCGTGTTGACCGGGATCTTTTCGCCCGCGCGCGGCTTGGAACTGATCGTGCGCTCCTTGGCCGGCGTCGCGGTGAACGCCGCCACCTGCTTCACCGGCCCGATCAGCTGGATCAGGTTGGTGACGTAATACGGCCCGATATCGAGCACCGGACCGGCGCCCGGCTGGAAGAAGAAGTCGGGGTTGGGGTGCCAGTGTTCCATGCCGTGGCTCATCACATGGCAGGTGCCGCTGGTGATCGCGCCCAGCTTGCCGCTGTCGATCAGCTCGCGCACCAACTGATGCGCGCCGCCGAGGAAGGTGTCGGGCGCCGAGCCGATGCGCAGGCCCTTCTTCTCGGCCCGGCTTTTCAGGTCGAGCCCTTCCTTGACCGACAGCACGAAGGGCTTTTCCGAATAGACGTGCTTGCCGGCGTCGAGCACCGCTTTCGACACCTCGTAATGCACGGCCGGAATGGTCAGGTTGACGACGATGTCGATCTCGTCGTCCTTGAGCAGGTCGTTGACCGTCTCGGCGCGCAGCTTGAACTCCTTCGCGCGCGCTTTCGCCGCGTCCATGTTGATGTCAGCGCATGCCCGCATCTTGATGCCGCGGAACAGCGGCGAGAGCGAGAAATACGCCTTCGAGATGTTGCCGCAGCCGATGACGCCGACGCCAAGCCTGTTTGCCATTTCGATTACTCCTGCCAGCTCTTGGCCGTCGCGATCGAGCGCCGGGCATAGCGCTCGATGTCGTTGGGGTTGTCCTGCTCCATGATGAAATACTTCGCCGCGCTTTTGGCGCGCAACGTCTTGAACAGACCCGTCCAGTCGACGGTGCCGTGGCCGACATCCGACCAGCCGTCCTCGTCCAGCCCCTCGCCGGGCCTGGCGATGTCCTTGACGTGAACCGAAGCGATGCGCCTGCCGTGCTTTTCGATCCAGGGCAGCGGGTCGGCGCCCCCGCGTATCACCCAGGCGACGTCCATTTCCCAGCCGATATCGGGCGCCGCCGACAGGATATGATCC
>OUNM011012046.1_pt1 | contig 12707 bp, 17 predicted proteins | sample 1769961 | NCBI WGS metagenome assembly OUNM01 (sample SAMEA3914820, study PRJEB12502) | metagenome | biome: forest; material: soil | place: USA | collected 2012-03-12 | depth 0.3 m | reverse complement strand
GAGACAGGCCTTTGATAGTGCGCTCACAGGGAATTGGATATCCTGACACCTTCGATTTGCGTAACGATAGGACGCTCAGGTCAACTGAACCCGATCAGGGTCGCGACCCTGCCTGCGATCTAGCCATCGCATTGCCGGAGTAACTGTCAGGCCGTGCAGAACGACGGAAACCAGTATTGCAAGACCGACAATCGCCCATAGTCTCTCGGCCCCGGGGGTCTCCGTATGGTTGAGACTATAGGCCAGATAGTAAATTGATCCCACGCCCCTAATCCCGAAAAACGCCAGAGCCCATCGCTCGGACTTGTGGGCCTTCAGCCCGCTCAAGCCGAGGATGCCGGTGAGTGGGCGTACCAAGAAGATCGCCAAGGCGACGAACACCACGTCGACCGCATGCAGAGGCGCCAGCAGGCCGCGCACGAGCGATCCTCCAAAAAGCAGGAGAAACGCCATCATCGCGAGCCTCTCCGTCTGTTCGGTGAGATCATGCATGTCGACATTGAAGGCGTGGTCGCGGTGCGAAGCGCGTAGTCTCATCGCTGTGACGAAGACCGCGAGAAAACCATAACAATGGACGATCTCCGCCAGCCCATAGGATACCAGAGTTGCCGACAGGGCAATAAGGCCATCGCCGGTTCTCGCGAGGCTCTTGCCCTCAGCCCGGTGGAACGTGACCCATCCAAACAGTCTGCCCACCAGCCATCCCACAGCGAACCCAACCAGAACAGCCCACAGGACATGAATGAAGAACCAATGGGCCGCCCAAGCTTCGCCAGTCGCCGCGAACATCCCAAGCGCAATCGCCAGGTGCACGAAGGGAAATGCGAATCCGTCGTTCAGGCCGGCCTCTGAGGTAAGGCCGAAGCGCACTTCATCTTCCTCGCCGCTTTGCGGCGGTCCCACCTGAACATCGGCTGCCAACACCGGATCAGTCGGCGCAAGGCTTGCTGCCAGCAAGAGCGCGACCGACCAGCTCAGTCCCAGCAGCGTTGCGCCTAACGCGGTCAGAATCGCGATGCCGAGAGGCATTGTGATGGCGAGCAATCGCCAGGTGACTGCCCAGCGCGGCAGGCTGAACGGACGATCGAGTTTGAGGCCGGCGCCCATCAGAGCAACGATGACGACAAATTCCGAGAGGCGCTCCGTCATTACCGGCTCATCGAGTGGAGTAAGACCTGAAGGGATCTGTGGCAGGAGAAAGATCGCGGCACCCAGCCCGATGCACACGATCGGCAACGACAACGGAAGTCTTCTGAGGGCAAGCGGAAGCCAGGTGACGAGCGCGATAAGAGCCCCTGCGCCCGTTAGAATGATGACGTGGGTTTCAGGCACGGGCATGGAAAAGTCCATCATATCGCAACGCATGGCCCGCGCTATTGTTCGATAGCTTGTATTGGCTGCGCGCACTTAGCGGCCGAGCCGCATTTGCACGGCCAGCAGCGAACATTACATCACGGAGTTGCCCTGTTGCACGTGTTCGAACTGGCGGGGCAGCCGACATCGACTTCTTGGCCTGAGCTCCGGAGGCACACTAGCAATAGTCCTGAGCGTTCTGGAGAAAGTGCCTGTGGCTGTCTTGGTGACCCGATCATGAGCAGACCGACCGTCTTACGCTAATGATAACGCCATGCGATGCGGCCCGTTTTACGCTCGTCCCACTGGTTTTCGTTTCCCCAGAAGTGGCGCAGCAAGGAAGGCATAAGCGATGCTTCCCGAGCGATTCCCTGATTTGAACGAGGATCAACGCAGGAAACGGTCGAAGCGCCATTTTCAAGAAATCTTGTTCCAGCGTGGGGATGTCAAACTCCAACTGTCAGTCCCTGGGTTAAATTGCCGAGAACACCGTGATGTGACGTCAATGGTAGCCTACGCCTTCTTGCAATCTCGAAGGCACGCTCAGGCAGGCTGGAAAAAGAGCCCTCGGGCCGCCTCATCAACCCAGTCTACCGGCGATACGTCAGGCCATTCGTGAACACCTATCTGCCTGACTGCCGTGGCATTGCCCTCATGTTGATACGGCCTCAGCAGATCTCCCCATAACTCATCCAAAGTAGTGCAAGCCCCCCGCTCGCTACGATCGGCTTGGTTTCCAACCGGGATCCCCACCCCCACCATGCATGCCCGGGTTGCGACGCTCGGAAATCATGTCACTGCGTTCGTTCGGATCTTGTTGGTTGGGATCGTCGGCCGGCTGCGACGAGACGGCTTCATGCTCGCGCTCCTTGCCGTTTTTCTGCTTGGCCTTGGTCCCGGACGTATGAAGGATCCGCGATGCGCTCGGGTTTGGTTCACCGGTCCCGTCGGGCGATCGTACGGAACCCTCATCGGTGGTTTTTGATGGGGCGCTCTTTTCGAGTCTAAGAGATATTTTGCCGCTCACGATAACTCTCCTTTGCCAAGGAACACCGTACGCGCGGCCAAAGTTCCTCAGTCCCAATAGTCACAACTCTTCATGGCCAGCGACCGCTTCAAGAGGAAGCTGACTTTGAGCTCCCAGCCTCCGAGACTCGATCCGGCCGGCGCAGTTGCCCGCCGGTGCCGGCAAACTGCTCAATCGAAAGGGTCGATGGACCGCCGAAGAGGAAGTATAACCTTCGTTTCCGCTCAGCGCCGAGGCAAGAACAGTCGTTGGGGTGCAACTCGAATTCGAACCAAGCCCGTCGCCGGGAGCACTTGGCGGTTCAGAAACGTTATCGGACAAACCGCAAAAGGAGTGCCCGATGTCGCGAACGGTGGCCGAGTTGCTAGTCGATACGCTTGCCAAGGTCGGCGTTTCCCATGTTTTTGGCGTGGTCGGCGATGCGCTCAATCCCTTCACCCACGCGCTCGACGCCGACGATCGGATCGACTGGATCGGCGTTCGTCACGAAGAAGGCGGGGCCCTCGCCGCAACGGGCCAAGCGAAGCTAACGGGCCGACTCGGTGTCTGCTGCGGGACGACGGGGCCCGGAGGCAATCATCTGGTTGCGGGCCTTTATGAGGCCCGAAAGGATCATGCGCCGGTCCTCACGATCACGGGCGGAGTGCCGGCCGAAAAGCGCGGCGCAGACTACCTTCAGGAGGATGATCCGGCCCTCCTCTTCCGTGACGTTGCTGTCTACAGTCAGGTCATTGCCTCGCCCGAGCAGTCGCCCGCCGTCATCCGCGAGGCCATCGCGGCGGCCTACGCCGAACGCGGCGTTGCCCATATCAACGTGCCGCCCGAAGTGTTCGCCGCAAAGGTTGCTGGAGATGTGCCAAGCCTGCCGACGCTGCGGCCCCGTCCCGGAATCGCGCCCGATCCGGCGGACATCGCCGACGCGGCGCGTCTGATCGGCGAAGCCAAGACCGTCGCGGTCTTCTGCGGCAATGGCTGTCATGGCGCCGCAACCGAGCTCGAAACGTTCTCCGAGCGCCTAAAAGCCCCACTCATGCACACCTTCCGCGGCAAGGACATCCTGCCCTTCGATCACCCGCACTGGATCGGCGGGGTGGGCCTGATCGGATCGAAGGCCGGAGCCGATGCCATCAACAGCGCCGATCTCCTGCTCATGCTCGGCACGGACTATCCCTATTCCGAGTTCCTGCCCAAACATGGCAAGGTAATCCAGATCGATGAACGCGCGCTCGCGCTCGGCCGGCGCACACCGGTCGCACTCGGCATCATCGGATCGGTGCGGCCGGCTCTCGCAATGCTGCTCGAGCAACTGCCCGAGCGCACCGACACCGCTTTCCTGGAGAAGGCACAGGCCGCGCGCACCGAGTGGAATGCGATGCTCGACAGGCGCGCCGATCCTGCCCGGACGCCAGGCAAATTGCACGCGCCGGCGCTCGCACGTTCGATCAGTGATCATGCAACGAGCGATGCGATCATCGTAACCGATACCGGCGAGGTGACGCTCTGGGCGGCGAACTGGTGGCGCCAGAACGGCCAGCAGCAAGGGACCGGTTCATACAACAATGCTGCGGTCGGCACGGGCCTTGGGCTCGCCAATGGCGCACAGCTGCTCGATCGCTCTCGCCAAGTCATCGCCCATGTCGGGGATGGGGGCATGACGATGCTGCTCGGCGAATTCATGACCAGCGTCGAACATCGCTTGCCCGTCAAGATTGTCGTCTACGACAACGCGGGCTGGGGGCTGGTCCATCTCGAGATGGAGGCAGCCGCGCTGCCGGCCGCAAGCGGGACAACTTTCCCCAATGTCGACTTCGCGGCTTTCGCGCGCGCCTGCGGGGCGATAGGCTTCACGGTGCGCGATCCGGCGTTGCTTGGTGCGACCGTGAAGGAGTTCCTGGCAGCCCCGGGGCCTGCCATCCTGCATGCGATCGTCGATCCGGACGAATTGCCGACCATGCCGCATATCGATCCCGCCCAGGTGGTCCGGTTCGGGATTGCCAAGGTGCGCGAGGCCTGGCGCAGCCTGGGGAGCCGCTGAAATGGCAGACCATCGATGCGGCGTTGCCATCATCGGCGCAGGAACGGCCGGCATCGCCGCAGAGCGCAGCGCGCGCCGGCGCGGTGCTTCGACGAGGCGTTCGGGGGCACGACGTGCGCGCGGATAGGGTGCATGCCGTCCAAGCTGCTGATCGCTGCCGCCAACGCCGTTCACGCGGCGAGACAAGGCGAGACATTCGGTTTTTCGGCCGATGTCCACATCGACGGCGCTGCGGTGATGGCGCGAGTGCGGAAGGAACGCGATGCGTTCGTCCAAGGCGTGAAGAAGGATTTTGCGGCGCTCCCTGACGGCGTCTGCGTGCGCGCAAAGGCCAGCTTCGAGGCTCCGACCGTACTGCGCCTCTCGGATGGCCGCACGGTATCCGCAAAGGCGGTCGCGATCGCGACCGGTGCGCAATCGAGCATCCCCGACTGCCTTTCAGGGCTCGGGGACCGGGTTCTCACCAACGAGACCATTTTCGAGCTTGAGGAGCTCCCGCGTTCGGTCGGGGTCATCGGTGCCGGCCCGCTAGGGCTGGAACTCGCCCAGGCGCTGGCGCGGCTCGGCGTCGCGGTCTTCGACAAGGGCTAGGCAATCGCCGGACTGGACGGCAAGGCCATGGCCGATTGCGTCAGGAACGTGATTGGACGGGAAGTTCCGATCGAGCTTGGTGTCGAGCTTTCCGCGTCGGCCCGAGAGGGTGGCTCGTCCTGCGCTGGCGCGGAGCGGCCTCGGGCGAGAGACGGTTCGAGTACGTGCTGACGGCGACCGGACGGCCACCGCGTCTAGGCGGGCTCGGCCTGGATAAAACCGGCCTTACTCTCGATGAGCATGGCATGCCCGATGTTGATCAGCGGACCATGCAATGCGGCGCTGCTCCGATCTTCATCGCAGGCGACGCCGACCATCAGCGGCCGGTCCTCCGTGAAGCCCAGGCCGAGGGCGTGATCGCCGGGCGCAATGCCGCCGGCTTTCCCTGGTGCCCGGCAAGCGGATGGTCCCGCTCTCGATCATGTTTACCGGGCCGTCCCTGGCCGTGATCGGCGAGGAGCCCGAAGACTGCGTCACAGGTACGGCCTCCTACGCGAAGCAAGGCCGGGCGAAGGCCTTCGCCGCCAACGTCGGACTTGTACAGCTCCACGCCGAACCCGAGGACGGCCGGCTCCTCGCCGCCAAGTTGTTCGGTCCGGCGTCGGAGCACAGCGCGCACCTGCTCGCCTGGGCAGTCTCCTGCCGCCTGACGGCAACCGATGCCCTCGATCTGCCCTTCTATCATCCAACATATGAGGAAGGGTTGAAACCGGCACTGCGCGTAATCTGCGCGAAAGTGTGCGCCCCGGTGCCGGAAGATCGCGACGACGGGTTCTTGCCGGGCTTCTGAGACCGGTGAGTCGATCGCTCCTTGCCGTCGGGTTCTGAAAGTGATGCGATGAAACGGTGCCGGCGCTGACCTCACTCCTGCAAAGCCGGTCGGCGAGCCGGACAAAGTGGAATTTCAGTCTAAACGTAGTGGCCGGTCCATCTCTCGAAGACGGCAGCGAATTTCAGCGCATTAACGCATGTTATCGGCGGACCAATAGTTGCTCCTGCCGGCCACTATCCCCCTTCGCGAGGGTTCTATCGATTACAAGTCCGAACCCAGCGAAGGAGGTCATCATGCCTCGTGGCGACAAGTCCAGCTATACAGACAAACAGACGCGCAAGGCCGAGCATATCGAGGAAGGCTATGAAGACCGCGGCGTGGGCAAGGAAGAAGCCGAACGGCGTGCCTGGGCGACCGTCAATAAGGAATCCGGCGGCGGCAAGAAGTCGGGTTCGGGCTGCGGCAACGCTGAGCACCATAGATCGTCGCGTAAGGGCGGTCATATCGGCGGGTCGAGCCAGAGCCATGAGAAGCGCTCCGCGGCGGCGAAGAAGGGCTGGGAAACCCGGCGCCATAAGGCGCACGCCTGATCGCGGACAGAGATACCGCGAGTAGACCGATCCTGAAGGGCGTGGCGCCAATCCCCGTGCTGCGATCGCCCCCTTCCCTCTCTTCCAAGGAACCAAATCGATGCAGAACCCAACGAACCGCTTTAAGACCGAGCCATTTCCCGAGCAGAAGCAAGATTGGCCTGCCCTCCAGCGCGACATGCACCCCGTCCCTGACTGCGGCGAGACCAGCTATCGTGGGAGCAGCCGCCTTGCAGGCAGGAAGGCGCTGGTGACGGGCGGGGATAGCGGCATCGGACGCGCGGCGGCGAACGCATTCGCGCGCGAGGGCGCGGCGGTCGCGATCAACTATTATCCGACCGAGGAACCCGACGCGCAGGATGTCGCCGACCTGCTGCGCGGCGAGGGCCACGAGATTGACCTCATCCCCGGAGACCTTACCGATGCCGCCTTCTGCAAGGAGCTCGTGCGCAAGGCTGGCGAGGCGCTTGGCGGGCTCGATCTCATCGTGAACAATGCGGCCTATCAGCAGTCCAAGGCCTCGATCGAGGAGATCAGCGACGAGCAGTTCGACCGGACGATGAAGACCAATATCTACGCCATGTTTCACATCAGCACGGCGGCCATCCCGCTTCTGAAGCCCGGCGCCAGCATCATCAACACGGCTTCGGTGAACTCGGTCAGTCCGGGCGAGGAGCTGCCGAACTTGCACCACTCTACGTGGCGCTCGCTGCCGACGGCACGAGCTTCACCACCGGCAGCGTGTTCGGGGCAAATGGCGGCACGGGAATTATCTGATTTGTGCGCGGAAGCGGCTTCAAGAGCTCGCGCACGGCGAGGCCGATGCGGTGAGATAGTGCCATGCAGGTCACCGTACGTTGTGGCTTCTCACCGTTACTGCTTTCGTCAGGTAAGCACAGATATAGACGCCGGCTCGCGCGCCGGCGGGGGCCCTGGCTGCTAAAAACCGGCGCGATCGAGCAGCGCACGGCCGACCATTCTGAGCATCGACAGGCGCTCATCAGTGCTTTCGGTATCATCCGCCTCCTCGTTACGATCGCTCTTGCTGCAGTTGCCTTGGTGCTAATTCTCAGCAATCTGGGCGTGAACGTCACATGCTGATCGCAGGGCTTGGCGTGGGCGGCATAGCCATCGGTCTCGCCGCGCAAGGCATTTTTGCCGACCTGTTCGCCGCGCTTGCCATTCTCGTCGACCGCCCTTTTCGCATCGGGGACGCGATTTCATACAACAATGGTGCGGGATCAGGGACGGTCGAGAAAATCGGCCTGCCATCCTGGAACGCTTCCGCGGCCACGACATCAGTTTCGCCTATCCGACCCAGATTAATCTCCTGACCGAAAAAGGCAGTTCCGAAACAGGATTCGGGACGCCGTAAGCGGCGAAGGTGTCAAGGCGGAGAGCCGGCAGCCCGCGTGACGGCTCACCCTCCAGGCCAGCCAGAATGATAGCCGCTTCATGGCTTCACGACACGTGGCAGCGGTGGAGGGCCTTTTGGTCGGCCGGCAAAATCTGCTGCACCCCTTCCTATTCCAATGAGGACCTGCTCGCTGACAGCGCTGACCAGGGTTAAGTTTCGGCAGCCGTCTGCATAAGGCGAGGCAGGAACGGTATCAGTTCCCGTGCGAGGTAGCCCAGCGAACCGATCGCCTCGGCGCAGTGGCGCCCCGCCTCCCCGTGCAGCCATACGGCCCAAAGCGCAGCATCCAACGGGCAGCATCCACGTGCCAGTAGGGCGCCGGCTATTCCGGCCAGAACGTCACCCGAACCGCCAGTGGCAAGTCCGACGTTTCCACCCTTATAGACAAAACACCTGCCATCAGTCTCAGCGATCAAGGTGGTCGCGCCCTTGAGGACGACGACCGCGCGGAACTTCCGCGCAGCATCGCGTGCAGCACCTATTCTGTCCCGATCGATTTCGTCTACTTCGCGTTCAAGCAAGGCAGCCATTTCACCGATGTGCGGGGTGATGACGGCTGGAGCGGTGCGAGCTCGAAGTCGGCTAGTGTGCCGGCCCAGGCTCATCAAAGCCGACGCGTCGATTACCATGGCGCTGGAAGCCTGCCCCCCATCGGCCGCATCAACGGCCATACCGTCGAATACGGCGCCGAGCAGACGCGATGCGTGCTCGCCGCATGCCATCGCCGGGCCGACGACAACCGCGTCACTGCGACCAAGGTGCTCGCGCAACTCGCTCGCATCCACATCGATCTCGCCGACGGCGCTTTCCAACAGCGGAAGAATAGCGGCTTCGGGAAACAACACCCCGATCTGTACCGCAGCTGATGCCACTGTCCCGATCCTCACCTTTCCTGCCCCGGCTCGCAGCGCAGCTTCTGCGGTCAGCCGGATGCCTCCGGGCACTTGCAGGGATCCGCCTAGGACCAGCACACGGCCGCGCTCGTTCTTATCCGAATCTTCCGCAGGCACCGGGAGAGGATGGTCACGCAGCCATTCTGCGTCGAGCGGCGTCGATGCAAAGGCTGGTTGGTCACCCACGCGCTGCAATCATCGGATCGGGCTCTCGGGTCGCCGGCGTGCCCTCCCGCTCCAGCGGCGCGACCATATTGTAGGTTTCGAGCATCAGCCGCTGGAGGACAGGATCAAAGCGGTATTGGGTAACACTGCAGTTCCCGACATCGCCCTTGGCGTCGATTGCCAGAATGTCCGATTCGGTCAGATTTTCGAGAACATAGCGCATGCACAGCACCACCACCTGGTGGGCGACGATCAAGACCCTTCGGCCGGCGTAGTGCAGCGAGACCGTGTCCAGCAGCGCGCGCAGACGGAAGATTACGTCCACCCAACTTTCTCCGCCGGGCGGCCGATGATAGAACTTGCCCAGAACCCTGCGAAAGTCTGCCTGTTCCGGGTGCAATTCACGGATGCCCGCGCTCGTGAGGCCGTCGAGAATGCCGAATTCCTTTTCGCGCAGGCGCTCGTCCAGGCAAATTCGCAGGTCGGCAGGGCAGCCGCCGGCTTCCCGGAACATCTCGGCCGTCTGCAAAGCACGTAGATAGGGGCTGGAGAGGATCACGTCGGGCCGGTTGCCCTCCTCGCCCTGCGCGAACCAATGCCCAAGCGCCCGAGCCTGGTCCATACCCAGACGGGACAGCGGCACATCCACATCGCGGCGGTCAAGCGCGATCCGCGGCATTCCATTCGCATGCGCTTCGTCGCGCGCAACATTGCCAGCACTCTGGCCATGGCGAATCAGCCAGAGAATGCCGGGCCAGACGGATTGCACACTTTCCATGGCGGCTAAACGGCACGTGGTGCCACCTTGTTCCACGCTCCCCGAGCACCGTCCGGCCCAAAACCTCTGAACCAATACCGCCTCTGGACGTTGGAGCGAAAACGAGGAGCGAATGGCAATGGCACGTTTCGGATACAAGCTGATGAGCGAGGAGCATGGCCCCAGAGCGCTCGTCGACAACGCAAGGACCGCCGAGGCGGCCGGGTTCGACTTCGTGTCGATCTCCGACCACTATCATCCCTGGCTGCATGACCAGGGGCATGCGAGCTTCGCATGGAGCGTGCTCGGTGCTATCGCCCATGCCACGTCGAAGGTCGGGATTACGACCGGGCTGACCTGCCCGATCATTCGCTATCATCCCGCGATCATCGCACAGGCTGCTGCAACAATCGCGGTGATGAGCGAGGACCGGTTTTCCCTGGCCGTCGGCGCCGGAGAGCGCCTCAACGAGCATGTGACAGGTGTTCGCTGGCCCTCTATCCCCGAGCGTCACGCAATGCTCGGCGAGGCAATCGACATCTTTCGCCTCTTGTGGGGCGAAGGTGCACACAATCATCACGGGACCTGGTTCACGGTTGATCATGCGCAGATCTTCGACCTGCCGAGCGCGCCGATACCCATCATCCTAGGCGTGAGCGGACAGGCATCGCTGGACTTGGCCGTCGCGAAGGCAGACGGCATCATGACAACCGATCCTTCCGCAGAGTTGGCCAGCGGGTACAAGCACGGCCCGCGATATGTCGAAGTGGCTTTGGCCTATGCCCCGACGGAGGAAGAAGGGCGCCGGATCGCGCACGATCGCTTTCGCTTCTCCGCATTCGACTGGGCCGTCAACAGCGAGATTCCAACCGTCGAAGGCTTCGAAAGCGCTTCGAAATTCGTCAGACCAGACGATCTCGCCGAGACCATTCCCGCCGGCCCCGACCCGGAAAAGCACCTTGCAGCCGTCAAGAAGGCGATCGATGCCGGCTTCGACCATATCGTCCTGACAGGCATCGGACCGGACCAGGCAGGCTTTATCCGCTTCTTTGAGGAAAGGCTTCGCCCGGGCCTCGCTTGAGCTCTTCTCGGACGACGCGGGCCAGTTCTTGTCCGGCCGAGGAAAGGTGCGGCCGGATTTCGCGAGCCGTTCGCAATCGCGAGGCGTTGCATTGGCGGGGTTGGCCAAAGCGCGTGTGCGCCTCCAATCTGAAAAACGATGGCCAGCGAACCCTGAAAATGAAAGGAGATCGATATGCTTGAAAACGAGAAGGAAGCCGCGAAGGGCCTTGCTTCTATCGCGAAGGGCTATGCGAAGAGACTGGCCGGAGAACTTGCTCCCCGACCCGATCTCGTCATCGAAGGCGAGAACGAACAGACCCACGGCCTGCGCCGGTTGAAACGTTCGCTTACCGGGAAGAAATAGCATCTCGGATGAACGTTGGTTAGGCACCGCGGTTTTGGCTGTCGCCTCATTGGGGTTTCCGAGCTTCATAGTGCAATGCTTGGGAAACACCGCGCTTTCGCGCGAGTTTCCCCTCCAACTGCATTGCTCACCTCGCCGGTGAAAAGCCGATGGATAGTGTGGACATCTTCGTTGCCGGTGAGCAGATTGCTAACGATATCGCATTTCAACGCGCCCCGGTCGTCGGCGAGCTGATCCAGCTGAAAGACGGTTGGTACAAGGTCGACAAGGTCGGGCATGCCTGGGCAAGCTCAGGCCTCTTGCTTCTTGTCGACGTTTTGAAAGGGTACACGACCGAAGGCCACACAGCCGAAGCTGGCGAAGCGCCCTTCCCCGACTCCCCGGCGGTCCATGCGCCTGGATTTGGCGAGTAATGCTCGAAGCCCCGCTGGGCGCTCCAGTCACAGCGATAAGGATCGGTTCAATGATGAAGGATGAGAAGAAGCCAAGTTCTCGCCGGCTGAGCCGAGCCCGGGTTCTGGTCGTCGCGATCCTTGTGGTGATGATGGTTATCGTCTTTGCAGGACGAAATATCTGGCATGCAGACAAGCTCGAAAAGGAAGAGCAGACCGGCGTCAAGGAGCGCAGCGGCTTCAACTGACATTCCCCTCCGCTCAGCCCGCCTTTGGAAGCGTCGAACCGAAGAAGTTCGATTTCAAAGTGAGCTTGCGGCGCTGAGGGTGCGCCGGAATCGCTCCCTCCCGCCGCGATGACCGGTTTCCTCGAGCGTGCGGAAGGTTACCGACCAACGATGGCTGTCCAGTTCGGCGATACTATGTTCCCAGTGGTGGCGGGCCTCCCCGCTCAGTAGATAGAGACCGCGTTGCCGCGCCTCATGGGTGAAGCGCTCGAAACCTTTTTCGGCGCGACGGCGGAAGCGCAATGGCGCGGAACGCCCCAGCGAAAGCCCTGCGACGAGATCGAACATTGGCCGGTCCTTGTGCCAGCCGATTACGGCGCCTGGATCATAACGGATCACAAGAGCCTGCTCGAAGCGCTCCGGGGAAACACCAAGATGGCCCGCCACAAGCGAACGGATCGGGATCAGCCAGTCCGGAATAGGCCGCCCCTGCTCAGCGCGTCCAGTCTCGTGATCGTAGGTCCATCCGAACGAGCGGGTAAGCCTTTTGCCAAGCCAGCCCTGGAAGCGAAACGGTTCGAGCTGCGATGCGTCGATTTGTGCTATAAGGCGTTTTTCCTCGGGAAGAGGAATAGCTTCGTCCCAACTATCAAATCCTTTGGGCGTCGAGATAGATTCGACCGGGAATTCGCCGAACAGGTCAGATTGCGCCGGCGGCGGGGCCTCCTTTGCAGATTTTGCCATTGTTTCTCGACCTTTCACCGCAGCTGGCTGTCCTTGCTACCCCGACGATTGATGCTCGCGAAGGCCGGACGCTGTTCGCGCCCCGACTGGCAACTCACACAGGTACGCACGCCAGGCATTGCACGGCGCCTGCCCTCAGGAATACTGGCACCGCAACCCTCGCATTCAGCCAGACCTTCGCCGCGAGGCATCGATGCCCGGGCAGCCGCCACCGCATCGTTGAGACTATCCTCGATCTGATCCTGTACCGCGCCGTCGGGCGCCCAGCCATTGGCCATGCCTATCTCCTCGTTCTTTGAAGATAGGAATGCGACATCG